>VFSW01016634.1_pt1 | contig 10025 bp, 9 predicted proteins | sample 5358111 | NCBI WGS metagenome assembly VFSW01 (sample SAMN11554181, study PRJNA540505) | mine drainage metagenome | isolation source: sediment from site ElyBrook_90M | place: USA: Ely Copper Mine, Vershire, VT | collected 2017
CCCGAGAAACCCGAGGTTGGAAAGATCCTTGCTGCCGAGGTTTTCCTGCTGCTCCTTGTAGGTTGGAACGCGTTCGAGCCAGCCGAGGGGGGTGATCATGCCGAGCAGGAGGTTCAGTTCAGCGTGCTGCAGCACCTTGCTCTGGAGGAAAAGGACCGTCTTGGCGGGGTCGAGGCCGGCGGCGAGGTAGTCCAGCATCACGTCTGTGGTGTTGGGCACGATCTGCGAGGGGTCGGCGTAGTCGGACGTGAGCGCGTGCCAGTCGGCGATGAAGAAGTAGCAGTCGTACTCGGCAGAATTCTGGAGCTTGACCCAATTGGCGAGGGCTACCATGTAATTGCCGAGGTGAAGCTTGCCGGTGGGGCGCATGCCGCTCACAACGCGCGGGCGGGATGTGAGGTTTTGAGAGTCTGCCATTATGCTTTCCGGATGGAATCGAACGAGAATCGTGCCGGCGTTCGCTCAGGTACGAGGAGAGACGGCTGGCTTCATTGTACCGGGCGGGATGATCACAACTGTCCGGCGGTCAGAGGCTGTTCAGCGCCAGGCGAACGAGGCCCAGGGTAGGTCCCATGAGGAAGCGGACAATGGGGCCACCGAGGAAGATCATCAGCACGAAGCTGAGCATGCCCATGCGGTCGTACATGTTGAGCATGTTGTACGGCAAAAAGTGGCGCAGGATGCGGCTGCCATCGAGCGGCGGCAGGGGCAGCAGGTTGAAGAAAAAGAGGGCCAGGTTGACGTTGATGGCCAGTTCGCAGAGGATGCCCAGCGCTTCAACATTGGAACCAGGTCCCTGCATGGGGCCGGCGTGTTGAAACAGGATGATTCCGGCCAGTCCGACGAAACCCAGAAAGGCAAGGAACAGGTTCGAGACCGGCCCCGCCAGGGTGGTGAGGGTGTCGTCGCGGACGATGTTTTTGAAGTTGCGGGTGATGACGGGGGTGGGCTTGGCCCATCCAAAAAGAAAACCACCCATCGCTCCGCCGCCGAGGAGCGGTCCGAAGATCATGAGGGCCGGAAACAGCAGCGTGCCGAAGGGGTCCACGTGATACATGGGGTTAAGCGTGATGCGCCCCTGCAACCGGGCTGTCTGGTCGCCTAGCCGCGACGCCATCCACGCATGAGCGCACTCATGGACGCTCAGCGAGAAGATGAGCAGAACGAATTCAAAGACCGCGATAACGAAACTGCTTGGCTGCAACGCATGCTCCCGGCTGGAAATCTCAGGTTAGCATGAGGGCGCTCGTAGACGCGGTGAGCAAGGTGCGATATGGGACCAACTGAGATCAGGGGAACGATCATCGAGATCGGTAAACAGGGAGTTGGGAAAGCATAAGAAAGTCTGCTGCGCTCTTCGATTGGTCCCGGGCCGGCCCGGGACCGGAACGCTGGTACAGGGTCAGTTGCGGGTGGCGGGAAACTCGCCGCCGACTTCGCGTTAGGCAATCTTAGAGCCGCCCTGCACGCTGGCGGGGCTGCCGATGCGGGCGCCGGCGCCGATCTCGGTAGGCACAAGCGTCACCTTGTCGTAGTCATCGGGCGAATAGGTATGGGAGTAGATGCGCGCGTAGGAGCCGATGACGGCATTCTTGCCGATGCGGATGCCGCCGCGGTCATGGAGCAGCGCTCGCTGGCGAATGACGACTCCGTCTTCAATGTAAGTGTTATAGCCGTAGTTGAGCTCAACACCGTGGAAGATGCGCACGCCGTTACCCATGTGGCCGAAAATGTGGCGGCCCAGCATGCAGCGGAAGCGAAGACCCAGCCAGTGATTGAGTCCGATGGGAGAGCGGTCGAACATCTGCCAGAACCAGAGCAGCGGTTTGCGCTCGTTGAATTTCTGCCTGTCGACGTCGGCGAAGTGTCCGGACTCCAGGGTCACATTCTCCGGATCGAGCGAAAGACTGACGACGTTGCCGGGCAGTTCGCTGGTGAGGGTCAGGTTAAGCTTGCCGCCGTGGGGGCGGCCCAGGTAGAGCTGGTAGAGCTGATCGCGCACAATCTCAGAGCGCCGCTCGGGTACCTTGTGCCGGGTGAATTCATCATCGAGGAAGCTGATCCATCGACGATAGATCTCTTCCGCTTCCGCCGCGGGACGCGGCACATTTGGATCGTTGGCCATACGCATTGGACGATACACGAGCGGGGCAGGATGCAGCAGGGCCGGACGTTATCCTGAGGCGTTATCCTAAAGAGTCCGGCGAACCCTGCGCATCGGGTGTCCCTCGTTCAAGTACGAGGGAACGCTTAATCCCGGAGTGATCTGCCACGCGGATCGCGCGGCCGGGGAAGTTGATCGCCGCTTCAGAAACGAGAAGCCCAATGTCAGAAGAGACCGCCTCAGTACCAGCCGAAACACCCAGGGCCGCTGTGCCCGTCGCTACCATTGCCACGCTGGGCCAGCACGAGGGCCAGTCCGTCACCATCAAGGGATGGCTCTACAACCTGCGCGAGAGCGGCAAGCTGTTGTTCCCCATCTTTCGCGACGGAACCGGCACGGTGCAGGGCGTAGCCCACGTCAAAGGTGTGGCGGCCCCGGTCTTTGAAGCGCTCAAGGGGTTGACGCAGGAGTCATCGGTCATCGTGACGGGCAAGGTGCGCGCCGACAAGCGCGCTCCTGGCGGTTATGAGCTCGACGTCGAAGATATCGAGGTCATCCAGCGGGTTCCCGAGTCCGACCCCTACCCCATCAGTCTGAAAGAGCATGGCGTTGACTTCCTCATGGAGCACCGCCACCTCTGGGTGCGGTCGCCGCGCCAGTCGGCCATCCTGCGGATCCGCGCGGAGATCATGCGTGCCGCCGCCGAGTACTTCGACGACCACGGGTTCATCCGCACCGATCCGCCCATTCTGACTCCGGCCGCCTGCGAGGGCACCTCGACCTTGTTTCCGGTGGACTATTTCGGCGATCCGGCGTTCCTCACCCAGTCCGGCCAGCTCTATATCGAGTCGACGGCGCTGGCGCTGGGCAAGGTATACAGCTTCGGACCGACGTTTCGCGCGGAGAAGTCGAAGACCCGCCGCCACCTTACCGAGTTCTGGATGGTGGAGCCGGAGGTGGCGTTCTGCGATCTCGACGGCCTGATGGAACTGGCGGAGAACTACATCTCCCACATTGTGCAGAGCGTGCTCAAAAATCGTGCTTCGGAGCTGGCCGTGATCGGACGCGACGTGAAGAAGCTGGAGTCGATTTTGCCGCCCTTTCCGCGCCTGCGCTACGACGAAGCGGCCAGGATGCTCCAGCAGGCCCACGCCGACGGCCACCTCGAGAACGCGTTCGAATACGGCAACGACTTCGGCTCCCCCGACGAAACCTGGCTCACCCAGCAATTCGACAAGCCCATCATGGTGCACCGCTACCCGGCCGCGGTGAAGGCCTTTTACATGGAGCCCGACCCGAAAGACCCGACCTTTGCGCTCTGTCTCGACGTGCTCGCGCCCGAGGGGTACGGCGAAGTCATCGGCGGCTCGCAACGCGTGTCCAGCTATGACCTGCTGAACTCCCGCATCGAGGAGCACGGGCTGCCCAAAGAAGCTTTCCAGTGGTATCTCGATCTGCGGCGGTATGGTTCAGTGCCGCACGCCGGGTTTGGCATGGGCATCGAGCGCGTGGTGGCTTGGGTTTGCGGCCTCGACCACGTCCGCGAGACGATTCCCTTCGCCCGGACGCTGCATCGGATTTATCCGTAAGAAAGCATTGTGGTCAGGCGCGCAGGAGCCCCGGCAGGCGGTAAAGGGAGCAGCGGTCTACCTCGACGCCGAAGACATCGGCTGCGGTGTCTTCGGGGGTGAAGGCGATGTCCTGGTCGGCCAGCAGTTCCATGCGCGGGCACTGACGAACGAGCGTGTCAAATTCGGGGTGGATGTAAATGAGGTCGATGGGCGCAGAGCGGCGCTCGGAGATTGCCGCGAGCCGTGTGAGCAGGCCGATGACGATCTGCTGCTCGAAGGAATTGAAGAGGTAGAGGACCACGGGTCCGTCGGGAATCGCGACCGAGAGAGCGTCGGTGTTGAGTGCAAGCACGTCGCGACAGGCGCGCTTATGGCGCAGCCAGTGGCGAAGATTGGCCTGAGCAACGCCGGCCAGCTCGGGATGGAGTTCGACGCCGAGCACCTGGCGGAAGGGATATTCGGAGGCCAGCATCAGGACGCGGCCCTTGCCGCAGCCAATGTCAATGAAGGCGTAGTCGTTAAGGCGGTAGCCAGTGGCGGCGCAGGTTTTCTGCCAAAGCGCGATGGCGCCTCGAAAGAGCGACGGGGCGGTGGCGTAGTAGCCGGCGCTGTGCATGTCGTGCTGGTGGCCGGAGTTGAGCTGGTCGGGATAGAAGAGGCCGCCGGTATCGACGTGGTGAGTTCGGTCGAAGGGATGCTGCGGCTCGTCGGGGTCGGGATCGAGGTGAGATGCGTGCGGAATCGTACTGCGAAGGGTCCGACGCAAGGACACGATCACCCCCTGCACATCGAAGGAGCGCGTGAGCCAGGCGTAGGCAGTCGACATCATAATCTCATTGCGACTGTAGCAGAGCGGAGGATGCGGGGCTGCATGGGAATGCGGCGCCTGGGTTAGTCTGGAGCGGCCGTTGAAGGTTTGGGGGAGAATGCGATGAATACCTATATCGCTCTTTTGCGCGCCGTGAATGTAGGAGGCACTGGCAAGCTGCCGATGGCGTCGTTTCGCAAGCTGCTGGAAGATCTCGGATTTGACAATGTCAAGACGTACATCCAGAGCGGGAATGCGGTATTTGACGCTAAAGGAGCAAGGTTCGATACCGCTGCCAAGGCAGGCAAGGCGATTGGCGCCGAGCTTGAAAAGTTGATGGGGGCGCCCTGCGAGGTGATGGTGCGGACGCACGAGGAACTGGGCCGGGTGATCGCGCAGAATCCGTTTGCGAAGGAAGCGGCTGCGGACGGGTCGAAGGTCCATGTGGCATTTCTGGCCGGGCAGGCTGGACCGGAAACCCAGGCGGCCTTGCAGGCGATTGTGGACAAGTATCCCGCGCGGCGCGACCGCTTCCACCTGGCCGGGGACATCGTGTATTTCCATCTGCCGGACGGAGCGGCGGAGACGAAGTTTTCAGGCAGAGGCCTCGACAAAGCAATGGGGGTCGCTGGAACCGGCCGCAACTGGAACACGGTGCTTAAGCTGCACGCCATGTCGGAACAGAAGAAAAGCTGAGCAGCAAATTCGGCGCACGTACGAAGGCCCTCCGGATCGCTCCGGAGGGCCTTCAGGTTTACAGCCGTCCACCCTACGCTGTTATTGTCCGCGCAGGTTTGGAGCCCCACAGCCCGTAGTAGGCAATGAAGAGGTAGCAGAGGGCCGGAATGAAGAAGGAGTGCGCGATGCCCATCTTATCGGCGGCATAGCCGATAAGCGGAGGAACAACAGCGCCGCCCACCACGGCCGTCATGATCAGTCCCGACCCCTTGCTGGTCATCGGGCCAAGGCCGGCGATGCCGAGAGCAAAGATGTTCGGGAACATGATGGAATTGAAGAATCCGCAAAGAACCAGGGTCCAGATGGCGACGGGGCCGGAGGAGACCATCGAAACGAGGATCATGGCCGTTGCGGAGAATCCGAAGATGCCGAGGAGCAAGCCAGACTTGAATCGGGTCAGCATCCAGGAGCCGAGCAGGCGGCCGATAAGAGCACCGAACCAATACAGGGAAACCAGGAATGAGGCGGTCTTGGCGCTGTCGATGCCCTGCGTCTTGAAGTAGTTGACGGCGATGGAGGCCAGGCCGACTTCGACCCCGACATAAAGAAAAATTCCCACGGCGCCGAGCACGGTGTGCTTGTAGGCCCAGATGCTGCGGCTGAGGATGGGGTCGCCTTCCTTCGCGGGCCGGAAGGACTGGGTCTGCGCGATGTGGGGCAGGTGCAGGAACGCGGTGGTGATACCGAGAATAAGCAGTCCACCAGCGATGGCCAGGTACGGTCCACGCACAGTGTCGGCGATGGCGGCCTTGGTGGACGTTTTCGCGGGATCGGTGAGGATGTAGGCGCCCGCGATGAGTGGCGCGATGCTGCCTCCGAGCGAATTGAGTGCCTGCGCCAGGGTCAGGCGAACGGGAGCGCTGTGCTCCGGTCCGAGGATGGCGACATAGGGGTTAGCTGATGTCTGAAGGGCGGTGACGCCCGCGCCGACGACGAATACGGCTGTGAGGAAGAGGGGGAAGCTGACCATCCTGGCGGCGGGGATAAACATGAGGCAGCCCACTACCTGAATAAAGAGCGAAACCACCATCGTCCTCTTGTAGCCGATGGACTCGATGAGCTTGGAGGTTGGCGACGAGAACACAAAGTAGGCCAGGAAGAAGGCCGACTCCGTGAGCATGGCCCATGCATACGGAAGGTCGAAGATGGACTTCAGGTGGGGCACCAGCGCCATATTGAGGTTGGTGATAAACCCAAAGATAAAAAACAGGGCTGCAACCGTGATAAACGGCCCCGTATAACTGGGCGTGGTCGAAGCCGGAGGTGGAGTAGATCGCGTCGCCATGAGAGGTAGTACCCTCGATTCCTCAAAATAGATGCCCTATAGGGGCTGGTTCGGTGTCTGCGCGCACATTACCCACGCCCGCAGGCCCGGTTTGTTGTCCGCGTGCCGGGTTTCAATTGGTTTTTTCCCGGCGATTGACTGCACACAACACTATACGGAAAAGCGCGCTGCTGGAAAGGAATCAGACGCCATCGCGCGAGCGTTTGGATTTGATGCCGCCGGGATTTCGAAGGGGGATTAGATTTCGTTTTGAAAGGGAGCAAACAGAGTCATCGCATTTATCGGCTGATCATGCATTTTTCATGTGGTGGGTTCGCGTAAACTCCATGGCCAAAGCAAATTAGGGACATGGAGAAGACAGGCGCTCGAAGGGCGTGGGGATGGCGCTGCGTTTGGATATTGCGCCGTTTCAGCTATTCTCAAGGGGAAACAAGGAGAAACTGAGTGGCCAAGGAAGTGTTGAGCGGCGCCAAGACGAAGAAGATTCTTGAAGCGTTGGAGAGCAACTGGCAGGCCGAGATGGAGGGCTACCATACCTACCTCGCGTTGGCCGACCGCGATACCGACGCGGTGCGCGCCCACGTCCTGCGCCACCTGGCTGCCGCTGAAGAGGAACATGCCGCGCTGTGGGCCGCCCGCATCAAGGACCTGGGCGGACCAGAGCCAGTCTACTCGGGCCGTACTCATGGCGAGGCCGACGCGCTGGCCAACCCCGCCGGCGGCGTACGCATGGCGCTGCGGCGACTGGAGATCGAAGAGAGCCGGCACATTGCCAACTACGGCTCGCAGCTCAAGGAACTGGGCGACGAGGATTCGATAGAGATTCTGAATCACGTCATTGAGGATGAGAAGGACCACCACCGCGAACTGGGCTCGCTACTGCGCGGACATTATCATGCTCCGGCGGGCGCACCCAAGGTTGATCCCAAGGCGGTGCTTGAAGAGCTGCTGGCCAAGCGCAATGAGGGCCGCAAGCAGGCGGGAAGCTGGATCGGCGACGCAATTTACGGGGTGAATGACGGGCTGGGAGCCATCTTTGGCATCGTCTCGGGCGTGTCGGGCGCGACCACGGGGAACGCCCAGTATGTGCTGCTGGCGGGACTGTCGGGGATGATTGCATCGGCGTTGTCGATGGGATCGGGCGCCTACCTCGCCGCCAAGAGCGAGCGCGAAATCTATCACGCGGAACTGGCCCGCGAACGGGAGGCCATCCGATTGAACGGCGCCGAGGCTCGGGAACTTTTAGCTCTCTATTACCAGGTGAAGGGACTGCCGGAAGAGGACGCCTTCCACGTTGTGGACCATATCGCGCGCGATCCCGAACAGATGCTGCGCGCCCTGGCAGGCGAGCGGCTCGGCGCCTCAGAAGAAGCGCTTTCGAATCCCACCGTATCCGCTGTCTCGGGGGCGATTTCGACGGCCGTGGGGGCCAGCATCCCCATCATTCCGTTCTTCTTTATGCAGGGACTCCCGGCAGTGATCGCCGCCGCGGTCATTTCGTTGGTGGCGCACTTCGCGGTCGGTGCTGCCAAAAGCCTGATCACGGTACGTTCCTGGTGGTCGTCGGGCCTGGAAATGACGGTGGTCGGCGCGGTCGAAGGCGCCGTCACATACGGCATCGGCGTGATGATGGGCAAGGGCGGAATCTAGCTTGAATGGGAAATGGCTCAGCAGCAGCCGAGCCATTTCGCAGAATCCTGTCCTCTGTCTAAAGTTCCCGGTTCAGATCCCGACGCCGAACTCGTTGGTGGCCTGAGGGCCGGCCCCGGAGTAAAAGTCATAGGGCGTGCGGCGCTTGAATTTATAGCGCGAGCGCATCTCAAAACCGAGATAGATTCCGACGGTGGCGACGGCCATGCCCATGGAGAACCAGCCGATGACGCGCAACGCTTTGCGTTCGCTTTCTTCCTCGATTTCCGCGAGCGCTTCGGGTTCGGTGGACATCGGCAACATCCTCCTGCCAGCATGATAGCGCACATCGTTCTGCGCTGACCTCAGGGTATGGGACGCAGCGATGAAGATTTGGTTACTCGAGTTTCTCTATGCGGAAGATCAATTTCGCCTTTTCCGTTTCGGGAAGAAAACTGGCCCGGACTGAATTTTGAGCCAGCTGGCGCAGTTCGCCGCGCGTAAACCCCTGCTGGGTATGCGCCAACAGGTACTCGTTGGCGACATCGGAGCCAAAGAAGGCCGGATCGTCGGAGTTGAGGGTGACCAGCAGGCCGGCGTCGAAGTAGCGGCGCAGCGGGTGGGCGGCGAAGGAAGGGCAAACGCCGGTGCGGATGTTGGACGTGGGATTGAGTTCCAGCGCAATTCCCCGCTCCTTAAGCTCCTGAACGAGATCGGCGTCTTGAATGGCCGAGAGTGCGTGGCCGATGCGTTCGGTGCCGATATCCAGGGCTTCGCGTATGGCCTCGGGGCCGGTGGTTTCACCGGCATGGTTGGTGAGGCGCAGGCCGGCTTGCGCGGCTTGCGCGTAAAGCCTGCTGAAAGGTGCGGAGCCCGCTTTGCGCTCGTCCCCGCCCAGCCCGATTCCGATGATCGAGGGATAGCGCGGACGCAATTCTGCGGCCTTGCGAAAGACGACTCCGGCCTCTTCGACGGTGAAGTGACGCACCGCGTCGAAGATCCAGTAGAGGGAGACGCCGAGTTCCTCTTCGCCGCGGATGCGGGCGCGCTCCAGGCCTTCGAAGATCGGCTCGAAAGCGCTGGGATTGTAGTTGCGCCACATGTAGATGACGCCCACGGAGATGTAGACTTCGGCGTGGACGACGCCCTGTTCGGCCAGCCGCTGGATCATGCGCCAGGCTGCCAGTTCGTAGTCTGCCGGGCCGGAAAGTAGCCGGGTGACCGCCTTGAAAGCCTCGATAAAGCCAGTGAAATCAGTGAACTGGTAGAGCTTTTTTGCGGCAGCGAGGGTGATCGGCGCGGCATCGTGGCGGGTGCTCAGCTCCACCAGCGTGGCAGGCGTGATGGTGCCTTCGAGATGAAGGTGAAGCTCGGCCTTGGGCAGTTGCCGGATGAAGGACCGGATATCGTCCATAAGCTCCAGTTTAGCGGGACCAGGCGGGCAAACTGGTCAGATACCCAGTTTTACAGCGGGCTTCGCGGAGGCAGCCGGGGATATTAGCCCCCTGAAATGGGTTCAGATCCGGGGCCATATGACAGGCGCAGATAGGATTGAGATTCCCGTCGAACTGACGCCGGGGCCGTTCCCCTCGAACTACATCAACGCGGGTCTTCGCGTCCCTTCACCGGCGCTTTTGACGGCGGCCGGTGACTGGCTGTGCCGGTTTCGGTCCAGAGGAAGGCGAGTTCGTCGGCGTAGTCCTGGATGAGCTGGTCGACGCTGACGCCCGCGGAGTGTCCGCCCGATAACGAATAATGCAGCAGGATGGGACGACCGCTGGTCGACGCCGCTTGCAACAGCGCCGTCATCTTGCGGGCGTGGAGCGGGTCCACGCGGGTGTCGCTGTCCCCGGTAAAGAACATCACGGCGGGGTAGGCCGTCCCGGCTTT
>VFSW01016635.1_pt1 | contig 10025 bp, 9 predicted proteins | sample 5358111 | NCBI WGS metagenome assembly VFSW01 (sample SAMN11554181, study PRJNA540505) | mine drainage metagenome | isolation source: sediment from site ElyBrook_90M | place: USA: Ely Copper Mine, Vershire, VT | collected 2017
CCACTTCGATATTGGAGAGGACGAGATCGCCGCGTGCCCGCTGATCGGCGTGGACAACGAGGGCGAAAGAACATGGGCGCAAGAATACCTCGAGAATCTGCTGCAGCTCCAAAATCTCAAGGTTCTCCCCCAGCACCGCAAGGCGCTTTGGCGCGCACTGGAGCTTTTGGGCGAGAGCCCAAAGCATGCGCGCACATTCACGCATCTCATCGCGACTGTTCAGGACGAAGAGCTCCGCACCGCTCTAAGCGAGTACTCGATCGCTGGTCCGCTCGGGCGATTTCTCGATGCCGATCGCGACACGCTGCTGGACAGTCGGTTCATCACCTTCGAGCTTGAAACTCTTATGGCGATGGGGGCGAAAGTCCTGATTCCTGTATTGCTCTATCTCTTCCATCGTATCGATCAGCGCCTGGACGGAAAACCAACGCTCGTCGTTATCGACGAAGCGTGGATCATGCTGGCCAACGAGCTTTTCGGCGCCAAGATCGAGGAATGGTTGCGCACGCTCCGCAAGAAAAATGCCGCCGTGATTCTCGCGACTCAAAGCCTTACCGAGGTTGCAAATTCATCATTTTGCGACGTGATCCTTGAATCGTGCCCCACAAAAATCTATTTGCCCAATCCCGAGGCGCGCAATCCCAACACCGCCGCGCTCTATCACAGGTTCGGGCTCAGTCCGCGCCAGCGGGAAATCATCGCAGACGCCATTCCTAAGAGGCATTACTACTATGTCTCGCCGCTCGGTCGCCGCCTCTTTGATCTCGCGCTCGAACCGGCGACCCTTTCGTTCGTCGGCGCAGGATCCAAGGAGGACATTTTCAAGGCGCGACGCATGATGCGCCAGCATGGTGACGATTGGCCGGTCGAATGGCTTCGCGCACGCAACCTCTCCGAATGGGCCGAATATTGGAGCGAACTGAGAGGCCGAGAGAGCCGGGAACCAGACTCCGCACCGATCATTCCGAATAGCCAAGCCATCTACGCAAATGGCACAGCCCATTGAACGGAGGCGAGAACGATGAAGACGACAATACAAAATCGAGTCCGTTGGTTTTTCTTCGTTTGGTTCGTTGCCTCGCTGTTCGAAGGATTGGTTGCGCCCCTCCCGGCGCGCGCCCAATTTGGTGGTGGAACGATCGTCTTTGATCCCAGCGTGTATGCGAGACAGCTCGCGCAGCTTCAGCAGGAAACTGCGGCCGTCCAGAACCTCGCGTCGCAACTTCAGTACATGATCAAAAACACCACTGGAGGTGGTGCGGGTGTATGGCAGTCTAACCAGAACTTACTTGCGAATCTCGGGGGATTGATCAGCGAACAGGAAGGGCTTTCTTACACCTTCCAAGGACTCTCGCAGCAGTTCCAGCAGCTATATCCAGGCTACCAGGTGACCAGCACTCCGGGAGCGCAGAGTCCGCAGGCGATGACCACAACCACGCTCAACACTCTCAATGGTGCGCTCGCATCGGCACAGGCCCAGGCACAGAATTTTAACGCGGAGCAGGCTACGCTCCAGCAACTCGAATTGAAGAATCAGACCGCGATCGGCAATCTACAAGCGATTCAAGTGAGCAATGAATTGGCGCTTGCGCAGGTCCAACAGATTCAGATGCTCCGCCAACTCGTGATGGCGCAGATGAACTCGCAGAACGTGGCAGCGGCCAATCAGGTCAACGCGCAAGTACAAAGCAATCTGGCGGCGCAAGCGATCTTCTCCCAGCAATATCCCGGTGACAGTTTCAATCCGACGAACAACGCGCCCGCACCGTCCCAGCATTAAGGCAACATTGGCCGACGCCGGAGGATCAGCGAAATGAAACGAATCAATCCCATCATCCTGTTTCTAGCGGGAATCGGTTTCTGCGCTGTCATATACGGCGGCTGGCACTTCTACCAAGAGAAACGAGCTGCGGCTCAAAACCAGGCTGTATTTTCCGCGCCATATTCTGGGGACACCTTCAATCCGAAAAACAACGCACCGCCGCCTCCCCAGCACTAAATCAACCGATGAGTCGACAGAGTCTACGCAGTTGGAGAAATTCGTATGGATCCAAATGCTATCGGTGGACAGTTCACGGCCGCAGCACAGGCTTACGCGAATGGAATTCAGCCTTACGCGACTAAGCTTTTCGTAGCCCTCCTCTTCATCGAGATTCTCGTAACCGCCATCCAGTACATGACCGACCAGGGCGACGCACCTCGATACATAGGGCGCTTGTTTAGACACCTGTTCAGTGCCGGGTTCATCTATTTGATGCTGATCAACGCGTTCCCTTGGATGACCGGCGTGATGAAAAGCTTTTCCGCCATCGGCGCAGCGGTCAGCGGAGTCCCCAACCTCAGCCCCAGCACGGTTCTCGATCTTGGCGGTCAAATGGCTGAGACCATCTACAACACTCCCGCTAGCACCGGGATGATTCCCAACTTTTCGATGGCTCTTGGCCAGACCGTCGCTGCATTCTTCATTCTCTTGTCATTCACCATTATCGCTGCGCTCGCCTTGCTGGTCGTGATCGAGATGTATCTCGTCGTTGGGGGAGCATCGATTCTTCTCGCGTTCGGCGGCAGCCGCTTCACCGCTCCGATTGCCGAGGGATATTTCGGCTACGTCATCAAGGCCGGCGTCCGTCTACTCTTCTTTTACTTGGTACTCGGAATCGGCGTGAAGATCGCGACGCAATGGAACAGCGCGTTAGTCGCCGCCTGCGTGCCGGCCACCACTACTCTCCCCTGGTATGCGACTTATGGCGTCGCGCCAACGTCGATCGTCACAAAAGTTTGCTCCGCACCTATGAATTGGCCTTTGCTTCTAAACCTTGTGGCGAACAGTGTTATCCTCGCAATCATAACGACAGTGGTTCCTTCCACTGCCGCCGGCATTGTCAGCGGCACGGCCGGACTTGCGCTCAACCAAGCTTTCGCGGCGGCTTTCATCGCCCGCACGATCATCCCGCCTATCTCCAGCATGATGCAGGCCGTCGGCAACAAGGCGGTCCGCGCACTCGGAGGAAGCGACGGAAGCGTTGAAGCGCGATTCAGAGCGAATGAAGGCATACAGGCGCCAAGAGCGCCCGGGGATCCGCCTGAAGCACGAGTCGGCGCTGCTCCGAGCAAGGGCATGGCAACAGATCCGAATGCTGGAACTCAAATCCTCAACTCGAAGATCACTCGGCAGATGGGACCCAAAGGCGGCACTGGCGGCGGTTCGACCCGCTACATCGGCGGAAATGGGAATGGAAATGCAACGAGCAACATCGCTTCCGGAAGCAAAGGTACAGCCAAGATCTAGGTTTTCCGTCTCCAGAGGCGAAAGCGGTTGATCATTGATGAGCAGCGTCATCACCCGTAGCCAGGTCAGAAGACAACTCGCAGCGATGGCGTGCGATTACCTCGACATCGGCATTCTGCGACCAGACGGTCGCATGATCCTTCGCGAGGCGTGGACGGTCAGGCAGATACAAGAAGCGATCCAGCGGCTCAGACGCGAGAACGCGCGGGGTGCGCACATCTTCATCCGGCCACACGGCACTCATGCGTTGAGCCTGGTCGACGATCTCGGCATTGATGCGATTGCGCGAATCACGTGCGCCGGATTTCAGCCAGCGCTCGTTATAGAGACCTCACCTCAGAACTTTCAGGTCTGGCTGAATCACGGAAGAACTCTCGATCGAAGCATGAGCACTTGGGCCGCAAAGGAGCTTGCGAAGCGATTCGGCGGCGATCTCTCGAGTGCGGACTGGAGACATTTCGGTCGACTCGCGGGCTTCACAAATCAGAAACCCGAAAGGCTGTTGCCGAACGGATTGGCACCGTTCGTTTGCCTGCGTCAGTGCGAGGGCAGGACCTACGCCGCGGCTCACGAATTTCTTGAACACGTGCAATCAATCGCGAAGAAAGCCGTCGCTCTGCAGACGACGCAGACAACCTCTCGGTCGACTTCGAATCAGAACCCGGTTCGGCCCCTCAGTGAGTTTCATCTTGACCCGCGCTACGACCGTGATTTGCATCGCGCCGACATGGCTTGGGCCCTACACGCGGCGAGCCGCGGACTCTCGGAACAACGAATCAGAGACGAAATACTTCGCGCGCGAGATCTTTCGAAGAAAGGACGCCTTCAGCGTCAAGTAAGTTACGCGGAAAGAACTGCGACCAAAGCCGTCAACGTGATCAATCCGATCTACTGAGCGCGTGGGTATATCGGTTCGGGGAATTAGATCTTCTCGAGAAGTGGCAGCGCGAAATCATCGAACCACTGCCGTTCGTAGAGAGCGATGGAGCCACCAGCCATTCCCACAATGTCCACAAAGCACATGGAAGCCGCGGGGAGGAATTGCCGCGAACCGTCCCTGCCCGCCTTGTCGAGCACCGCGCAGAACTCATTCCAGTCAACCGTATCGCGTTCCACGGGCAACCCGAGGAACAGGGAGCCGGGAGTATTGTGAGAAAAGAGAGAGCCCAGCCTGAAGACGAAATAGTCGCTCTGCCCGCGCTGCTCTCCTGTGTTGGTCGCGAGACGTTGAGCCAGGGTCTCGACGCTGACACCAGACCACGACTCCTGCCATTTCCTTTTTGGATTGCGAAATTCGGCGAAATCGCAGTCGAGCGTGGAAGCAATAGCTGCAAGCTTCTGCTCGCACTCGTTGATAGCCAGCGCCGAAGGCTGCGCTTGTAATCCCTCATCACGAAGCTGGTCTTCGAGGCGTTTTTGTTCAAGACGCAGTAACTGAAATTTTCCGAACCGAACGAATTTTTTCGCGGCCTGCTCGGGGTCGCTGGAGCAGTTGATTTCCGAAAGGTTCATGCTTAGCTCGTACAAGGAGCGCGCCAAGGCAAGGGCGTCTTCACACCGACCCGCCCGCAGCAACAGAATGATTGAGAGATATTGCTTAACTGCTCGGTGGAAGGCGCGAAACTTGACGAAATTCAGCACCGGCAGATCGGACAACGCCGGCCCCGCTTCGCACCAGGCCAGCGGCTTTTCGATGAGAGCATCCGCAACCTGAAACGCCTCGTCGTCGCTGAAGCAAGTTTCCGCCATACGAAGTATTCATCCGTATTGTTCTGCCGCATTCTCAAGGTGCCTGCTGATTCGGTGGACGCTATCGGCAACGAGATTGAGAAGGCGCAGATAGTCAGCGCGATGCCAGTTCTTGTTGGGGAGGCCGAGCTTCACTGCTGCATCGGCTGCCTTCGTCGTGTTCGGTGGGTGAGCCAACCCGCCAAAGGTTCGCAGATCGTACAAGAAGGCAAATGGCGCAAATTCCTCCCGCAAGCGTCGATATAACGTTTCCAGCTCCGCTTGCAAGTCGGATTCGCCCGCCTTTGATTTACCCTCTGCTTGCATTACCAGCATCGGGATTGCCGTGATGTCGGGCCGGAAGTCCTCGATCAATCCGGCTATCAGAGTTACTCGTTGCAGCAGGTTCCGCGAGCCTAGCGGACGAGGCAGTGTCTCGTCGTTCATGGGGAGCTTCTCGCCTACCGCTGCGAGAAGCCTGCGCAACGGTACCGATTCCAACGCGTCAAGGGCCAACGTAGAAGCGAGTGTTGCTCTCTTCAGGAACTCGTCGTCACCGGCCGACGCGGGATAGACCCATTTGAGCTGGCGGCCAGCCAAGCTGTCGAGTGAGCCACGCCAAAGCGCGCCAGGAATCGCCGCTCCAAGCGAAGCGGCCATGGCGGCGAAGGCAACATTCATCTCAATTAGTGCCTCAACCACCGAATTGACCGCGGCAGTTACAGTTTGTTCTGCTCTCAGCGCCGCTGCGGTCTCCGGGCTTGGCGGTTCAACGGCATACTGTTGCCAATGTGGCCACTCTTCGAATGGGACGCCTTCTGCAAAGTCGCCGATGGCGGTGGTGAGCAACTCATTTCCAATCCTTGCCGTACTGCGCTCTAGTCCCCAGTAGTGGTGACAGGACACAGAGCCATCATCTTTGATGCTGAATCCCGAGGCTCCTTCATATTTCGTTAGCACCTCTTGACGAAAGGTTACGCGGTCCATGAAATCGCACACCTCACCTTCGAACGCGCGACCCGCAATGCTGTGAATGGCTGCCCAACGCGCAGGCGCGACGGGGCCTAGCCGGGTCGGCAGAGTAAACTTGTAAGGGTCGAAGGACGGCTGGTCAGTCCATGGATCATCAAGGTGGATTGCGGGCGGGCTTATTGCAAACCACAAGTGCAGCCTGCGCTGCAAAAAAGGATCAGCTCCCAAGATGTCCTTTCGAAGCCCCCAGTTTTGGACGATTGCCTTCACGGCTTGCTCGGGAGATCCCAGCGTTAGGTCTTCAGCTTTCTCTACGAACATTCCGATCGTGCTTGGCGAGGGGTCAAAGAGGTGGAGATGGCGATAGTGACCGACGACCAACGACATCTGGCGAGCCTGGAGGTACTTGAGGAGGTAGTCGACTCGGATTTCAACCGTTTCGAGGTTGCCATGATCAATCTTACGCCGCACCAGAGCGTCGACTCCTCGCCGTGGGTCCCACCAGATGCCATGTCCAGATGTTTTTTCCTCCAGTTCAAAGAATAGCCATAGGTCGGGATTGATGAAGAGTTGCACCTCTGATGTGTCGGAATGAACAAATACCAACGGCTCAGCTGTTACCGAAGTGAACGGAAACTCGAAACGGTGGAATGGCGCATAGCTGTACTGTTTCTCTTCACCCAATTGGCGGACTGAACCACCCGGCTCCCCAAGGTGTTCAATCACATTGCCAACACACTTCAGGCTGTCGAATATTTCGGCAAAGCCCTGCGGAGGGAGCAAGAGGCTCTGCCGGGAAACCACGTCCTCCACACCTCGTTCGTCCCGGCGCGGAGTGATCGTCCAGGCCCCGAGCCTGAACCATAGGCCAGCTAGGGGCTCAACGAAGAGATCGCCAGAGAAGTCCAACTCGGGAACGTTAAACAGGTGGCTTGGGGCATCGTCGCGGTTGATGGCTGTGGTCATGACAGAACCTCTTGGCTCCCTCAAATCTGTGGATTTGAACCATCCGGCACACTCTCCGAGGACAGGGACCTTCGATCGAATAGCCCCACTAAGGCTCTCCCTACACTCCCTAATTTTAACCCCGATCCGCCCACCGCAATTGAAATCAAGGCTCTCATGGAGGGTAATTTATCCGCGCACAGAACAACGCTTGCTTCAGTCGCTTGAGTTCGGCGATCTATCCCCCTGTACACGGGGTACAGCCTTGTGCTAACAGTGCACTGCCATGGAATTAACCCTCCTTTACCCATCAAATCCTGCAATCATTTTCCAAGACGACCGCAACAAAGGTATCGAAGCCGTTCCAGGTCTTCTCCAGGAACTTGAGCGGCGCGGCGCGATCGTCAACAAAATCGACTCCAGCACCCTTAGCAACGACCAGCGCATTCACGAATATTCCAAAGCCATCATCCCCGCCGTCTACAAGAAATACGAAGTCAAACGAATCTTCGGAACGAACCGTCATTCGGCATGTTGGTTCGGTGTCCAAGTGCCGGCTCTGATCGTCAAGCACAACGCCCAGGATCTGGTCGGAGACACCTTCCCACATCGCGTGCCACCCAATTCATTCATCACCATACACGACTTCTTGAGAAGCGCTCTTGCGACCGTCACGAGCGCGACACGTGTCGGGGAGTGACGATGGCTCCTGCTGCACAGCGGCAGAGCAATTGGCGCAGCAGCGACAACGAGAGAGCGCTGGGTACACAGCACCTCCATGGCAAGCCTCGACTTGGCGAGCCTCTCTTTCACTAAGGGGTTTCTGGACATATGGATAGGCAGGTCGTATCGAAACAGCGAGTCTTGGACCACGGCGAAGTGTTGACGGGCCACCGCGAGGTCAACGCCATGCTCGATCTGGTCAGGCAGGAAACGGAGCGCATCGAGTCCCGGTTCCTTGAACCCGCTTGCGGAAACGGAAACTTCCTGACCGCGATTCTAGAGCGGAAGTTTCGAGTCGTCGAAAACCGCTACGGCAAGTCGCAACTTGACTACGAACGCTACGCAATTCTCGCCATATCATCGATCTACGGCATAGATATTCTGGAAGACAATGTTCAGCAGTGCCGACACCGGCTCTTCGGCGTCTTTGAATGGGACTATAGCCGCCTGTTTAAGAACAAAGCCAAGAACAAATGCCGCGAGGCCGTCCGGTTCATCCTTGAACGCAATATTATCTGGGGCGACGCCCTGACGCTCAAAACCGTCGGCGACGAGCTCGAATACATCGTCTTCTCGGAATGGTCGCCGGTAAACGGCAGTATGCTAAAGCGGCGCGACTTCACGTTCCGCAGTCTGCTGACGCACGAGGGCATGAGGGAACTTCCACTCTTTTCCGACCTCGGCGAAGACGTATTCATCCCCCGGCCAGCAAAGGAGTATCCGCCGGCGCACTTTCTGGAGATAGCCCATGCTCAACAGCGATAACTATAACCCGGACGTGCTCACTTGTCTGGCAAACCTAAGCAGTGACGAAGTCTTCACGCCGCCGCAATTGGCGAACCAGATTCTGGAGCTCCTCCCGGCCGGACTCTGGAGCGACCGGGACGCCAAGTTTCTAGATCCCGGAGTGAAGTCAGGAGTCTTCCTACGGGAGATTGCAAAGCGCTTGGATAATGGGCTGGAGAAGCAAATTCCCGACCGACAGAAGCGGATGAACCACATCTTCAAGAACCAGCTTTACGGTCTCGCCATCACGGAGTTAACCGCGCTGATATCACGCCGCTCGGTGTATTGCTCCAAGACCGCCAACGGGAAGTATTCCGTCTGCGAGACGTTCGACAACCCGAAGGGGAACATCCTATTCAAGCGTATCGAGCACGCTTGGGAAAATGGACGCTGCGAGTTCTGCGGTGCAAACGAGGAAAACTACGAGCGCGGTCCGGAACTGGAAACGCATGCGTACCAATTTACTCACACCGAAAGTCCTGAGGAGATATTCAACATGAAATTCGATGTCATTGTCGGTAATCCGCCGTATCAATTGAGCGACGGCGGTTACGGACGGAGCGCTTCACCTATCTATCAGGACTTCGTTCAGCAGGCCAAGAAACTGGCACCGCGCTACCTCACGATGATTATCCCTTCGCGCTGGTTTGGCGGGGGCAAGGGGCTGGATGAGTTCCGCAGCCGAATGCTGAACGACAATCACATTCGCAAAATTGTGGATTTCGAAGACTCTTCAGAAGTCTTTCCAGGGGTAAGTGTAGCTGGAGGGATATGTTATTTTTTATGGGAAAGAGACTACAAAGGCCCGTGCGAAATAGTCAATATGCACAGTGGAGTCGAAGCGGCTGGCATCAGAAACCTCAATGAATTCACTACCTTCATCAGGCATAGTCAAGCGGTTCCCATCATCCGAAAGATACTAGCTCGAAATGAAGGACGGATGAGCGAACAGGTGTCTTCTTATAAACCATTCGGCCTGCGCACCTATGTGAAGCCACAAAAGAAGGGTGACATTATACTGCATTGGCAAAAAGGCGAAGGTCCCTACAGGCGGAAAGATATTACAGTCGGGGTTGAGATGATTGACAAATGGAAGGTAATTTCGTCTCGCTCTGGACATGAACACGCAGGCAATCCTGGAACTGATGGTACGCGAAGGGTTCTCGCAAAGACCGTCATTCTGCCTCCCGGAACAATATGTACTGAAACATATCTAGTGATAGGGAGCTACGCGACACAGGAGCGGGCCGACAACTTGTTGGCGTATATGAAAACGCGCTTCTTCCGTTTTCTAATGTCCTTGTTCATGTATTCCCACGGAATCACCAAGGACACCTATGCCTTTATCCCTATCTTGGACATGACCAAACGATGGACAGATGAGTCACTCTACGAACGCTACGAGCTGAACCGAGAGGAGATAGCGTTCATCGAATCGAAGATTCGCCTGATGGGGACGAACGGTGAGTAAGGATTTTTTCCCTCCGCGGCCCCCCTAGCGGCACCCAATGTACCCCGACGAGGTCACCAACCCGCCAATCCCGCGGGTGCTCAAAAAAGGCAACACCCCGGTGGACGTGCA
>VFSW01016636.1_pt1 | contig 10024 bp, 6 predicted proteins | sample 5358111 | NCBI WGS metagenome assembly VFSW01 (sample SAMN11554181, study PRJNA540505) | mine drainage metagenome | isolation source: sediment from site ElyBrook_90M | place: USA: Ely Copper Mine, Vershire, VT | collected 2017
CAAGCTCCTGCTTTCCTCCATTCACAAGGCTTGCGGGTTTATTTGTTCTGGAGGTCCCGAGCGGATTCGAACCGCTGTACAAGGTTTTGCAGACCTCTGCCTAGCCCCTCGGCCACAGGACCATCTGATTCATACGCAGGCGGTAACAAAACAGCCTGTATTATTCCTCACCGGTTATTTTTTTAACAGGCCTGCAAAGTTAATAAAATTAAGATTGTATCTTTGATGAGAATTTTGGCGCAATGCCCGCCCGCTTGCAATCATACACCACACCTGATGAAAGGATTGACTAAAATAGCTCGCTACTTGTTACACTACAAGCGCTTTGCCCTGCTGAACGTGGTGTTCAATACCTTTTCGCTCGTATTTAACCTGTTTTCCCTGGGCATGGTAATACCCGTGCTTCAGATACTGGTAAGCCCTGCCGATAATTCGAACCTTTTAAGCAGCCCGCCTCCAGTGTTGCATTTTTCGGAAAAAAGCCTAAGCGATTATTTCGACTACAATGTAGAGGTAATGGTGAGTCATAACGGTGCCAATTATGTGCTGCTGCTTATATGCCTCACATTTGTTGTTATTATGATGCTTAAGAACTTGTTCCGCTATCTGGCAAGTTTTTATATGGCTCCCATCCGCAACGGAGTGGTAAAGGACCTGCGAAACGAGGTTTACGCCAAAATCCTCGTGCTGCCACTATCCTTCTTTTCGGCAGAGCGCAAAGGCGATATCATGGCGCGTATGACCAACGATATTACCGAAATAGAATGGTCGGTAATGCAATCGCTCGAAATGTTCACCATCAATCCGCTTACCATTATTGTATTTATATCGGCCCTTATATTCATAAGTTTTCAGTTATCCATTGTGGTATTTATCCTGTTTCCTATTACGGCCCTGCTCATAGCCCGCATCGGGCGCAGTTTAAGAGGAAGCTCCACCAAGGCGAAAAATAAAATGGGCATACTGTTTTCCATGATGGAAGAAACGTTGGGGGGCATACGTATCCTTAAAGCATTCAATGCCGAAAAGCCTGCGCTAAGCAAGTTCTTCGAAGAAAACAAATTGTACACCGCCATTATGAACCGCGTGTACCGCAAGACTGACCTGGCCTCACCGCTCACCGAGTTTCTTATATCCATAGTTATTTCAGTGGTTATTTTTACCGGAGGCAAGCTTGTACTGGGCAGTTCGCATATCCTCGATGGCAAATGGTTTGTGTATTATGTAATAATCTTCTCCCAGCTTCTTACACCTGCCAAAGCCCTTTCAACAGCCTATTTCAATGTTGAAAAGGGGCTTGCTTCCATGGAACGGATAAACCGCATTTTGCTTGCCGAGGTAACCGTTACCGAAATTGAAAAGCCAATTCAGATTACATCCTTCGGTAAGGAGATAGAATATCACGATGTGTCATTTGCATACCAGCGGGGCGATCCGGGGTATGCCTTGCAGCATATCAACATGAAGATAAGCAAAGGCAAAACTATAGCCATAGTCGGACAGTCGGGATCGGGTAAAAGCACCCTTGTGGATATGCTCCCACGTTTTTATGATCCCACCTCGGGGTACATAACCATTGACGGATGCCGGTTAAGCGACCTTTCGATAAAACAGCTTCGCAACCTGATGGGTATTGTAACGCAGGATACCATTTTATTCAACGATACGGTGAAAAACAATATAGCCTTCGGCATGACGGATGTGCCCGATGAACGCGTAGTGGAGGCCGCTAAAGTTGCACATGCCGATGAATTTATATCGCGCATGCCTCACCAATATCAAACCAACATTGGAGACCGAGGGAGCAAAATGTCGGGAGGCGAGAGGCAGCGCATAAGTCTGGCCCGCGCCATATTAAAGAACCCGCCCATACTCATACTCGACGAAGCCACCTCGGCGCTCGATACCGAATCGGAGAGGCTGGTACAGGATGCTCTGCTGAAGCTGATGACCAACAGGACCTCCATTGTGATAGCGCACCGGCTTTCAACCATTAAAAATGCCGATGAGATAGTGGTGATGCAAAAGGGCTCTATTGTTGAAAGAGGCAACCACACACAACTGCTCGCTCTGGGAGGCGCTTACAAACGCCTGTACGACTTGCAGACCTTTGCTTAATTTGTAGCACGCCTAAGCGGAACGAAGTGTAAATGCCGCCTGGTATTTACTTCCTGTCCTTTTTGAAATCATGCAAAATAAGTTCGATTTGAGGCTGGATGAGCCTGCAAGTTGCAAGTGTGCAGAACTGTGGTGTAAGCTGTAAGCCCGAAAATGAAAAGCCTTGGAAGTACTTATATACGTACCCCCATTATTAGAATGTCGTCCACCTGTTCAAGGCTTCCCTTCCATTCCTCAATCATTTTTTCCAGCTTTTCTTTTTGCGTTTTTAAATCCAGAGAGCTAATGGATAATAAGGTTTCCTGCAATTTCCTGTACTTAAATTTTTTGCCGCTTTCGCCGCCGAACTGATCCGCATAGCCATCGGTTAGTGCATAAAGCATATCGCCCTTCAGCAAGTCAAATGAGAGCGGGGTAAAGGAAATGGATTGCTTTGGGGATGCACCGACTGGCATCTTGTCGCCGCCTAATTCTATTGCTTTCCCGTTTCTTATCACCAGAGGCGGATTATAAGCGGCTGTATATTCCATACATATTCCATTTTTCCCGTACTCCGGAAGTCTTATCAGCACACCATCCATGCCGTCCTGTCCGCCTTCCTGCGATACATTTTCTATAAGCTTTCTGCGGACGTGGTTAAAAATTTCATTGGGTCCTGTAATATTCCTTTCCGCTATGGCTTCATTCAGGTATGAAATGTTGAGCAGGCTCATGAACGCTCCCGGCACACCATGGCCCGTACTGTCGCAAACGGCAAGGTAAAACCTTCCGTTTTTCATAGTTGCCCAGTAAAAATCACCGCTTACAATATCCTTTGGTTTGTACAATATAAAATGTTCGGGCAGGTTTTTTAAAAGCAGTTTTTCGGATGCAAGCAAACCCTTTTGTATCTTCTGCGCATAATGTATGGAGTCGAGTATTTCTTTCTGTTTTTGCTCTACCACCTGCTTTTGCATGTTTATTATTTTGTTGGCATTTTGGTTCTGCCTGAATCCCCGGTAAATGAAAAATGCAAGAATAAGCGTTAATCCGAAGGCAACCATAAAAGTGTTTCGTATAACCACATCCTTCCTATGCGCTTGTTCGGTAAGGGCTTCCTTTTTTTCCTGTTCCGCCTTTTCTGCGGCATGCTTTTGCTGAAAGTCAAAGTTCATTTCCGTTTGCACTATCTTTTTTGTGTTTTGCCTGTTTATCAGGCTGTCGCGATAAGCAATGAAAGTTTTATAGTCTTTCATCCCGTTTTTGTAATCACCCGAAACCTCATCAAGGTTGGCCAATTCCTCGTAGGCATTTCTTACATATTCACTTTCATTAATTCTTTTGGCCACATTCAGAGCCGAATCTATATACAACTTTGCCAAAGCAAATTTTTTCAGCCTTGTATATATACTGCCAATGGTAACCAGTTTGCTTGAGGTGCCTCTTTTGTAACCGGCTTTCTGATCAATGTCCAGGGCTTTAAATTCAAAATCGAGGGCTTCGGGGTAATTACCCATCTCCTCGTATATGTTTCCAATGTTTCCATAATTACGGGCGGTACCGGTATTGTTATGGGTTTTAATCTCCAGTTCAAGCGCCCTGAAATCATAAATCAGCGCATCGCCGGGTTTCCCCATATCGTCGTACACATTGCCCATATCTCCCAGGTCGCCTGCTTCGGCGTCTTCATTACCAAGTTCCTTGTTCAGCTTAAGTGATTTAGAAAAGTAGGTAAGCGATAGTGAGTCACTTCCCTGTTCCAGATATACAACTCCCAGGCCGCCATAGACCGAGGCCAAGCCGTTTTTATTGCCAGTTTGCTGGTATAGTTGCAAGGCTAGAAAGTCATATTTCAGCGAAGTGGGGAAGTCGCCCTGCTTCCAGTATGCTGTGGACATGCGGTTGTAAACCCAGGCTATCCCGTTCTTATCTCCGGCTTTATTATATAGCGCCAGCAATTTTTCTTCATAGATAAGGGCTTTAGGGTAATTATCCTTGTGTGTGCAAATGTTTGCTTCAAGGGTATAGGCATGAATCAGCCCTTTCGTATAGTCGAGCTTTAAGGCAAGGCTCTCTGCTGCTGCTGCACAGTTCAGGGCCGAGTCGAACATTGTAGCCTTGTCCAGCACTTGCGCAAAAGCACAGATGGTTTTAACCTTATTCGTATCTTCTTTTGCTGTCTTTAATACTGCAGCCAGTGAATCCAGTTTGCTTTTTTGAGCGGAGGCGCCAAAGCCGTATGTCAACCAAACGGCGGACAGGATAATATGTTGAACACCGGTTCTCATACCTACAAATATAGGATTGTTTGCAGGAACGGTAATCCGGCACCGGCAGCAGAATGCTAAAAGAGATGGATGAGGTGAACCTCCACTGCCTGGCCTTCTTTTATGCCGCTCATTTTATCGTTAAGATAAACAAGGCAATTGGCCTGTGCAAAACTGTTCAGGTAATGCGATTCCTGATTTGGCAGTATGGATACTGTATTAAAGTCGGTGCTGGCTTTAAGAAAGCGGGACATATTTCTCTTCTTTTTGAATGCAGCCGTTACAGGAAGGTGAAGTATGCCGGGCATGGTATTTGAAAACCCCGACATTTGGCGGATAGCCGGATATACATATTCGTAAAAGCACACCAGGCTGGAAGCCGGATTTCCCGGCAGTCCGAATACAGGCTTGTCATTATGTTTGCCAAAGTAGAGCGGTTTACCCGGTGCCTGACGAATTTTATGAAATAACCGCTTAACACCGGCCTTTTCAAAAACTTTGGTAAGATAATCGTATTTACCGGCCGATACCCCGCCTGTGGTAATCAGCATATCAGAAGAAGGCAATACCTTCCTAATCAGGCTAAGAAGCCTGCCCGGATGGTCCTTGCAGTAGTAGATTTTTGACGCTCCCTTGAAGTGGATATATTGCAAGGCGGCCGCTATCATGGCCGATGAAGACTCGAATATCATACCCTCTTTCAGCGAACCGTTTTTGTTAGAAAACTCGTCGCCTGTTATAATTATTGAAATGATGGGCTGCTGATAAACCCGTACTTTTTTTACACCCAATGCCGATAAATACCCTATTGCGGCAGGGATTAATGCTGTACCTTGTTTGAGGGCCACGGCACCTTTCTTTATCTGTGATCCCCGCTTATTTATATAATCACCGGGGCAAATATTCTTTGTCGTAATCCGCAGCCGGTTAAGCTTTAGATCCGTGTATTCCTGCATAACCACCGTATCTGCGCCTTCCGGCAGCGGAGCGCCTGTGTATATCCTTACGGCCTCTCCTGCCTTTAATGGCCGCCCTGAATACGATCCCGCCTTAATCGTTCCCTCAACCCTCAATGGCGCAGATATACGGATGTCTTCATAACGCAGGGCATAGCCATCTCTTGTCGAACTGTTGAATGGTGGCGAATCTATCGGAGAAATAATATCTTCAGCCAGAACCCTTGCTATTGATTTATCCGTATCAAGCACCACCGGCAAAAGCGTTCTTACAGTTTCGGAAATAAGTTTCCGGGCACGATTTACCGATATGGGTTCCGACTGTATGCTCATGCCTGTTTCATTAGCTGCTGCATTAGATTTAAAATGCCATTATTGCCCTGTACACCCTTTGCAGATTATATTCATATACAAAAAAAGGAACGGTTGCCCCGAAACTATATGATTGGGGTCATATTTTAACCCGGAAGCGGGTCTTATTTTAGTAGTCTCATAATTTGTGAAATGCGGGGCAAAAATGCAAGCGTACTGATATTAGCCGGAGGCAAATCCCTAAGAATGGGGTATCCGAAACCCTATCTGCCTAAAAGCGGCACTACTTTGCTTAATTCAATCATCAGGCTTTATGAATCATGCGGCTTCGATAACATAACAGTAGTGCTGAATAAGGAATTCAGCGAAGGCGTTTGGGCGGATAAATACAAAAAAACAGTTGAAGCGGCCCATATCATACTGAACGGGAACGCGGAGCTGGGCAGGTCTCATTCCATAGGCCTTGGCTTGGCAGCCAATTCCGATACCCCTTATTGTTTCATTCAGAACATTGATACCGTTTTGAAAAAAACTGAAGCCATTGAAAAATTATGGGACAAACGTGCCATGTCCGATTATATCTGTCCGGTATATCAAGGCCGGAGAGGACACCCCGTTTTGCTTTCGGGAAAGATTATTAAAAACATCATCCGGTTGGAAGGAGAGCCATACATATTAAAGGAGTTATTGTCATCCTATCAGGCTGCGGAAGTGAAGGTAAGCGACAGCGGAGTACTTACTAATATCAATACCCGTTACGATTACAGTAAAATTGTTGCGGTATGAGCATATATGGAAAGATAGCCGAAGCTGAAAAAAGCAATACAGCCATTGCCGTTTGCACCGTAATAAGCACCAAAGGCTCGACACCCGCAAAAACAGGCGCAAAAATGCTGGTTAAGGAAGATGGAAGCATATACGGTACTGTTGGCGGAGGCGAATTGGAGCGAAAGGTGATTCAGGATGCCCTTGCCGTTATAGGGCAGAATGAACCCCGGCTGTTCCGGCACGACCTGCTGCACCAGCACAGCATGTGCTGCGGCGGAGTGGTTGAATTATACATTGAACCCGTAATCAGACAAAGCAGGCTCTACATCTTCGGTGCAGGGCATGTAGGATCCGTACTGGCAAAGTACTCGGCTGATGCCGGGTTTGAAGTGGTGGTGATTGATGACAGAAAGGATTATACAGATGCCATTGCCATTGAAGGTGTAAATAAAATGAATCTTGATTTTGATTTGGCATTGAAGCTTTTGCCCTTCGACAGGCAAACCTATATCGCCATCATGACCTATGACCATGCCATCGACCGCAATATCCTTTCCTTTTGCATCAAAAAACCACATGCCTATCTGGGTATGATCGGCAGTGAAAGGAAAGTATTGGTTACCGGAAAGCAGTTTATGGATGCGGGCATTGCCACCGAAGAGGAATTGAATGCTGTGGATATGCCTATGGGATTGATACCGGATTCCGACGGCCCGGTTGAAATAGCTATAAGCATACTTGCAAAATTAATTACTGTAAAGCACAGTTTGCGAAGAAGCAACAAAATACAAACAGCACATACCACGGCCAAAGCAGATAAGCAGGCGCCGGTGAAATAATAATTTACATGGAAAAAATAACCTTGATAGTTAACGGAAGAAAGTATGAGGTGCTCGTAGATCAGCACGAGATGCTCTCTGCTGTAATACGCGAAAAAGTAGGGCTTATGGGCACAAAAGTGGGTTGTGACCAGGGCAGCTGCGGGGCATGCACTGTGCTGGCAGGCAAAAGCACGCCTGTGCTAAGCTGCATTACGCCCGCCATCCGTTTCAATAATGTTGAGATAACAACCATTGAAGGCGTTGCGGGCAGCGATGGCAGCCTGAACCTGCTGCAGGAAAAATTTATGGAGAAGGGCGCCATTCAGTGTGGGTTTTGCACTCCCGGAATGGTAATGACGGCGCTGGCGTTTGTCAGGAACAAGCCGCACCCTACCGCCGAGGAGGTAAAGGAAGCCATTTCGGGAAATTTATGCAGGTGTTCAGGCTACAAGAAAATTGTCGCGGCGGTAACGGAATATGTAAAAGAGAAAGACGCCGCAAAAGAGGATGCCGTTGAAAAAAGCCGTCACAAGGATGCACAAGCCGTAAAAATAGGGGAGGGCAGGCATTTTATAGAAGCCGAAAAAAAAGTGAAGGGGGTGGCAGACTATGCCGACGACTACAAAACGAAGAATGCCCTGCATTGCAAATTCCTGCGCAGCATACTTCCCCATGCGCGTATAGAGGATATTGATATAAGCGAAGCCCGTAAGCTGGAAGGAGTGCATTACATTGCCCTGGGGAGTGAGCTGCCTGAAAAATTCGGAGTACTGCCCATATCGCAGGATGAAACGGCCATGGCTGTCGGAAAGGTGCGCTACGTAGGCGAAATTGTTGCGGCCGTTGCAGCCGAAACAGAAGAAATAGCTGACAAGGCATGCAAACTTATAAAAGTGAAATACAAGCCGCTGAAAGAATTTCTTACCATAGATGATTCTCTGGGAGACGCAGGGGAAAACGAAAAAATACATGAACACACAAAGTTTAATAACAATGATCAAAAGAAGGCAGAGATGAGGTTTGGAGATCAGTAACAGGGATTGAAGGAATCAGAAATCACCTCGGCTATGTCCTTTGAGTTCAAGGGCATCAACCATGGCTTTACCGAACCTCATGCGGCAACCGCTTACTGGGATGAGAACGGATTAACCATCATCACTGCCACACAGGTCCCGCACTACCTCCATCGAGCACTGGCCAAGGTACTTGAGGTGCCGTTGAGCAAGGTGCGCGTTATCAAGCCCTATCTGGGCGGAGGGTTTGGCGGCAAAAGCGATCCTTTCCCGCATGAGGTAATCATTTCGCATCTGGCACGCAAAACGGGCCGTCCGGTAAGGGTAAGGCTTTCGCGCGAGGAGGTCTTTTTGACCAATCACGGAAGGCATCCCTCCAAAATGACCGTAAGGATGGGAGCTTCGAAAGACGGAATATTCAAAGTGCTCGACGCCGATATTGCCATCGACGGAGGCTCCTACGGCAGTTTCGGGGTGGTTACCTCTTATTATAACGGGGTGCTGCTGCAGGCTCCTTACAAGCTGAACAATTTCGGGTTCCGTACTTACAGGGTATATACCAACAAGCCGCAGTGCGGCGCAATGCGCGGACATGGGGCGGTTAATTCACGTTTTGCCGTTGAAACACTCATTGACGATATTGCCGATAAATTAAAAACGGACCCCTGCGAACTAAGGTTGAAGAATTTCCTTTCTGCCGACACGCTCACGGTAGGGCAATACCGCATTACATCCAACGGCAGCAGGCAGGCTTTGCATAAGGTTATGGAGGAATCGAAATGGAAAAGCAGGTGGGGTACACTGGAATATGGGCACGGAATAGGCGTGGCCTGCGGATTTTTTATAAGCGGCAGCGCACTGCCAATCATCCGCAACGACCTGCCCCAATCGGTAGTTCATCTTAAGGTTGATTTCGACGGAAGGGTACTAATTGCTTCGGGGGCCAGCGACATAGGCCAGGGCAGCGATACCATGCTTGCCATTATAGTGGCGGCATCGCTCGGAATAGGAATAGATAAGGTATATGTAATTGCTGCCGACACCCTCATTACTCCTGTTGATTTGGGAAGCTATTCGAGCCGTGTAACCTTTATGGCGGGGAACGCCGCTAAAAATGCTGCCGAAAACCTGAAGAAAGAGATACGCAGGGCTGTGTCTGCCAGATTTGATGTTTGGGAAGAGGAATTAAATTTTGAAGACAATCATGTATTCAGTAACGACAAAAAAATAAACATTCCCTGGAGCGCTGCCATAGATATACTTACCGCCCATCGCGGCGCTGTGAACGTAGGCGGTTACTATATTTCGCCTAAACTGGGAGGTGATTTTAAAGGCTCCGGTGCCGGCTTGAGTCCATCATACAGTTTCGGGGCAACCGTTGCAGAAGTTAAGGTGGATACGGAAACCGGATTTGTAAAAGTGCTGAATGTTTGGGGGGCGCATGATTGCGGCAAAGCCCTCAACCCTCTGGCGGTAGAAGGGCAACTCGAAGGATCGTGGCACATGGGACTCGGCCAGGCGATAAGTGAGCAAATGGATTATTATAAAGGTCTTCATTTAAACAATAATTTTTTGGATTATAAGATCCCTTCCGCACTCGATACGCCCAACATTCACACCAGCATTATTGAAACAATAGACCCCGAAGGTCCGTTTGGCGCCAAAGAATGCGGCGAGGGAGCCATACACCCGGTAATTCCTGCCGTTGCCAACGCAGTATATAATGCAGTAGGGGCGCGCATAACCAGGCTGCCGATTCACCAGGAGGATGTACTGGAAAAGATGAAGGC
>VFSW01016637.1_pt1 | contig 10023 bp, 17 predicted proteins | sample 5358111 | NCBI WGS metagenome assembly VFSW01 (sample SAMN11554181, study PRJNA540505) | mine drainage metagenome | isolation source: sediment from site ElyBrook_90M | place: USA: Ely Copper Mine, Vershire, VT | collected 2017
GTAGTTCGATGGGATAGTGGAAAGTTATACAAACATGTAGACATTTGTCTAGTAGCATACAAACATGTAGACAAATGTCACACTATTTAATTGTGTGACAAATGTCTACCAATTCCTTTTGGATAATTGGAGTAGCAAATCGGACAGTGTCCTCTCCAACCCCTCTATCCGGGAGGTTAGCTGTCCGATCAGAATGGACTGATACGCCACCGAACCGCTCAGGATAATGCCAATGAGGGAGATCATTTCCATGTTCATGTTCGTCCTCCCGCCAATCGGATTGGGGCTATAGCCAGCTCAATCGCGGAGTTAGCGGGTACTGCGGATGTCAGCAATTGCACCTCGATGAAAATATTCATTGCTCCGTCCCATGGCAGAAGGACGGGCATGGCGGCGAGTTGGCAATGGATAGGCGGGGCGATATGGTTTGGATTTTGGATCCATTGCATATCGGAGCCTATGATCTCCCTGTAGATGCGCAACTCCGCGGACAGGTTGCCGGACGTTCCTCCGAGGTTAACCAGTCCCGGTGTGATGGTGAGGAACGAGACGTTTTCGGGGCGCAGGATTTGGACGCCGAACGGCGCAGTCCAGGAGGAAATATTTTGAGACAGGTAGAGATTTTGCATTGGTATCTCACAGTTCATATCCTGAATATTTAGCAAACATAAATTTATCAATCCCCCGGCGTTGCCGATCGCCACGGGAGTTGGAGCGGGTGGAGGCGGTGGTGGAAACGTGCCGGTCAGTGTGACGGACACGTCGCTGGTGCATGTCTCGGAGAGAGCCACCGAGTAAGTGAACGTGAAAGCACTATTATTATTAATCCCCGCTATATCATCGGCGGTCATTGCGGTGTCACCCGGGGAGGTCAGATAATGAGATGTAGCATCGGGCGCAACACAATCAAGACTGGGGAATACCCCTCCCGTATTTGATCCGGCGACATGCCATGTCCCGGCTGTCACAACCGATCCCGCCGGTACGGGAACGGTCACGCTGACTGATTTTGACACCAACGGAGCGAGTGTCACGACTATCGGGTACGGGTTCACATCACCATTATACGTTCCCATTTTACTCCCCCTTTTCCGTGTCACCCTACCAATATGCCATTTATTCGGATAAACGCGAGGTTTTGGTTGATAATACGGTTTACCAACGATTGGAGGTGGTTGTCTCACCCCGAACATATGCAATCCCACATCCGTGAATGCGGCTCCCGCCACGATGGAGAGAAGCCACACCATGGCGATAACAATTTTAGGCGGTTGTCTCATTTCATCCTCCAATCATCGAAAACAAGTTTTCTCATTAATGTTACGATTAATGTTACGCGGCCACGGCCGCCTCGGTTGCGGTTTTGGCCGCTGTTTTACCGGCCTGTATTATGTACTGACCCGCGGATGTGTCCCTGATCAGGAGATAAACCATCAGGATCACCAGGGCTATGGTCAAAAAATTAACGCCGGCCCATTTGACATCCTGGAGGAGCGAGCATTGCACATACGCCAATGATCCCGCGACGTCCGTCCATCCCGTCGGAGGCGTGCAAATCTCAGCGCCGGTTGCGGTTGCGGATTGCGCGGGTGTCGCCGGGGAGGCGGAGCCGAGATTAACTCCGAGGAGGCCGGCGACAGTCCCCGCGATGGTTTGCAGATCGGAGCCTCCGCCATAGTGTCCGGCGGCGTAGGGGCTTGAGGCTATGGCCTGCAAAATTTGAGCCACGGATCCGGATTGCATGGCCGCCCGGACGGCGGAATAATTCGAACCCATCATAAATTTGGCGTATCCCACGGCGAAATCCGTAGCATTGGAATAGACGCAGTATTTGCCGTCCGCTCCGCACGTGCAACCACTCCAGCACTCGATCCCTCCGAGATTGAAATTTTTTCCGGCGACGCTGGACGTTCCCCAGGCCGATTCGTCCGCCCATTGCGACAGTATCGCCGTTTGAGCGGATTTTAGCTGATCCGGACTGGATGATCCGGTGATCATCTGAGCGGCGGTCAGAGCGGCCGCCTGATTAGCCGTGATAAATTGTTGTTGTTGAGCGGTTGACGCCATTATATCCTCATATCGGTTTGAGCGGCAATTGCGATATCGGTGACCCCCCCGAGCTATTAACCGTCGGAGCGGGATTGACGCCGTTGATTTGAGCCGGTATCGATCCGCCGCAGGATGAGCATCCCGTTGGGGTTGGCGGAGCCAGCGACGTCGATCCGAGAGCCGATTGCGCGGCGGTGTTTTGCACGAGATTTCCCCCAACCGCGTTTCCCATCCCCGGAGCCGGGGCCCCGGCGATTAAACCGGAATTGAGGGCGGAGTTAATCGCCTGGACGGATTGAGCCACCGAATACGGGGTGGCGTAGTTGGTCATCGGCACGGTTTTGGCGCTCTCCGGATCGATCAGCATCCACGGTGAGCCGGAGAACACCCCCAGATTGGCGGGTGGAACCAATCCGTACGCGGTGATTGGATTGCCTATCACCACGCGTCGATGATTTAGGATTTTGACCTCCATTTCCGGTTGATACGCCCCGTCCGGCAATTGGGATGTGAAAAATCCTATTTTGTGGTTTGTCGCCATCATTTCCCTCCCGTTATAGTCGCCACGCTGGTTTTACCTGATAAAATCGCGGATCCCAGACAATTGTAATCAATCGCCGCATTGTTGCCGGACCCCGACACGCATGACGGGAGCGATTTGGCTATTGCGTTATTGGCGGTGTTCAGCCCGCCTAGAATATCCTTAATCACGCTAAACGCGCTCATCCCCGCTATTTGAGCCTCGTTGGCGGTAACCTGGCCGACGGAGGTTGACAGGGATGATATCGATGCGTTTTCCGTGTTGATCAGCGTGGTCAGTCCGCCGAATGATTTTTGCTGAGCCGCAAATCCCGTGTCGATCTGATTGGCCATCGCCCCCATGCCGGAGTTAATGGATGCAGTCTGTTGAGCCAGATAGCCCTTGATGTCGCTCTCCATCTGCGTCATGCCCGCTCCAAGCCCGGCTATCGCCTGTGAAAAATCGGCGGTCATGAGCGATGGGATATTATTGAGAGATGCGGTTATCGTTGACAACGACGAGTTGACGCCCGTCAGATCGACGGACGACGAACCCGAGGATGCGGGAGCCGCTCCGGTTGAGGCGGTGACCCCGGCTATCTCCGACGCGACGGAGGAGGAGACGGAGGATTTCGCCTTGAGATATGCGTAAATTCCGTACGCCGCCACGATCGCGGCGACATACCAGAACCAGGTTGGCATCGATTTCACGTCATTTTCCATTTCATCCCCTCCTCGTGATTATCCCCACTGGGCCTGCACGTAATTGGGATAGATTGATCCCAAAAACGGGCTGGACTGATACATCTGCGGCTGTTGGACGCCCGTACCCGTCGCCAAAACAAACGGCATGTAGCCGATCCTCAGATGATTGTACGGCTGAGTTTTTTGCCGAGTTGACCAGGCGGAGAATCCCGCATGATCATCTCGTTGCATGATGGTTCCAGCCGCGTGATTGTTTTGCAACAGCGGCTGGCAGACATTGGTGATCGAGGTGAACATCAGCTCACCGATCCGATCCCGGTGACGGCCCCCGTGGTTCCTCTCCCCTGGAGGAGAGCGCTCTCGGAGGTCAGTCCGGCCAGTCCCGTCTGCAAAATCTGGTTAAAAGCGTAATAGTTTGACGCCACCAGATAGATGCCGATCAGGATGCCGATGCCCGCGAATACTCTCATTACATCATTCATAATCATCCCCCTATTTTCTCACGGCTCCCGTCGCTGGTTGACGATCGCACTCGCAATCAGCACCAACGAAATAATTATCACCCATCCCGAGATGCACACGGGGCAGGGACGCCCATCGGGAAATCCGGGCACGGGCAAATTTACTTTTTCTTGAAAATCCACCACAGTATCACCAGCAATACGATAATGCCGACTATTTGTCCCACGGTCATGACAGTATCCTCTCTACGGGACGTATGGTTGTCCCGCCAGATAATTTTGCACTCCGGACAGGAGCGCATCCGTTTTTGTGTAATATATCGCCGCCATCGCCATGAGGGAGATTATCCCCCACCAAATCGCGTTGGTTCCGGGCACCGAATCGGCGACAACGATAAAAATCATCAGAGCTATGATAAATCTCCAAAAATCGGAGACGTTGAGCGGTCCGGATGTCGCCTGAGTATTCACTCCGACGGTTCCGGCTCCCGAGGTTTGCACCGGGGTTCCGGATATCGATCCGAAAATCGATCCCAATCCCCCCGATCCCGTGATGTTTCCGAGCGGTATCTCGTTCCACGGCGCGGATGATGTCGGGAGGGATCCGAATATGTCCGTCAATGCGCTCAAAATATCCCTCCCAACGCCCCACCGATTGCGGCTCCGACAGGGCCTCCGACGGCGGCTCCGATTGCGGTACCCTCGGCGGCCAATCCGGCTCCTCCGCCCGATCCCGTGATATTGGCGACGCCCGAGGACGTCGATGATCCGGTTGTCGGGATTGGAGTGGCGGTTGGAGGCGTCGCTCCGGTTTCGATGGCGGCAACCATGTTTGGCCAGCGTCCGGTGTCGTAGAGCCACAAAAACAACAGGCTCAACGCGATCAGCAATATGATTGTAGTCTTATCCATTTCCCACGCCTCCGATGTTCATCACATGCCCGTCAGGTACTCCTCGATCACTCTCATCTGCGCGTTGGTCAGCGTCATCGCATTGAGATTTTCCGTCAGATTGACATCCGTCTGTTGCATGGTGTTAATCATGTCCCGCGTGTCAATCACTCCCTCCACGCCCTGTCCGTTGGTCCAATCCAAATAAATCGCGCCGGACGGCAGTTGCATCCCGGTGTACGTCGCCACTCGTTGTGCGTGATTGACATACGGCTCGTTGACGAGATATGACTGGCTGGCGAAATTATAAATCACCTTGTTGATGTTGGCGGGAAGCATCTGAGCGCCGTTATTTTCATTGATGACAAATTGGCGCAGATAGGTGGGCCCGATCAGCGGTTTGTAGGTGTTGTCCCCCACCGCTGTGATGGATTTGGGCGTTTCAATTATTTTGTGTACAAATCGCAGATCCGGTTGCGCCACGACGGCAGGCTGTCCGGACGGCAGAGTTATATTGGTCAACGGCACCAGGCTCTCCTGGGTGACGCTGGCGGTGAAACTCGGGGTCATCGTGACGCCGGTTTCCGTGCTAAGATTGGCTAGATTGTTGAGAGTTAGCTCCAAATTAACCATTGTCGCTTCGTTGGCGATGGGGATCAAACCCCACAACAACGAGTCGTCGGTTGACACGGGCAACTCCCATGAGGCGGCGAAATTATATACGGTGCTCGCAACCGTCGCCCCTGTGTTGGTCCCATAGTTGATCGCGGTGGACGCGGCGTTGCCGAACGCGGCGAGCGACGGTCCAACCGGATGATCGTTTCGCCGTGAAAACATCAGCAATTGTCTCAGCCCGTCTCCGGAGCAATTGATGATATCCGTTCCCGGATTGGCGTAGAGATGGATTTTGGAGAGCAGGCTGTACGGCAGGAACGGATATCCCTTCCATGCGCCGTTGATCACTCCCGATCCGGATGTGATCGTACCTGTGACGTTCAGCCACAATTTGTGCAGAAATCCCACCGGCGCGATTTTTATCCGTGCGGCTGTTTGCCCGAACGCCGTCAGCGCGGTGGTGTCCAGCGTTTGACGAAACGCTCGCACCCCGGCTCGGAACGGTATGAGGTTCTGCGCCGCGGGTGTCTGAGATGATTGAGTTTGAGCCATTTTTTCCCCTCCCTGTGGAGAATTTTTTTGAGATTACGCCATCTGTATCACGGGAGACAACCCGGGTACGTGCCAGCGTGTAAAAATGAGTTTGAACAGATCGATTCCCACGATTGCTATCGCGGTGATCATCAGAAAATTGTATCCCCCCACATGGATGTGAGCCACCTCCATGGACGCCGGACCCTCGCTGATCCATTTGACGGCCAGGATAAGCGCGATCATGGCGAAAAACATGATCATGGGCTGGGACGTTAAAACTCCCGAGACGCTCGACGCCCCGACGGACGGGACGGTTTGACCCGTGGAACTGATCGCCGCCGGTTGAGCGGTGTTGATCGGTGTGAGATACGGGGACATTGTGGTTGCGCCCGCTCCGCTGTTAAATCCTATCATTATTTCCCCCCTCTGATTTTGAGCACGTACTCCCGGGTTTTATCCCGGGATGACGTATTTTTATAATAAAATCCGTATTTTTGCGAGGGTTCCCCCTCGACTATCTCACCCATCCACTCCGCCATCCGTCTGCGATCCGCCTGGAGGAGCAGATAAAAACTCCAAAACGACTGCGCCTCCGAGAGGCAAAACAGCGGGATCATCGTCGGACGCTGAGTGGCGGCCAATATCCCTATTCCCAAACTGCGTCCTTGCACGTATATCGCTCTCAGCCACATCGGATATGATAATGCCGATTTTGTCACGGCGGTCAGCTCATCGATGTAGACAAATGTATTGCGCCGTTCGAAAATCCATTTAAAAAGTCTGTCATATCTCTCCGGCTCCATCTCCTCGGGTTTCGGACGATAGATGATGCAATCGTCCCGGCTCCTGGAGAGTTTTTCCAAATTGTCGTAAATTTTATGCGGGCGATCAATTTTATACTCCCGCTTGGGATCCACTATCAGCAGATGAGGCTGAGGCAATATCAGATAACGAGCCAGGGTTGATTTCCCCGATCCCGTCTGCCCGGTCAGCAATCCCCTCTGCGAGCGTCCTATTTTCAGCGGATCCGTCATTGTCATCATCCAATATCAATTTTATTTTGTCCGCGATATCGATTATCTCCATCGCGTGTTTGCGTAGATCATCCTCGGATTGAGTTTGTATCCACGCCTCAATTTTGGGTAGGACCAGCGCCGAAATCATTTGAGCGGAACCGCTCCCAGACGTTCGGCGCGCTTGGCGTATCGCCTCCAGCGCCATGGTTTTGATTTTGCCCGCCGGCGCCGGGATTAACTCGGGCGGAGGGTTGCGATGATTTGACAGCCGCAATAATCTCATAATGTTTCACTCCTCGCAGTCCGATCACACCCGCCAGCCCTATGGCCAGCGTCAGCATATCCCAATTTTTAACGATGCGCGCCTGGGCCTCCGAGGACGCCCGGGATAAAATTCTGGCCGCAGGTTGCGCGATCAGATCAATCTCATCCGAGGGGATATCCCATAATTCCCGCAGGCTCGATTTCTCCGGCGGATTTTTGCCGAAATCCACATACTCCGTATCCGGCAAACTGGCCGACAACACCGAAAATAACAGCGATAAAAGCGTCGATATGTCGTTTGCGGTTATCTGCTGTTTCGGAGCGGCCGCCGTATGAGATCGTTTCGCCGCAGGCTTTTTCTCCTCGGGATCGATTACCACCATCCGCGGGCGCGCCGACTCGGTTGCGGCTCCGGAGGCGGCTCCACCGTTATCACCGTCGTCTCCTCCGTTTGAGGCTCTTGGTTTTCCTCCGGTTCCGGCTCCGGTGATTTTTGCATCATTTCCTGCATTGTCTCCAGCTTTTCCAGCGTTTTTGTCCATCTCTCCGTTTCCTCCCTCCTGTAATCCTCCAGGCGTCTCAATATCTCGTCATCGGTTTTAATATCCTCGGGTTTTGCGTCCTCCGGCGTCTCGATATTCTCCATGATTTCATCAGCCATCGCTCACCTCCGATCCAAATTAAGGAAAATAAAACTGATCGCGTAGGGGGATGACCCCGCGTTGAAATTGTTGCTCATGCATACGCTCATCAGATGTCGTTTGCGAGGCAAATCCAAAATAAGCGGCTTGAGCAACGGCATGTACGGATTTGCCCCATTATATAGCTGAGCCAGCACGATATCGGTTTGATCCGGCAATTGATTGGCTAAAAATGCGGTTGCGGGAGGATTGCCAATGTTTGGCCCCAGCGATATGTAATAACAGGCGTTGGTGGGGTTGGCCGCGCCGGGAACCGATATCACAACGCGATTTGCCGGTATGACGCTGTCAACCAAAAACGGTCCGAAATTGGCGAGGGCCCCGTATCCGGTAATCCGCACCACGTTCATGTTCTCCTCGCCCGGCGCGAGGATATTGCTGAGAGGACGCCCGCCGGCGACGACATCCATTTTGGGGATGATCATATCAATCTCGGATTGATATTTCTCCTCCAACAATGCGTCCATCCGGCGAGCGTCCGTAATGCCCGTCTCCCCTCTGTCGAGAGGAGTTTGATCGCGATTCGGCCATGTCATGATTATAACCCCCAGTGTTTGGCCATGTACTCCCCGGCTAAATCCAGCCCCTCGGTCACCACGGTTTTATTGGCGGATTGCAACGCCTCGGGAGTGACACCGGCCGCGGCCGCCACAGCGGTGAGTTTCTCGGCGGGGATGATCAGCGCGCGGGTGGATAACCAGCCAAACGCATGCTCGATTGACGGTTTGAGCAAATTTGATATAAACCACAAAAACATTTTACACCTCCTGATAATGATTATTATTGTATCATATCATAATAATCATTATTTGTCCACTGTTTTGACACGCAAAAAAAGAGGGATGATAATTTTCGTATCATCCCCCTGCGAGGAAAAGGAGAAAACATGGAACCTCGCAAATCAAATCAAATCAACTGGTTTTCGGAGGACGCCATCCTCCGGCATCCCCATCACTGTCATCCAAATCATATGAGCAGGGATAGCTTCCACCCTCGCGTTGCACCAAATTATGATCGTGTTTGACATCATACCCGGCCCAGCCGGGTGAGAGCGACAGCCATGTCAGCATGTTGCCGCCGAAACGAGAGCGACACGCGTCAACCACGAGCCCCGATCCGTACACCCCAACACGCTGGTTGGGATTTTCCATTCTAACGCCGGATTGGAACTGATCCACATACGAGAGTATCAACGGTAAATCCTCAGCGGGGGCGTCATAATCCACAGTGCAATATATTGCACACCGCGAGGCTCCGGCCACGATCGCGTAATGAGCGGCCAGTCCCCCCTCGCTAACCGGTTTTGATTTTTGGAAATACCGGCGCGACACTGGATCGGTTTCAAAAACTAGCATCAAATACCAATCCGTTTCGCGGAAAATCAGATTAACCTCTCCGGGCGTGATGTTTTTGAAATTATTCGGCTCTCCGACATATCGCACCACAAATTTTATATCCGGATGCTTTGCCAGCATTTCGTTGATGATCCGTAGAGACAACGGACTATTGGTGTCAAATCCCAGCGCCATATCATTTCTCCTCTCATATCAAAATAATCCCGCATCGCGACGGGATCGAAATTATTTACGCGTCATCCTCCTCAAACGGATCGTAATCCGCATCATCCGCATGCTCGGGGATTTCACCCGGAGACGGCGGAGTGCTTTCGTCCAAATACACCCGTATCCGTGATTTCCCATCCTGTGTCGGCTGGCGCACCAACGCGATCCGCCATCCCAGATATTTAATCGTCAACGCGCTCATGGATTTAGTTCTGTACACCTCCGTGATATCCCCCGTTTTGGTTTGGATCAGGCAAACCACCTGGTGGCCGTACATCGTCTCCCGAGGTTGGATTGCCACCAACCGTCCCGTAAGCTTATCCCATTTCGCAGGCTGAGTGTTGTCGGTAATCTCTTTCATTTGATCCTCCTCTGTTTTGATCGGGCGGAAAATATCAACCGCCGCCCCGGTTTGACCTCTAGTCGGACGATAAAATCGCATTGGGTTTTCCAGTCTCCCATTCCCGGCGGATGTCGCCGGCTGCGAGCCATCTTCTTAAATTCCGAGCGCCCTCCGATTTGCAATACACGGATAGCAGACGATGTTCAAATTCCTCGTTGTACTCCTCCCCCAGCAAATACGCCGCCTCACGCATCAGTCGGGACATCTCCACGCTATTCAATATCGGCATTTGTTTCCTCCCTGCGTTTTAATCCTCACCGGCAATTAATCGCCGGTGCAACTGCAAACATATGTCTCCCCATCC
>VFSW01016638.1_pt1 | contig 10023 bp, 7 predicted proteins | sample 5358111 | NCBI WGS metagenome assembly VFSW01 (sample SAMN11554181, study PRJNA540505) | mine drainage metagenome | isolation source: sediment from site ElyBrook_90M | place: USA: Ely Copper Mine, Vershire, VT | collected 2017
CCACTCCCCACCAACCTGCCCACCGCCTGCCAGCCCACCACCGGCGAGCTGACGTACACGTTCACCCTCGCGCAGCCCCAGGACGTCCGCGTGTACGCGTCCATCCTGCGCGGCAGCGGCAACCCCGTGGTCGGCCTGCGCGATCCCGGCTGCAACGCCCTGACCGACGAGCTGGGCTGCCAGGCGAACGCCAGCGACGATCTGTACCAGCAGGACCTGCCGGCCGGGACGTACGTCGTCACCGTCGCGGGCACCTCGCCCATCGACGTCTCGCTCGACGTCGAGATCGCGGCGCCGACGATGCCCGCCGCCGACCAGACCTGCACCGCGCCTCCCGTCGTCACGCCCAACGTGCCCTTCGACATCGACCTGTCGAACCACGAGAACGCCATCAAGGACGGCTGCTTCGCCGGCGGCCCCGACGAGGCGTACGACCTGCCCCTGTCGACCGCGTCCGACGTGCTGCTCCTCGCCCAGCTTCCGCAGACCGAGAGCGGCGGACTGTCGCTCGACACCCCGGCGTGCAACGCCACGGGCGAGCTGGCGTGCGTCACGGGCACGACGCCGCTGCGCGTCTCGCGAAGGAACGTGCGCGCCGGCGACTGGCGCGTGGTGGTGGCCGACCAGCTGGGATTGCAGGGCAACCTCGACGTCCTGGTACGAGACACGGTCGCCCCCACGATCGTCCCGTCGGGGACGGCGGCGAGCTGCGCCACGGCCGTCGACGCCACCGCCGGCGGCTTCTTCACGGGCGACACCTCCACCGTCGGCATCGGCTACCAGAGCGGCTGCGACGTGCCCGGACCGGGCGGCGAGCACCTGCAGGTGCTCTCGCTGAACCTCGCGGCGAGCCGGCGCGTGATCCTCGACATGGAGGGCTCGGCCTACCAGACGCTGCTGGACGTCAGGCAGGGCCCCGCCTGCCCCGGCGACCCCGTGAACAACGGCTGCTACGTCGCCTTCACCCCGCAGCGCAGCTTCGTGGACCTCGAGCTGACGCCCGGGACCTACTGGGTCCTCGTGTCGGGCTACAACGGCGCCGACGGACCCTGGGACCTGGACGTCCGCGTCCTGCCTCCGTGATACGACGGGTGGGCCATGCTCTCCGTGGTGCACCGCGTCGCCATCCCGGCCCCGCAGACGCACGTCGTCCACGTCGAGACGACGATCACCGGCGCGCTGCCGACCGAGCTGGTGCTGTTCATGCCCGTGTGGACGCCCGGCTCGTATCTGGTCCGCGAGTACGCGCGCCACGTCGAGGGCCTGCAGGTCGAGGCGCCCGCGAGCTGCCGCAAGCTCCGCAAGAACGCGTGGCGCGTGGGCACCTCGAGTGCGGGCGGCGCCGGTCGCGTCGTCCTGCGCTACCGCGTCTACGCCAACGAGCTCACCGTTCGCACCAGCCACGTCGACGACTCGCACGCCTTCCTGGTCGGCGCGGCGCTGTTCATGGGGATCGAGGGCCACGAGCGCCTCGGCGCGCGCGTCGAGCTCGCGACGCCGCGCGGCTGGCGCGTCGCGACTTCCCTGCCGCACTCGCCAGGCGGGGGGTACGAGGCGCCCGACTACGACGTGCTCGTCGACTCGCCCCTCGAGATCGGGACGCACCGCGAGGAGCGCTTCGAGGTCGGCGGCAAGCCGCACCGGTACGCAATCTGGCCCGCGGACGCGATCGGCGACGCCGACGTCAAGCGACTGGTGGCCGACACCCGCACCATCCTGGCGGAGGAGGCAGCCCTCTTCGGCGGCGCGCTGCCCTACGACGTCTACGAGCTGCTCCTGCACCTGTCGCCCAGGACGCGCGGCGGCCTGGAGCACGGCGCCAGCGCGGCCCTGGTCGCCTCGCCGGCCGCGTTCCACACGCGCGACGGCTACCTCGACCTTCTGTCGCTGGTGGCGCACGAGGTCTTCCACGCCTGGAACGTGAAGCGCATCCGGCCCGAGGGCCTCACGCCCCACCGCTACCAGGAAGAGGCGTACACCCGCCTGCTGTGGTGGTTCGAGGGCGCGACCAGCTACTACGACTGGCGCGTCCTGCGCACCTCGCGCCTCTGCTCGGTCGAGGAGTACCTCGACCACCTCGCGAGCGAGATCGGCTACCTCGACCAGACGCCCGGACGCCACCTGCAGTCGCTGGAGGACGCCAGCTTCGACGCGTGGATCAAGCTGTACCGCCCCGACGAGAACACCGCGAACACCGCCGTCAGCTACTACCGGAAAGGGGAGCTCGTGAACGCCCTGCTCGACCTCGAGATCCGTGCCCGCTCGGGCGGACGATCCTCGCTCGATCGCGTGCTGTCGCTGGTGTGGCTGGAGCACGGCGCGACGGGGCGACCGGTGCCCGAGGACGGAATGCAGGCGCTCTTCGAACGGGCCGCGGGGGTGCCCCTCGCCGACCTGTTCGACGCGTGGATCCGCGGCACCCAGGAGCTCGAACTCGCGCCGACGCTGGCGCACGTCGGGCTGGGCGTCGAGCGCAAGAGCCGCAGCGATGGCCCGCCCGCGTCGCTCGGGATCCGCGTGAAGACGGATGCGGGGCGCGCCGCGATCGTCACGGTGACGCGCGAGGCGGCGGCGTGGCGCGCCGGCCTCGACCCCGGCGACGAGCTGATCGCCGTCGGCGGCGCCCGCATCGACGGCGCCGGCGTCGACGCGGCGCTCAAGGGACGCGCACCGGGCGAGGCCGTCGACGTGCTCGTCGCGCGCGAGGGCCGCGTCCTCTCCAGGCGCGTGGTGCTCGACGCCCCCCGCCACGACCGGGTCAAGCTCGTCGCCAGCCGCGATGCTCGGCCCGCCGCGCGCAGCGCGTTCACGGCCTGGATGGGCGAGCCGCACCCGGTATGGGCCGACCACCCGGAGACGTCGTGAGCCCGCTCGCCCCCCGCCCCCGCGCGACGTCCTTCACGCGCATGGTCGAGTACGTGCTGCCACAGCACGCGAACATCGGCAGCACCGTCTTCGGCGGGCAGATCATGGCCTGGGTCGACCTGTGCGCCGCCATCTGCGCGCAGCGTCACTCGGGCCACCCGTGCGTCACGGCGTTCGTCGACGACCTGCTCTTCAAGCGCCCCGTCCGCGTGGGCCAGGTCGTGCGGCTGCAGGCGCAGGTGGTGGCCACGTTCCGGACCTCGATGGAGATCGAGGTCGACGTCACGGGCGAGGACACGGTGACCGGCGAGGTGTGGCCCACGGTCGAGGCGCGGGTCGTCTTCGTGGCGATGGACGAGTCGCGCAAGCCGACGCCCGTCCCGCCTCTGCTGCTCGAGACCGACGCCGACCGCGCCGGGCAGGCCGCCGCCGAGCAGCGCCGGCAGGCCCGCCTCGCGAAGAGGTAGCTCCGGCGCCTGTGCTATGCAGCGGCCATGAGCGAACTGCGCATCGCCGACCTCTCCGGGCACGTGGGCGAGACGGTCACCCTCCACGGATGGCTCTACAACAAGCGCTCGAGCGGCAAGCTGCACTTCCTCGAGGTGCGTGACGGGTCGGGCATCGTGCAGTGCGTCGTCTTCAAGGGCAACGTGACGCCGGAGGTCTTCGCCGCCGCCGACCACATCGCGCAGGAGTCGTCGGTCGAGGTCGTGGGCAGCGTGAAGGAGCACGGCAAGATCAAAGGCCAGTACGAGCTCGACGTGAAGGACGTGAAGGTGCTCGCCGCGACGACGCAGGAGTACCCCATCGGCCCCAAGGAGCACGGGACCGACTTCCTCATGGACAACCGGCACCTGTGGCTCCGGTCGAAGCGGCAGCACGCGATCGTGCGCGTGCGGCACACCATCATCAAGGCGGTGCGCGACTTCTTCGACGGCCGCGGTTTCACCCTGGTCGACGCGCCCATCTTCACGCCCAACGCGTGCGAGGGAACGTCGAACCTCTTCGCGACCGACTACCACGGCGATCCCGCGTACCTCACGCAGTCGGGGCAGCTGTACATGGAGGCGGGTGCGGCGGCGTTCGGCAGCGTCTACTGCTTCGGCCCCACCTTCCGCGCCGAGAAGAGCAAGACGCGCCGGCACCTGGCGGAGTTCTGGATGGTGGAGCCGGAGGTCGCGTTCATGGACCTCGACGGGGACATGAAGCTCGCCGAGGACTTCATCGCGTACGTCGTCGGCCGCGTGCTCGAGGGGCGGCGCGAGGAGCTCAAGGTGCTCGAGCGCGACACGACCATGCTCGAGAAGGTGCTGCCGCCGTTCCCGCGCATCACGTACGCCGAGGCGATCGACATCCTCCAGAAGAACGGCCACCCCGAGGCGAAGGTCGGCGACGACTTCGGCGGCGACGAGGAGACCGTCATCAGCTCCAGGTTCGACCGCCCGGTCATCGTCCACCGCTACCCCATCGACCTGAAGGCCTTCTACTTCAAGCACGACCCGGACGACGCGGGCCTGGCGCTCAACATGGACGTGCTCGCGCCCGAGGGCTACGGCGAGATCGTCGGCGGCGGGCAGCGCGAGGACGACCTGGGCAAGCTCGAGGCCGCGATCGATCACCACAAGCTGCCGCGCCCCGCGTTCGAGTGGTACCTGGACGTGCGCCGCTACGGCTCGTTCCCGCACGCGGGCTTCGGGCTCGGGATCGAGCGCACGGTGGCCTGGACGTGCGGCTTGCCGCACGTGCGCGAGACCATCCCGTTCCCGCGGATGCTCAACCGGCTGTCGCCGTAGTCAGCGAGAGCCCAGCGCCGACGCCAGACGACGCGCGAGCAGGCGCGCCCCGCCCCGGGCGACGACCTCGCCGACCTGCAGCCAGTCGTGGGGCTGCATGGCGAAGTGCTGACAGCCCACGAAGAGCGCGTCCGGCGACTCCGTGAGGATGCGCTCGATCTCGGGACGGTACGGTCCGTAGAAGAGGCGCAGCAGGCGGACGCGGATGCGCAGGTCGCGGGCGAGGCGGGAGCGGGCGAGCACGTCCGACCAGTCGTCGACGGAGGCGGCGCCCGGCCGCTCGAGGCGCGACGCGAGGAACGGGCCGGCGAGCACGCCGTACTCGATGGCCTGCGCGATCCCTTCGCCCGTGACCGGGTCGATCCCCGCGGCTTCCCCCGCCAGCATCAGCGCACCACCGGCCACGCGCGACGTCGCCTCGAAGCCGCGCTCGGCGTAGCGGCGGTTCTTGCAACTCGACGGGTCGATGCCTTGCCGTCGCAGGCGCGCGTCGAGCTTGGCCGCCACGTCGACGCCGTCGTCCTCGCCGTCGATCTTCAGCCGGTAGACGCCGCGGCAGACGAGCGGACGCCCGTCCACCACCGTCGGGAAGTCCCACGCGTAGCCCGACAGCGTCACGTCGGTCGCGTCGAACACCAGCAGCGAGCGGCCGCGATCGCCCGGGACGGCCTCGGTGTCCACCTCGACGACCTGGGCGCGCAGGCGGCCCGCCCCCTGCCCCAGCTTCTTGCGCACCAGGCTCCCGACGCCGTCGCAGCCGACCACGATCCGCGCCCGCACGGGGCCCTCCGTCGTCTCGACCACCACGCCGGCCTCGCCCTCGTCGCGCACGTCGTCCACGCGCACGCCGTCGCGCAGCCGGGCGCCCCGCGACGAGGCCGTGTGCGCGAGGGCCTGGTCGAACTCGATGCGGCGCACGACCCGGCCGATGGCGCCGGGCGACGCCGAGACCTCGCCCCCGGTGCCGAGCAGTACCATGCCGTCGATCGGGGCGGACGGCACGTAGATCTCGACGCCCAGCCCGCGCAGCAGGGCGTCGCCGCGCGCCCCCAGCGCCCCGGCGCACGGCTTCTCGCGCGGGAAACGCGCCCGCTCGAGCAGCAGCACGCGCCCCTCGAGCTCGGGTCGCGCGTGCAGCAGCGCGAGCGCGGTCGTCGACCCGGCCGGTCCGGCGCCCACGATGACCACGTCGAAATCCACCGCCACCAAGACCCGGAGAGTCTTTCACAGAAAGATCGGAAAGATCAGGAAGGGTCGAAGGCGGGCGACGTGATCCCGCCGCGCCCCCTCACCGCGACGATTCGCCCGGCGACGATCGCCCCGATCCCCGCCAGCAGCGCCACCGGCAGCACGTGGCCGAGCAGCACGTGCTCGAGCGTGGCGTGGCTGCAGATCAGCTCGATGCCCAGGGCGCCGACGGCCCCCGCCGCCGTGCCGATCGCGGCTCCGGTGAGGCGAGGCGCGACCGGATCACTGCCGCGGCGAAGGTACGTGAACGCGATGAGGGGCGCGGCGGCCATGATGAGGGTCCACTCGATGCACGTCAGGTGCTTGTCGAAGTCGGCGAACCGGTACGGCGGAGGCCAGAGCGCGTTGACGACGAAGGCGGTGGCGAAGAGGGCCACGGGCGTGAGCAGGACGACCAGCGCCCGCCACGACGCGGGCCGCCCGAGCATCGAGTGACCGCGCGCCACGCCCGCCCACGCCCCCAGCGCGCCCACGAGCCCCCAGAGCGCCGACAGCACGAGCGTGTACGCCTGCGGCCGGCCGTACGAGCCGGGTCCGCCGATGCTGGCGAGGATGCCGTACGACACGCCGACGGCCAGCACGACCAGCAGCGTGCGCCGCCACGCCCCCGCGGGCCGCGGCGCCACGGGCTCGGCGCTCGCCTGGGCCAGGACGCGCGCGCGAAGCTCGGGGGGCGGCACGGGCGGCACCTGGGTGGTCATCTAGCGCCCTTCCTCGATGCCGCCGACGACGTCGCCGAGCGCGGACCGCAGCGCCTCGTACGCCCGGTGCGCGCGCAGCTTCACGGCCGCCACCGTGGTGCCCAGCACCTGCGCCGCCTCGGCCATGCTCAGCCCTTCGTTCTTCACCAGCTCGAAGGCTACACGCTGCGCCGGCGGGAGCTTGGACAGCTCGACCTCCAGGCGGCGGGCGAGCTGGCGCGCCTGCGCGATCTCGTCGGCCGCGGGCTCCCGCGACGCGCCCGGATCGGGCTCGCCGTCGGCCGACAGCACCTCGCGACGCCCGCGGCGCACGCTGTCGACCAGCAGGCGGCGCGCGATCGCGAACGCCCAGGGCATGACCTCGGCCCCGGGGATGAACGACGTGCGCGCGCGGTGGATCTGCAGCAGGGTCTGCTGCAGGATGTCCTCGGCCCGCGCCTGCTCGCGCGTCTGGCGCATGAGGTAGCCGAACAGCCGGGGCGCGAGCGCGTCGTAGACCGCCGCGTACGCCGCGTCGTCGCCTGCGGCGTAGCGCTCCATCGCGACGTCGACCTCCGCCCGGGCAGCCACGAGCAGGCTTCTACCACGCGCGGCGCCCACATCGTGCGCAGGAGCGCAGACGCTGCTGGACGACACGACGGTCAGCGCGTGCACGCGGGAACATACGTGCCAAGTGCCTGGCGGTATCGGGTGGGATGCCTCGGACTCAGCCGGACTGAGGCCATCGAGCCTCAGTGGGACGCCAAAGATCCTCATTGTCGCGCAGCGCGCAGACGAAAAACCCGCTGATTCCGAGTACCCGTACGGGGCACGGAAGATGCTCCACCTCCGTGGTCAGGCGCATGACGAGGCCATCGCACACCCCCGGTCCACGTCGGTCGTTCCACCTCGGAGTCGCCGCGGCGGTCGCGGTGGCCGCCTCGTTCGTGGCGGTAGCGGCCCTGGCGGGCGATCCGCCGCGCGCACCGGTCGACTGGAACCGCCTGGCGCCGATGATGGCCACGACGCAGGAGATGCTGCAGCACGCGTCGCAGGCCGGAGCCACGGAGTCGGGGGGGGCCGTGCCGCTGGTCGGCGCCGAGCCGCGCATGTCGCTGGTCGCGCGCGACTGGTCCGGCTCGCGCGGGCTGGTCGGCGACATGACCGCGACCGACGAGCTGCGACCGTCGCGCTCGAACCGCATGGTCGTGTCGCGGCTGCGCCTCGCCGAGGGTCGGGTCGTGCCGTTCGCGCAGCTCGGCGTCGGCCAGTGGCGTGTCGACCCGACCGTCATGCCGCTGCTGCCGCGCGAGCAGGAGCTGGCGGCGCAGGGAGGGTTCGGCTTCGAGCTGACGCTGTCGCGCGCGACGGCGCTCGCGGTGGAAGCCGACTGGACGCTGCTGCTGCCCACCAGCTCCAACGACGTGATCGCCGACACGCACCCCGCGTTCTGGGGAGCATGTGTCGCGATGCGCACCCGCTTCTGAAATCCCCTCTTTCGCGCGTGCTACGCTCTCGACGGCCTCGCGATGAGCGCGCAGTCCGACCCCGCACGACCCGCACGAGACGACGACCGCGTCGCCTGCGAGCACGCCGACCGTTGCGGCGGGTGCCCCGTGATCGGCCTTGCGTACCCCGAGCAGCTCGCGCTCAAGCGGGGACGCGTCGTGCAGTCCGTGTCGCGCTACGCGGCGCTCGAGCTGGTGTACACCGACGCCGTCGCGCCCGCGCAGCCGCGCGTCGGCTACCGGACCAGGGCCAAGCTCATCGTCAGCGCGGGCGGGCGCGTGGGCCTGTTCGCCAAGGGCGGCGGGCACCAGGTCGTCGACATCCCCGGCTGCCGCGTGCTGGCGCCGGCGCTGGCGCGGGTCGCGACGCAGCTGCGCGAGCGCATCGCGGCCGACGAGGCGTGCGGCGGCGGGCTGTGTCCGTGCGACGCGGCAGGAGGCGGGCAGCTGCGCGCCGTCGACCTGCGCGAGGTCCGCGACGACGACGCGTCGCGCGTCCTGGTGACCTTCGTCGTGCAGCGTGACCGGGTCCGCGACCTGGCGCCTCTTCGCGACGCCGCCGAAGCGCTGATGCGGGCGCTGCCCGAGGTCGCGGGCGTCGCCGTGAACTTCCACGAGGGCGACGCCCCGCAGATCCTGGGCAGCGAGACGCTGCTCCTCGCCGGCGCGAGCTCCGCGCCCGACCGGCTGGGCTCGTCGGTGCACCTGGCCACCTTCGGCTCGTTCGTGCAGGCCCACCGCGGGCAGGCCGCGCGCGTGCACTCGATGCTGGCCGAGGCCCTCGGCGTCCCGGGACGCGAGCCCGGGCGGCCGCGCATCCTCGACCTGTACGGCGGGTCCGGGGCGATGGCGCTCGGGCTCGCGGCGATGGGCGCGCGGGTGCGCTCGGTCGAGTCGTTCGCGCCGGCGGTGTCGCACGCGCGCGCGGCCGCCGAGTCGCAGCGGCTGGACGTCGAGACGGAGTGCGGCGACGTGACCAGCGCGCTTCGCTCCGCCGTCGAGGCGCGGCAGCGCTTCGACGCGGTCGTCGTCAACCCGCCCCGGCGGGGCGTGAGCCCGCAGGCCCGCGAGTGGCTGGCGCGCCTCGAGCCGCAGGTCGTCGCGTACGTGTCGTGCGATCCCGAGACGCTCGCGCGCGATCTCGACCACCTCGCGCGCCTGGGCTACGCGGCGACCGCGCTCGAGCCCCTGGACATGATCCCGCTGACCGACGAGGTCGAGACCATCGCCGTGCTTCGCCGTGCGGGCGTGCCGGCGCCGCGCGTCCTGTACGAGGACGGCGAGATCCTCGTCGTCGACAAGGGCCCGCACGAGCCGACGACGCCGCAGGGCGAGTACGCGGGCTCGCTGCTGGCGCGCGTGCGGCGGCTGCCGGGGGCGGAGAACGCGGTGGCGCTGCAGCGGCTCGACGTGGGGACGAGCGGCCTGGTGACCTTCGCGCGCAAGCCCGAGCTCGTGGCGCGCTGGGAGCGCGTGCTCTCGGCGCAGACCGCCCGCAAGATCTACGTGGCCGGCGCCCGCGGCGTCGCCCCCAACAAGGGCGCCATCACGCGCGAGCTGCGCGAGGACGGCAAGCCCCTGCCCGCCCGCACGCGCTACCGCCGCCTCGCGATCGCCGCGGGCCACAGCGTCCTGCGCGTGGTCCCCGAGCAGGGACGCCTGCACCAGATCCGCCGGCACCTGGCCGCCATCGGCCACCCCGTCATCGGCGACGACCGCTACGGCCACACCCTGACGAACCGTTACTTCGAGGAGAAGAACGGCCTGGATCGCACGTTTCTGCACTGCGTGCGCCTCGAGGTCGACCACCCCGACACCGGCGCGCACCTCATCGTCGAGTCGCCGCGGCCCCGCGCCCTGCGCGCGGTGCGCGAGCGCCCGAGCCGACCCGCGCCGCTGCGGGTTCGCGCCCCCAAGAACGCCCGCGGG
>VFSW01016639.1_pt1 | contig 10023 bp, 7 predicted proteins | sample 5358111 | NCBI WGS metagenome assembly VFSW01 (sample SAMN11554181, study PRJNA540505) | mine drainage metagenome | isolation source: sediment from site ElyBrook_90M | place: USA: Ely Copper Mine, Vershire, VT | collected 2017
CCCAACTGAGCCGCTATCCCTGGGAGCACATTTGCTTAAGTTAGCGCCTATGCCCCGCACCCCCCAGTAATGCAAAATTGACTTTTCGTCGCAGCCCGAACCGATAGCATGGCCCGCTATCGTTAAATGAAACACCATTACCTGTTTCCTTTGTTCACGGGCCTCGTCATCTGCCTGGGTGCCGTTGCCGTGCCCGGGGCCGAGGTCCGGAGCGACGCCGCTTCTGGGAATGGCCTCGACGCCCGCATGCTGCGCTATCCGGACGTTTCCGCCAGCCAGATCGCCTTCGCGTACGCCGGGGATATTTGGGTAGCCCCGAAAGCCGGCGGCGCGGCAATGCGCCTGAGCTCCCCGCGAGGCGAGGAAACCTTTCCCCGCTTCTCTCCCGACGGTTCTCAAATCGCCTTCAGTGGGAACTACGATGGCAACATGGATATTTATGTGGTTCCCTCCACCGGGGGATTGCCAAAGCGCCTCACGTTTCATGGCGCCCCCGACCGCATGCTCGAATGGTATCCGGATGGCCGGTCGATTCTCTTCGCCAGTTCGCGCACGAGTGAAAAAGATCGGTTCAATAAGCTTTTTAAAATCTCGGCGCAGGGTGGGTTGCCCGAGCAATTGCCACTCCCGTACGGCGAGTTCGGCTCCATCTCCCCGGACGGAAAGACGCTGGCCTATATCCCAATCTCCAGTGATTTCCGCACTTGGAAACGGTACCGGGGCGGGATGAACCCGGCCATCTGGCTCTTCAATCTGGACACTTACGCAGCCAAAGACATTACCGGCAATGATGCCGCCAATTCCTGCCCCATGTGGCACGCCTCCACTTTATATTTCCTCTCGGACCGCGACAAAAACGAGCGGGCAAACATCTGGGCCTATGAGACGCAAACGGGCAAACTCCGCCAAATTACGCACTTCGACCAGTTCGACGTACACTTTCCCAATATCGGGCCTGAGAATATCGTCTTCGAAAATGCCGACCGCCTTTATCTGCTTGATTTAGCCACCGAAAAGTATTCCGAAGTTCACATCCAGGTCCTGACTGACCGCGCGACGCTCAAGCCACGCCTCGAGGATGTTTCTCGTTGGGTCCGCGAGCCCTCCGTATCTCCCTCGGGCAAGCGGGCCGCTTTTGAAGCGCGCGGTGAAATATTCACCGTGCCCGCCGAGCATGGGGTCGTTCGGAACCTGACGCGCAGTTCCGGCGTGGCGGAACGGTATCCCGCCTGGTCTCCTGACGGCCAGAGCATCGCGTACTTTAGCGACCGCTCGGGGGAATATGAGCTAACGCTGCGGGCCGCTGACGGTTCGGGAAAGGAGGAGGTGCTGACCAGGCTCGGACCAGGTTTCCGTTACCGGCCCTTCTGGTCACCCGACAGCCGCAAGCTCGTGTTCATCGACCAGACGATGCGGATCCGCCTCTTTGATCGAGACTCGAAGGAAACCAAACAGATCGGCAAGGAATTGTGGTTGTACCATTCTGGCCTGAGCAACCTCAAATTCAGTTGGTCAAAAGACAGCCGGTGGCTCGCCTTCGCGCAAGACCTCCAAAACCGCCACACCGCCATTGCTCTGTATGATACCCGGAACGAGAAGTCCACCGTGGTCACTAGCGGTTATTATGACGACGATAACCCCGTGTTCGACCCTGACGGCAAGTACCTTTTTTATCGTTCGGGCCGAAGCTTTTCGCCGTTGTACAGCGACCTCGACGATACCTGGATCTATCCCAACACGTACGAGTTGATGGCCGTGTCTCTCAGGAAGGATGTTCCCTCACCGCTTTCTCCGAGAAACGACGACGAGGGCACGGGCCAGGAAAAGAAAAAAGAGCAAGACCACGCCGACAAAAACCCGGGCGGCGCAGACCACAAGAAGGACCAGCCGAAGCTGGAAGAGAAGAACGACAAAAAATCTGAACCTGCCGCCGACGCTGCCCCCAAAAACGCCGCTAAACCGGCCGAAGAAAAGGACGAGGTGAAGGAAGAGAAACCGCCAAAACCGACCGAGATCGACCTGGCGGATTTTGAGAGGCGAGCCGTGGCGCTGCCGCCCAAAGCCGGGTACTTCGACGATCTCTGCGCCGTGGGCGGCAAGCTCATTTACCGGCGGCTTCCCCGAGCGGGGTCCACCGGGGACAGGAGCACTCTCTGCTACTATGACCTCGATAAGCGCGAAGAAAAAAAGATCCTCGAGGACGTAGATGAGGCGCTGCTGGCGGCCAAAGGCGAGAAGATGCTGGTGCGCCGCAACGGAGAGTACGCGATGATCGAGCCCAAAGAACGGCAGAACTTTGACAAGAAGCTGCCTGTCAATTCGCTCGAAACGGTCATCGACCCCGCCGCTGAATGGGAGCAATTGTTCACCGAAGCCTGGCGGCTCGAACGCGACTATTTCTACGACCCCAACATGCATGGGGTGGACTGGAAAGCCATGCGCCTGCGGTATGACGGATTATTGAAAGACGCCGTGACGCGCTGGGATGTCAATTACGTCATTGGCGAGCTGATTGGCGAACTGAGTTCCTCACACACTTACCGCAGCGGCGGGGACCTCGAACAAGGCAAAGTCCAGGGTGTTGGGTACCTGGGAGTGGATTTCTCTCTCGAAAACGGTGCTTATCGCATCAAAAGGATCATCCGCGGTGCAGCCTGGGACGACGAGGTCCGCTCGCCTCTGGACCAGCCGGGAGTCGAGGTGAAAGAGGGGGATTACTTGCTCGCGGTCAACGGACTACCGCTCGACACATCCGAGGAGCCCTATGCCGCTTTCCAGGGTCTGGCCGATGCGCCCGTGTTCTTGACCGTCAACAGCCGCCCCACTTCGGAGGGTTCGCGCGAAGTGCTCGTACAGACGCTGTCGAGTGAGTCGCGCCTGCGCAACCTGGCGTGGATTGAGAAGAATCGAAAACATGTCGAGGAAGCCACCGCCGGCAGAATCGGGTATGTTTACGTGCCCGATACGGGGCGGGAGGGCCAAAACGAACTCGTTCGCCAGTTCCGAGCACAATTTGACAAGGAGGGCCTAATTATCGATGAACGCTTCAACAGCGGCGGCCAAATTCCAGACCGCTTTGTCGAACTGCTCGCGCGCAAAAACCTCAATTATTGGGGCGTGCGGGACGGCCAGGATTGGAGGTGGCCCGAGGTCGCCAACTCGGGTCCCAAGGTCATGCTGATAAACGGGTGGAGCGGTTCAGGCGGCGATTGCTTTCCGTTTTACTTCAAAAAGCTGGGCTTGGGCCCCCTGATCGGCACGCGAACCTGGGGCGGACTGATCGGGATCACCGGCTGCCCTTCCTTGATCGATGGGGGCAGCGTTAATGTGCATTCCTTCGGCATTTACAGCCCGAAGTGCCAGTGGCTGAGCGAAGGCCATGTGGTCTATCCGGATATTGACGTTGTGGATGATCCCTCGTTGATGGCCAAAGGGCAGGACCCGCAGTTGGACCGCGCCATCACTGAAGAACTCAAAGCGCTCAAAAGGAAACCGCCGATCGAATCCAGGAAACCCAAATACCCATTGCGGGCAGGGCGGTAAAAGGAACATTACCGCGACCGAACAGCCTATTCGCCTTCGGCATTTCTGAAACAGCCGATACAATGCACGCGCGCATTCCCATTCCATGCTGACACTCTCGGGCATCACAAAAGCCTACGGCGGCCGCATTCTGTTCTCGGACGCCACTCTGCAGGTCAACCGGCAGGACCGCATCGGGCTCGTCGGCCCAAACGGCGCAGGCAAGACCACGCTCTTTTCCATCGTCCTGGGTGAGGAGTCGGCGGACGAGGGCAAAATCATCCTCGAACGCGGGGTGAGTTTTGGCTATCTGCCGCAGGAAAACGCCCCCGTCGGCGACGAAACAGTCATCGAGCTGGCTACGGGCATCACGCCCGAATACGTGAAGCTACGCCGGATTCTTAAGGCCTGGGAGGCCGACCACCCGGCGGAAGCGCTCCAGCAGCTCGAGATTCATGATAACGTCCACGACCGCTTTAACGAGTTGGGCGGTTACCGGCTCGAAGCCAAAGCCAAGCCGAGCCTGGCTGGGCTGAGCTTCCGGGGAAATGACTTTGATCGCCCCGCGCGTGAGATGAGCGGCGGCTGGGTCATGCGGGCCCACCTGGCCCGGCTGCTGACTCAGGAGCCAGACCTGCTGCTTCTGGATGAGCCGACCAACCACCTGGACCTGGAGGCCCTCTTGTGGTTCCAGCAGTACCTCAAGGGCTATCCGGGTGCCATTCTCATCATTTCCCATGACCGGGAGTTTCTGAACCAGCTCGTCGGCAGCATCGTGGAAATCCGCCAGAGCCGTCTGATACGTTACCGCGGCACTTACGACGATTACCTCGAACAACGAGAGGCTCATGAACAACAGCTCGTCGCTGCATTCAAACACCAGGAACGCGAGATCGGGCGGCTGATGGACTTCGTAAACCGCTTCCGCGCCAAGAACACCAAAGCTAGCCAGGCGCAGAGCAAGCTCAAACAAATCGAGCGCATGGAAAAGCTCGAGGCCCCAACCGCCGCCCAGAAAGAAATCGGTTTCCAATTCCCACAGCCCCAACAAAGCGGGCGCCGGGTCATCCGGCTTACGGGCATTCACCAGGCCTACGGGGAAAACGTGGTGTACCGCGGGATCGATTTTCAGGCGGAACGCGGCCAGCGCGCGGTGCTGGTTGGCCCTAACGGCGCCGGCAAATCCACTCTGCTCAAAATTCTCGCCGGCGTCCTCGTCCCCCAGCACGGCGAGCGACTCCTCGGCCATAATGTGAAGGCCGGCTACTACTCCCAATACCGTGTGGACATGCTCCACCCGGCATACACCGTGCTCGAAGAAGCCCTCGATACCCCCCAACGCGTCACCGAGCAGTCGGTCCGAACCCTCCTGGGTTGTTTTCTTTTTCGCGGCGACGACGTGTTCAAACCAGTCAGCGTCTTGAGCGGTGGGGAGAAAAGCCGCCTGGCGCTGGTGAAATTATTGCTCGACCCTCCCAACCTTCTGCTGATGGATGAGCCGACAACCCATCTCGACATGTCCAGCATCGACGCTCTGGCCTTTGCCCTGGACCAGTTCCAGGGCACCCTCATTTTTATCAGCCACGACGTGTATTTCATCCGCTCCCTCGCCAATCATGTCGTGCACGTCAATGCCGGCTGTCTGACCCATTATCCAGGCGGGTACCAGTATTACCTGGATAAGACCAGACCCACTTCAGAGCGGGCCGGTCTCACGGCCAGCGGCAGGAATGGCTCCTCAGATGCGGATACCGCATCCAGAGCTCATGCGGCCGGGTCCTCTCAATCCTTGTCGCGCAAAGATCAAAAGCGCATCGAGGCCGAGCAGCGCCAGGCCCGGTCCCGCCAGCGAAAAACCCAGCAGGAGCTTGTCCGGAAACTCGAAGCGGAGATACACCAACTGGAGACACGGCAGGCCCAACTCGTCGCCGAACTGGAACAACCTCAGACTTACGAGCAACCTGGCCTTGCAGTTGGGCATAACCGGGAATTGCTGGGAATTCAGGAACGCCTGGCGCAGCTCACGCCGGAATGGGAGCAACAGGCCACCCGCCTGGCCACGCTTCAGGATAGCGAGAATTGAGCCGAGGGGGAGAAGTCGGCGCGGGTTTCGACCAAGGCAGGATGTGTGCTATGGTCATTGGGTGAAGAATTTCGCGATAGGCGCTCGCTCGTCCTTGCGGGCGGCTTTAGCACCTGCCCTGGTGAGATTCAATAGCCGTGCTCATTCCCAAATCAGCGCAACCAATAACAGCCCAACGCTTACAACCTTCACGAATGCCACTATCGATCCTTTCCAAAAACCTTCTCCCGAGGAACTCAAGAGAAAGCTCACGCCGACGCAATTCGAGGTGACCCAGCACTCCGGAACCGAGCCGGCCTTTCGAAATGAGTACTGGAATAATCACGAGCCTGGAATCTATGTGGATGTCGTATCGGGTGAGCCGCTGTTTAGCTCGCTGGATAAATTCGATTCGGGCTGCGGTTGGCCAAGCTTTTCCAGGCCGCTTTCCCAGAGCAAAATCGCCGAGCAAACCGATGAGTCCTTTGGGATGCTCCGAACTGAAGTGCGCTCAATGAGCGCCGACTCCCACCTGGGCCACGTATTTGACGACGGCCCCGGACCGACCCGCCTCCGCTACTGCATTAATTCCGCCGCCCTCCGGTTCATCCCGGTGGGAGCAATGCAAAAAGACGGGTACGGGGATTACCTCGATCCGTTCATCAAAGCCGGGTTGTACCAACCGGTTGAAAAGCCCCATAACTCCGCCCCTGGAACGCTGGTTTGAACGGTTGCAGGCAGGGTTCTGTCTACGGAAGCAGACATGAATTGGTTCCGTTCCCTGCCCCGCGTGGAGGCTCTCCGCGTTTCTCTGTTGAAACAATTTCGCAACGGAAGAAGTATTCCCTCTGAACAAGAAACTCGGCCCGGAATCTGCTTACTAAGGGGCATGAAGCGCGCTGCTTTTAAATTGGCACCCTCCAAGGGAGGCTGGATTCGCACCACAATCGCACCGCTGAATGATAAGCGCGAGGCTCGCTTTGGCCTGATGGATGCCCTGATGTTTTGCACGTTAGTCTCTGTTGTGGTTGCGGTTGCGCGGGTGCTCATCGCCCGCTAATCCCGCCGCGCGGCTCTTAGGTCCGGCGGCGGTAAGCCCTTCCGGGTTGTCGGTTCATAGACAACTATACTCCCCACGGGCTCTCTCAGAATCATTCCGCAAGCCTCTTTGTTCTATTTTTGTACAGTGTCCCCTTTCGGGTCGAAACTTCGCGTGACTTTTGAACTAGCCCACGATAGGATTGCTTAAGGCCGAAATGAAGAACTCGTAAGGGAAGGGTATGCGCGAAAGTCAGACGGAAGTTTTAGTGGTTGGCGCCGGACCAGTAGGGTTATGGACCGCATTGGTTTTGGCAGAGGCCGGAGTGGAAACCTTGGTGATTGACCAGGAAAACCGCACGGCGGCTCGCAGCTACGCCTGCGCATTGCATCCTCACACCCTCAAGCTGCTGGAGCGCTTCGGCATGGCGAGGCAACTCCTCGGCCAGGGCCGCCAGGTGGATAAACTCGCATTTTTTGAAGGCGGGGACCGCAAAGCGGAAGTCAAGCTGGAGGATCCCGGTGGCGAGTTTCCTTTTCTGCTTGTCCTGCCGCAGAGCGCGCTTGAACGCGCTTTGGAACAGCGGCTGCGCCAGCATGGGGTGGCGGTTCGTTGGAATCATCGGCTGGCGGCATGCGTTCAGGAGGAACATCTCGTCTCGGCGACGATCGAACGATTGGCCGGCACCTCGACCGGATATATCGTCCCCCACTGGGAACAGGTGGTTTCAGAGCGTGCCACCGTGCAAGCCCAGTTCCTCATAGGCGCAGATGGACAGAATTCCACCGTGCGCAAGCAACTCGGGTTCGATTCTGAACAGGTTGGCCTCCCGGAAGTCTTTCTGGCCTGCGAGTTTAGCGCCCAATTCAACAGCCCAGGCGAAGTCCGAGTAGCTTTGGACGACTCGACCACCAATGCCTTGTGGCCACTGGGCGACAACCATTTCCGCTGGACGTTTCAACTCCTCAAAGGCGAAGCCGCGGAATTCCCCCAAAAAGAACGCCGCGCCGTGCATGTCGATGATCCTATCGCCGACGAAAAGCTCCGGCGCTCGGTTCGAAGAATCGCCCAAGCCCGAGCCCCTTGGTTTGCCGCCGAGATCAAAGACATTTCCTGGTGTTCGGATGTGACGTTCGAGCGTCGTCTCGTCAAATCCTTCGGAACGCACCGCTGCTGGCTAGCCGGTGATGCCGCTCACCAAACCGGGCCCGTGGGTGTCCAAAGCATGAACTCCGGGTTCGCGGAGGGCAAACGGTTGGCGGGAGCCGTGCAGAAGATTCTGCGGGAGCAGGCTGCGCCCGAGTTGCTGGCAACTGGTTATGGCCAGGAGCAAACCCATGAATGGCGCCGCCTCCTGGGATTGCAGGGGGGTCTGATGCCTCGCGCGGATACAGACGACTGGGCCAGGCGGCGTGCTCCGCGGCTGCTCCCCTGCCTGCCGGGTTGCGGAGAAGACCTGGGCCGGCTGTCCGCCCAGCTCAAACTGGACTTGGGGTCAACGGCTCAGAATGAGCTTTCCTTGTCTCGGACCCTTTGAGATGTTTTAAAGTGGAATAAAGAAACACGTCTGTTAAAAAGGCTAACCTTTTCCGGTCTTTTCTTGGGGCTGGCTGCAGCCATCGCCTCCGCGCAACCCCCTACGCCTGGAACCGGCCAGGCGCTCACCGGTCCCCTGCTCCGCTTTGCCACACCGATTTACGATTTCGGTAAGGTCAAATCCGGGAATCCCGTGGATTATACCTACTATTTCACCAATGCGGGCGACCAGGTGCTGGAAATCTCAAGAGTGCAACCCTCCTGCGGCTGCACCACCGCCGGTGATTGGACGCGGCTGACGCAGCCCGGTCAGACCGGCAGCATCCCGGTCCGGTTCAATAGCGGGAACTTCAACGGCCAGGTTTTCAAGACCATTACCGTGGCGTCGAACGACCGCCAGACACCGACCGTGGTTCTCCAGCTCAAAGGGACGGTTTGGAAACCCATTGAATTGGTTCCGCCTTATACCCTTTTGAATATTCCTCCCGACGCGCCCACCGCCTCCGCGGTCGTTCGGATTCTCAACAACACGGGCGAGCCGCTATCCATTTCAGACCCCCAGTGCAACAATAAGTCCTTTGCGACGGCCTTGAAGGAAACCGTCCCCGGCAAAGAGTATCAACTGACCATCGAAGGGGTTCCACCCTTCAATCCCGGGAGTATGCAGGGCAAGGTGACGATGAAAACCTCGTCGTCCGAAATACCTACCGTTGAAGTGAGTTTTTGGGCCAATATCCAGCCTCCCGTCGCGGTCATGCCACCGCAGCTCATGCTCCCAGCGGGGCCCCTGGTGACCAAAGCGATGCCCTCTGTCACCATCCAGAACAACAGCACCAACGCCCTCACGCTTTCGGAGCCCCAGGTGAATGTCCCCGGCGTTGAGCCGAGCCTTCGAGAACTCCAGCCGGGCCGCATATTCAGCGTGACGTTAACTTTCCCGGAAGGCTTCATCGTTCAGCCTGGCCAGTCTGTGGTTTTCACCGCCAAAACCAGCAACCCTCGTTACCCATTGATCCGAGTCCCCGTGATCCAGATGATGCGTCCGCGGACTCCAACGGCCGCCTCGCCCATGAGGATACTGCCCAGCAGTTTCCCGACGGCTCACCCGGTGCCGGTCCAAGCGGCCCATTGAACACCGCCGTTTGCCGCCGTCGGCATGACCGGGAATCAGGGGGTTCGCGTCAAGTGCGCCCGGCATCCCCATACGAGGGCGGCGCGGCGGAAAGACTCAGCCCGTGAAAAAGCTGCTTTTGGAGGCTGTGCTCGTCGCGGTAACCGGCGCCGTGCTTGCCTTCGCCGCCAATTCCCTCTCGCCGCGAGGGCTCAAGCTGACCCGGGATTATTTCCCCACGGATGTTATGACTCCCAAAGCCGCCGCTTCGGCACACCAACCTCGGGGTGCCGGCATAGTCACAGCCGCGCATCCGGTGGAGGAGAAAGCGCGCAGCCTGGGACTTCAATTGGCAGACACTCAGCGGGCCGAGGAGTTGTATCATGAGGCTCGGCGTGAGCCCGGAGCCGTGGTATTCATCGATGCCCGGGACACCGAAAACTACGCCGCCGGCCACATCCCCGGGGCATATCAGTTGGACTATTACCACAAAGAAGATTATCTTTCTCAGGTCATCCCGCTCTGCCTGGCTGCGCGCCAGGTTCTCGTGTACTGCAACGGCGGTGCCTGCGAAGACAGCCTCCTCACCGCCAGCGTGCTGTTGGCTCCAATCGTCCCCAAGGAGCGGTTACTGGTTTACGCGGGCGCCTTCACGGAATGGACCAACAACCGCTTGCCGGTCGAGGTCGGAGTGCGTGGCAGCGGCAAAATCACTGAATCAAGCACCGCCCAATGACCCACCAATTTGCATGG
>VFSW01016640.1_pt1 | contig 10022 bp, 6 predicted proteins | sample 5358111 | NCBI WGS metagenome assembly VFSW01 (sample SAMN11554181, study PRJNA540505) | mine drainage metagenome | isolation source: sediment from site ElyBrook_90M | place: USA: Ely Copper Mine, Vershire, VT | collected 2017
TTCATTAGTAGTGCTCCTCTTTAGTTGCTAAAAATCTAGGGAAATTTTTCCCGGTACGATGCTCATAAATTGGGAATCCTGCAAAACCTGAAGCAGCATTAAATAGACTTTCTCCACTAATTCCTGTAGTACCTTGTGGACCTTCAAATGAAACTCGTGCTGCAATTGGGAGTGCTTTGGAAGCAAAATGTCCCAGTCTATTACCTGCATTACTCCAAATATTTGCCAAAATTGTATGCTTGGAATCCCAAGTAGCAATAGGCGGGGCATTCCCAGGACCGAAGTCTATATATTGACGATTAGCTATTTGTTCTATAGCTTCTTTAGGAAAGATACCAGCAGCATTGTAAATACGTTTAATTGGATGAATAGCTAATTCAATATCATCAGTAAGAGCTTTATCTAAGTTTGCAGTACGGGTTCCGTCTGGATCAAGTTCAACAGTTCCAGGATCTCTATTCTGCCAGATGTGATGCCCACTCAAAATCTTATTTAAAGTATCAGCAGCCACTACATAAGTAAAAGCTGCTCGTGCTGCAAAGTAAGCATGATATTTCATCATTGCAGTATTGGCATTCTTTTCTCCGTGCATTGCTTGCTTAAAAGTTTCCCAAGAAGGAAGTACGCGAGAAGCTGCACGGAAATTAGAAATAAACCAATCAGGAGCAAACATAGCTCGTTGTACCCAAACTCTGGAATTAGGTTTAAATAAATTAGCTTTTATATTTCGCATCCACTCTGAAGAAGAATCTAAGGACATACGAAGCCAATTCTGACTTCCAAAGAAATTATTGATAGTTGGAGTTAAACCTTTAGCTATTTCATCCATTGAAATTTGTCTGAACTTTTCAGGATTTAGATTTACATTCTTTTGATTGCGAAGAATTTCCTTTTCCATGTAGTTTGCAAAAGTAATTAACTTACCTCCTGTCATAGCCCGCTGCCAAGTAATGTGGTCAAACCGTTGTGCTAAATCCTTAAAGAACTGAGTTCCTTCTACAATTGGATTACCTAAAGCACCAAATTTTTCATTTACAACTTTACTAAAATTATCTACACCTTCGTAAAATTGGCGAGCACCAACATCTTCTGGCGGTGCTATTGTACCACCATTCCGAATAAACTGTTCTACAATATCACCCGTTTTACCAAACAAGACTTGTTTAAAGATTGGGTGAGTTCCAGCTAAAGTTGCAGCGGCATCGTTAAAAGTATTTATACCTTCACCTAAACTGTAGTTAGCAACTATTCCGTGCTGAACTAGAGTTTTAACGTGAAATCCACTGAATAGGATTGCTCGTTTAATAGCAAATTGCGCACTATCCAAAGCAGCCCCAATAGCCCCAGGTCGTTTAGCATCACTGAGAAATTTGAGAAACTCAGACATACTCGGATGAGCATACCAAGAAAGATTTCTATTTATAAAATTAGCGGCCTTTAAACCAGCAGCTTCTGAGGGCATTATCCCTTGCATTTTATTTAAATATTTACCGGGTATTTCACGGTAGTTCTTGGGAACTTTATCTGCACTACTGAGGATTAGTTTTTGACCATTAATATCTTTGAGACGTTTTAAATCCCTGTACATATCAAAGTTAATGATAGCCTTAGAAGCACTTCTTAAATAGTTACCTAAGTTAGTAATTGCGTCTTGTTCTTTAAGTTTAAGACCTAAACGATTTCTAGCATCCTCAACACCCTCCCAGCCATTAGCTAGAGTACGACTTAAAAAGTGTCTAGAACTCGGCGCTAATTTTGAAGCGTCTCCATTTCTAAAATAGTCTGCCACATCTTTTGGTGTATCATCTGTAGTCTCAAATGTACGAGACCAGTAATCGTGCATCGGTTCATTTATGAGACCACGATGTTGTAGAGCAGGACCATACTGTTTTAGAAGTGTATCAGACTGTTTGAGAAATTCCTTTTGCTTATCTGATAAACTTGTAAGTGGAACTGTAGGATCTCCTTGTTTAAACTGTTCCATTTGTTGTGCTTCTTCAAGTGTAAAAGATTGGCGCATCACAGCCATGAATTTAGAAACACGATGGTCCATAACTCCTAAATCACCATCCCATTTCTCTAAGAAAGGTTTGATAGTTCCTCTAAAGAGTGCAGGATCTCCTTTTAAAGATCTGTTAAAGACTTCGCTTAAGTTGCTCATGTAGGCGCCTAGACCTAATGTTGCACCTCCTAAAAGTCCTCCATTCACAGCACCTTGTAATCCTGCTTGTGTAAATCCATAAGTTGCTCCTGTAACTGCACCAGCCAATCCTACTAACAATTTAGGGTCTATAACTCCACCTTGTTGACCCGGAGCACGAAGAGGACGATTTGGATCTACTTCTCCGTAAACATTTTGTCGAAACTTAGCATTGCTATCTGCAATGTACTGTTCTTGTATATCTTTAGGAAGTAAAGTTTCACTTAAATCTTCTGGATCAAAAATCTCTCCTTTAGCCTCAGACATACGGGCCATCTGCATACGATTACCAATTCTGCCAGCTAACTGTTCATTTAACCATCCATCTATATCACTTCCATTATTTAAAATCTCATCTCTTAAACCATTAATATCTTGAGGACTTATATTGTGACCTTTAGCAAAGTCAACTAAGTTATTAAAGTAAGGTTTTGTAATTTCACTAGGACTTTGACTTACTTGATGTAAGAGTTCCGTCTCTTGATTCTTACCAAGTGGTGTGGAGGGATCTTTGGGAGCAACAGAAACAGCATCATTAACTGCTTCTACGTGCTGTTGAAGTTTGGGAGCGTACTCATCAAATTGGTCAAAAGCTTCTTGATTAGAAGATATTAATCCACCGTATCCTTCATTAGAAGGAGTTGGAGTTATATCTACATTTAAAGGAGATTCAGTTCCTTCCTTAATAGATTTTATTGCTCGACCACCTGCACCGAGTAAGTGAAGAGCTTCTAAAGTACTTGTAACTCCAATTGTATCTTCAGCAGTTTGTTTGGGATCTGCAAAACCTTTAAGGGCTGTTTGTTGAAATACAGAAGTAGCGGCAGCTACTGGGGCAGCAACTCCTATATTAGCACCTTGATCCGCTAAAAATCCGGCTGTCTTTTTTAAGAAAGATTCACCAATATCAGCAGCAGCACCTTCTCCTCCAAACCCGATTGCATATTGGGGGTTACCTACAATACCCGCCCCCATTTCTAAGACAGTATTCATGGGTTGAGTTACTAATCCATGCAACCCACTACTCAAAGAAGATTTAGTCTGATGAAGTACAGAAGATAAAGTATCAATGGGGTGTTGAGTTAGTGCATCTGTGGCTTCGTCCACTTCATTTTGCATATTATAAATAGATTTACTAATTAAAGAATAGGCAGCATTTCCTTGAACTGCTCCTTTAGGCAATAATGCTGAACCTTCTTTTGGGTCAAAAGGATAAACCATATCAGAAATTATGGCTTTACCTAATTGTCCTACTGTACTATTCTCTAAGATAGTTCCCAATTTAGAACGTTCTCCTTGTCCTATACTTCTGTAGAAATCTACAACAGGACTTATACCAGCTAGATCATAGAGTAATCCGTGTTTTGCTTCTGTAGGAACAGTAGCAGTTGATGTAGTTTGTGAAGGATTCTCCCACGGAGGAGTTGAAGTACTTTGTGATGTAGATGCAGCCTCCCAAGGAGGGACTGATGTAGCTTGAGTCGTAGGAGTTTGTTCCCAAGGAGGAACAGAAGAGGAATCTTGACTAACAGCCACAGGAGCCGCCGTCGAATCTTCCCACGGTGGTTGTGTTGCTAAGTCAGCCATAATTAACTAGGGGGTTTTATACCAAAATGCTTTTCGAAACTAGCCGCACTTTCTGGATGAGCTTTTACGTAATCCAATTCAGCTTGAGTTGGTTTTGGATAATTAGGATTAATGGGAGGAGTAAAAGAAGCACCACCAAAGAATCCACCACTGTGGTAATTCTTCAAGTTTTTGTGTACAGCTACTAACAATCTCTGACCCCAGTTATCTTGCATTGTCATTCCTTGACCGGCATCTGATGCAGACTTAACTGCTATTGCATTAGCTTGAGCAGTAGGAATCTTATCATTAATATTATTGATAATAGCTAAAGCTTGATTAACTTGGGCTGTACTTGGCTTAAATGGAGCTGGAGGTTTAATGCTTCCACCATTAGAAGCTCGAACATTTGCCTCATTCCCTTGAGCAATTGAACGTTGGGCCGCAGCATTATTCTTATTTACTTCAGATTGTTGAAGAGACGGAATTCCGGGAGCAGTTTTATTGGATACATTAGCTCTTGCATTTGAGGCATTAGCACGACCTTGCGCAGCAGCTACTGTAGCCTGCATCAACTGTTTTCCTTGATTCATCAAAGCAGTTCCACTAGCTTCAGATCCCATTGCATTTTGGCGCTGACCTTCAGCCATCATAGCAGCAGCATTGGTAATAGTGGGTAAGTGTTTTAGTGCGACTTGAGTTTCTGCGTAAAAAGCATCTTGTGTAGGCGGTAGATTTTTGGGATCTATCCCAAACTTAGGAGCTAAATTTTGAGCTGTCTTTAGATCCCCACCAGCATTTTGATAGAGTGCCGTCATCAATTTAGATCTTTGAAGCACACCATTAATCTGGTCACTTTGAGCTTTCATAACTAAGGCTTTAGCTGTACCCGGATTCTGTTGAGCAAAGGCTCGGAATTGTGGGCTTGCTGTACCGCCTTTAGCTAAAAGATTCTGTCCTAATTGAATAGCTTGTTCTTGATGTAAAGCCATTTGGTCCTGAGTTGTACGCATGGCTTCTTGCTGTAGAACATTACCTGCTTCTGCACCAGCAGTATAATCAGCTCCTAAATTAGGCATTTGTACTGTTCCAATGGGTTGTCTTCCAGCATTCTGTCTGTCTAATAGAGCAGACATCATAAATGGGCTAACTTGAACACCGCCATTTAAAGAATCAAGAGCCATAATTAACCCCCAGGATAACCAGAACCACCGTACATACCAAAGAGATAACCTAAGTTACCTAACCCTGCTTGGTAAGCATTTGCGGCTCCAATTGTACCAGATGCAGCAGCATTACCGGCACTACTTGCAGAACCAGCTTGTCCAAAGCCACTGTAAACACCACTAGATGCTTGACCTGCGGCAGCAGCTTCTCCAAGGCCAGCTATCCCCATTAGGTTATTGTAGATATTCTGGTATGAATTAGCAGCCTCATTTTGACCGTATTGCTGTGCGCCCATCAAAGCACCACCACTTAACAATCCACCTTCAGCAGCATTCATCTGGTCTATAGCATTTAAACCTTGACCGTAATCAAACTGATATGCAGGATTTCCTGTTAAGTTTTGAGAAAGAGTATTCCCATAAGTAGTAGTATTTAAACCACTACCATTCATTGCAGCACCATTTGTTTGTGGTTGAGTACCAGGAATAACAGGACCGCCAACTGTATTTACATTACCGCCGCTGTGCCCAGTTACGGGACCACCAGTAGCACGAGGAGTATACCCTGTTGCATAAGAACTGCCAGCACTGTAAGAGTTTCCTTGAGTTGAACCGCCTAAATAAGTTGGTCCACCATTTTGATAAGGCGAGATGTGACTTCCAGGATATGAAGGACCACCATTCTGATAAGGCATTGGACCTCCAAAAGTTCCTTGAGGAGGTTGCATTGTTATTCCAGTATTGCCACCTAAACCCCCACCTGGATAAGAAGGCCCTCCATTTTGGTAAGGAGTTGGGCCACCAAAAGAACCCGATGAATATGGCATTCCACTCATAGCACCAGTTTGCGGGATTCCGCCATTTAAAGCACCGTGTTGTGGTACAGGCGGCATTGAAGGACCGCCCAATGGTTGCGGTGTATGTATCCCCGTAGTTGGAGGCATTCCTGAAGAAATACCACCACCAGAATATGTAGGTCCACCATTAGGATATGGTGATATATTACCACCAGGATACGTTATTCCAGTTCCGTTAGAACCACTTTGAAAGTTTTGATTACTTCCGGGAGGAGGACCAAAAGCACCACCTACAAAACCACCTGTGGCTCGATGTGTGCCTTCTAAGAAATGTCTAGCAGCTAAGGGATTGTGTGCCGCTGTGTGCGGATTAGGAGTTACAAATCCACGACTACCGGGAGTCATGTGAAGAATTTCTGGACCTTGTTCTCCAACAATATAATTACCTGGACCTGTGGGTCCACCTGTTGCAAGAGCACCATGTCCACCTTCAGTACCACTTCCTGTTCCAAATAATGCAAAGTCAGATCCACCACCTAAACCAGCACCAATTCCGACTCCACCATTCATTCCAGGATTACCACTTCCTACAAGATCCCCATTGGCTAACATTTCTTGTCCACCATTAAAGGCATTTCCACCAGGACCCATAGTCCAACCATTCCCTAGATTAGTACCAACTTGGATGCCTGTATTACCGGACATGGGTTGATGCGAAGTTGTCATTGTAGGTGCAGCTGCCTTTCCTGTTAAAGAACGTCCTGCAATTCGTCCACCAACAGCACCTAACGGACCTCCGACAATACCTCCGGCTAATCCCCCTAAGAATCCACCTACTCCTTTGCCCATTGCAGAGAAGTTAGGATTATTAAGATTGGAAGCAGAAATACCACCACTAGACCCATCAAAGTTTAGGCCACTTTGACCACCATTAAAACCACCAGACCCACCATTTCCACCACCAAAAGTACCTAGCGGTACTCCACCTGCCATACCACCACTTCCAAATCCACCACTGTTCCCTATAGCAGTTTGAAGTGGGTTTCTAGTATTACCATTTGCTCTATTAGTGTTTACCCCATTAGTAGCACTTCCACCTGAACTAGAAGAACCACCGAGACCTAAAAGAGAATTTAAAGAACCTAAAGCACCTTGACCCGCACTTATGTACGGTGCCATATTCTTTTGGGTATTTTGCCAAATAGCTTGTTGAAGTGCAAGAGCTTGTTCATCTGCTGCTGCCTGTTGTGAAGCAGCACTTTTAGAAGCACTCGAACCTAGAAGAGCGGAACCTAAGATTCCAGCAGTTCCTAAAATAGAATTTCCATTGCCACCAAAAAGAGAGTTTAACCAACTACCACTAGAACCACTAGATGCGCCATTTCCCAATCCTGAAAGCACCCCAGAACTAACTCCAGAACCTAAACCACTGGCTACACCGCTAGCGGCACCTGTACTAATACCACTTAAAAGACTAGAGAACATAATTAATTTCCCACTAATTGTAGTTTAGGTACTTGAACATTCATTTCGCACTGCCATTTCCACTTATCGGGATTGAAGTCTAGACCTAAAACTTCGTGTAATTGTTTACCCAAGGAATTATATTTCTCGAAAGGAATCAATAATTCTGATGGGATCTTTTGTAAAAGTTTGTAGTCCATTTCTAAGAATGAACTTACAACTGAGAGATCTAAACTAGGTTCTTTCTTCATTATAGATTCAAATACTTCTTCTGGCTTTCTGAGAATAACAATCCACTTAGCCTTCGGATATAAGTCCTTGAATACATTGTAGTATCGTCCTACAACAGTATCTACAAAATTCTCATCTTTTAAATGGTCAATACACGGAATTCTGTAGAGTGGGTCATGTTCCCAACCTAAGTAAGTTGCTGTCCAAAAGGTTCTACTGCGGGGTAGAGCTGCAATTATGAACTCCACGTTACTGAGAAGTCCTTCCAAAGGACCAACCAGCATCTTGTCTCATTCCAAACTGGATGGAAGTTTCATCACTCGAAGATGTGTAGTCTAATAGTTTTTGTAAGTATTCATCACTGATAGCTTTTAAACGATCACGTTCAGCAAAGTCAACCCCGCTTTCGTAGGACATACTCCAACCTAATCTCCAAATTAAATAGTTACACCATTCAACGGGAAAATAAGGATTGTTGCCACTAACTCCTACATCTTGAATCTTACCGACTACCGTACAAGTTATGTAATCAAATCCACTTATACCATCACTTGTAGGCCAAATCCAAAGAGTACCATTAGGAATAGTAGGTTCATAGTGCCATTGAACGGGTTGACCCATTTGAGTTTTATTGGGTAATTGGTCATAAACTTGACGACTAACATTCTCCATGAAAATATCTTGAGAGGAAGTATTAGTCTTGTGTACATAAAGTACTCGTTGAGGTCTGTCTGCTAAACTGTTTGCTGGATAAGAATAAACATAGTTTCCACTAGAGGCTTGACTAGGAAGAGAACCAGCAAGGTGAACTACTAGACCAGCAACAGAAGAAATGGTAGTCCAAAAAGTTACACCACTGTCTAATTTGACCCCTATTGGGTCAGTAGCAAAAATACCACTGGTTTCAGATACTGTAATACTTGTAGCACCAGTTAAAGCAGCTGCAGTAGTTACAGTGTAAAAGAAATCGGTTGTCCAATTATCAGAGGTTGTATTTCCGAGACTGTAAACTGCTTGCCCTTGCTGAAGAAAGAGATAAGTTGGAATGCGTAACCAAAGATCAATTCCAAACTCTTGCATAACTGATTTAGATTCAACTTCTAATTGAAGCATGAAATCAGCTAGGTCTTGAGTGTTCAAAACTTCGCCATTGCCCGTATCTATCCAACCACACTTACCGGCAGCTCGTGTACAAATTTGAAGAGCAGTAAGTGCAAAGGTTGTAGTACCACTATAACTCATAGTATAATTTGTCCATTAGATATTTGGAAATCAGTGACGGTGACAGGGGCGGTCGTGGTGGGGATAAAGTCTCCAAATGCAGAAGTGCCTAAAACATTCATTGGAAACGCGAGAGAGACAGAAGTTGCTGTATCGCCAGGATAAGACAACACTCGTATATTCGTATAAGTGGAAGCAGTAAGTGTAGCAATTCCTGTAGAAACAAATGTCCATGTAGCAGAAAGGGTAACTTGTATGGTTGGATTGGTTGAATTGGAACCATTTTGGTCTATATGAACTGTGCCGCTTCCTTTAACCCACACACCAAAATTCTCTATCCCAGTATATGGATTAGGCTGAAAACTAGAAGCTAATATACCTTGATATCCTGCCGCCAAACCACTCACAGTAATAGCATTGGTAGAACCATCTGGTGCTACTATTCCTGTGGTTATAGTTTCAGTTCCTTTGTTTTTAGCCCATACAGAGGTAGCCATCGTTGCGCTTTGGGGAGCATAATTTGTTCTCGGCATACTGTACTGAAGTTGGTTGCCCTGCCAGTCTTGTTTGTAAATCTGAAGTGGGTATATTGTGATACCTGGAGTTAAAGGATTAGTATAAATTGTTTGTTCATTTGATATGGAATAATCCGTGACGGTGACGGGGGAAGATGTGGTGGGGATATAAGAGCCGAGAATAGAGCCGGGAACAAACATCGGCGCATACAGTGTCATGGTGGTTGCCGTATCATCACTTGGGATTCGCAGCACACGCAATGCGTATTGACTTGGAGTCACGATATTGGCGCTGACAGTGAACAGTTGCCAGCTGCCGGTCAGCGTTATTTGTTGAAAATAATTGCTATTTTGGTCTAGTAGATGCACAGTCCCATTGCCGGTCGCCCATACACTAACCTGGACGTTTCCAGATTGTTCAGTGGTAAATGTAGTCATGTTAATGCCGGAATACGGAGCCGTATCTGACATTCCGCTGCATGTGATAGCACCTGTTGAACCATCAGGAGCCGAAACACCCGTGGTCAGCGTGTTACCAGAATTATTAAGTGTAAAACTGGAAGCCGGCGGCGCATAATTAGTTCGCGGTGTGCTGTACTGAAGTTGAAGTCCTTGCCAGTCATTGGTGTAGATAGCTGGAGGATATTCTACCAATCCAAAATTTGGAGGACAGATTAAAGTGTACGTCATAATGGAGTGTACGAAGGATTAGGATTAGCGCCAAATAACCATTGCCAAGTTGGGGCACTAGAATAGTTCAAAACAATAGAATCTTTATTATTCAAATTAAAAGTTCCACTTGTTACATTGGTAATAATCTGATTAATTAAAATACTTGTTACAGTTCCACCACTTACAACTA
>VFSW01016641.1_pt1 | contig 10022 bp, 8 predicted proteins | sample 5358111 | NCBI WGS metagenome assembly VFSW01 (sample SAMN11554181, study PRJNA540505) | mine drainage metagenome | isolation source: sediment from site ElyBrook_90M | place: USA: Ely Copper Mine, Vershire, VT | collected 2017
ACCGCATCGTGTACCACCTCCCGTATCGAACGGCGATTCGGTATCCAAATATCGCGTGATGGCATCCACATTGCAGTCATCAGCAAGTCTTCCAAGTCGGAGTTTCGTCAACAAGTTTCAAATGCCATGTTCCCGCACTGTCTTGGCACGCTGTACCAATGCTGCCAGTTACCGCAACCGCAATCGGCGTAGTTGGAGGTGAAAACAATGCCCGATTAGTCTCCGGCGATAACGGTGTACCGCCGTTCAATGCCGTAGTGTATCCGGTATCAGATAGGGCAAATATATCATACGTTGCGCTGATCGTGGCCGTGCTGCTCCCCGCCGATCCGCCGTTTTGTTTGACGAGGTAAAAGCCACTAATCGCTATCTGTGCCAATGCCGGGATAATCCAATAATCACAATCATTCTCATACACCGAAAATGCTTCAATTACCGATCCGGGCAGCGTTGGTTTGGCGAACCGGATACTGAAAGCCAGCGATCTGTAATCAATATAATTGTCAATCGGCGAAGCCGTGGTGCCGTTATCCACGTCCCCGGCCACCGTGGCCTTCCAATTTGAGGCAGTAGGGGGGTTGACCGTCATGGAATCCGTGTAGACCAACTGCCATTGCGCCAACTGGGTCACGGTCGAGCCTGTGGCCATACTGACCTCAATGCCACACCCGGTGTAGACCGTTAAGGTGCTGGTGTCGATGCTGGCGATCACCCGCCATATCACTGTACTGCCGTTTTGAATCATTATCGGCATGCCCACTAATAACCCTGTTGTACTGGCGACCTGGAGGTTCCCGGTGCCCACCGCCAATGGGGCGGTAAGCGTCGTCTGGACCTCCGCTAAATAGCTGGCAACACACACAGTTTTGGGGTGCGGCAGATTCGTCAGGGTACCCGTATAGGTCTGGCCGTCACCCGAGGGATTCGTGACCCCCAATGCCGTTGCGTCATCGACTTCAATGGGACCCAGCAAACACTTGAGTTGCACCACATCCGTGTCTTCCAAGGGCGGAGTCAGGGTAGACGCCGACCGCACGGTATTGAGCACACCCGTACCGAGCTTGACAAAATTCAAGTGAATGTCGTTCGTGTTTGAGCTTTGTGTATACCAATAGTCATTAACGCCCCCTACCGGTACAGGGTCAAGGGCGGTCGGGTAATAGGGCATACCCAAAACATAGGTGTTGGCCCCCCCACTGGTGGTCGCCGGGCCTATGTCAGCAACGTACCCCCAGTATATCTTTTCATCGTCTAAAATGATGCTCTTAACCTGTTGCTTTAGGTTCTGAAGCTGTTGATTGTTATCCGCCGAAAGGTTGACCTGTTCATCGCACCCACTGGTGCCCGGTGGGTAGCACGGGGGGCCACCGCTCACGGTGAGCATAAATGTTTCTTGAGCGCCATTGGCGGGGTCGTTAAAGCTATCGGGCACCAGGCCACCCGGTGGGGTTGGGGGTGTCAGGCTGATGGGCGACCATGTTTCGGTAGCGGCCTGTAACAGGTCTGTTATGGGAATCTCGATAACGGTCGGCAACGGCCTGACATGGGCGGGAATCCGACTGGCCGCCGCGGTGTAAACGGCAAACGCCGTATCGTAGCTGACCGCCAGGCTGTCCGGGGCCGTGGTGTACACATCGGCGTTGCTATTAAACGGCCCGAACAACAAAAACCGGGCGCTCTTGATGTCATATTGGCCGCTGTAGAACCCGTTGTAGCCCGTGGTGGCCAACAGTGTGTCCTTATAGCACTCCCGCAAGCTGTATATCTGCTGGCTACTGCCCTTCCAATAGCTGAAATATTGGTAGAGGCCAAAGACGGTGCCGAGACTGTGGGTCATCGGGCCGAGCACCGAGGCCAAAAACTGTTGACCGGACAGCGTGAGGCCCCCACCAATGAGTTCCCCATAGGCCGACCCGTAGGCCTGAAGCTGCGCCCCCGATAAGGCAAGGGGATCGGTGATGGTCTGTAGCCCGCTAACCGTTGAAATGCTGGCGTTTAGAAAACCAGATACGGCGGCGGCCCATTGTTGGATCGGGGGCCACTGCTGCAACGTCCATCCGGTTTGGGCCACACTGGTGTCCAGGGCGGCAATAAGCTGCCGATACAGAGAATCGCTATATATCGAGAGCCGGTAGTATATGGGGCTGGTCGGGGCCGACCCGGCGGGTACCGCCGATACCGTAAAGGCCCCGCTGGTCTGGGTCGTAATGGCCAGCCGATCCCGTGTTACCGCCGACCACACCCCATTTATTTGATACTGATATTGAACATAGTAGACCACTGTGGGGTCCAGTGATAGCCCGCCCGCAATAGGCTCAAAGGTTACACCGTACCCCGTGTAGACCGAGGGATCGACGCCCCCCGATGGCAGTGCAATAGGGGCCGGGTCGCCAATAGAAAAACTATCGTAGGTCCGAAGTATCTGAGGTAGAAATGTGTAAAGATCGAGCATCAGCCCACACACGGTATGGTCGAGAAAATAACAATGCTAAGACTATCAAACGCTATGGTGGCCCCATCCGCCACGCTCACCGTGTCGTAGGTTATACCGGGGGGAACCGGGACATTGACGGTCACGGTGACGGTATCGGTGGCCGAGAGGCAGCGGTCGGTGTTATCAATCACCACAACGCCCGGTAACGGCATCACATGGGCCGGGAACATCCCGATCAACCGCATTTGTGCAAGTGCCGTATCAAACGGTTGAAGGCCACCCGATATGTCGTAGAGGTTGATGCGGGCCGCCCGGTAGTTATTGACGGTCTCGGTATAGCCCGTTGTCTCGTCTAAAACGGTTTTCCACAACTCTTGAATTTCTGATAGCGGGGTAAAGTACCGGCTGTAACACAGTGGCCCCACCTGTGTACCGCTATAAAAATTAAGGGCGACAAACGAGGTGATCTGGCTCATCGCCTGCCCCACGGTTTCACCGGCCACCCCCAGGCTAATGGTGGTCCCGATATAGCGTAACAGTGTGGGGTTAGCAAAACCGTTATAAGTGTTGTCAGTAAAACTCTCGATAGACGAAAGAGCGTCGTTTAAGCACGTTGTCCACGCAATGGTAGCCTGCTGTATGGGGCCGACCCCGCCCGATACCGATTGGGTGTCGAGGGTTTGCAGGATCACCGGCAACAGGTTAAAAATTTGTGTAGTGGGTAGCGTCACATACGCCTCGCCTAAGACGCCACGGAAACACTGATGTTCATCAGACCGGGGCTGGCCATTTGGCTCGTTTGCACCGGCATATCGCGTCCAGGGTTGGACAATTGAGAGTTATACACCGAGGCGACTTGAGTGCCGGTCACTTGCGAGACATTTAGAGAGAACTTAAAAGACCCTGTACCATAGTCAATGGTGGGCACAAGCGTGGACGAGAGGTTCCCGGCACTCACCAGATTACCATTACCATCATCGGTTATGATGATCGGGGCCGCCGCATACGCGGTTGCGGTCGCGCCACTACCGCCGCCACCCGAGAACACGACGGTGGGGGCCGAGGTATAGTCGCTACCACCAGGACCCATTTGCAAGCTGGTCACGGGGCCGGTGAGGGTGCCCAGTACGGCGGTAGTGGTGGCCCCGGTTCCCGTCGGATCACTTATGGTCACGGTCGGAGCCGAGTTATAGCCACTGCCATCGGCGGTAAGGGTGATCCCGGTCACTACCGCACTCAACACAGCGGTTGCCGCGGCACCGCTACCCGCACCGCCGCTAAAAGTTATGGTTGGCGCACTGGTGTACCCGGTGCCTGCCGCTGTTATGGTAATGCTGGTAACGGCGGTCCCGGTCAACACCGCGGTAGCCGTTGCCCCACTGCCGCCACCACCGCTAAACGCCACGGTCGGGGCACTGGTGTACCCTGTCCCACCCGCCGTTACCGTGGCGCTCCCGACACCCCCGCTTATCTGTGCTGTTGCGGTAGCCCCGGTACCACCGCCGCCGCTAAATGCCACGGTTGGGCCGCTATAACCGGTACCCGCTGTATCCAAGGTAACGCTCGCCAAAGGGGCGGTAAGGGTAACGGTGGCCGTCGCGGTGGCCCCACTGCCGCCCCCGCCACTAAACGCCACGGTCGGGGCACTGGTGTACCCGCTACCCCCGGTATTCAAAACAACCTGATAAACCGCTCCCGGACTATTGTTGCGCCCGGCATAAAGCGTAAGGGTTCCGGGGACCACGGGGGGATTGGCCACCTGCGCCACCACATTGGTGCCGGGGGCCGAAAAAGTATAATCCACTTCACTCCAGGTCTGAACCGCGATAACCCGGTAGGTAACTGTCGGGACCGCCCCGATTGTTTCGGTAAAGGTAATGCTGTAGGCCCCGGTAGAATAATCAATGGTGCCGCTTATATTATTGCCGCTGAGCACCCCGGAACCGTTATCCGTGGCGGTATCGGTTGTCCCCGATACGGTGACGACCACTGTTTGGGGTAACGGTAGACCCGCAAGCGTCCCGGTAACGGTCTGGGGGTTACTGGTGAGCGCCGCAAGGGCGTCAACTGTCGTGAGGCTCCCGGTGAACCCGGTGATGGTAGAGTACAGGACTCCCGGAACCTGCTGGACCGCCGTGTAGATACCGCTGATCCTGAAGGGCTTTCCGGGCAAAGCATAGGGATTGACAAACAGGGCTTGAATGGCCTGCTGAACATCATTGACTATCGCGGTAGTGCTGTAGCTGCTGGTCGTGAACACGTTCATCGACACGTCAATGGTCAGCACCTGCCCGACCTGAACATCGGTATCCAGCGAAATAAGCCGGACGGCCCCCGGACCATTGTTGTCGAAATAGCTTTGAACCGCAGTAATCAGACTTGGACCCGCCGGTACCGGATTGCCATGGATATCCGCAGACCACAGATATACGTCAATCAAGTTAGTTTCGGGAACCAATGTGTGTAGCTCGGCACTGGCATACGCCGGACTGCCGTTAACCGGATCGTTGTAGGCCGTGGCCAGTGTAATAAAATCATTTAACGTCACGGCCCTGCCGTTGGTCCGCAAATAATAGGGTGCCCAATACCGAGCGTGATCCACGGTCTCAAAGGCGTTGCCGCCCGTACCCGCCGCTGTACTGGTCAGCGTGACATTAACGTAAACCGCTGGGTCGCTGCCGGACACCACGGCCTGAACCGTCGTATCAATACCGCCCATCGGGATGTTGCCGCTAACCCCACCGCCGACCCGATAGCTCACCACAACCGTAGCCCCGTTGGGCGGAATGGCCCCCAAATTACCGTCCCCAAAATTGATAAAACCGAATTGGCTAGCGTTATGGGTCAGGGTATAACAATTGGTGGTAAACGCCCCATAAGCCAGACTATCCACTTGAGTCCATTCCGTGCCGTTTACCGTGACGCCCACCGAACCCTCTATGTCCCCCGATTTTGTGAGGGCCATGACCTGAAAGGCCGTACCGTCACTGGTAAACGTATCGCTGGCGGCGCTACCGGCGGTTGCGGTAACGGTTATGCTGGCGCTGTTGGCCGGTATCGTGTAGCCACCTAAAAGTTGAAAGCTCACACCAGAGACACTGGTGAACGACGTGCCTGCCGGAATCAATAAAACACTGGACGACACGGGGTTGGGGGCCGCGCTACACGTTACCGAGGCCGCTGTGGCACTACTCATCTGGTAGCCCAGGGCCGCGGTTATCTGCAACATGCTCTGAAGGTCCTGGGCGGTCCCGAGATAGCTTTCATTGACCGCCAGGTCCACCGCAAAGTTAATGACATCCGCGCAATACGCCACGGCCTCGGTCAGGATCGAACCGATATTGCTCTGATAAAAGTCTGTCCAGCTACTACCAAATTGAGCCTGATAATAGGTCTGAAGCGACGCAATAATGGAATTATAATCCCGATCCGTATAGGCAATCGGTGGCAGGGCATTTGAGGGCATTGTCGGCTCCTATCATTTATTGAGTGTGAAACTGGTTAAATCTTGAGAAAATGGAAAATCGGCTTGATTGGGGTCCTGTAGGTTCGTGGCGGTCCCGGTCAACGCATAGCCCCCGCCACTCACGGGGTTGACCGCAATCGTACTGGGGTCAATGCCAATACGGTCGTCCCAGGTCGCCAGTGACCCCACCACGTCCCCCACCAACTGCCCGGCCAACGTGGGGTCCTGGGGGGCGAATACCCGGCGTTGAAGGTTGCTGCCAAAAGCTGGGAGCATCACACGCTCGCCCGGCAGGGTCCCCAAGATCATCATTAGCGAAGCCGTCAACACGCCGTTCATCGGCTTGGTCCCGAAGTCCCCGGAAACCGTGCCATCAAGTGGAAAACCCATTCCAATGTAGTTCATAATCGTACTCGCTAATTAACTCTTAAAACCCGATACATTTTTAGCCGATGCCTGAAGGGTGTGATTCTTATCGACACTCAGGATTGTGCTGCCATCGGTACTGCTGGTCTGGATGCTCTTACCCGTTATATTGATGGCCCCGGTAGACGTTAAATTCAGGGCCGGGGCGCTGATGCTAATGGCCTGTCCGGCGGTAAGGTTGATCTGCCCCTTGGTACCCGTGACATCTTTACACGTTAAATTGACAACATTGTTGCCCGTGATCTGTAGGGTATCGGTATACTGCCCGGTGGCCGTGTTCCATGTGGCATACATTTGTATGCTATTGGCTGCGTCCAGTACCAACCGAAGCCCATAAGATTTTGTAGCCGGGTTATAGCCGAATACCAGATAATTACTTTCATCCACAACAGCCAGAGGTTTAATGATCGCGATATTGGGATAGACCGCCCCCGTGTTCGGCTCGGGCCCCAACACCTGTACAGGGGTCTCCGGGCTTTTAACCGCGGTATTGAGATAGGGGCAACCCAGCCATACCGGCTTATCCAGTTGACCGTGTTCAAAGCTCACCCATACCGTTGATTTTATGGGCGGTATAAATACCATGCCAAACCCGGCATTAGCCGCTTGATTGTGGTCCCCACCATACGGCAAACACGCGAGTGCCCACGGATAATCATTGGTGGACGACGGATCACCATGTACCTCGGGTATGTAGACTCGGAGCCGACAGAGTTGCGCCGGATCGTTGTTGTCCTGCACAATGCCCTTGAATAACCCAGGATAGTAATCTGGTTGCATGATGCCCTCGTATAATGGCAAATTTAGGGCCTAGCGTGCCCCAGGTTGCATTTATTTCCCGAAACCACCTATGAGGGCGTATATTGCCGCCGCATAAGCTCCACCTGTGTGGTGAACTCGGTGCTCTTAAAATTGTGGAGTACCGAAAAGACCACCCAGGGGCCGCTGCTGTAATGCTTGTTGCCCGATACACTCGTTACCAGCACCTTCGCAACCTGACCGGGCTGGATGCCGCAATTACCGGGTTTCAGCGTGATGGGCAACGTGAATAACTGATAGCCCTCACGACACCATTGACTATAGGAACTCCGGTTCACCTGCTGGTTATCCGGGTTAATATACTGATAGGGGGCCGTGCTGTACCGGACCTTGGTGGTGTTGGGGAAAACCGGGGAGGGCAGGCCGGTATTGACCGGGCTGGCCGTGCTGTTATTGGCCTCTACCGCATATAGCTGTTTTTTATACGGATCAAAAGCCCGGTATTTGGTGTTGCCACCCCCGCGCTCTACGGTGGTGGAACGATTATAGCTGATTTCCAAGCGGTCCAGAACGCTAATGGCCGCCGTCGAGGTACTGAGATTGCCACCGCTCGACATATTGTACACAAACTCAACGGGGCACACGTTATTCTGATCCACCGGCTGGAACACCAGGGTCTTGCCGTTTAGAACATAGAAAAAATAATCATTCCTAGACCCACTATAGGCCCGAGGCAACAACACATACTCCAAAAACGCCGCATCCGTCATGTCCCCCTGGGGCAGCGTAAACTTTCCATCGGTCGCCACGGTTTTGGTCGCAAGATTGTTTTGGGCCGCTATCGTCCCGACCATTTTGTCAATAGTTTGTTGACTAAAATAATTTTCGCTACAGTTCTCGGCCATCCGATAACCGGAGTCAAATCCCTCGGTGGTGACGGTCAGGCCATAGGCGTTGTACCACGAGCTATAACGGCCCACCATAACCTGTTTGACCGGGCTACTGCTCGGGACCACCTGGGAATTATACCCAAACTGTATGGTGTAGTTCAGTGCCGGGTCCATCAGGCCCTTGTCGACCGTCATATCAGCGGATTGCCATTGATACTGATACCAGGCACTCCCCCGCATACTCTCGTAGTAGCTGAAATACGTTAGTCCCGATATGTCAAACGGTATTCCGGTCATGGTGAGATTAAAAAGATCAGCCACTGCCTACACCCCCGTGTTTTCCTGTATCGCGGCCATCGCGGAGCTAAGGCTGGGCAGCGAAATAACTTGCCCCACCGCCATGTCGGTAAGTTGATTTTTGATATTATTCACCATTGCGATAATCCACCAATAGGCTGGACTACCGTATTGCTGGGCCGCCAGGTTATCGAGTCGCCCGAGGTCCTTGGCCTGAACTGTATATTGCTGGGCGTCCGAGAGATCAACGTTAAACACCATCCAATTGGTGTACCGCAGTACCCCGCCATACCCGGTTGTGGTGGTCGAGACCATGGTGTACCGACTTGTGGACTGGGTATCCGAGATCATGGTGTTAAGCACGGGATTGGCCATCAGGACACCTATTACGCTAGAGTAAAGTTGAAATTAGCCGCTGTGGGCATAACAGTAAACATCGGTGTAAAAACTATATGTATATCCGCAATATAGGGATTCGACTGGGCATCAAAGGGCATCAGCCATTTGCAAGTAAGGTTTTTAATAAACCCGGTTTTCACCCAGGAACTACCCAGATAGATTTTTACAAAAGACATTTTTTTAGTTACACCCTTACCGGCCCCAAGTTGGTCCTTGGCAGCCCCATAGTCTTTTGCCGTAGGGTTGAGGGCCAGACGAAAAAGCTGTGCTATGGCCGCCCGGAGATTGGCGGCAGTTTTTCTTGTAGGCGATCCCGCGTCATCGGCATCCCCGGCAAATACCTTAAAATCAAAAGAAGTATCCTCAAATTTACCGCTGTACCAAAGATAATCCTCCGGATGAGTTATCATCATCTCCACAGCGGGCGAGATACTATTGGTGTACCCATCATTGTAAGACTCGAATGTAACTGGCAGCGTAACGGGTGAAATGGACAGATGGGGGAACGCCGATTCAATACGGATCATCACAACGTTGTCGGGCAAACTTTTCTTTGGAGCAGCCATACTGATACTCGCCTATACCGCATAACCGTGAAGTGAAAAAATTGTTGGCATCACGATATTGGGTTTTTGATCTTTTAAGTTATGAAGGCCCTCTCGGATGTGCCGGGCGCTCTTCCCAATGGCGTCTACGATGGGTTCCGCGACATGATGGGTTAGCGCCTCTTTAGCATCATGGCCCGCGTTAAGCAGGCTTGAATGAATGTGAATCGCCGGTGGGTGTACGAGGATCGTCGGACTCGTGTGGGTCGTTTGAGCGTGGGTCGTTGCAAGATGTGAGGTTATCACCGTATGCACGATTGGCGGAGCATACGTCTCATAATGGCCGTGGGCCTTGAAATAAGCCATCTGGGCCTCGGTATGGCCGTTATGGGCCTTCATGTACGCGATCATCTCATTGCTGTCACCATGGGCCTTCAGATAAGCCTCGTTACCCGCCGATATGTCTTTGAATGACGCCTTACGGTCCCCCCAGTGACCAAAGTCCTTAAAGAACATTTCCCAGTTGACTTGAGTCGCCTGATAGGCCGTATAGCCCACAGCAATTGCCGTTCCCACGGTTGCAATCGCAATTAACGTCGGGACCGCCACGGCTGCGGCTGCCGCAACGGCTGCAAAACCGGTTGCAACCGCAGCGATAACCCCGCCTAAAGTCTCGGATGCCGCTATGGTATCGGCTATAATCTCCCCCGCACCCGCAATCTCCACCCATGTATCCGCAATAAACTCACCTATACCCGCCAACCCCCCAATATCCTCCCATGTATCCGCAATAAACTCACCTATAG
>VFSW01016642.1_pt1 | contig 10021 bp, 13 predicted proteins | sample 5358111 | NCBI WGS metagenome assembly VFSW01 (sample SAMN11554181, study PRJNA540505) | mine drainage metagenome | isolation source: sediment from site ElyBrook_90M | place: USA: Ely Copper Mine, Vershire, VT | collected 2017
AATCCGCACCGAGTTGAATCCGTGTCGCAACATCATATCCAAGCAACGGGATATATTCCGACGGTAATACCCACGAATTATTTAATTCGTAGGTCAAAGAAGTGGGTTTATAAATATAAAATTGATTAACCGTATATTCTTGGTCTACCACTCCGCAGAGATACAGTTTCTGGTTCGCATAATCGCAATAGAATTTCGTATTATCGTCCTTATATTCCAATCGTCTATCCATCGGGATTTCAACATACCATCGGAAGGTTACTCCGTCATTTGCTACGAGCTGAATGCTTCGTTTCGGGGCATACCAGCGGCGAAAATCTGCCGGAAGGGATAACGGTGTCAAATACGTGGAATTCGCCGTTACATAGGTTTTCTGTGTCTGGTCTACTTTGCGAAGATACATCCACGCGCGAGAAGTTTCCCTCTGTGATTGCGAAAGAGAGATAAGCGTGTCGAATAACGTCTGGTCTGGCGAATAGTTTAGGATGGAAACGACGAAATTATAAATGTCTTGTGCGGTGTTCATAATAGTTTACTTATTCTCGATTCAATATCGGTGTCTTTTCTGCTTTCCATTCGTGGAATATCAAACTTGAATTGAACGGGTTTTTTCATTGATTCCGCCGCGTCCCTGATGTTTTCGTCCATATCCACTAGGTGCTGGGTTATCTTATCTAAACGCTTGCCGTGATTTTCCAATAAATCTTTATATTGTCCTTTTATCATTTCGGGCAATCCAGCACGTAAATCATCACTCACGGGGTTTACCCAGTGGTCTTTGAACATTTGCGGCATTTCTCCGTGAAGGTTTTTAATGGACTGTTCGTGCGTTTGAACGCCATTTGCAATCTTTTGATTGGTATCATCGAACCGAGCAGAAGTTTCTGAACGATGAGCGTTCACATTTCCCGATACCTCGTCCAATTTTCCACGAAGTAAAGAAGAATGCGATTCAATCTTTTTTCCTATTTCATCAATGACATTCCCGCTGGTATCCTTCGGGCGCATTGATGAAATCAATTCCTTTACTTCTTTGATTATCTCCCGCTTTAACTTAGCCTCGTCATATACGGGAATATCAATCTTTTTCCCTTCGACGATTTGCTGTAATCGGTTGTAGTCTATGTTCGACCCGCCGCCGATTCCTGAAGGGAAGATGGGACGAAGTTGAATCACGTGGACTACAGAATCCGTCGCATAGGTGGTAGAGAGTTGCGTATAGGCGGAATCCGTATAGACAAATGTCGTCATTGTGATATATGTTCCGTTGCCGTTTACATCATTCGGCACAGACCACAATGCGGAGAAATACTGTTCGCCTTGATTGGTTAAATCAATCGTATCTAATGTAGTCCCGTTATACGCATTTTTAATCACGCACCGGACGTAATATGTACCTGTGTCATTCACATTGTCCAGTTGACGGACGATAGGATATTTTTCCGATGGTGAAAGTTGCATTTTACTGTTCGTCTAATGTGGTGATGGTCGTGGTAGCCGTGTCATACGCGTATACCGGACCGCTCCACAAATTATTATCGTTTATCGAGTAGCACGTTCCGCCGTTCAACACGACCCCATACTCACCGACTCCCGTTGCACTGCCTTGCAGATTCAAATACGCAAGATTGCCCGATGCACCTGCGTTGCATACTTCCGCAGCCAACCTGCCTCCGTTTGCCGCAAGAACGAGCGTTGATGTTGACGCACTGACTGCTACCGAAGTGTTCGTACCGCTATGAATGAACGATGCGACCCCTCCTAATGTAGCAACCTGCGTTTTAGGAAACATAGCGAATGCAATCATTCCGACGATAAGTCCTCCCAAGATTACCCAACCGATTTTTTCTAATGTATTCATTGTTTTATGTTATTTTAGCGACCTTTCCAATAAGGTCTATCCAGCCCCCGTCACAAGCAGGAGCTGAAAGAACTTACTGGATTACAGACACTTCGACGGCTTCGTTGTGCTTATCGTCAAGGTACTCGTTGCCGAGATAGTAACGTAAGACGTTGTTCCCGAAGCATTGCCGAGAGCCAAACAACCAGTCGTATCCGTAATAGTGCCGCCGGTGGATACACCAAACTGTTGGTTTGATCCGCCGAAAAGTCCATTGTAGAACCACCAGCTGTTTGTTTCTGTATGTCCGACACCTGCTGAACCCAATCCTGCGCTGCTCTGATTGCCGAGAGCGGCAAACCCCACGCCTAACGCTATCACGCCAATCAGGAGCGAAAGCCCAATGAGGATTTTGGAAGTGATAGTCATGATAGGTTAGTTAGCGTAGTTAAGAGGAGCGGTGAAGCCCGACGCATTCACCTGAAGGTCGATAATGCCCGGAGTCTGGTCTGCGTATGACTTGTAGCCGTAGAGTGTCCATGTTACGAAGTCTTTTGCAACCTGACCCGATACTGGATTGATGAACAATCCCGGCGTCTTCTGCACGATAAGCGAAGTCGTCTTGCCGACGGTGAAAAGACAATGCGTCTTTTGGAGAGCCGCCGTAAAGATGTTCGTCGACGCAGTCATGCTTTGAGATACCGTAACCACCGTCGCACCAGCAAATGCAAACTTCACAATCGTACCCGACGGGTTGGTTACCGTGAGGTTGTTGAAAAGCTTCTGAATACCAACCCACACATTTGCCGACAATGCGCCTTGTGCGATTGCGACGAACGTGGTTGTGGTGGTATACGGAGCAGACAAACCAGCTACGACATTCGTAACGGTCGCTGCCAAGCTTGCACCGATGAGGATGTTGCCCGCAGTCGTTCCGATAGAGGAAACGAATGTGAAAGTAACCGCACCAATCGTCATCGTATCACCTGCCGACGGGTTGGTCGTAAGCGTAAGCGTAGACTCATAACCGAGGTTGTTTGAAACGAAGAGATTGTATCCCATGAATTCGCCTGCATGACCGTTACGGGTAACCGTATCGCCAAGCACCGTATTCTTGCCACCAACATACTGCACGATTGCGCTATACACCTGCGGAGAGATGATAGCTGACATCATGCCACCGATTTTGTCCAACTTCACGTCTTTCGTAAAGCGAGCATTCGGGTCATAGGAAACGTTCGCCAACTGGAACTGTTGCGTCGCGAGGGTAAAAATCTGGGATACGTTGCCAGTCGAAACCGTAACGCCGTTACCAGACACACCACCGTTCTGCGCATTGACCACACCGTCATCCAACACGTTCCCCGCCGGAGCTTGCTGGTAGGTGTAATTCAAAATATCAGCGTCCAACTGAAGACCAACCGCATTTGCGGCTTTCTGGCCGTATTTGCGGGCGGTAGGAAGATGCGCTTGCACCTCCTGCCAATCAACCAACTGGAAACTTGCTTCTTTCTTGGTATTCACCGTTACATATTCATCGGTGTCGCTCCAAGACTGAATGGCGTAAGAGCCATTCGCGCCCATGTTATTCGTTACAAAATCGCCACTCGAAGTCCGATGGAACTTAAGTCCCATTTTAAGCTTCGGCTCGAATTTTGTTTCCGCGATAACACGGAAGGTAGGCTGTTTGTAGAGCGAAAGCTCGTACTCTTCATCCCATACTTCCTTAAGATCGTAGGTATTAGCCACGGAATAAAATTAGTTTACTTAAAATCGTCGTGATACTTCGTCATAATCCTTGCCTTGAGATTCTCGTTCTAATCGTGAAGATTCATTATCACGGTCTTCTTCCCATTTTCTTATCTCGTCGAATGACATTGATTCAAAATCGGGTTTCTTTCGTGCTGATGGTTCTTCACGCTCCGGAGATTGTCGTCCCCTTGATTCAAATGACTTGTTCGATTTAGCCGATGCAAGTATTTCATCAAACGATTCTTCTTCCATTTCGAGGATTTCACTAAGCGGAACGTTCTGTCCTTTTCCCTCTAAAGAATAATCTTCGGAATGGGATAGGTCGTCCATAAGTTTTTTCGCTCGAATGAGCTGGGTGTATGACGCGTTAGGATAGATTTCGATAACATCATCAAGCAGTCCGTCCCACTCACTATCAAATGCGGCTTTCTCACGATATTGTGCGATTTCCGATGTGATAGATTCGTCGACGCGCGGAGTGCGCTTTGCCGAAATGTCGAGGATACCTTTGATGACATCGGGGCTGGCTTTATATTGTTCTGCCAACTGATGTATCTCGGCATCCAACTCCATCTGGGATTCTTTGCTATCTTGCTGTTCGTAACGTGCTTTGATTTCATCCATTTGGGATTTCATCTCATCACGCTCTTTGCGCCATTCCTGACGCTCACGAACATAATCCTTCCACGGTTTTGATTTTAAGGAGCTAGACTCTTCGGGAGTCTTTGCTTCTAGTTTTTCCTCTGGTTGGGTTTCTTTATTAGATTCCTCGCCTTCGGGTTTTTCGAGTTCCTCTTTATCGGGGGTGAACTCTACTGATTCCCCGTTTAACAATTTTTCTTCTACTGTCATGTTGGTCTTATTTATCCATCCGCCGGACAAGGCGGAAAGTGCTTTGGAGGGATGCACGCCCTATGGTATTTATCTATCCGCTCCACAGCGGAAGAGTGTTTTTAATGGGTTACGCTTCCCAGCTGGCTACTTTGCGGCTTTCCTTTTCCGCTCGGTAGCAACGTCCTTAATCTCTTTTTCGTCTAATCCTTCGATATGCGCTACGTTCCGAACGTTCGTTACGGAAAACTCTTTGGCGATTTCCTTGAAATTATCGCCGTGTGCTTCTCGTGAAAAAATACGTTCCGGTAACTTCGCTCTATCCGTTCCTGCGCCACCACCCCACACGGGGTTTTTGAAATGTACAATTACTTTATCCATTGTCGTGTTTTACTTTTTTAGGGTCAGTCATACCATACGAAGCATATCCCGGACGATTGCCTACGACACGGGAATAACGCTTTTTTCCTTTTCGTGCCATTGACGCAAGCCCCGGATTACCCTGTTTTTTAGGATTCTTTTTCATTATTTCTTAATACGTGAAAATCGTTTGACCTTTTTTAAGCGAGGATTTTCTTTTACCGCTGATTTTGACGCATGACGCGACGCGGATGCCAAAATAGCACCTGCCGCTTTTTTGGAATACCCTTCTTTTTCAATCTTGCCCTGCACTTTTGCAAATCCCGGATGTTTCATACTCATAGTATATATTTTTTGATTTTCAATTATCCGACCTTTCATCAACTTTTTCCGCAGCCTGTATCTGTAAGTATTGTCTCCGCTCGATGATATCGTTCGGACTGAATAGGTTTTTTATCGCAAGCATAGCGTCTTTGCGACCCATTTCGTACTCACGATCAGACAATTCCAACCCACGCTGATTGGCAAGTTTTTGATTTACCGAGAAAACAAAGGTATCAATGAATTGAATAATGTCCTTTACTTGCTTCATATTGGCAAACATTTCATCAACTTCAATATCTCCCCACGCTTGTTCTAGTTCTTTTGCGTCGGCAGTATATCCCGATGATTTTAACCTTTCGATAGATTCTTTGAATGTCATTTTACTGATGCTAGTGGGTTTTGTGTCGCGGGCGACGATGGGTTAGGTTGCGGTGCTAATGGTTGTCCTTGCGGTGCTGCCTGCGGTGCTGGTTGGCCCTGCGGCTGACTTTGCTTTTGTTCTTGCGATAATCGTGCCATATTTTCCTGCACGATAGGCATTAAACTCATAATATATTTCAAAATTAACACGGAAGTCTTATGCGGAAGGTTTTCGTGATGGCTACGCTCGAAATCTCTCAATTTAGTGATAAACGCAAGGTTCGCATCATATACTAAGTCGGGAGTTTTGTTTTTTAACAGAGAATCAAGTGCCATATCGGCTTTCGCAAGCAAATCATTCCCGTAAAAGTTTTTAACATCGAACCATTCTTCAACCTCCGCGTCGTCCCAGCCGCCAACATCTTTGAGGATAGTTTCGGCTTTCTTTTTTGGATTCAATAGCATCGCGGTGCTTGGGTCTTTGGTAAGCATTTCAATCGCTTGCACTTTCTGCTGTTTTCTCATCGCGTCTTCCTGCGCCTGTTGCTTGGTGGATGAAATAGTTATGGTCGGCGTGCCGAGTTTTTTCAAATCGGAGCGGCGAAGATAATCGTGCATCAAATAACCATCCGGTCCGATAAGGTCGATAGCCAAAGGTTCGGTCAAGTTATCTTTCCACCCATCCAATACTCTGCGAGCCAAATCTGACCACGCTTCCGTATAGGAATGAGAACGATAATCAATTCTCTTGGTTAATTGCTGGATTTCTGCGTATACGATAGCGTTGGTCTTGCCTTTTTGCGCCGCATTCGGCAAATCCTGCACGACACCCGCCTGCTTGCCCATCATCTGCTCAATCCACGTGATTAAATCAACCGTATTTCCCAACGGAGGGGTAGTGAATGTCGTGATTGCATTATTGATGTTTCGAGAACCTCCCAATGTATCAATCGGGATTAACGCATCGGGACGATACTGCGCCTCGTCCAGTTTTGCGACATTTTTGACCATATCTTTATCATATCCACGCGCATTAAGGTTCTGTTTCTGATTATTCGTTAATTGCTGGTTGAATAAGGTAACAATCGCATCCGATGACGGCCACAATAAATCGGGAACAATAGCAGTAGACCAGAAGTTTTTATCATCTTCGTGCGTCGCATAGGTAACGTACGGATATAAATCATTTGACTGAATATCAGATAATAATTCGCACCGCAAGCATTCTGACGACCACGGGTCAAACAGCAAATAATATCTTTTGCCTTTATGCGTCATATACACTTCGGATAGGTTAAATACGACTTCGCCGGTATATGATTCCATTTCGGGATTCAATCCTATGGCATAGAATCGCGCATATCGTTCTCGGTCTTCCGAGTTCATTGTCTTCGCGTATTCTGAATCAGGGCTTATCTTATCAAGCATATTTTTCGCGGCTTTTTCGTCATAAATGCCGTTTTGTACGCCTTTTTTAATATCGGAATATGTTTTCTGTATCCCTTGCTCGCCGCAGAATAGATGATTTTCCAAATTACCGCCGCCATCGGGTTGGAATATAAAATCAGGGAAATCAATCACATCAAGATATGACCGATACGGCTTGCCTTCGGTAAAGTACTTCAATATACCACGTCCGTATAAGACGGCTTGTTTTCGGCTCATACGGTCTTTATATTCCCAGCGTGCGTGGACGCTCATATCTTGGCTCACTACTTTCCACGCGGCATTTGCCTTTTGAACGGCGAAATAATCGGATGCTTTGCCCGCTTTGTATGTTATTGAAACTGGGTCGTCAAGATCCGCGCATACGGTTTCATAAAGCCCCGATAGGATAGGCAACGGCACATTAAACTGCTGACGGAGCTTTCGTTCGGTCTTGCCAAACAACAAGTCAATCGGCTTTTGAAACTTTCCGAGGCGTTGCTTTTTGTACTCGAAACTCGTCCACAACTGTTTGCGGGCGATTGATGTCAACTTTTCCTTCGCAGTGGTCGCTGATAACGGCGGTAGACTTAGTTCCATTGTTTATATTATATGCTTTCCGTTTTTCAATTATCCGTTTTGACCGACACGCAAGGCACATTCTCGATGAATACATAACGATATTAGATTTTTCCTGCTGACAATACTCGCAGATTGATACATCGTCATCTATTTTATTTTCTGGGTGCAACGGCGTACCGCAGGTTGGACATCGTGCTATTGACAGCATATAACGGTTTATCGTTTCGCTTTTTGAATGAGGGATATTGAACCGCGTTCCACATTCCCATATAAAATCACGCGCTTGGCACGCAATCGTCATGGTTTTCTTATATTTTCGTATTGTCTTGAAATAGCTCATCGTCTTTTGGTTCGTATCCCATTGACTCAAAAATACTTGCTGGCTCGTAGGGTTTTTGCGTATATTCCGGTACGGGCGCACCGATTTTCTTTATTGAAACCAATGCATATCTGACCGAATCCATGCCGTGACTAAACTCGTGAGCGGGGACATTCATACTATGCCCATCTTTGTCCGTTTCCCAGCAATAGTTTCGATAATCCTTGAGTACGTTCGTGCTACGGCTTGTTATGGATATGCGTTCATTCTGCACCACGCCGATACTCCACTTTACAAAGGTATTTGATTTTGTTTCCCCGCGTTTTTTTTCAACTCCCATGATATTGACACCAAATCCTCGAATCTCGTCTATGGACTTTGGTTCTGACGAATCTGCAACGACCATCGCTTTTTTCTCGCATTCCAGTATCGTCGTAGCGATCTGGCGATTGCTCATCCCCGTTGCGTAAAGAATCTCATCGACGATATACCCTCCGTTGTAATAATAAATCGCCACCAACGAGCTGGGGTCGTTCGTATAGCCAAAATCAAGCCCGTAGCGTTCCAAACGGGCTTCGTGCGGTATTTGGTTTATAATCGCCCAATCGGTAAATATACGCCCTTCTATCGTTCCTAATTGACCCTCCCCATAGACTTTCCACCAGCTCGTTCGTTCTCTGCGCTGTTCAATTGATTTTATGATGTTTTCCTGCAACGCTTCATTATCCCGATAGGTAAGGATAATCTTTTCGGTATCCGTTCTTTCCCGTTCTACTTGAAACGCCCAAAAATCGTTCGTGGGGTTAAAATCGAGATATATAAAATCATTCGTTCTTACTTCAAGTTCCTCAAATGATTCAAATGAGATGTTATTCGCCTCGTTGATAAACAATCTATCTCTGCGTGCGCCGCGTACCTTTTCGGACTGGTCAACGCTAAAAAACTCAATCTTTGACCCCGTTTCAAAGGTATAGATTGAATTTGTTATGTCCCACAGACCGTCCTTGAAATATCCCTGCGTTTTTAATATATTCAAAAAATCTCTTATTGCTCCGCGCCGAAGAAATGGAAATGATTCGCCTACAATACTCGTAATCTTTGGCGTTTTATCCGTCTGGCTTAAGTGAATCAGATAGATAAGAATTGAGATTGTCTTGCTAGCCGAGGTTCCGCCCTGAACGATACGAATACGCTTTGTAAGACTGCGTATTTTTTTCGTCGCGGTGGTTAAAATGAACATCAATCCTTTTTCTCTATGCCAAGTATTGGGGTGGGAAGTGCTTTCCCGTCGCTGGTTAGGTCAAGTTTATCGCCAAATTTCTTAGGAAGAACCTTTGAAAGATACCATTTGCGACTGTCTACACGGAGTTTAGAACGATTAACCCATTCTCGATTTTCCATAGGTACTTCGTTCTTACCCATTCTTACCAACATCGTGTCGTTTGTTGTATCGTCTGCAATTTCTAGGATTTCCTCAAATAAAAGCTCTGCCTGCACATTCCTTGCACGCGCGTATTGCTCTAAAAATGCGAGTTTATCGCTATCCAACAACCAATTATAAATCGTTGCTCCTGAAGGCATTTTATCGTCTTGCGATATACTTCGGACACTTTCTCCTTCAGCAATTCGCTTACATATCTTATCCCCTAATTCCTTTGTAAAAATGCTTGGTCGCGCCATTCTTATACATCTAGTTCCTTATCATAATCGCCCTTTTTTATTGCTTCGATGCTTTCCTTTGTGAATCGGAGTTGCTGTTCCATTTCTTTTAATTGCTCATCATTATCTCGCAAAACCCATTCCACATTCTTACTTATCGTGCTACCGTCTGCCATAGGGACATTTACTTCTCCTTTAGGGTATTTTATTTGAAATGCGGTTAATTCTCTTCGCTTATTTTGCGTGGCGATTTTCTTTGCCATTGTATCGTAATAAAACTGCCTCATTGCCCGAATTATTGCCGTATGCCCGTTCTTTTTGTTTACGAGAATCTTTGTTTTATCATCGAAATGCAAGATGCCATTTTCTGGGATGTCATAAATGTTATCTGCGATATACTTATTTGCTTTTACAATATCTTTGTCGTCGAATATCTGTAAGTTCATGTAATAATTATATTGTTTTTTTATAAAGAGTCACTAGTCCGTTCGTAATCTTTCCAATCTACTCCTAATTCATCCGATACCATTCTCTCGACCTTTTCGGCGAAGCGATGTTCATCAAAATAG
>VFSW01016643.1_pt1 | contig 10021 bp, 4 predicted proteins | sample 5358111 | NCBI WGS metagenome assembly VFSW01 (sample SAMN11554181, study PRJNA540505) | mine drainage metagenome | isolation source: sediment from site ElyBrook_90M | place: USA: Ely Copper Mine, Vershire, VT | collected 2017
GGTGTAGACCTCGGTGAGGCAGCCGCCGTCGGGATATTCTTCCTGCCCTGGCTCGGTCGCAGATGCAAGCCCTGTTTCGGCCTCGATCCGGACGACGGAGTTCCGTCCCACCCAGGCCACGCTTGTGCCATCCGATCCGATCTTTGTCAGTTGCCGCGGGTGACGGCCCAGCAAGAGCAGCCGTCCATCGATCTTCAACTGTGCCGGTTCCTGGTCGATCAGGCGAACGTAGCCTGCGGCGAACCGTGATGGAGCGGAAAGTAGCAGACCGACGCATTCCGGATGCGGCATCTGGGTGATAGTCCAAACGGCTACGCGCACGGCGCTGCCGGAGAGCTTGCGATATTCGGAACGGATGCGCAGGACCGGCTGACGGGAATCCAGATGCACATGGCGCACCACCTGAATGCCGTAGGCCAAATCAACCTCTGAGGTCAGGATCAGGCCGCGGTCGACGGGTGTGGTCAGTGCGGGGCGCGCATCGAAGCCAACCGGCGGCGGCCACTCCCGCCCCTGCTGCGCGCGCCAGCCCGACTGCGGAGCCGGCCAGCATTTATCTCCGCCAAAATTAATCCATTCCTGCGCGACAGCGCCATGCAGTTGGCCGCCAGGTTGATCGTCGTGCTGGCCGGCAATTTGGCCATCCAGGGCTCGGTTCTCCCAGAACGCTCCCTCCGGCTCGCCGGTCCTGCGCAGTTGCAGAATGCGGCCGATGGCGGGAACGACGACCGCCTCCAAACTGCCGTTGGCCAGCAGAAAGCAATCCCGCCAGCCGTGGTAGCTGATGGACGACACCGACACTCCTGTCCCCAGCCCGGCGGGCGTATCAAGCACAAGCGGCGTTCGGTGCAGGCTTTCCAAGGGAACGGGCCTTTCTGGAATTTATGCGGGAAATCTCGGAACTGCCTTGCTTGTAAAATCCGCGGGCGGCCGGCTTCCACAAGGGAATGCCGCCGCCCGGCAGGGGTTAGATGGCCTTTTTACGGCCGGCCTCGGCCGGGGCAATCTCCCGCTCGGCCAGATGGTCGTACCATGTGAATTTGAGAGTCAGCGAGGTTGCGGCGATCACGCCCGCGGTGAGGGCGGCGCGCTGGAACTCCTGAATCACGATGTACAAGGGCAAAGCCACCAAGGCGATCTGCCAGACGATGCCGACGGCGATGTTGAACATATCGCGCCCGAAATCCTTGTTGCGCTGGAAGCTGGGGTCCTCGGCCAGCACCTTCTTCAGCACCGGACCCCAGAAGCCCCATGGCCGTACACGGCGATAGAAGTCCATGAGCACCTCATCAGGTTCCGGCTTGGTGAGGAAGGTGCCCAGCAGGCAGCCGGCTAGAGACAGAACCAGCACCAGCGGGAAGACGATGGTGACATCGAGGTTGATGGAATAGCGGGCCAGCAGTTGATGCACGATCGGCACGTTGTTGAGCAGATTGGGCCAGGCCAGAACCAGCGCGGCGATGATGCCGGTAATCATGCCCCAGAAGTAGCCGTAGCCGTTGAAGCGCCACCAGTACCACTTCAGCACATTGGAGGCGGTGTAACCTGCCCACAGGCCGGATACGATCCACAGCACGACCGCGTTGACCGAGGTGACATTCCATCCGATGAGCACACCGATCACCACCACGACGAAGGAGGCCAGATAGCTCAGCCGCACATAGGTCTTAGGCTGCGCATTCGGATTGATGTAGCGTTTGTAGATGTCATTCACAAAATAGGGCGGCGCGGCGTTCACCGTGGAGGCGAAGTTGGACATGAAGGCGGCCAACAGGCCCGCGACCAGGAAGCCGAGCAGGCCGGTGGGAACAAAGCGCTGCAGGGCGTAAGGCAGCACCTGCTCGAAGTTGATGTTGGGGCCCATGGCGTTGATGTTGGCGGAGAAGAAGACCGCCGCCAGCACGGTCAGCCCGATGATGAGAAAGTAGCGGGGCGGAGTGAGCACGATGTTCACCCAGGCGCTCATCATGGAGGCTTCGCGCGGGGTCTTCGAGGAGAGCACGCGCTGCATGTCGTAGTTGGGCGCGGGGCCGGCGGCGGAGATCAGCACGCCCTTGAAGAACAGCATCATAACGAAGAAGCCGAACAGGCCGTAGCCGTCCTCGGCGATCTTGCCGTTGGCCGCCGGAAGCAGCGTGGACCAATCCATATTCAGGTGCCAGCCGAAGAAGAGGTTGTCCCAGCCGGCGGGAACCATGCGGCGCAGCGTGTCGGGCGAGACCTTGATCATGGCGATGATGCCCACGGCAAACGAGGCGATGGCCAGAATGAAAAACTGGATCACTTCGGTGATGACCACGCTGATCATGCCACCCTTGATGACGTAGACGGCGGTGATGCTGATCAGGATCAGGGCGTATTCATTGGCCGACAGATGCCAGGGGAGGAAGATGACCGCAAACTCGCCGATGCCCTTGAATCCGTATGTGAAGAAGCCGATGATGCTGACGAAGGCGTAGACCACGACGATCATGTGCGACAGTTGCGCTCCAGGTCCGGTGCCGAAGCGGGTCTTGATCCATTCCGCGCCGGTCATCACTTTGGAGCGGCGCAGCCACGAGGAGAGATAGACCATCAGAAAAATCTGGTTGAAGGTCGGCCAGAGCCAGGGAATCCAGACACTTTTCAGGCCGTAGACGAACATCCAGTAGACCAGCAGCATGGTGCCGCTGATGTCGAACATGCCCGAGGCGTTGGAGATTCCCAGCACATACCAGGGCATCTTGTTGCCGCCCAGAAAGTAGGCCTGCATATCGCGCGAGGCGCGCTTGGAAACCCAGTAGCCGATCAACACCGTGCTGATCAGGTAAGCCACGATGATGACAATATCCAAAAGATGAAGGTGCATTACTTCTCCCTGTTTCCGCGGGCGGAATTGCTGCTCCGCTCCCTGTACATAACTCAGAATCGACTTGCCGGCCGAGGATAACCGGCCGTTTGCTTCCCTATTGCAGTTCTCCAGCCAGCAGAAACACCAGTGACGCCTGCCAGTTGATGCAAATCTCATTGGTGGAAAATGAACCTGTCTGATCGGTATAGACTTTAGCCGGCGGCAAGTCCATGGGCAGCAGTGCCGCCACCGGGTCGGCGCGATGCGCGTTGGGTCCGCCGGAGAGCAGTCCCGGCCAGGGCGCGCCCCCGCGAGCGGCGCTGGGACGGTGATGCGGGTGCAGGAACGGATGCTCGCCCAGTTGCGTCACCCAGGAGAGCGAAAACGTGTTGCGCCCCAGCAGATAGTGCAGATTGTCGCGCGCCGCATCCACTAAGCTGGGGTCGGGCTGAAACCGGTTGGCGATCAGCAGATAGACGCCGTAGTTTGCCGCAACCCCATTTGATCCCCAGACATAATCTTTGGCCTGCATACTGACGCGGTAGGGATTGGCGCGGGTCCGCTCGACGATGGCGCGCGCCGCCTGCACGGTCCGCGCACGGATGGCGGCCACCGCTTCCGGGTCCGTGCCCTTGCGCGCCGCCATGGCGTAGGTCCACAGGCCCATCGGCCCCACCAAACTCCAATTCTCCGCCGGCGGCTTATCCAGGCCGGGCAGATAGGCGGCATAATTCTTCAGAAAATAGTCGTTGTACTGGGCCTCGCCGGTGGTGCGCCAAAGCTCGGCCGCGGCCCACAGCCGCTCGTCCCGGCAACTGGCGTCGGCGTACTCGCCGGTGGTGATGCCGGCGGGATTGCGGAAAGTGACATCCGGGTATTTTTCCGTCCACGCCCATGCCCGCCGCGCTGCCGCCAGAGCCTGTGCGGCAAACTGCGCGTCATAGGGCTGGTAGACGCGCGCGGCGATGGCCCCCACCGCGGCCAGGTCCGCCGTGGCGCAGGTGCTCTTGTAGGGCGGCTTGCCGGTTCCGATCACCACGCTGGGGAGTTTGTCTTTATCCGGAGCGATAAAGCCGGAAAAGTGGGTGCTTGTCTGCTTGGACCATGCGCCGCCGTCGGTGTCCTGCATCTGGAGCATCCACTTCAGGCCCCAGCGCGTCTCGTTCAGAATGTCCGGCGTGCCGTTGCCGCTCTCGGGAATGTCGAGGGATATGTTCTGAATCTTCTTTCCAAACAACTCCCAGGTCCACATCAAGGTGCCGGCGGTGATGCCGGAGTTGACCATATAGCGGCCATAATCGCCGGCGTCGTGCCAGCCGCCGATGTTGTCGCGCCTCCCTTTGACGCCGGAACTGGGGTCGAACTTGCCATGCAGGTGGCAGGCGGGGTGGGAGTAGCCGGGAAACTCCGGCGCCATGTTCACCGCCATGCCGCAGCGCTGCCCGTAAAAGCCGCGCATGGCCATGGAATAGGCGTGCTCGTAGACCTTGCCGCCGACGCTGAAGTCCCAACTGCGTCCGACGCCGGGAACCTGCAGATAATACCTGCCCGGCTGGCGCAGCGCGGAGAAATCGGCTGCCTGGACAGTGTCGCCGGAATTTTTGTCGGCCTGGGCCGCGCCCAGCTTGCCGCTGAATACCACTGCATTGTCGCCGCAACGCCGGACTTCGAAATTGACGGCGGGGACGCCGACCAGCGCCACCTTGGGGCCGTCCAGCGGATAGCCCACCTGATCCACCTTGAGGGCCAGGGACGCGTTTTCTGTTATGATGGTATCGGTACCGTCTTTAGGCGCGGCGAAGATCGAGGTGGCCGGAAGAGCCAGCAGCGCGGTCAGCAGCAGCCGGAACGGCGCCTGCCGAACGGACCGTCTGCCAGGGCAGACAAAGTATGGAAAGCTGGCAATGTGTACGATTTTGCTCCATTCTCGCTGGCAAACGATTTCAGTCGAGAAATCCTCTCACATCCGCCTGAAAGCTGGCAACGATTTCCGGCACATTCCCAAAAATCCACGCGCTTCCGTATTTCCGTGCGGATAATTCTCACTTCCGCGCCCGGTCAAGTATAATCGCTTTCGTCTTCCAAAGTAATCCAAACCGCTCTGGAAAAACGATTGATTAGCGTATCGAGCCGGAGGGAAGATCCCGCAGGCGGCTCTACATCGAGGGAGCATTCACCATGAAGTTCGGCTATTTCGACGACCCCAACCGCGAGTATGTGATAACGCAACCAGATACGCCCCTCCCCTGGATCAACTATCTGGGCTGCGAGGCTTATTTCGGCATCATCTCCAACACTGCCGGGGGCTATTCGTATTACCGCGACGCCCGCCTGCGCCGGCTGACGCGCTATCGCTACAACCACGCGCCGCTGGATTTCGGCGGGCGCTACATTTATCTGCGCGATGACGAGTCGAAGGAGTTCTGGTCGCCTTCCTGGCAGCCGACGCGGAAAGATCTGAAGGACTATAGCTGCCGCCACGGCATGGGCTATACGGTGATCGGATCGGAGTACGCCGGCATTGCAGCGCACACCCGTTACTTTGTGCCGCTGGGCGAGAACCTGGAAATCTGGCAGCTCACGGTGACCAACCGGCGCGCGACCAAGGCCGTGCTCTCCAGTTTTGCCAGCATAGAGTTCTGCCTTTGGGACGCACAGGACGACGCCACCAACTTCCAGCGCAACTTCAACACCGGTCAGGTGGAAGTGGAAGACGGCGTGATCTATCACAAGACCGAATACCGCGAGCGCCGCGATCACTTCGCCTACTTCGCCTGTTCGGAAAAGGGCGCCGGCTTCGACACGCAGCGCGAGGCGTTCCTGGGACGCTATCGCGGCTGGGACGCGCCAGCTGCCGTGGAGGCAGGGCAACTGACCAACTCCATTGCCCACGGCTGGTCGCCGATGGGCGCGCATCAGGTGAAGCTCGAGCTGGCTCCGGGCGAGACGCGGCAGATCGTCATCGTGCTTGGCTACCATGAAAATCCGCGGGACCAGAAGTTCGATCCTCCCGGCACCCAGACCATCAACAAGAAGCTGGTCAAGCCGGCGATCGCCAAGTATCTGGACCCCGCAGAGGCTGACGCGGCCTTTGATCGCCTGCGCGCACACTGGGACAGTCTGCTGGGCGTCTTCCAGGTGAACACGCCTGACATTCACACCACCCGCATGGTCAATATCTGGAACGCCTATCAGTGCATGGCCACTTTCAATATGTCGCGCTCGGCGTCCTTCTATGAGTCGGGCATCGGACGCGGCCTGGGCTTCCGCGATTCTAATCAAGACCTGCTGGGTTTTGTGCACATGGTGCCATCGCGGGCCCGCGAGCGCATTCTGGATCTCTCCGCCACGCAACTGCCGACCGGGGGCGCGTACCACCAGTATCAGCCGCTCACCAAGCGCGGCAACAACGACATCGGCGGCGGCTTCAACGACGATCCGCACTGGCTGATCATTGGCGTGAGCGCCTATCTGAAGGAGACCGGCGACTGGAGCATACTGGACGAGCCGGTGCAGTACGACAACGAGCCCGGCTCCGAACAGCCGCTCTACGAGCACCTGCAGCGCAGCTTCAACTACACGTTGAGCCGGCTTGGACCGCATGGGCTGCCGTTGATTGGCCGCGCCGACTGGAACGACTGCCTCAACCTGAACTGCTTTTCCGACACCCCTGGGCAGAGCTTCCAGACCACCACCAACAAGGACGGCAAGGTGGCGGAGTCGGTCTTCATCGCCGGATTGTTTGTTCATGCCGGCCGGGAGCTGGCGGCGATTGCCCAGCGCCGCGGCCTGAACGCCGAGGCCGAAACCTATATGGCCGAAGCCGCCAAGATGGAGGCGGTGATTCTGGAGCACGGCTGGGACGGCGAGTGGTTTCTGCGCGCCTATAACGACTTCGGCGGCAAGATCGGTTCCAAGGAATGCGAGGAAGGCAAGATCTTCATCGAATCCAACGGCTACTGCACGCTGGCCGGGATCGGGCTGGAAGACGGAAAAGCGGCCAGCGCGCTGGCTGCCGTGGGGGCGCAACTAGCCACCAAACACGGCATTGTGGTGCAGCAGCCGGCCTACACCCGGTATTACATCGAGATGGGCGAAATCTCCTCTTACCCGCCGGGGTACAAGGAGAACGCGGGCATCTTCTGCCACGTGAATCCCTGGGTGATGATCGGCGAGACGCGGCTGGGCCACGGCGACCTGGCGCACGACTACTACAGCCGCATCAACCCCTCGGCGCGCGAGGAGATCGGCGAGCTGCACCGCTGCGAGCCGTATGTCTACGCGCAGATGATCGCGGGCAAGGACGCGCCCACCTTCGGCGAGGCCAAGAACTCCTGGCTGACCGGCACCGCGGCCTGGAACTACTACGCCGTTGCGCAGTGGATTCTGGGCGTGCGCACCACGCTGGACGGCCTGGAGATTGCCCCGGTGATTCCCAAGAGCTGGCCGGGCTTCACGGCCACGCGCAGCTTCCGCGGCGTGGTGTACAACATCATCATCGAGCGCCAGGGGGAAGGCAATTCGATCGCTCTGACGGTGGATGGCGCGCCGATTCCGGGAAATATCATTGCGCCTCCCAGCGACGGGCGCAAGGAAGTTACGGTCAAGGGCATTCTCAGCTAGGGCATGGCTGCGACCGTGCCCTGAGCGCTATAATCATTGCAATCTCACGCGCAACCCGCTATTGGTAATAGAACACATACTATGGCCAAGCGTACTAAACCAGAGGCTCCGCCTCAGCCGGACAAACCCATCAGCCTGCGCACGCTGGGGGAATACCTGAACCTGTCGCCGGCCACCATCTCCCTGGTGCTGAACAACGCGCCGGGAGTGCGTTCGATTCCGCAGCAGACCAGGGACCGGGTGAAAGAAGCGGCTGCCCGGATGGGCTACCGGCCCAGCTTCTACGCTCGCTCACTGCGTAAACGTCAGACATTTTCGATCGGCGTGCTGGTTCCGGACCTGAACGACCACTACGCCACACAGGTGCTGAGCGGCGTGGAAGAGCTGCTTATCGAGGAAGGCTACTTCTACCTGACCGCCAGCCACCGCCGCAAGCCGGACTTGATCGAAGAGTATCCGCGTCTGCTGATGGACCGCTGCGTGGAAGGCTTCATCCTGATCGACACGGTGCTCGAGCACAGCATGAATCTGCCGGTGGTGGCGGTGGCCGGCCATCGCAAGATCGAAGGCGTCACCAACGTGGTGCTGGATCAGCGGCGGGCGGCCGAGCTGGCGCTGCGCCACCTGGTGCAACTGGGGCACAGCAAGATCGCCTTCATGCGCGGCGGCAGCCACAGCTCCGATGCCGACGAGCGCTGGGAGTGCCAGATGGCGGTGGCCAAGGAGTTGAATCTGGTGGTTCCTCCCGAGGCGACGGTGCAGATCAAGTTGATGGTGTCAGCGCCGGAGATGGGCTACGGCCCGGCGACCGAGCTGATTGACGGCGGCGCCGACTTTACCGCGCTGGTCTGCTACAACGATGTTTCCGCATTCGGAGCGATCCGCTCCCTGATGGACCACGGTTTGCGCGTTCCTGAAGACGTTTCCGTGGTGGGCTTCGACGACATCCAGGGCGCCTCTTATCACAACCCGAGCCTGACCACGATTCGCCAGCCGCTACAGCAGATGGGCGGGGTAGCCGCGCGCATTCTTCTGCAGCGCATCCGCGGGCAAGCTACATTTCCGCGCTCGGTGCCGATTCTGCCGGAACTGGTGATTCGCGAGTCGACCTGCAAGCACCATCCCGAGCACCTCAACGCGCGGCGAGCATGAAGGCTCGGGACGCGCCGGGGCGGGGGCTATTCGTTGAACGGAGAGCCGCCTTCACTTGATGCGGTTGTCATCAGCTCACAGCCGCAGGCAGGATATCTTCCACATCCACCCACTGTGTAGGGTAGTTGCCGGTGTAACAGGCGGTGCAGTAGCCGGTCTTTTCCTGGGTGGGGTTCTCGTTCTGACAGGAGGTCAGAAGCCCCTCGAGCGACAGGTAGGCCAGCGAATCGGCTTCGATGAAGCGGCGAATCTCTTCGACGGACTTCTGCGCGGCAATCAGATCGCGCTTGCTGGGAGTGTCCACGCCATAAAAGCAGGGCGAGATGGTGGGCGGGCAACTGATGCGCAGATGCACTTCCCTGGCGCCCGCGCCGCGCACCATGCGGACGATTTTGCGCGAGGTGGTTCCGCGAATGATGGAGTCGTCGATGAGGATGACGCGCTTGCCCTCGAGCAGATTGCGGACCGGGTTCAACTTGAGGCGCACGCCGAAGTCGCGGACGCGCTGCTCGGGTTCGATGAAGGTGCGGCCGACATAATGGTTGCGGATCAGGCCGAAGCGGAAGGGAATGCCGGCCTCTTCCGCGAATCCCAGAGCGGCGGTCACGCCGGAGTCGGGAACGGGCACGACAACATCGGCGGGAACGGCGGATTCGCGCGCCAGTTGGCGTCCCATCTGGTCGCGGCTTTCCTGCACCCAGCGGCCGAAGATGCGCGAGTCGGGCCGCGCAAAGTAGACGTGCTCGAAGACGCAACTGGATTGCGGAACGCCGGTCGAGTACTGCCGGCTGGTGACGCCGTCTTCGGTCACCATGACCAGCTCGCCGGGCAGCACGTCGCGCTCGTATTCGGCGCGCAGCAGGTCGAAGGCGCAGGTTTCAGAGGCGAAGACGATGGTGTCCGGGCCGTCGGGGTTGCAAATGCGGCCCATCGACAGCGGGCGGAAGCCGCGAGGATCGCGGGCGGCGAAGATGCGGTCGCGGGGCATCATCACGCTGGAGACTGCGCCTTCGACCTGGCCGCGCGAGTCGGCGATGGCGTCCACCAGCGAGCCGGCCGGAGAATGGGCGATCAACTGAACGATGATCTCGGAGTCCGAGGTGGTCTGAAAGTAAGCTCCGTCGCGCTCCAGGCGGGCGCGCAGGTTGCCCAGGTTCACCAGGTTGCCGTTGTGAGCAATGGCGATCAGCCCCTTGGTCGAGTCCACGCGGATGGGTTGGGCGTTCAGCAAAGCCGAGTCGCCGGTAGTCGAGTAGCGGGTGTGCCCGATGGCCATCGTGCCGGGCAGCTTGGCCAGAACGTCGTCGGTGAAGATCTCCGAGAACAGGCACAGGAAATAGATGTTGGCAAACTGCTGGCCGTCGGCGGTGGCGATGCCGGCCGACTCCTGGCCGCGATGGTGTAGCGCGTAAAGGC
>VFSW01016644.1_pt1 | contig 10020 bp, 12 predicted proteins | sample 5358111 | NCBI WGS metagenome assembly VFSW01 (sample SAMN11554181, study PRJNA540505) | mine drainage metagenome | isolation source: sediment from site ElyBrook_90M | place: USA: Ely Copper Mine, Vershire, VT | collected 2017
GGCGTGATGGGGCATGAAATCGCGCACGTGGCCGCGCGCCATGGAACCAAGACGGCAACCAAGGGCGAGATTATGCAGTTGGCCACCATACCTGTGATGATATTTGCGCCGTATGGAATGGCTGGATATGGCCTTTACGAGGGCCTGAATCTGGCCATACCGATGAGCTACTTGAAATTCACGCGCGACGCCGAGCGGGAAGCGGACTACCTCGGCCTCCAATATATGTACAAAGCCGGGTACGATCCGAACGCTTTCGTGAGTTTCTTTGAGAAAATCGAAGCGGAGGAACGGCGCCACCCCGGAAGCATTCCCAAGATTTTCTCCACGCACCCGCCAACACCGGACCGCGTGCAAAAGGCGCAAGAGGAAATCGCAACGATTCTGCCGGCCCGCGATGAATACATCGTCACAACTTCGGAGTTCGACACGGTCAAGGCGCGGCTGCGCAGAATCGAAAACAAAAACAAACTGGACGACAAGAAATCCGCCGGCGATAAGCCCACCTTGCGAACACGCACCGAGACCCAACCGCCGCCGAGTACGACCGGTTCTCAGCAGCCGCAGGCCGGGTCCGGGTCCGGCGATGATTCGGATCCTGATCGCCCCGTGCTCAAGAAGCGCCCCAACGACGGCACCGACAACGGCACCAGCACGGGCACAAGCACCGGCACCAATTAGATTTGAAATTCTGGAAACAAAAAAGCCGCCCGGCATCCCGGGCGGCTTTTTTGTTTTTGGCACACACTCTCAAACCTTCAGTAACGCAAGCTTCACAGGCTGGCGAAAGACTCACAATTTTTTCATTCCGAGGCGCGCTGCGCGCCGAGGAATCTTTCTTTTCCAGGGTTTCAATCTAAAGTGAGATTCCTCGCGGAGTTTATCCCGGTCTCTACCGGGACGCGGAATGACAAAATAAACCGATTTTTCCGCGGGCTGAAGTCGAATACCCGCCTCGGTTGGCGTTTGTGCCACTTGTGGCGGCTACGAGGAACTCGGCTGGTGGACGATTCCCATGCGGCGCATCTCTTCCGCGTAGTACTTGCGGTAGAGCAGGTCCCATTCCTCGCTTCCTTCCAGTATTTCCTTCTTCTGCGAGCTGATTTTTTTTCGGACTTCGGCGTCCATCGCTTCTTCTTCCTTCAGCAGATCCTGCAGGATCTGCAAGACCTTTTGGCGGATGGTGTCCCGGTCTTCGACGAATTCGACATCGTCGCTAGCAACTAAAAGATCGGCAATCACATGGGAAAGGCGAATGGACTTTTCGCGGGTGAGTCGCATCAGTGGGTTATCGATCTTCCCTTTCGTCGCGCTTCAACGCAGGATCAGCTTTCTTTGCCGGGCGAGTTCGCCCTTCACTTTCTTGTACATCTCCTGATACTGAACGCCGGTCCTACGCATTTCCTCGGCATGTTTGGTGAGAATTTCGCGAACTTCTTCGTTCAGGCGGTCTTCGACGCCGATCTCCTCTTGCATTGCAACGCGCACACGCTGGGCGAGAGTGGCCTGCGAGGGCGCTTCAATCATTTTGGCCGCGAGCAGGCGCTTCACCACTTCGCCAGCCATGTATCCAACGTAATCGCGCGAGAGAAGCATCGTCTATTTCCCCTGAAGAATTCGGCAAAGCAGTGTACTGTCCCTCACGAAGGAGTGTCAAGGAAGCGTATCGCGCAGGCAAGTGAAATCGCCATGAAGGGAAAACCGAGCTAGGGGGTAGCAACCACAAGCCCTTTATGGCCAACGATTTGCCCACGCTGACACCGATGGGCCCCGACTATCTTCCATGCAAGAGTTGGATTATATTGTACGCCCAAATGCTCACTCGAATCATTCCGTCAAGCGGCGAGGCATTGCCCGCCATCGGCATTGGTACATACCTGGCGTTCGATGCCGGGCCCAGCAGCAAACAGCAGCGAGCCCTCGGGGCCGTGCTCGGAACGCTGTTTTCGTCCGGAGGGTCGGTCCTTGACAGCTCTCCGATGTACGGCCGCGCCGAGCGCGTTGCCGGCGACCTGTTGGCCGAGCAAGAGGCCCGCGAAAAGGCGTTCGTCGCCACAAAGGTATGGACCGAGGGGCGCGACGCGGGGATCGAACAGATGAATCGCTCGATGGAGTTTTTGCGATGCGATCGAATCGATCTGATGCAAATTCACAATCTGGTGGATTGGCGCACGCATCTCGGGACGCTTCGCGCGTGGAAAGAAGAAGGGCGCATTAGATATCTCGGCATCACGCATTATTCATCGAGCGCGTATGGCGAGTTGGAAAAGATCATGCGGGCCGAGCCGCTCGATTTTGTGCAGCTCAATTACTCGCTCGATGATCGTGAGGCGGAGCGACGTCTCTTGCCATTCGCTGCGGAACGCGGCATAGCGGTGCTGGTCAATTTGCCGTTTGGACAGGGACGACTGTTCAAGATTTTGCGCGGGAAGCCTGTTCCTCGCTGGATGCAAGAAGCTGGGTGCGAGACTTGGTCGCAGGTCTTGGTGAAGTTCGTGCTCGCTCACAAGGCGGTTACTTGCGTCATCCCTGGAACCGGAAACCCGGACCACATGGCTGAAAACTGCCGCGCGGGGGATGGGGCCATGCTGGAGGAATCCCTTGTCAGAAAGTTGGTCGCTTTCTGGGATTCCGGTTGCAGATAAAACGTTGGTGGCTTTTCGTCCGTGTAGGGCAGGTCTGTCCTACTTCACGCAAATTCCTCATTCATGCCCGAGGAAGACAGGGTAAACTGCAAGTCCCATTTACTGATTTAGCGCAGTGGATCCAGTTCAAAAAGAGAAGGAGCAAAGAGAATGGCTGACCAGAAACCCCTGGAAGGCAAGATCGCGATCGTGACCGGAGCGAGCAAAGGGATTGGCCGCGCAATCGCGCTGCGGCTGGCGCGAGATGGCGCCACACTCGTCCTGGCCGCGCGGACCGAAGGCGATCTGGCCAAGGTTGCGTCGGAAATTAAATCCAGCGGCGGCAAAGCGACCTGCGTCGCGAAGGACCTCCGCGTTCCTGACGCTCCGGCCGCTCTGGTGAACGCCGCGCTCGATGCTCACGGGGCCATCGACATCGTCGTGAACAATGCCGGAGCCACGAAACGCGGCAATTTTTTTGAGTTGACCGACGCGGACTGGGCGGACGGATTCGCGCTGAAGCTTCTCGGGGCGGTGCGCCTGACGCGCGCGGCGTGGCCTCACCTCAAGGCGCGGCGAGGCTCCGTGCTGAACATCATTGGCGCGGGCGGACGCACACCCGGCGCGGAATTTACAATTGGAGGCTCGGTGAACGGCGCTTGCCTCTCGTTCACGAAGGCAGTCGCGGATATTGGCATTCGGGACGGCGTTCAAGTGAACGCGATCAATCCTGGGCGCATCAAGACAGACCGATTCCAGAAGACGCTGGCGGCGGAGGCCGTGGATCATGGCGGCGATTTGAATGCGACCCTGCAAGCGATCGTTCGCAAGTCAAACATCGTCCGGCTGGGCGAACCCGAGGACGTTGCGAACCTCGCGGCGTTCATCGTCTCGCCGCAATCGCGCTATATGCAGGGCGCGCTGATTGACCTCGACGGCGGCCAGACAAAGACTATCTAGCAGGCCTTACGTCTTGTAAAGTCCGATATAGACCCAGATGCCCGCTGTCGCGAGCAACGAAACGCCCGTAATAATTGCCAGGACGGTGATAACTCGCGCGAGGCGGTTCATTTTGCTGACCAGCGCCGGCTGCTCGCTCGCCATCATCTTTTCCTCGGTCTTGTTAAGGTAAATTTCTTCGTCGGCTCTTGTGTCGAGCGCATTCCCGTAAATCACAAGAACCACAAGGGCTGCAGTGACTGCCCCTGAGAACGCCATCAGGTATCGCAGTAGATTCGGCATGCCACCCATGATTTCCTCCTAGCCTCTTCTGAAGCTCTACTTCCCTTTTGCGCTTTATTTTGGCGACATTGCAGGCACCCCTCTGTGTCCCGCGTCACGGGAGGAAGTGACTTGGATCACGAGCGGTGGATTGATGCCAGGGGAAAGGCAACCTGTGCGGATCGATGATCGAACGGCGAGTGTGAGCAACGCGCGCGCCAAAGTGATAAGCTGGCGCATCGGTTGGGCGGATGATAAATAAACTAAGCGTGATTGCGCTGATATTAGGATGGTTTCTTGTGCCGGGTGGATTAGCGCTGGGTCAATCGCTCGATCAAGCCTCGGCCAAGAAGAGAGCCATAGCCGATCTTAAGGAGATCGCGTACGCGGGCGACGTGAACGCGCAAGTTCAATTGGGAGTGATTTACCTGACCGGCGACGGCGTTGCGAAGGACGATGCGGAGGCGGTGAAATGGCTCCGCAAGGCCGCGGATCAGGATAGTCCGCTCGCCGAGCGTTACCTGGCGGAGATGTATTTCAAGGGCCGCGGCGTTCCGGCCGATAACATGGAAGCCGCCAAATGGCTGCGTATGGCGGCCGAGCAGGGCGACGCGGAGAGCGAGCACAATCTCGCCGTCCTTTACACCCAGGGTGAGGGCGTGCCCAGAAATTTGAAAGATGCGGCAAATTGGATGCGCAAAGCCGCGGATCAGAGTCTGGCGGCCGGTCAGCAGGGTATGGGAGTCTTGTACGAGAACGGCGACGGCGTGCCGGAAGATCCCGTCGAAGCCGCCAAGTGGTATCGCAAAGCCGTGGACCAGAATTACGTGCCCGCCATGAATAGCCTTGCCCTGCTGCTGGCCACGTCCGACGAAAAGAGCGTCCGGAATCCGCAACAGGCCATCGCTTTGGCGACAAAAGCCGTCGCCGCCGGAACCAATCCCGACTACCTTGACACTCTGGCCGCAGCCTATTTCGCCGACGGACAGAATGACAAGGCGGTTGAAACGGAAGAAAAGGCGCTGGCCCGCGATCCGGAAAATGATTCGTACAAAAAAGCGATGCAGAAGTATTTGGCCGCCGCGCCCGATAGTCGGTGAGTGAATGTTCTTCTTGTCAAAGCCTAGTCAAGATTTAATTCGCTCGTTTGTCTCCGCACAGAAAAACCAGCGATTCTCGTATGCCGAAGCAGGCAATTCCCGGGAGAGAATACTGAGTGGCTACAATTCCGATCACAACCGTATCCGGCTGGGGACAGGCAGCGATGCCTTTGGTTGCGCAATAGCCGCGATTAAGCAATGGAAAATGTTTGATATGCCGTGGATTAATTTGTGCTGGCCGGGTACCCCAATTGAACCCGGCGCTACCGTCGCCGTCCTAGTCTCGCATCTCGGATTTTGGTCACTGAATGCATGCCGGATTGTCTACGTAATTGAAGAACATGGAGCCCTGGAAAGATATGGTTTCGCTTACGGAACGTTGCCCGACCACGCGGCATTTGGCGAGGAGCGTTTCGCGGTGGAATACGATACTAATGATGGGGCTGTGTGGTACGACCTCTTTGCCTTCTCTCGACCCGGTCCAATTGCACGTCTAGCTTATCCCTTTACACGGGCCTTGCAGAAGCGCTTTGCTAGAGACTCAAAAGTCGCAATGCGGAAGGCAATTCAAAGCTCCTGAGAAGTCGCGCCGTCAGGAACTGACCTGATTCCAAAATCCAATTGTTTATTTGCTCGAAGTGCTCTGCCCCAGCTTGCGCAGGCGGTCTTGTAGTTTGCGGCGCAGGACGGCGGGCGTATTGGGATTGAACGCCACGAGGTACCACAGCGGCTGGCTGCGGTCTTTTGCAAGCCACGCGAGCGTGGTGGGGTCGGCGTTGGGATGGCGCGCGACATTTTCGCGGATCGCGGCGTAGGGATGCTTCGCCAGGCGGCCCAGCGTCTTGGAGGTTACTTTCGGGTGCTCGCTGATCAGGCGCAGCAGGTAAAAATCGGTTTCGGGAGCCTCGCGCTCCAGTTTGTCCAGCATTTCGGATTTTGAATCCGCGTTCAGGACGAGGCCGACTTTTTCGTCCCACGAAGAATTGATGTGATTTAATTCGCGCGTGCGTTCGTGGATCAACTCCTCGATCACGCGGCGCTCTTGATTGAGACGCACCTGCGGCACGGCGGTCGTCTCCAGTGAATCAAGAACGCGAAGAAGGTGCTGGCGCTCCCCAAAAACAATCTGCGTCGTCCGCGGGGTGGACCCCTTGGACGGCGTCTGCACCAAATCAGAGCGTCTCATCGCTACCTCACTCAGTAAAATCGAGTTCGCTTGCCAGATTTGCCAGCTCATCGTCTTGGATGTACAAGCTCCTTGAATCTAGGTACAAGCCGGCTTCAATCTGCCGTTTCAACCACCGTCCGGTGACGTCTATTTTCTGCTCGCGAGACAGCCGGCGGCGCCCGCGCTCGAATCGAGCCAGGCTTAAACCGGAAATTCCGACCACGGTATCTTCTCCATTGACGCGAAAGAAGAAAAGTTCAGGCCGGTCCCCCTGGGTCAAAAAACCCGCACGGACAAAGATAATTTCGAGACGGTTGCCATCAGGTCCCACGACTTCGAACCGCTCGTGGATGGGCTCGTAAGTCATTTTGGATTATCCAACCGGTTACCCGGTGTGTAAAGTTTTCGGCGCAGCGGAGGTTCCATCCGTGCAACACGAAATTCAGCCGAATGTGCGGCAAAATAGCGAGCCTCTTTGTATTTGGGCCGAGTGTATCGCCCCTGACGGGGCTCCTCATCGCCGTGTGCGCGATTTCCCACAGCTTCCGCTGTGGGCTACGATCTGCCGCACCTCCGGGGCTTCTGGCAGGAGATTTGTGCGCTACCACCATCTTGCTGCCTCCATCTTGTCCGGTTTGCCATTCTTCGCCGATCCGCGTAGTTTGGAAATAGAAAAATTAACGGGTGTTCGAAGGCAGGAGGCGCGCCATGTCGGCTTTTGACGATCACAAGGACGAGTTGGAGCATTACGAACAGATGCTCGGGGCGCACCGCGGGCGGTTGGCCGTGACACTGGACCGCGTGACCAACGCGATGGTCCTTGTAGGGCAGCATGGCGTGTACTGCCACAGCCAGCGCGATCCGGCCAAGCCCACGATGGACATTCAAATCATTACGGAAGAATTGCGCAAGGCCAAGGAGCTGATCCAGAGCGTCATGGAGGACTTGCGAGTGGAGAGGGAGAACCGCCTGCGCGCCAACTAGCGATCCACCGAATCGGGCCTGCTCAATTCCCTACCAGAAACGGATTCGTCGCGCGTTCTTTGCCGATCGTGGTGGTTTCGCCGTGTCCCGGAAACACGATGGTGGTGTCGGGAAGCTCGAGCAATTTCCCCTTCAGCGAATGTATGATTCCCTCGAACGAGCCTCCCCAAAGGTCCGTGCGGCCGATGCTCCCCGCGAACAGCGTATCCCCGGCAAACAATTGGCCGGTTCCGCTTTTGGCGGACTTCGCGGCACCCGCGTCCGTGGGCACGGCGGGCATATCCGACGGCATGTACAGGCAAATGCTGCCCGTCGTGTGGCCGGGCGTATGAAGAATTTGCGCTTCGTACCGGCCCCAGCGGATCACGTCGCCTTCCCGCATCAATTGATCGATTTGCACTTCCTCCGGAGTTTTCCAGCCAAGCCACGATGCTTGCACGTCTAGCATGCGGTATAGGCCCAGATCGTCGGCATGCACGTAGACGGGGGCGCCGGTCGCTTCCTGCACGCGGTGCAATCCGATGACGTGATCGATGTGCGTGTGCGTAACCACGATGGCCGTGACCTTCAAACGATGTCGCTCGATCACTTCCAGGATTCGGCCGGCATCGTCGCCCGGATCGATGACGATCGCTTCGCGCGTCTGCGGATCGCCGACAATGTGGCAATTGCACTGCAACATTCCAACCGGAAGGATTTCGTGTATGAGTTTTTGAGTTTCCCGCATGATCCTCAATATAGCATCGGATGGCGTAAGGAAAATATGCGCCCTCCTCGATGAAGAAAGAACCCGCTATTCATAGCGCAGCGCTTCGATGGGATCGAGGCTCGCGGCCTTGTGAGCCGGGTAATAGCCAAAGAAAATTCCAACGCAGGCGGAAGTTCCAAACGCGGCAACCAGCGCGAGGGCAGGCACGGACGTGGGCCATCGCAAAACGTGGGCGATTACCACCGCCCCGACCAAGCCGATCGCCGCGCCGACGGCGCCTCCAATCGAACTCATCACGATCGCTTCACTGAGGAACTGCATCTGCACGTCCTTCTCGCTGGCTCCCACCGCCATGCGCACGCCGATTTCCCGCGTGCGCTCGGTGACGGAGACCAGCATGATGTTCATAATCCCGATGCCGCCTACAAACAGCGCGATCGAAGCGATACTGGCGAGCAGAAGTTCCATCATCCTGGCCGAATCGGCCATGGCGTTCGCCATTTCCACCGGGTGGCGAATGTTGAAATCGTCCGGCATTCCCGGCCGGAGATGGTGCCGCTCGCGGAGCATCTCGGTGATTTCCTTCTGTGCCTCCGGAATCAGATCCTGAGAATCCGCCGAACACCAGATGTCATCGACCCAGTCAATGCCCTTGATTTTTTTCTGAACCGTCGTGTACGGCATGAGGACAATATCGTCCTGGTCCTGTCCCGTCGCGGACTGCCCCTTGGGATGCAACAGTCCGATGACCTGGCAAGGCTGATTCGCCACGCGGACAGTCTGTCCAATGGGGTCCGTATTCAGGAAAAGAATGTTCGAAACGGTTCGGCCTAGAACGCAGACGTTTTCCGCCCGGTCAATCTCATCCTGGCCGAAAAAGGTTCCGCGATCGACAGCCAATTTCCGCACGTAAAGATAGTTTGGGGAAATCCCTCGCACGCTTGTGTACCAATTCTGATTGGCAAACACGACTTGCGAGTGCGTATCGACATTCGGCGTGACGTGGCTAACGATAGGAATCTGATCCGCGATGGAATTAGCATCTTGGACGGTGAGGGTCTTCGTTGCGCCGTTGCCGGTCCGCACACCTTGCAAGTTTACGCCGCCCGCTTCGACCCAAATCATGTTGGAGCCCATGTTGGTGATGGCGTCTTGAATACTTTGCGATGCACCCTCTCCAATAGCCACGGTGCAGATCACGGCGGCGACGCCGATGATGACGCCGAGCATCGTCAGCGCCGTCCGCAGCTTATTGCGGCCCATCGCGCGGAGCGCCATTCTCAAGGATTCTTCCAGTCCCAACTTAACTCCTCACAACCACAAAAGCCCTATCTGATATGATGCATTCTTGCGTTTGATGGTTCAATCTGAAAATGCCGCTCGAAACTCCATTGCTCGACCTGCACCGATCCTCCGTGGCGACGATTGGCGAATATTTTGGCACGCTCTTGCCTTCGCGATTCGTGGACTTCGGAGCGGAGTACGCGGCTTTGCGCGAAACAGTCGCCCTGGTGGACACGAATTTTCGCGCTTTCTTTTCCTTCACCGGCCCCGATCGGCAACGCTACGTGAACGCTATCCTGACCTCCAATGTCCGCGACCTCAAGCCCGGGCAAGGAACCGTCGGGCTGCTCCTGAATCCGCAGGGGCATATCCTCGCGGAAGTCGAAACGTTTGCGCGGGAGGATAGCATCCTCGCGTCTAGCCACGCGATGATTCGCGAGCGAACGTTTTCCACGTTTGAAAAATTCATCATCATGGACGACGTCACGCTGGAAGACGTCACGGGTTCGACAGGAACGCTGGACCTCGCGGGACCGCGCGCCGCGGCACTGCTTGCAGAGCTTGGCGTGAGGAATTTTGTGGAAATGCCAGTCCTCGCGCACGAAGAGATCAAGCTGGGGGACATTTCCTGCCGCGTCGTGCGCCGCCAACTCGCTGGCGATGCGGCTGCGACGCTGCTCGCCGGCCGGGAGCATCTTCCGGCTTTGTGGCGCGACCTCGCGGAGCGCGTGCGCATTCACGGCGGCGCGCCCGCCGGCATGGAAGCGCTCAACTCCATTCGGATCGAGTGTGGGACTCCGTGGTTTGGCCACGACTACGACGACAAGCAAATTCCGCACGAGGCCGGACTGGAACATTCGCACATCAACTACGAAAAGGGATGCTACCCGGGACAGGAAATCGTCGAGCGAGTCCGCTCGCGCGGCCACG
>VFSW01016645.1_pt1 | contig 10020 bp, 9 predicted proteins | sample 5358111 | NCBI WGS metagenome assembly VFSW01 (sample SAMN11554181, study PRJNA540505) | mine drainage metagenome | isolation source: sediment from site ElyBrook_90M | place: USA: Ely Copper Mine, Vershire, VT | collected 2017
GCAGGGGGAGACGCCAGCGGCGTTCGAGGAGGCCGCGTCGCTCGCATCGCTCGCTGGCCAGCGGCTGGGGTGTGGGGCGACTCATCCTTGTGCTCGTGCTCGTGCGCCAACGTGAGTGGCGCGCCGGGTAGCTCCTGCGGCGGCTCCTGCGGCGGCTCGTTGGCCATCTCTTCCTCTCCCGTGCCCCAGCGACCGCACTGGCAGTTCATTGTACGTGCGAGCCTTGCCAACAGAACCGTCGGCTCTGCTGAAGCCCTTTGTGCTCCTCTTCTTCCACGACATGTGACTGTCGGACGCCGCCACACGATCGCTACCGGCGTCAGACACGTTCCTTGCCCACCCGGTGATGCAGGGTCTCCGCGCACATTGTTTGGCGTGGGCACTCACCGCCGCACACGGGTCATCGGCGACTCCCTGGCCACGATGGGCAGTGCTGCATCAGAGCTGCATCCACGCCAGCTACGTGCCCTGCGTGAGCGCCACGAGCGCCACGAGCGCCACTGGCTAAAACACCGTGAGTTCGGGATAGGAGACCCCTCCTGGGAAGATAGAGCAAATCGTACAATGTCTATCGCCAGGAGGTCTCCCCATGAGTCTACTCGAACGCTTTGTGTCGGTCGACGAGTTTTGGCAGCAGTTTGCGCCCTGTGGCAGCGGGAACTCCTGGCGGCCGGCCACCTGCGCCGCCAACGCGCAACGCAGCTGCATCCCAGTGAGCTCATAACGCTCATCATCTGGTTTCACCAGTCCGGCTACCGCATGTTCAAGGCGTACCACACCCAGGAGGTTCTTGTCGACCTACGGGAGGAGTTTCCGCACCGTGGTATCTACACCCGCCTCGTGGATGTTCTGGGGCGGATGGTCGTGCCCCTCACGATGTACATCTCTGCCCAACGCGGCGCCAGTACCGGCATCAGCTTCATCGATTCGACGCCGCTCGCGATCTGTCATCCCGCCCGCATTCACCAGCACAAGGTCTTTGCTGACGTGGCCGCACGAGGGAAGACCTTGTGCTGGTTTTATGGGTTCAAGCTGCATGCGGTCGTCAACGACCAGGGCGACCTGCTCGCCTATGCGCTCACTCCTGGCAATGTCCACGATACGCGGCCCGTTGCCCATCTGCTGCGCCAAACGACCCGCCTGTTTGGCCTCCTCATTGGGGAGAAGGGCTACGTGTCGCGGCCCTTGGCTGGCCAGCTCGTACAGCAGTAAGGCGTGCGATTGCACACCCGGCGCCCTAGCACCATGCGGACCGTAGCGATTGATCCGGTCGACCGGCTGCTCCTGCGCAAACGGGCGATCATCGAGACGATCTTCGACCACCTCAAGAACATCTCCCAGATCGAACAGACCCGCCACCGCAGCGCCGTCAACTTCGTTGTCAATCTGGTGGCAGGCCTCATCGCCTACTGCCATCAACCCAAGAAACCCGCGCACCATCTCTCTGGGATGGTGCGCTCAGTCGCCTAGCGTATCCCGAACTCACGTACCATTAGATCTGCTAACCCCTACAACGGCAGAGGAGCATCATCACCGAGTCCTCGAATCCCCGCCGATCCGCAGATACCACACGTAGGGCGACGAACTTTGGCGTCATAGGAAAGTAATCCCTTGAGTGCATTATATCGGTAACTGTCGAGCGTACTGGTGGCATGCATGGTAGGGATCAGCATGTCCAATCCAACCGATACCGCCTGGGATGCGACGATCGAATTCAACGTGATGACAGACGGGTCTTGGATGTCGAGGTCGGGAAAGTAACCAGGGAATCGGGCGCGGTCGGCCGGAGATGCCTTCTCGATGCGAATGTGCTCGTAGTCCAGGACGTCGGCGCAACTGAGGCAATAGCCATCTGGAACGACCAACCGAACTTCACCAACTGCGGAGGCGACGTGATCTTTGGCGGTGTTCATCTCGATACGAAAGCCCATGTCGACCACTGGGATGCAATATTGTACGCCGAACGCGCTAATGACGGCGCGGCTGTAGTGGCTGTCCGTACAGAGGAAGAGGAGATCGGCGTCGACGAGCTGACGCAGCACCTCTGGTCGACACACATTCTCGGGAACCGGTGTGACACTGACCTTGGGATCGATTGCCTGAGCGAGTCGGGCAACAATGTCAACTTTCAGTGTGTGATCGATATCTTGCTGACAAGCGCCGACCACACGCGCCACGTTGCTTGCTGCAAGCACCTGAGGATCGACGACGATGAGGTCGCCGACTCCGAGATGGATGAGTTGTTGGGCGACTACTGATCCCGTCCCTCCTGCCCCAATGACGCCAATGACCAACCCGCGCAACAGCCCCTGGCCATGCGATCCCCACATCAGTTCTTGGCGAGCGTGCAGTGGATCAGACGCCTGATCGACCATTGGCTGCACATTGGCTCCGCCAGAACGAGTGGGCAGAAATGTTTGCGAGTGACGCCCAACCACACGAATCAGGGTGGGATGAACTGCGCCTGTCGGCTCAATGAGTCGGCCAGAGACGCCGCCGGGAGAAAACACGACGGCGCCGTGCAGGCGCTCTGGCAGGCGACTCTGCAGCAACGGATAGAGCTTCCGCTCACCGATGGTATCTGCGCGGGAGAAGACGGGCGTAGTAGGATCACCAGGATGGCTGTGGGCGATCAGCACTGACTCGCCCTGTCCACGCGCGTGCTTGACCTGACGTACGATGAAGTCACTATCGACGGCAAACTGATCTGGCCTTCGCACGAGGAATGCTTCTGTCGGCACCGGCTCCCAGCGTGTCACGACAAGTCCTCTGGCGCGTACGCCAGTTACGGCATGCGCAAACAGAAGCGCGACCTCCTCCTTCACTGCCTCCCCTGGCAAAAGATGCGCTCGCACTGCGCCAAACACATCGGATGGAATGAGTAGACGATAGTTTTGACTCCAATGAGGACTCAATGGGGGCTCCTACTTGTTGTGCGAACCACAGGCGAGCGCCACGCACAAATCCCAAAATTGTGCTGCGCTGCGGATCGTGCGGCGCATTGTCATGCCACGAGATCTGCATCCACGATTGCCCGGCAAGGACAACGTGCTGACTCATCACATTGGGCGACACGCCATTATCTCGACGGCGGAGGGCAGGGTCCACCCACAATAAATCGAGTTTCTCTGACGGGTACAATGGACCCACCTTGATAGCAATACGCACCGTTGATCGGTCGAAGCCATCCGGCAGCGGGTAGGCAGGAATGACGAGCGAAATGCTTCCATCTGCCTCCTCCACCGCCTGGCTGCCAGGATACTTCATAGTGATCTCCTCTAATTCGCGCATCACGCGCGCGCTCCGCATCATGCCCGCCCACCGGTAATGGCAGGACTGACGCTGTAAAACTTACGGCGCTCTCGGACGTCGACGACCTCGCCGTCACGGAAGAGGGGATCGTCGGTTGGCCCTGGCGCTTCGACGTAGACTTTGTGATCGGCAGGGATTGCGCCCAACTGGCGCACGTCGGCGAGCGTAATCGTCTCCTTCACGTACAGATAGTCGGTGGCGTTGATCTCAACGGTGGTGGGGCTGTGTTCGGTCATCTGTTGCGCATACTTTCTGTTGAGAGGCTCGTGGCGATGAGGAACTGTCCCGAATGGCGCGCTCGCCGCACTCTTTATCTCTCATGAAAAAGTATATCTTACACTTGCTTGCGCTGTCAAGTATGGTTGCGCCTGTTCGATAAAGTTGACACATGGCCTATACTTACGAACAGAAGGGGGTAACCTATGAGCGGAACACACACTGATGACACTGCTCCGCGTCAAGAATTAGGGCTGCTGTTACGCGAGGCGCGTGAAGTGCGCGGACTGTCGGTGCGCGGAGCAGCAGCACAGGTCAATATTTCAGGTACATATCTTAGCCAGTTGGAGGCAGGCAGCGTCAAGGATCCATCACCGCGCATCTTATTCAAACTGTCTGAGGTGTATCAAGTTCCCTACGCAGACTTGATGCGCGCTGCGGGTTATATGGTTCCCGGCGCACCCACGACCGATGGGCAAGTGAGGGATTCACATCCCCTCGATGTCGCCTTGCGGACAACGGCGTCGCTCACCGAGGACGAACGGCGTGAATTGATGAAGTATTTAGCCTGGTATCGTGCACGCTATGGACGTTCATCGGAGGCCGACGAGGCATGACAAAACCGGAGAGTCAGGCGGAAATTGATGGATTGGTGTCGCGTCTCCTTCACGATGCAGATGCGCTCGACCGATTCCCTACCCCGATCGACGCTATTGTAGCAGCGCAACACCTTCATCTCTCCGATACAGATGACTCACCCTTTGCGCCAGCCATGATTGCCCAAGCGCCCATAGAGTTACAGCGCCAGCTGCAGAAGTTTCGCAGTAAACTCCTCGGCGCCTTAGATCGTGGCGACCGTGCGGTGTATGTGGCTCCCGATGTGCTTCCGGTGCAACGGCGATTTATTGCTTGCCACGAAACGGGGCATGATCTCTGCCCATGGCAGGCGGTACGCTATCAGTTGGACAGCTGGGAGCAACTGGAACCGGGGATTCGTCAAGCGTTTGAGCAAGAAGCAAACTATGCCGCCAGCGAACTGCTGTTTCAACAGGCCGTCTTTACGCGCGTCGCTTCGAGTTATCCCCTCGGAGCAGTCGCGGTCAAACAACTCGCAGAGCTATTTGGTGCTTCGATCCACGCGACCTTTCGGCAGTATGTTGAACGGCAGGGTCAACCCGTGTTGGGACTTGTTCTGTCACGTAGTCCCGTTGGAGCTCATCCGGCCAGCTATTGCTTTGCGGTGAATCAGGTTCTAGCGTCCACGGCATTCACCCATCTGTTTCCTTTTGCTGATAGTCCCCCGAGGCAATTGACAAGCGCGACCTATCCTCAACTCGCAACTGCATGGAACGGTCTGCGGCGGGGGGATATTACCTCAGATCACCTTTCACTGCCGACGCGCGATGGACAACACTATCTGCTCGATTTTGAACTGTTCAGCAATACCTACCATCTGTTCATGCTGGCCATCAAACCACGACTTGAGCGCCGCCTGTAGCCAGTCATTTCCAACCACCGTGTACCCTTCATCGACCACCAGCGCCGAACAGGTGGCGCCAGCGCGCCTGTTCGGCGCTATCGGTGCAGCCCTTCTGCTGCTACTACGATCTGATCAGGCGCAGAGGAGACGGGTGGGAGGATCGCGTCCTCCCCCGCGAGCCAGGCGATGAAGCCGGTCGGCTAGTGAAGCACAACGATGGTCGGTGCGTGTTCAGCGTGCTATGCTAGAGGCGTCGGAGGCAGGCATTTGTGTTCACACCGTCGGCTTCCCCTGAGCGATGGCGGCGAACCCGGTGACGACACCACGACACCAGCGATTGTCCCCACACCCACCGGAAGCCAGTGTCCGTGAGAAGACGCGAGTGAAAGGACGAGGAAAGCGATGCCCGACCACGACTCTACCCCACGTGTGCCCCAGGACGTTCCTGCCTTGGCCAACCTGCCACCCGACGGCATCTGGCTCCAGCAGCTCGGATTGGTTCTGGACGAACTCAGTGGCACGCGGGTGACGGCGCATCTCGACCTGGGGCCACAGCACCACACCCCCTGGGGCGTTGTTCACGGCGGCGTCTACACCACCATCATTGAGAGTACCGCCAGTGTGGGCGCCTCGGTCGCCGTCGCCGCACACGGGCAGTACGCGGTGGGAGTGAACAACACGACCGATTTCCTGCGTTCCGTGCAGGCCGGGCGCGTCAACATCCTGGCCGAACCTGTCCAGCAGGGGCGTGTCCAACAACTCTGGCAGGTCACCATCACCCGTCGTGAGGACGGGAAGGTCATCGCGCAGGGCCGAGTGCGCCTGCAAAATGTGCCGCTGACGCCGCTATTGGGATAGCCCAGTGAGCGATGAACCCACTACCGTGACCCGCTAGGCCACTCGAGGCCATCACCCTGATCGGACGTCTCGTCTGTTCGACGTCGCCCATTGAGCTACCGACTACAAACGTGTGGTTGGAGTGGCCTATCCTCGAGATCGGGGTTAGGCCATTCGGCAGGGATCACGGAACGATTCTTCCCCAACAGCTCCTGAAGCTGTCACCCATCCAATGAGAAGCTCGAGAGGAGAGGCAACGATTGGCGCTGTCTGTGGTCGATGGATTCAACAGTGGATCCCTTCGCCTTTCTCTGTTGTTTGCCCTGACCTTGAAACTACAACAGTTGACATCGCCTAGTTTGCAAAGTACAGTATCGGTACTGATTGAGCAAGAGTACTCTCCTCCTCTTCTCAAAGAAGAGCCACACCGTTGAAAGCGCATGATATGAAACACCTTGCCCCTCTCACGGTTACTGTCTTCGTCGTCACGACGCTAGTCGTCCTTTCACTTGTGGGATGTTCGTCCAACCCCCCACCACCTGTCTTGCTATGGCGCCACTTACCCGCTAAAGCAGTAGGAGTACTTGTTGTTGAACATGGCGCATCGCTGTGGCTCATTCGAGCAGGGAAAGCACCACTGCTCACCGCGCCTGGTGGTAACTATACGTCGATCTCGCCAGATGGCTCGCTGCTCCTTGTCGATGATCAATACTTCCTCAGCACCACTGCTGGCAAGCAGGTGGGATATATCCATTCAGTTGTGCCGACAGCGGGTTTACAGCAATCACTTTGGGTCTCAACAAAACAAATCGTCGTAGGCTCGTATGTGACGAAAGGGTTGTATGCCGTTGGGCCTACCAGCCCGACCGCCCAAGCGCTATCGTCGGATTGTCAACTTGGCGCTTATACTGACCAAGCAGCTCTTCCCAGCGCGATGGCTGTCCTCTGTGTGGGCGCCGGAGAGTCGCTCAATATCATTTATGTACGCGCTACCCCAACCGAGGCTCCTGTGCTGTTTGCGTCACCAGAAAAATCAAGTGTCCACTACCTGAGCGATGCCATCTGGCAACCTGATGGGTCGCACATCGTCTGTGTGTGGGGTCCATCAGAATGGAGCACTCCTCCCAACCACTCCGATCTGCTGCTCATGGCGCGAGATGGGACCCACAGCGCGCTGTTAGAGAAGGGAAGTCCCGGTCATTTCTATCTGTTGCCAGCGTGGTCTCCTGATGGCAAGACGCTAGCATATGTTGAGGAGGTGGCGGCAAGCAACACACCCCAAATCACCTCGTTTTCCATCCACTTGCTGACGCTGGCTGCACATCAGGATCGCACGCTGGCAACAGGCAGTGGAGCTGGACCTTCCGCGTTGGTCTGGTCGCCGGATGGGCAGGATCTCGCCTATGACGCAGTTACCTCGGGCGGTCAACCAGGGCAAGTGACCGTTGTCCAAATTCGGAGCCAGCAGCGGACAGCTGTCGCGGGAAGTGGAACGCTGGTTGGGTGGGCGATGTAGCGCGTATGGGTGTCGGCGCCGAAAAACCACCTGGCACATCTGGCGACAAAACGAAAGAGACGCGAACATGTTCTTCGTTTATCAACTCGGTCATCGTTGGCTATCTCATCTCGTTGCGGTGACAGTCGGCGCTCTGCTGGCTGCGCTCATCGTGTTGCCTGCAACTGGCGTCGTAATCGCTGCGCCCGCACAAAGGCGCACGCTCACGCAAACTCAGCAACAGTTCGCGCCAGCAACGACAAACTACAACCGCGATGCCGCGAAGAGCTATATGCTCAAGTGGGGTAATCAGGCGAACAATGCTGATGGCAAGTATTACTATGACGCGACAGGTCAGGGAATCGACTGCACGCACTTTGTATCACAGGCGCTACTGGCTGGCGGCATCGATGATGGTGGACAGATCAACGCTAACCCTTTGGCGAGTTGGCTGACCAGCCATAACCTTGCGACACTGGACATCGAGAGTTCGCGTGGAACCATGCCGACTCCTCCGGCAGGGTTGCAAATTGGCGACATCATCCTCTATGCATGGTATGGCCATTCATCGTGGGACCATGCGGCAATCGTGACTAATGCAGCAGGTTCAGCAAGCAGAATTGCAGAGCATAGCTTTGGCACACAGTGGGATCCAACTACGAAATCTTACAAGGTTTGGAACGAGAACGATCAACCTTGGGGTGATTACAATCCAGGCGGTGACACCAAATACGGGTTCCTACTCATCAACAATTCACCTACACCGGCGGACGCGGCGCAATTCATCACGCAAAGCGCCTATCCCACGGTCATGACTGACCAGACCTTCTCGATCAGTTACGTCTTGCAGAACACCGGGACCAGCACATGGAGCGATGGCGCCGGGTACACGTTGGAATGCAAGTCGGTGTGCATGGGCGGGCAAAACAGCAACTTCAATGGGCAAAGTGTTGCGCCAGGTCAGCAGTGGCAGTTCACTATTCCTCTGACTGCGCCGTCATCGCCCGGAACCTACATCACCGGCTGGACGCTCGCTCATAACGGCTCTACGTTTGGTCCGGGGGTTTCCATCGTCGTCACGGTCGAGCAGGCCGTGGACGACGACGCATTGGTGAGCCAAAGCGCCAGCCAGACGGTCCTGCCGACGCAACAGTTCGATGTGTCGTTTACGCTGGCGAACACCGGAAACACGACCTGGACAGACGGAGGCGGATACGCGCTCGTCTGCACAGCCAACTGCATGGGCGCCAGTACTGCTGGCTTCAATGGCCAGAGTGTGATGCCCTCGCAGCAGTTTCAGTTTGGCATCGGACTCCGAGCGCCATCATCGAACGGGACGTACACTACCACCTGGGCGCTCGAACATAATGGAACGCCGTTTGGCCAAAGCAGTTTACAGATCAACGTAACCGTGCAAGGCCCTCAACCTGGTACGGCACAGTTAGTCGTGATACAAGGGGTATGGGGGTATTCGCCTGCCATTCTGGGTCAGCACTTCGACGCGCAGTATACGGTGAAGAATATTGGAGACGCCCCGTTCGACTTTGCCCAGCTCTATATCGCTGGTCACGGCCCCAACGGGCAAAATGTCGATTTGGGGGGTGATAACAATCGTACGCCCATTCAACCGGGCCAGACCCGAACGATCTTCTTGTCCACCAACGACTTTGGGAGCAACTGCCCCTCGTGTGGACAAGGTAACTATTGGATCAATGCCTCAGTACAGTTGCCAGATGGTTCCTGGTGGGCGCCACCAGCGATCAACGGCGCCTCGGACGTGTATTCGTTCCCAGTCCAGGTACCCGCTCCCAATCTGGTAGTAATCCAGGGAATCTGGGGATACTCGCCTGCCGTGCTTGGGCAGCGCTTTGATGCGCAATACACCGTCCAGAACATTGGCAACGCGCCGTTTGACCTGGCGCAGTTGTACATCGCTGGGCATGGCCCCAACAATCAAAACGTCGATCTGGGGGGTGACAATAACCGTACCCCCATTCAACCCGGAGAAAAACGAACGATCTTCCTTGCCACGAGCGACTTCGGCTCCAACTGTTCGAGTTGCGAGCCGGGCAACTACTGGATCAACGTCTCAGTCCAACTGCCAGATGGTTCCTGGTGGGCGCCACCTGCAGCAAAAGGGGCTTCTGACGAATATTGGTTCCCGGTCCAGACGCCAGCTCCCAACCTAGTGGTGATCCAGGGTATCTGGGGATATTCGCCTGCGGTGCTTGGGCAATATTTTGACGCGCAGTATACGGTGCAGAACATCGGGAACGCGCCGTTTGACTTAGCCCAACTGTACATTGCTGGGCATGGCCCCAACAACCAAAACGTCGATCTGGGAGGCGATGGCAATCGTACACCAATTCAGCCGGGAGAGACCCGTAAGATCTTCTTGTCCACGAATGACTTTGCCGGAAATTGCTCCTCATGTGGGCCAGGCAACTATTGGATCAACGTCTCAGTGCAACTGCCAGACGGTTCCTGGTGGGCGCCACCTGCAGCTAACGGGGCTTCGGACGAATATTGGTTCCCCGTCAAAGCGCCAAGCGCAAACGCGATCAGTTCCCTGTCTCGACCGTGGTTTTGGGACACAAGAAGGAGAATGCGCCTATAGGGAAACAGTGACTACTCCCCACGGCGAAAGCCGGGGGCTTCTACGACTCGGCTAGGCCTAGCC
>VFSW01016646.1_pt1 | contig 10019 bp, 9 predicted proteins | sample 5358111 | NCBI WGS metagenome assembly VFSW01 (sample SAMN11554181, study PRJNA540505) | mine drainage metagenome | isolation source: sediment from site ElyBrook_90M | place: USA: Ely Copper Mine, Vershire, VT | collected 2017
ATACATAAGGTATATAAATATATCGATACTTTATCTTTCACAGGCGATCAGATGGTAGATTTTACTGGAGACCTTTTGGGAAAAAATGTGGACAATAATGGCGACATAGGCAGCTCGACGCAGATAAAGATAGTGACTATCGGAGTCGGAGGCGGCGGAAACAACACTGTTAACAGGCTTGTGAAGTTCGGAGTAAAGGGCACCGAACTGGTGGCGATTAACACTGACGTTCAGCACTTCAAGATGCTTGATGACAGGATAAAGAAGGTCCTGATAGGAAAGAGCATTTCAAGGGGCTTAGGCGCAGGAGGAGATCCCTCTGTCGGAGCCAAGGCTGCAGAAGTCGACAGGCAGCAGATCGAAGAGCTGCTGTACGGCGCCCAGCTAGTATTCCTGTGCGCAGGAATGGGAGGCGGCACCGGTACTGGCGCTATACCTGTAGTGGCTCAGATAGCCAAGGAACAGGGCGCAATAGTGGTGGCGATGGTAACGTACCCGTTCGACCTCGAGCGCGTAAGGAAGGTAAAGGCCGAGGAGGGCATTCAGACGCTGAGGAAGTCATGCGACAGCGTTATAATATTAGACAACAACAAGCTCGTGAAGCTGGTGCCGAACCTGCCTATGAATGAGGCGTTCGCAGTTGCAGATGACATCCTGTCAAAGGCGATAGGCGGACTTGTCTGGACAATCACGCAGCCAAGCCTTATAAACATTGACTTCGCAGACGTACGCTCGATAATGGGCAGCGGAGACGTCGGATTCATATCCGTAGGCACGGGCAAGGGCAACGACAAGGTTACTTCGGCAGCCGAGTCTGTAATAAAGAACAAGCTTCTTGACGTTGACTTCGAGAATGCCAAGGGCGCACTGATACACATATCCGGGGCATCAGACCTTACTCTTGGAGATGCGATAAAAGCCGGAGAGATAATAACGGAGCGCATGGATCCAAAGGCAAATGTAAAATGGGGTGCAAGGATAATACCTGGATACGAGGGCCAGCTAGAGATAGTTGCCATAGTTACTGGGGTATCCGGTTCGAGCATCCTGGGCAAGTTTGAAGAGAAGAAAAAATCACTTGCGTTCGGCGATCTAGAGATGATTTGATGAGCGAAGAATTCGATTACGACTCGTTCAAGCCTAGAGTTGCAGTAGTTGGTCTCGGAGGCCAGGGAAGCAACCTGATAAACAGGCTCATGTCAAACGGCATAAAGAGCGCCGATACCATAGCCATGAACACTGACATAGGGCACCTGAACATGATAAAAGCGCAGAAGAAGATCCTGCTGGGCAAGGAGTTGACAAACGGCCTTGGGGCGGGGGGATTTCCAGAGGTGGCTGCAAAGGCCGCAGAGATGTCTCGTGCTGAGATAGAGGCAGCCCTTGACGGTTATAACCTGGTCTTCATAGCTGCAGGAATGGGAGGCGGCACCGGCACTGGCTCGGCGCCTTTTGTTGCGCAGGTAGCGAGGGAGCTGGGCGCTACTGTAATAGCTACAGTTACATATCCGTTTGGTCTTGAGAGAAGCAGAAAGCTGAAGGCCGAGTGGGGCATAGAGCAGCTAAGCAAACAGGCTGATTCTGTAATAGTCATAGAGAACGACAAGCTGTTGTCCTATGTGCCAAATCTGCCAATCGAGCGCGCGTTTGAGCTTGTCGATAACATAACCGGAAATGCGGTAAAGGGCATTGCTGATACAATAACCCTGCCTAGCCTGATAAACCTTGATTTCGCAGACCTAAGGAACGTTGTAAAGGACACCGGGACGGCAGTCATAAGCCTCGGTGCAGGAAGAGGGTCAAACCGCGTAGAGCAGGCTATACAGTCAACAAGAACGCATCCGCTGCTGACGGTTGATTATGAGGGGGCAAAGGGCGCACTAATACATATAGTAGGAGGCACTAACCTCACGATAAGCGACGCCACAAAGATAGGCGCCGGAGTTACGAAGGATCTTGCATCTGATGCAAATGTCATCTTCGGAGCGAGAATGCTGCCGGAGCTTAACGATGAGATCAGGGTAATGTCAGTAGTGACCGGCGTAAAAGCGAAGTTCGGTGAGGCTAGAAGGAGGAAGGAGGAGTCTGAACCAATGCGTGTTTCAGCTACGGACAGCTTCCTCTGACCACAGTACCCAACTTGCCAAGCAGGAGCATGCGGCAAAAACCGCATGCTTAAGCTGCTATCCACTTCCAAAACCGCGCACCACTCTTCTAATTATTTGAACTTGGCAAAGTTGCTGCAATGGTAACAATAACTGAGAAAAAAATCCTCAAAGCAGTTCGCTTCGAGGCAATAATAAAAAGGTGCCCGGTGTGCCTGAAGGATACCGAACAAGCAGCATACTATGCAAAGAGCCCAGATTTAAGCATAAAAGTGAGGACGGATACAGATCCGCAGCTTGTCATGACGGTATACCCGAAGATAGCACACAGGTACGAATGGGATGTGCTTGCAAGGTGTTCGCAGTGCGGATATACATATAGGGTGATGGGTGTGCCAAAAATGAAGATAAAGGATATTCCAAAAGGCGTCGTGGCAGAGGAGCACGAGATCGCCCTGACCTGCTGCGACCTCTGCTATCATGAGTACTACCGGTATACAATAAGCGAGATTTTTATAAATCTGACAAACTACGGGAAGGTCTATCTTTGCGAGGAGCATGCACAGGAAGCGGAGCAGGAAAAGAAGAAGGAAGGCGCATACACCAGCCTTGCGGCGAGACTCTCCAGGTGGAGCAGTGCAAAGGAAAAGCCGTTTGTCATATCTCTTGAGGGCGGCAGGCAGCTTATCCTCAGGAGCGAGAAAGGCCTTAACAAACAGATCCTTCTTGAAATAGCAGAGGCCGGAGCGCTTGCCACTCGGGAGATAGCCAGCTTGAACAGTGCAAAGGGCGCCAGCAGGCAGCAGATAGACGACTCTATAAGCTACCTCAAAGGCATGAACCTGGTCCATGAGGAGCACGGGGGGTTTGTCATAAAGAAGCCGAAGCTCACACTTACAGATGACGGCAGGCTGGCTGCTGATGCGCTGCGCAATGAATATAAAGCATAACCGCCAACATACTCTCATGCACTACCTCGCTTACTTCTCAAGCTATTTTCCCAAGAGCAGCATGGAGGAGCTGAGCTCCATGTTTGAAAGAATAAGGCCCATAGCAAGCTCCGTAAACGTGCTGGTTTTCGAGGCCGAGGACCGCGACATAGGTCCGGAGACTTCCGGAAGAAATCTGATTTTCATCTACAGGCTGCTCAAGCTCCCTCACCATGGCAGAATAGACGAAGCCAGGTATCTAGCTTCAGTAGCCGATTCGATCTCGGCGCTGGAACTGCCTAAGAAAAGGCTGAAGATAGAGTGCTTCAACGTGAACTCGAGGCGAGGATACTCGGCGAAGGATATAGAGGTGAGCCTTGGACTCGGGCTTGAGAGGCAGGGCTACGCTCCTGACCTAACTAACCCTGAGATACTGGCCTATGCTGTGATAATCAACATGGAGTGGTACTCTGGCTACCTGAAATTCGGCGATGTAAGGTTCATAGATCCGTACCGGCACTACAAGGTCATGTCCTCCGGCATAAGCAGGGCCGAGCTCAAACTTAAGCAGGCGCTCGATGAGTTCGGCATAAAAGCCGATACGGGCATAGCCATAGACCTCGGCGCCGCTCCTGGCGGCTGGACCTACCTGCTCGCAAAGCATGGAATGAAAGTGCTTGCCATAGATAAAGGCAGGCTTGACTACGACCGGTTCGACAAGCTGGGAGTAAGCGTGCTGGTGCTAGAAGATAGGGCTCCAACCAAAGAAGATCTCAACAGCTTCAGGGTAATCCACATAATGTCGGGATTTGAAGATGCAAAACTGCCGAACTGTCCCATATCGCTCATCACCGATGATATGAACATCTCCCCTACTGAAACTTCGGCTGCGGTGCTGCTGTTTTCAAAGCACCTGAAAAAAGGCAGCCCTGCAATAATAACAATCAAGTGCACGACCAGATACATAAGAAAGCACCTGCGCAACGCCTCTGAGGCGCTCAAGAACGAGTTCGAGATAAAAAGCATAAAGGTACTCCCGAACAACAGACAGGAGGCAACGTTTTTCGCAGTGAAGAGATGATCCTGGCTGTTTGTGCTTCATGTACACGACATTTTATATTCTCGCTGACAATGAATCTCAAGGTAATCTGCAATGAAAACTGAATCACAGAAAGCGCCGCCGAGGCTTGGAGCATTGGAGTTGTTCACACTCCTCAGGGGTTCCAGCAACCCAGAATACTTCAACAAGAAAGTACGGCCGATGCTCTACAAGAAATGCGGCAACGATCCGGAAGCAGTGCACGACCTGGTGCTCTCAGTTGTGCGCAAGAACGGGTACATGTACGAGCGCCCTGCAGGCATCATACGCGCAAAGGCACCTGATAATCTCATGGTGACGGTAAATGGCGCAAGGGTCCTGCTGTTCGGTACAGCAGCAGGGATGGACAAGGATCTCGAGGCGCTGCACGCATTCGGCAGCACATTCGGGTTCCAGGTGCCAGGCACAGTAGTCATAACTCCTAGAGAGGGAAATCCAAGGACAAGGCTTGCAACCATAGAAGAAACAAACGACCTGGTCAACGCCCAGGGCTTTCCGAGCAGGGGACTAAAATACGCGCTCAGAAACATTTCCGAGTACAGGCGCCACGGCAGCAAGGGCATTGTCTACGCAAGCATATGTGGGTTGCCTGGCGAAGGCGAAGATGCAATAAATAAATCGATAACCGAGGTGGAGACACTTGCGTCAAGTCTTGGCCCGTATGTAAACGGTTTCGTATGGAATCCATACTCGCCGAATACAGCGGCACTTGCAAGGCTGAGAGAACCATCAGTATTCTGCGACACTGCAAAAGCAATGCGCAAGCATGCAGGCGGCAAACTGCTGCTGGTGAAGATCGGTCCGTATGGGTCCGAGGACCGCGAGGGAGTGTTCAAGCTCATCAACGGTTTCATGGAAGGCGGCGGCAACGGCATTGCCACGACAAACACAAAGATGGTCAAGAAGGAGGAACTGCCGGAGCGGATAAGAAATACCTGGGGATATAGCAGCGCAGGACGCAGCGGAAGGTTCCTGAGCGAGTACAGAATAAGAAGCGTGAAGGATATGCGGCGCAGGTTCCCCAGTGCAGTAATAGCCGCCACCGGAGGCATATTCTCCGGCGAAGACGCATTCAGCACTTTTTGCGCAGGGGCAACATTTGTCGAGGGATATACGTCATACACATACTTCGGCACCGGACTCGCCAAGGAAATAATGGAGGGAGTATCGGCAGAACTGAAAAAGAGAAGCATGACGCTCGAATCGCTTCAAAACAAAATCATGTCGCTTGCGGCAGAAGGCAACTCCGAGGAACTCGACAGAATAATGCAGGGCGATACTGGGTAGTTGCTGGGCATGACCTACTCTCCCAAATAGGTTTCGACAAGTCCCTGACGATTGACAACACAAACATAAGCCCTAAACTGGCAGCCCGCATGATAAAGGGATATTCCAGGCTCTAATCAGGACAGGTACTCCTTGTTCTTTATCTTCTCGCGTACATAATCTCCGACGAAAGTAAGCCTTGGACCCTGTAGCGCATCCTGTTCAAGCTTTATCTTTGACTTTATCATGCGCTTGAGTTCGATCTCCCAGTCCTCGTGCCTTTTTATCCATTCATAGTTCAGCATCTCCTGCGCGCGCTTCAGGTCAACGTCGCTCGCCTTCATGGTGAGCTTGTTGAGGAACTCATACTTGTCAAGGTCTGACATTGTGACTCCGAGGAACCTCGCCTCTGGCGTTGCTACATCCCTACCCATATACGCAAGATTTATGCTGCCTGTCTTGATCGTCCAGTAAATATACCATCCCCATGCGTCAGAATCAGTAAACACATATATTGGCAGGCCCATGTCTGCAAGCTTCCGTATCAGTCTCCTTGTACCCCTGGCGGCCTGGCCCTGCGGTGTCATGAGTATTGCGTTCTCCTTCTTCCAGAAAAGGTCCTCGTTCAGCCTCTGCCAAAGCGCGTCCTTCTCAACAACAAGCACGTACTTCGCCTTTACGTCGACGAACTCTATGTCGTTGTCTACGTCGCTGGGTATGGCCCAGCCGCTCCTGCCCTGCTTGCTGCAGTCTATCTCTATCTTTTCATTGCCGAATGTATCTATTATACGCATGTTGCCTGCAAGCACGCCCTTTCTGTTGGCGTTGAGGTTGAGCCCCTCCCTTTTCACGCTGAGCGAGACCTCAAGGTCCTCTATCAGCGGGTTCGACTCCGCCTGCTCGCTGAATATGTTTTCATCGACGTCTTCGCCCAATGAGAATTTGAGCTGATAAAAAAGACCCCTTATTGTAGTGTGCAAACCCTCTTTGACGAACCTGTGGCATTTTGCGGCTATTGCAACCGTCTGCATGAATCTTTTAGACTGCGCCACGTTTATGAACGTCCTTTCCTCCTTCGCATCTCCCAGGGACAGATACCCTTTTTTAGGATCAAACGTTATGTTCGACCTGCTTCTTATTGTAGTGACGAATTTAGGGTTGTTGCCGAGCTTTATATCGCGCACTATCTCGCTGCCAAGCTCCTCTATCTTCCTCTCCGGCTTCTTTTCATTGCTTTCTGTTTTGCCTTTCATGCTTCTACCGAGTTTATCCGCCTGATTCGTCAGCGACAAGCGGCTCTCTTTCCTTGGAGTCGCTTGTTATGTACCTCTTAAGCTTGCTTATCATAGCATCACGTCTCGGGCTTTTTTTGAGAACGTGCTCCAGCACTTCGGCTATGTTTTTCACAGGTATTATCTTTATCTTGGCGCGTTCTTTCTTGTCCAGGTATATATCCTTCTGGTTGCTTTCGGGTATGACTACCTGTTTCATGCCTGCTTCTATTGCCGCTATTATCTTGTTGCTCACTCCTCCTATCGGGAGGACCTCCCCGCGCACGGAGAGCGAGCCCGTCATGGCAGTGCTCTCGTCAACAGGTATGCCCTCCAGTGCCGATATTACGGCAACGGCAACAGAGATGCTTGCGCTGTCCCCCTCGACGCCTTCGTATGTCTGGAGGAACTGCACGTGTACGTCATAGCGAGTCATATCCCTGCCTATGTGCCTCTTTATTATGGCGCTTATGTTCTTCACAGCCTCCTGTGCTATCTTGCCCAGCTTTCCAGTAGGTATAAGCTTGCCCTCGGTCCTTGAACTGGCCGGCGTAACCTCTGCAACTATAGGCAGCACTATCCCCGCTGAAAGATAAGACGAGCCTATTATTGCTAGGCCGTTGACCCTGCCTATGGCGTAGCCCGACGTTTTGAAAATCTTATAATCTTTCCTGTATTCTATAGACTGTGCCACGTACTGCGCCTCTATGGGCCTTGCAAGAGTCATCGCTGCAGCGACGTCCTCTTTTGTAATTACCTTCCTACTATGTTCGACTGCAATGTCTCCGGCTGCGCGTATCAGTCCGCCAAGATCCCTTAATATGAGCGTAAGCCTTCCCTTCCTGCCGCTGCGCCTTCTGGCTTCGTCTATAACCGCCATGCAAGCTTCATAGCTAAACGGAGGTATCTTGCCGTCCTTCTTTATCTCCTGCGCTATGAACTTTACCAGCGCTTCCTGGTTTGCTTCGGTGTCGGGCATTGACGAGTCCATGTAAACCTCATATCCGTAGCCGCGTATCCTTGAGCGCAGCGCCGGATGCATCTTCTGGATATCCTGCAGGTTGCCTGCCGCAACAAGCAGGAAGTTGCACGGCACAGGTTCTGTTCTTATAAGCGCCCCGGAGCTCATCTCGCTCTGCCCTGTTATTGGATACTTTCTTTCCTGCAGTGCGGTCAGCAGCTCCTGCTGCGACTTTGGTTCGATATCCGCTACTTCGTCTATGAACAGTACGCCGTTATTAGCTCGGTGTATGGCCCCGCTCTCTACCCTGAGGTGCGGAGGGGTGCCAAGGCCTCCCGACTGCAAAGGGTCATGGCGTACATCACCGAATATGGCTCCCGCCCTGGATCCGGTGGCGTCTACGAACGGTGCATGGTTCATGCCCGTGTTATCTACTATGAGCTTCGGCTCATTGGAGTCAAACATTCCTCCGCCCGGCAGGATGCCACCTACGCGTTTTATGCTTCCTACAAAAAGCGCCATAGATCCGAATATGAGTATTCCGAGTATAAGTGCTCCTAGAACGAGCAGCTCGTTGCCGCTGAGCAGGCTCGAGAAGCTAACTATGAAAAGTACCGCAACAAGTATGACTATTATGGGAATAACGCTGCTGCGCCCGCCCTTTGCGGGGTCGATGCGGCTCTTCATCTTCTCCTTTTGCACGGTCTGCCTTCCCTGGCCATCTCCCAACGGCTTTCCTGGTTCCTGCGGTTGCGGATATGTTTTAACAGATTTTATTATAGGCCTATTTTCATCATTGGGGTTTTTGTATACAAGTACATCAACAAGATCCGCAGCTGGGAGGAGCTCTGCAATTCCTTGTGCGAGCATTGTTTTTCCTACGCCAGGCTCCCCTATGAGCAAAACGTTGCGGTGCTGTTTAGCCGCCTTTCGCATTATCGAGACGGCATTCTGCTGGCCTATGACCTGGTCAATCATCTTCTCAGGTATCTTTATCTCATCGGTAGTATTAAATTTTTTCATCAATATACCTTTACAAAGGACAACGCATCAGATAGATATGTTGCAATCTCATGAGTATAGAAAGTATTTAACCATTTCGCTGCAGAAAGGTTTTATCAGAGAGGCAAGGATGCATTTTGCACAGGCCGCAGCTTTACTCCCCCCACATCTCGGCATGTATGTTCTTTTCTTCAACTCCAAGCAGAATAAGCGCAGCCTTCAGCGCCTTCACAAAAGCCGGCGGACCGCATATATAGCTAGTGCGTTCCTTCACGTCCGGCGCATGTCTGAGTATCATCTCCGAATCCACGTGGCCTTTTTCACCGTTCCAGTCATCCCCCTCCTTCGGCCTCGTTACTGTGACAATAGTCTTTACCGACATTCTCTTTTCTATCGCCCCGAGCTCGTCTACGTTTATCACTTCCTCAGGATATCTTACACTGTATATCATCCTGCAGTCTACTTTCTGGCTGTTTTTCTCGATGCCCTTTAGCATAGACATGAACGGCGCGATGCCTGTGCCTCCAGCAAGGAAAAGGAACTTACTGCCTGAATTTATGTCAAACTTGAACTGCCCATACGGGGCAGACACATAGTAAACATCCCCTATCCTGGCATCATCAAGTTTGCTTGTGAATCTTCCATGTATCAACGAGATAAGAAACTCAAGCTCGTTCGACGGCGGCGGATTGGCTATCGAGAATGCGCGCGCTATTTTTTCTCCTGTATTCGCATTCCTGTACTCTAGCATTGCAAACATTCCCGGGACGAAGTCTATGGCAGTGCTGTCCTGCGCCTTGTAAACGAAAGAGGATACCAGCGGCGTAAGCTTTTTAATCCCGGTAAGTACATATGGCTTGCTAATTATCAAAGACACACCGAATAAAACAATCACATTCTGGGAAACCTTCTGCCGACTGCCGGTTTACAGGCTTCTGACTCCAGTTATGCTCTCAATCGACTTCTCGTGCTTTTCCAGCGCTCTGATTATCTCCTTTAGTTTGGGGTTTATATTATAGCCGAGGTCGTAGCCGCGCTCGGTGCGTATGTGCGTGGGCTGCAGAACATTCAGAGTCATTGACAGATTTCTGAGAGTGAGTATGAGCGTTTTTCTTGTGAAGCTCTTGCCAAGGAGGCTATACAGTTCCCTTGTCGTTCTTGGTGATTTGACCATAAGCAGTTTCAGTACTGCATAATTCGGCTTGCTCAGAAGTTTTCTGATAAGCCATATTCCGTCCTCTTTTTCCTTCTTCGCCATTCAATTGCCCATAATACATAACCAGAGAAGTTTTATAAATCTGCACATATCGCGTGACCTGATCAAAATCAGCGATCAGGGAAAGGTATAAAAACATTATGTTGTATAATAGTAAATGAATATATACT
>VFSW01016647.1_pt1 | contig 10019 bp, 7 predicted proteins | sample 5358111 | NCBI WGS metagenome assembly VFSW01 (sample SAMN11554181, study PRJNA540505) | mine drainage metagenome | isolation source: sediment from site ElyBrook_90M | place: USA: Ely Copper Mine, Vershire, VT | collected 2017
CCTTGTAGATGCGATCTAGCTCGTCATAGTCGTAGCTCTTGCCGCGCGGGGTGAGATCGAGCCAGGCGGGATCCTTGTAGGGCTGATAGATGGCGACCGCTGGCGACCCGGCGATCTCCACGCGCATGCGCGGATCCGCCGCGACGATGACTGGCTGCGTATGCACATCGCGCAGACCCGCCAGCGCCAGCGTACCATGCACACGCTCGGCGCTGAACCGCGCCTGCTGCGTCGGATTCTTGCGCGCTGGCTCCCAGGCTGAGCGGTCAGCTGGCAGAAAGAGCCAATCCTCACCTGTGCAGCGATAGACCCCACGCCACGCCTTCACCTCAAAGACCGTGACGCCCTGCGGCCCCAGCAGCACACCATCAATATCGCCACCTGCGCTCCACGGCGGCGGCGGCACGTAGTTGCGCAGCAACAGGTAGCGATTGTCGAGACGCGGCGCCAGAAACTGGATCAGCGCCTCCTCGCCCTGAAGCCCACGGCGGTATGTCTCGGCCTCGCGCTGCGCCGCGACACTCACCGCTATTCGCTGCGCCTGCGCGCGGCGTGGCCCGCCTGTGAACCGCCACCACAGATTCCGCCATAGCCCTCTGGGGCCGCGTGGCCGTTGCGTCAGCGCCTGCTGCGCCGCCCACTCATTCGCCGCGACCTGCCGGGCCAGATAATCAGAGCAATCTACAACCCACATCCGCGCTGCACCACCACGTTCATTCGCTGTTCATTCGCTGGCGAGCCTTGCGGACGCCTGCGTGTACATCCTCAGCGGCTCAGGCTTCACGCCTGCTCCCTCGCAGCTCCAGTATACGCGAGCAGACGGCGCGCCGACATCCAGACGTGACCTCCGGCGCTCAGGCGCGCAGACACGGCGAGACCCGCGTCGCCATCTGGCAGCGCGGGCCTCGTGTTCCGTTGGATGCGTCTGTAGCCAGGCTACATGCGCGAGCCTACGGCTGGACGTTCATGATGTAGGTGCCCCAGTTGGCGTAGAAGCTGCGTGTTCCGCCGCAGGTCGTTTCCGCCGCGAACTGCGCGTCTGTGCAGCTCGGGCCGATATACTCGGGGGCCATCCAGATCGAGCCATCTGGCCCGGCGACCGCTGCGGTGTAGTCGCCCCAGCGCGAGGAGCCGCCGCCGCCAAACTTCTTGTAGCCGGTGAAGCCGTCCTCTGGTCCCTGGCCCACGCCAACGATGTGAATAGCGCCATCGCCGCCGGTCAGGTCGTAGTAGGCTGCGCTCGGATAGTAGTCTGGCCCGACAACCGTAAACGTCATAAGCGCCTGGCCCTTGGCGTTCACACCAATTGACGGATAGAGCGTGTTGTCCTGATTGACCGAGACATAGCCCTGATTCGCCATCGTCGCGGCAAACGAGGAGCCGCTGCCTGAAGGCGCGACCTCGAAGTAGGCAATACCCACGCGCGTCGGCCCGTTCGGCGTCTGCACGACAGTATTCACACCTGACCACAGCTTGCCACCAGCATAGACGACCTGGTTCATGCGGTCATCGTTGCTCTGAATCAGCGCCAGCGGATTCTTGATGTAGTCACCCAGCGGTGTCAGTCCCATCTTCTGCTGCGCGCTCGGCGGCTGGCCGTACACTTCGCTGCTGATCACTGCGTGATTGAGGCTCAGCGAGGGATTCTTGCTGGTCAGCGACTTCGTATTCGTCAGCGACCATACGGCGACGCGGTTATCCAGCGAGGCGCTGAAATCGAGCGCGCTCAGGAAATACTCCGTGCCATTGCTGGCCGTCGCGTACTGCGCGCTCGGCGCTGTCGCTGGCTGGAGCGAGTACCAGAGCTGCCCCGCGTCGGGTGTCGTGACTGTAGCGCCCACATTGATATGGACACCTGAGACACTCGATCCACTCGTGGCGCTCTCCAGCGCGGTCTTCGAGAAGGCGTAGACCTGCGCGCCATTGAAGCCAGCGACGGAGATCGGGAACTCGTTGGTCGAGACGTAGAAGCCGTACTTGTCAGCGCCAATCAGCGGCTGGTCGCCGAAGCATGGGCAGCCAGGATCCGACGCATCGGTTGTATCGAACGACAGGATATTCCAGGCGCCCGTTGGATTGCTCGTCTTGCTCACCGCGATGAGGGTATGAGAGTGCGAGCCAAACGCCCCTGTCGAGGGAACCACGTCAATCTGCAACAGCGTCAGGAAGAAGTGGCCTGTGTCGCTGTCGTAGTAGCACTTCGGATCGCTGGTGAAATCACCATAGGTGAGCGTCGTCCGGTTGATCTCTGGCGAGAGGCCAAAGAACTGGTTGAGCGCGGTCGGCGCCGTCAGAGCCGCGCCTGCCGTGTTGTAGACGCGCACCGCTGTATTGATGCTCTCGACGACATAGCCATTGCCAACGCACAGCGCCTGATCGGGCGGCTCCAGGCTAAACTGAGTGCCTGCGTAGGCGCCTGTGCCAGCGTAGCGCTGCTGGAAGTGATTGAGGCCGGAAAAACCTACGCCAGAATCGGTGACAACCTGCTGCCCCGCTGGCGTTGGCACATTCGACGCTGAGACGTGAACGATCGTGGATGAGCGTGGCAGTTGCTCATCTACCGACGGGCCGAATTCCTGCGAGGCGACACCGCTCGCGGAGCCAGACGCTGAGCTGAATGTTCCCTGGCCAACGACGAGCGCCTGCGTTGTGGCGCCGGTGGGGCCGCTTGCGGTGGGCGCGGCGGCGGCGCCATGCGCAGAGAAGAGGCCTGCAAGCAACGCGATGATACCCAGGCTTGTCGCGCCACCCAGCGCGACGTGTTTCTTGCTCCACATGGAGATCAGAACACCTTCTAGCACGTTGCGTTCAACTACAGAAATCCTACACTACCGTGGTTGCTTCCGGCGAGGCGCCGGAGACCCATACCAGATGGGCGAACTGGCGCTGATTGTGGCGCCAACTTCCGGTCTGAGCAGGCAGGCGCCCCTCGGATCGGAACGGCGCATGTGGCGCTCCTTTACACACGCTGATGCGCAATGAGCCACTGAGGAAACACGAGCAGGTGATCAGGCGATCAGGCGAGCAAAATGAGGCGCTCAATACGGGAGTGCGCGCATGCGTCTACAGCGCCGTAGAGCAGCGCGGTGTTCCGCGCACGGAACAGAGGCGTTCACGAGCGGAACAGTAGCGACGAGCACAGCGCTGCGGCGACAACGTACATTCGCCATTTGCGCCATGCTGTATTAAAAGAAAACGCAGGGAGCTGTGTTTCGTTATGCGGAAGCGGAGAGATCACATCGTCCAGAGGCGGGTATCCGCAAGTGTGACCGTTCCGTGGGCGCCGACGATGGCGAGTAGCTGGGGCAGCATGGCTTCGATGCGCTCGACCGATGCGGTGATCTCGATGATGATGGGCAGGTCGTCGCTCAGCTCTACCTGGCTGGCGGCGCGTGCGCCACCGTGCGCGCTCCAGCCTTCCTGCGCGCGGGTGACGCTGGCGGCCAGCCCTTCGCGGCGGGCCAGCGCCACTGCGGCGTCTGCGACCGAGACATGGCCAGCGCGCGCGCGCTCATGCGTGAGGATACGCACGGAGAGTCCAGGGATCCACGGCATAGCGCATCTCCTCAACAACGCGCGCGACGATTCTCGCGGTTAATTGTACGCCAGATGCGCGAGCCGTGTGGGGATGGCTAGCAGCGGCGTTACCGGCTCTGTGCCAGGGTAAAGGTGAGAAAGGCTGCCACCAGCGTAGAGGTGGTAGATCAGTGGCGCGCCCATCAGCAGCGCCAGCACAGCGAATGTGACCAGCAGCGCGCTCTGCCGCTGGCCGGGTAGCATCCCTGCGAGCAGTCCACCGCTCGCCAGCCGTGGATGCGCGGCAAGCCTGCGCGCCAGTTCAGCGCCACCCCAGCCCAGTAGCGCGCCATAGAAGGGGATGAGGTAGAACTGCCAGTAGTCGTGGACATAGGCGCCATCGCGGAAGACGAGGATATGCGCGAGGCCGCCCAGCCCGAAGAGCGCAATCAGCTGGATGCGCGGCGAGAGGCCCTCGCGCCTGAAGCGCAGCCAGAGAAAGATGAGCGCAGCAGGCAGCGCCAGCCAGGTCCACGGTCCGAAGTTGAGCAGGTTGTGGTGCATGATCCACTTGAGCCACAAGTAGGCCTGGATGATGCCAGAGCCAGCGCCATAGCTCGCAGTGCGCTCCAGGAAGATCGCCTTCAGCGCAGCGAGTGACCAGTTATTCGCCCAGTCTATTTGCAGGATGACGAGCGCGAACATCAGCGTGGCGAGGCCTGCCGTCACCAGCGCCAGACGCCACTGGAACCGTCGCACTGCAAGCGTATGTAGCGTCAGCAGGATCCAGCCGAAGAAGAACATTGGCCAGCCATACGCCCCGCCCAGCGCGACGCTGATAGCGACGCCTACTAGCCAGGCGTCGCGCCCGCTGCGCCGCCACAGCAGATAGCACAGCGCCATGCCCATCTCGCAGGCCATCGTCGGCGCCTCATGCGCCACATCGCGTCCATAGTAAGCTGTGATGGGAAAGGTGATGAAGAGCAATGATGCGAACGCGGCGACACGCCTATCGAACAGCAGTGTCATCAGCAGGTAAAAGAGCAGCAGCGCCGCCAGGGTAAAGACAATCGGCACGAGCCGCACCGCCCAGAAGTGGTAGCCAAAGAGCAGCAGCGAGCCAGCGACGGTCAGCGCGAGCAGCGGCGGATGGTGGCCGTAGAGTTCTGGTTTCGCCGGGCCAGTCAGCAGATACTGGAACTCCTGCGCATCGCTGACGCCCTGGGGATGGTCGCTGCTGGGCGTGAAAACAGGAGGGTTGACGGTCGCGTCGAAGAAGTCCTGCCCTTTGGTGAACCCCAGCCCAAAGCGAATATGGTTGATGGCCGCGCTCTCGAAGACGAGGCCATTGTCTTCGTGGCTGCTGTGCCAGGGTGTGGCGACGTTGAGTGTCAGCAGGAACAGCGCCAGCAGAAAGACCAGCGCAAATGGCGCGTGTTGTCGCAGGTTGCGCCAGTCCCAGCGCGAACGCTCCGCAGGCATGACAGGCGACTGCGCGGCAGGCATGCGCGGCAGGGTAGGCGCCAGCGCCGCCCACTCCTCCTCAGCGATGTCGGGGACACCAGCGGGCAGACGCCGCGAAGTTCGCTTTTCCACGAGCCGTCGCTCTCCCATCCACAATGTACGCCCGCTATTTGGCGGCCACTCGCGCCTACTTCTCGACACGCGCCAGACTGGGAACCTGTCTGCCCGACGTATCCACGTCCTCGAAGCGCGCCTCTTCGTGGTATTCCGCGTCGGTGTTGACCTTCCACGGATCGTAGTGGGCGCCAGTCGCGATATTGCGCGCCGCCAGCAGCGCTGTCATCATCGAGTGATCCTGATTGTTGTAGTGGTGCATGCCATTGCGGCCTACCAGCGCCAGATTGGGCAGCGCAGGCTCGATCCACGAGCGGATCACCGCCAGATGCTGCTTGTAGGTGTCATCGTAGACCGGATAGGCCTTTGGCTGGCGCACGACCACGCCCCACTGGACTTCCTCAGGCCGGCACATGCCTAGCTGCGCCAACTCACGCCGCGCCAGCGCCACCAGATCCTCATCTGATGAGGACCACAGGCCATCGCCCTCGAAGCAGAAATACTCCAGCCCCAGGCAGGTTGTCTGCTCGTCCGGCGTCATGTAGGGACTCCACGACTTGAAATTCTGCATGCGTCCCACTTTGACACTGGGATCATGGATATAGATCCAGTTATCGGGGAAGACATTTTCGCGGTTGATGACGACGGCGATGGTCAGGAAATCGCGGTACTTGAGCTGGTCGGCGGCGGCGATCACCGCAGGCGGCGGCGCTGGCTCCAGGGTGTGGATCAGCTCGCGGATGGGCAGCGTCGAGATGAAGTTCGCCCCGGTCACAGCGTCTGTCTGCCCGGTCGCGGTATCGCGCACCAGCACATCCGTCACACGCCCGCCGTCGTGGCGCACGCGCAAGACTTCCTGGCCCAGCGCGACGCTGTTGCCGCCCTCACGCAGCCGCTGCGCCACGCGCTCCCACATCTCGCCAGGGCCATGCTTGGGATAGCGGAACTCGTCAATCAGCGTCTTGATGACCGCGCTCCGGTCGCCGCCTTTGCCCTTGGCCCCACTCTTGGCCTTTTTCGGGGGGAGCAGCGCATTCTTGATCGCTTCGGTGAGATTCAGCCCCTTGATGCGCTGGGCGGCCCAGTCGGCGGAGAGCTCTTTCGTGCTGATGCCCCAGACCTTCTCGGTGTAGGTCTTGAAGAAGATGCTGAACAGCCGCTGGCCAAACTGGTTGGTCACCCATTCTTCCAGATTCCGCGGGTTGCGTGTCGGATGGACGCGCGCCCAGGCGTAGCTGCTGATGCAGCGCACCGTCTCGACTGGCCCCATATTGAACAGGGCGTTGCTGGCCTTGAGCGGATAGTCGAAGTATTTGCCCTTGTAGAAGATGCGCGAGAGACGCCCACGGGTGAGCATCTGGTCGCCGAGGATCTCGGTCCAGAAATCCTCGACCTCCTGGCTCTTGCTGAAGAAGCGATGGCCGCCGATGTCGAAGCGATAGCCGCGATGCTCCTCGGTGCGCGAGATGCCACCGACGAAGCGCGGATCTTTCTCCAGCGTGACGGTAGGGACGTGATAGCGCATCAACTCGTAGGCGGCGGTCAGCCCGGCTGGCCCTGCGCCCATGATAACCGTGCGGCGGGTTGGATCAAACACCGTCTGCTCCCCAGTGGCCTGTGGTTGCGGCGTGCTATCGAATGTGCGTTGATTTGGCGCCTCTGCGGGCATCGGGTTCACAGATCAATCCTTCCGTAGCGCAAGCCAGCATGTGACATCGTTGAGACCCGCGTCGCACAGGCTGACGCGCCTCAAACGACCGTAGCGTACCCCAGAGAAGCGCCCTGGCGATAGGGATATCCCTCGAAAAGCCTGGTGATGGATAGTGATCGCTGATGGGCGCCGTTCGCCCTCACTGCGAATCTACAAACCTACCCGCATAGATTAACGCGCATACTCTGCGCCTGTAACCTGCCTCGCCTGGTGGATATGTCAAGTGGTGAGCGCCTCTGTGGCCGATGGGATGATGAGAAGATGAGCCAGGCGCGCTGGCAGGCGTGACTGGCTCATCTGGAGAATCCGCTGGGTATTCCGCGCTCGCGGCGCGCTCACTCCGTGACGGAAGCCGCCGTCTCGTGAGTCGCCACTGTCGCCACCGGCGTTGCCTGATGCGCCTGTGGCATTGCGGGAAGCGCAATCGCCAGCGCCACCAGCGTCAGCGAGCCGCCTACAACGAAGGGAGCGCCAGCGCCACCGGCGGCGAAGATCCACCCTGCCGCGATTGGCCCGATGATGCGACCGAGACCGCCGATACTCTGGATGATACTGAGCGTCTGCCCCTGCGTCTCGCTCGATGTCGCCAGCGAGGCCAGCGCCGAGCTGGTGGAGGCCACTGCGCCGCTGCCCGCGCTGAGCAGGCCAACCGCGACCAGCATCAGCCCAAGCTGTGCGCCGAATGGCAGCAGCAATAGCCCCGCCGCCAGCAGCGCCAGCCCAAGGATGAGCAGCCCCTGCACACCCCAGCGCTTCGAGAGCTGGCCAACCAGCCCACCCTGCATAATGACCATGATGACGCCGACATAGACAAAGACATAGGCGTTCTGGGTCGCGGCCCAGCCAAAGGTATGCTGGGCAAAGAGCGGGAACATCGCCTCCATCGCGGTAAACGCCAGCGTATAGAGCAGGTTGACGCCCAGCAGCCGCAAGATGGTCGGCTGGCTGACGGTCGCGCCCAGCCCGGCGAAGGGCAGTTCCACATGCGCTGTAGATGTCGCATCAGCCTGCCGCACGCGCGTCTCCGGCAGGAAGAAGAAGACCAATGCGGCATTCACCAGCGCCACCGCCGCCGCGACCCAGAACGGGACACCTGACCCCAGTGTAGCCAGCCCACCACCTAGCGCCGGGCCGATGACGAATCCCAGACCAATCGCCGCGCCGATCATGCCCATCCCTTTCGCGCGGTCGGCTGGAGTGGTCGAGTCGGAGACGACCGCCTGCGCTGAGCCGAGGTTCGCTGCCCCCATACCGCCGATGAAGCGGGCGACGAGTAGCAGCAGAAATGTGCCAGAGAGCGCTGAGAAGATGAAGGATACTGTCTCGATGAGCAGTGACCAGAGAATCACAGGGCGGCGGCCATAGCGATCGGAGAGGCGCCCCAGGATCGGCAGGAAGACGAATTGTGCGAGTGAGTAAGCGGTGATAATCAGGCCGATCTGCACAGGGTTGGCGCCCAGATGCTGCGCCCAGAAAGGCAGAAGTGGAATGATAATGCCAAATCCAGTGAAGTCTATCAGAACCGTCAATGCCATGAGCAGCACAGGAGACCGTTGTGCGCGTTTCATTGCCAGAAACCTCCACACCACCGAGGCGGGCCGACATGGCGCGTGGACGGTGGATATGCTATAGTCATTCGTGACTAATCACCAGTGTACTACAATCAGAGGTGAATAGTCAAGTGTGACTATTCGATATCCCACGCGCATCACGCGACCGGCTGGAGGAACGAGACAGATGGACGAGCGAACATTGCTGCTGCTGGGGATGCTGCGCATCGAGAGCCAGCATGGCTACCAGCTCAATGAGTTCATCGAGCACAATCTGGGGCGCGTGACCGACATGAAAAAGCCCACCGCTTATGCCCTGCTCGACCGTCTCGAACAATCAGGCTCTATCACTGCGCGGCTGGAGCAGGAAGGCAATCGCCCGCCGCGCAAGGTCTACACGATCACAGAGCAGGGCGAGTTGTTGTTCCGTACGCTGCTGCGCGAGACTCTGGCGATGGCGGCGCCCTATGTGATCGCAGGCGATGTCGGCTTGATGTTCTTCGATGCGCTGCCTCTGCCAGAGGCGCTGGCGCTGCTGGAGCAGCGCCTGGAAGCCGTGCGCCAGCAGCTCGCGAGCCTGGAACGGGCGCCCGCGCACAAGCTCGGCATAGGCATAGACCTGGCCATCGAGCATCAACTGATCCTGCTGCGCGCCGACGAGGCCTGGCTGGCACAGCTGCTCGAACGGCTGTCACAGCGCCCCGCGACCACCTCGGCTGGCAGCCAGTCTACCCTCGGCTGATCTCCGACGTTTCCCTTCACCCAAGCGCATGCGCCTGAATAGTTCTACCAAAAACCGGGGGTTGGGCTGCGAGCGAGCTGGCGGCTGAAGCCGCGCCTATGTGGCCTGCGGGCCGCAAAGCCCGCCTGCGCGGGCTGGGTCCTGGCGAACGGGAGTCGGCGTAGGCCGACTTCGCGGCGGCGGAAGCCGCCTTCCAGGCGCGGTTTTAACCGCCAGCTTGCTCGCCGTCCAACCCTCGGTTTGTGATGGAACCCATCTGAATAGTCAGCATTGACTATTTGGAGGGAGCATGGTATATCCTTATATAGTCAATCATGACTATTCATGTTTAGTCTAAGCTGTCACAGGGGCGGCAGCGCATGATACGTTTCGCGCTGTCGCCCCTGTGGAGAGAGATGAGGAGTCCACCACATGTCGGTCACACGACGCTTTCAATTCCTTCGCGGCATGATCTACGCCAACCTGGCGCTGCTGCTGATCGTCTACATCCTGGGAATGGCGGCCAACCTGTATGTCAGCATTCCTGGCAATCTCCCCGGCGGAAACGCCAGCCAGTGGGCCGCCGCAAACAGCCCACTCATTCAGGCGCACCTTATGATTGGCACGCTCATCTGGGTGATTGGCATTGTCGCCATTGCGCTGAGCGTGCTGGCGCGCCATACCTGGGGCATCATCACGACCAGCGCGGGGTTCTTGCTGGCAAGCGCCGCATACATCGGTGGCACACTCTTCCTGAACAATGGCCAGCAGAATAGCTCCTCGATGCTCATGGCTATTGGATTCCTTGGCTCGATGGCTGCGTATGGCCTTGGCGCCTATTTCACCCGCCGATAATGTCAATGCGTGCGCTGTGCGCGCCCACGCCCGGGGCGGCGGGGCGAGGGGGGGGGGGGGGGCGGGGGGGGGGGGGGGGGAAAGCGCG
>VFSW01016648.1_pt1 | contig 10019 bp, 9 predicted proteins | sample 5358111 | NCBI WGS metagenome assembly VFSW01 (sample SAMN11554181, study PRJNA540505) | mine drainage metagenome | isolation source: sediment from site ElyBrook_90M | place: USA: Ely Copper Mine, Vershire, VT | collected 2017
GGGGGGGGGGGGGGGGGGGGGGGTGGGGGGGGGGGCGGGGGGGGGGGTGGGGGGGTGGTGGGGCTCCCCCCCCGCCGGCGCAAAACCAGAGTTCGGCCCCAATGTGCTGATCTTCGACCCCTCAATGCCCGCGCAGGCGATCCAGAAGAAGATTGATGCGGTGTATGCCATTCAGCAACACAACGAATTTGGGCCGCAGCGGAATGCGCTGCTGTTTCTGCCCGGAAGCTATTCGGTGGACGTGCCGGTGGGCTTCTACACCGAGGTGATGGGGCTGGGCGCGTCGCCCGACGCCACGCGCATTACAGGCAACGTGCATGCCGATGCGAATCATGAGCGCAACAATGCGACCACGACCTTCTGGAGAGCTGCCGAAGGGCTCTCGATCGGGCCCACGGGCGGCACGATGCAGTGGGCGGTCTCGCAGGCCGTGTCGCTGCGCCGCATGCATATCCGCGGCGACCTGGTCCTGCACCAGAATCACGGCTGGGCAAGCGGCGGCTGGATGTCGGATTCGCTGGTTGACGGGAATGTCGACTCCGGCAGCCAGCAGCAGTGGATCTCGCGCAACTGCGATTGGAAGAGCTGGACGGGCTCCAACTGGAACATGGTCTTCGTCGGCGTCGTGCATCCGCCGCTAGGGGCATGGCCTTCGCCGCCGTACACGAACGTGCCGCACACGCCAGTAGTGCGCGAGAAGCCGTTCCTGCAGGTAAATGCTGCGGGCCAGTTCAGCGTGCGGGTTCCGGACTTATACAGTGACAGCGTCGGCATTACCTGGCGCGGCGGAGAAACGCCGGGAGAGACGATTCCGATTGCGCGCTTTTATATTGCGCGCCCAAATGTGGACACGGCCGAGACCATCAACGCGCAGCTTGCCCAGGGCAAGAACCTGATTCTGACGCCGGGCATCTATGATCTCACCGCTCCGATTCGCGTGACTCGGCCGCATACGGTAGTGCTGGGGATTGGCTATGCAACGCTGCGTCCGGTGAAAGGCACGGCGGCGATGACCACAGCCGATGCGGACGGCGTCGAGATTGCGGGACTGCTCTTCGATGCCGGCCCGACCGAGTCTCCGGTGCTGCTGGAGGTAGGCCCGGAGGGAAGCCGGGCGCGCCACGCCAAGGACCCGATCACGCTGCACGATGTTTTCTTTCGCGTGGGCGGCGCGGGCGTGGGCCGGGCCAAGGTGAATTTGAAGATCAACAGCAACGACACACTGGTGGACCATACCTGGATCTGGCGCGCCGACCACGGCGCCGGAGTGGGCTGGGACCTGAATACCAGCGAGAACGGCCTGGTGGTGAATGGAAACGAGGTTACGATCTACGGCTTGTTCGTGGAGCATCACCAGCAATTCCAGGTTCTCTGGAACGGCAACGGTGGCCGGACGTATTTTTATCAATCCGAGATTCCTTACGATCCTCCGAACCAGCCGAGCTATACGAGTGCGCCGGGGGTGAACGGCTGGGCCTCGTACAAAGTGGCGGATGGAGTAACGCATCACGAGGCGTGGGGGCTGGGCGTGTATAGCGTCTTTATTTATCCGGACGTGGTGCTCACTCGGGCCATCGAGACGCCGAAGACCCCGGAGGTACGCTTCCACGACATGATCACCGTGGCGTTGGGCGATCACGGCGCGATCAATCATGTGATCGACGACACGGGCGAGGCCACCGCGATGCATCCTCGCGTGACGCCAAAAGTGACGAACTTTCCCTGAGCGGCTGTTCTGAATCCAAGCCCATCTCAGCTCGTCAGGCTCTGCGCCCGCTTACGAACCTCCGCTGCAAACGCCGTGTCTTTCAGCGACGTCAAATTGATCTCCACATTCGCCAGCGCCCCGGCGACGGCGGCCCGCGCCAGAGCGACCGCAGTGGTCAGGTCCGACTTCATGTTGGGATTGGTGACAGGCTCCAAACTCCGCGCAATGCCGGCAACTTCATACGCCTTTTCGGCGACGCTGAGCGGCACGCCGGTCGCCAGTTTCAGGCTGTCCTCAATCAGCGCGCCCGCATTCGCGGTATCGATCTTCGCCTGCTTGTAGGCCTTCATCACAGCATCGTAGGCCTCGGCATCGGCGTCGATGGCGGCCTTGAGTTCTTCGCGCAGCGTCGTCAGGCGAGCGACCGCCGCGCTCAGTTGCGCCTCGTATTGCACATAGGCTTTCTTGCCGCGCGACATCGCGGCCACCATGTTCGCCAAGCCAGCGCCCATCGCACCCGCAGCCGCGGCTGCGCTCCCGCCTCCGGGAGTCGCCGTGGGCGCCGCGAGTTGCTCCACGAACGGCTCGACTCCCGCTCTCCATCCGCCAACCGCGGTCTTGCCTCCCATCACCGCTGCCAGGCGATTCTCCAGGATCAACGACGAATCAAAGTTCTCGACCTGCAGAAACCACTCGGCGGCTTGTTCCAGAGCCTTCTTGGGAATCAGTCCCACGATTTCGCTCGACACCGGCGCCACGCCGTAGCGGGACGCTTCGCGCTTCACCATCTCGAACACGCGGTGGACCGGCGTCTGTTCGAAGTCGGTCAGATTCATCGAAACCTGCGCCAGCCCGCGCACCAGAAATCCCGCGCCTTTCACAAAGCGCATCCCGCCGTTCGAAAAGCGCACCGCCTTGGCGATTTTCTTCGCGACGTCGACGTCAGCCGTATTGAGGAAAACGTTGTAAGCGATCAGGAATTTCCGCGCACCCACAACCGTTGCTCCAGCCGTAGGATGCACGCGCGGCTCGCCGAAGTCCGGACGCCGCGCCGGATTGGTAGCGATGTCGGCGCGAATGCCTTCGAACTGTCCGCGCCGAATGTTCTCCAGATTCTGCCGCTCGGGCGTGGTCGCGGCCGCTTCGTAGAGATAAACGGGAACCTGATACCGCCTCCAGATTTCTTCTCCAACATGCCGCGCCATGGCCACGCAGTCTTCAATGGTGACCCCGTCGATGGGAATGAACGGCACCACATCCGCCGCTCCCATCCGCGGATGCGCGCCCTCGTGAACATTCAGGTCGATCAGCTCCGCCGCCTTGCCCACGCCGCGAATGGCCGCTTCCTGAATCGCCTCGCGTTCGCCCACCAGCGTAATCACCGAACGGTTGTGGTCAAAATCACTTTCGCGATCGAGCAGAAACACGCCTGGCGTCTTCATGGCGTCAATGATGGCGTCAACCTTAGATTTATCGCGCCCTTCAGAAAAATTCGGAACGCATTCCACCAGCGTAGACATAGGAAAGAAGAATATCTGGCAGCAGAGCAGGGAAGCAAGGATGGAGGTTGAGGCGTGCAGGTTGAGGGGTACAGGTTTCGGCGATCATCCGTCGACTCCGTCGGCGTCATCCCGAGCGGAGTCGTTCTTCAGGATCAGGCTGCATCCCAGAGCGCATCCGTTAGAATCAAGTGTGACCGCGCGACCCAGACGGCCAGCGAAGCAGTTTCCTCTGTGTCCCCCTGTGTCCCCTGTGGTTAAGGTTTTTCGATGATCATCGGAGTCCTGGCCCTGCAAGGCGATTTCGACGCGCACCGCCGCCGGCTCGAACAGCTGGGCGCCGAAGTTCTGCTCGTCAAAAAGCCCGAACAACTCGATCAGATCGACGGCCTGGTCATCCCCGGCGGTGAGTCTGGCACGTTCCTCAAACTTCTGGGCGAAGAAGGTTTCTCAAAGCTGAGAGAATTCGTGCACGACAAACCCACGTTCGGCACCTGCGCCGGCGCGATTCTGCTGGCCACCGAAGTGGAGAATCCGAAGCAGGCCGGCCTGGGCGCCCTCGAAATCCGCATCAGCCGCAACGCCTACGGACGCCAGATCGACAGCTACATCCGCGAAGGCAACATCCTGCCGAACGCTCTGAATCCCAATCCTGACCGCGCCAAGCCTGACCGCGCCAAGCCTGACAACGACCAGGCCCACGGCTCTCCGCTGGAAATGGTATTCATCCGCGCCCCCAAAATCGAGCGCGTCGGCCCCAGCGTCGAAGTCATCGCGACCGAAGGCAGAGATAACGCCCCCGTCGCCGTCCGCCAGGGAACAGTCATGGCCGCCACCTTCCACCCCGAACTCTCCGACGACACCCGCGTGCATCAGGCCTTCCTGGATCTCTGTGGAACGGTCACTCCTGTCCGCCGCTTTTGACTTTGCTCGGTAGCCATGCAGTGATCGCCCCCAGCCTCTCTTCGCGCTCTTAGCGGCCGTTCTTAGCGTCTTCGCGGTTAAAAGCTTTTTGCCGGAGAGCAAATGCTTACTTCGCCGGCAGAAACACAATCTTCACATCCCGGCTGGCAGGTTTGAATTCAAAGTCCGCGGTCACGAAAACGCGATCGCTCGCTTCCGCAGCAAGCTCGACCCCAAAGGCATCCACGTAAGAAAGTTGTCGCTTGAGTTTGATCAGCGCCGCGCGCGCGGCCCGATCCGCGTCGGCCGGAACAATCTGAAATCCAAAAGCATATAGGCGCGAAAGCACCAGCTCCATGGCCTGCTGCCCGTGAACTTTGCAAGTGATGCCGGCAACCTCGCCCCAGTGCACCGCCGAGAGGATCACAGCGCACCTTCCCGCCAGATGAGACTTGATGATTTCGGAAACCCGCGCCGCGCCCGCCTCGTCATCCAGATAGCGCAGAATCGCGCTCGAATCCAGGACGTACGTTACCATCGGTCCTTCCGCCGCCGCTCGCGCTTGAGTTCCTGGGAAAGGGAACGCTTCCCGGAAAAGAGTCCGCGAGTCTTGTCGACCAGATCCTCCGACACCGGCTCCAGAACGATCCGCGATCCGTCTTGCGTCACGGCGATGCGCGTACCCGGCTTGATCCCTAAAGAACTTCTCATCTCCGCGGGAATTACGAACTGCCCCTTTGTGCTTACTGATGTAATCTGTCGCGTCATGCTTACAATATACTTCAAGGTAAGACATCCCAATCTGGATTATTTTTCCGCCGGATTTTTTCCCCTTGACAGATCCATCGCGTAACTGTTAGGTTACGCATTATGCGGAACCGTTCGGTTACATATTCGCCGGTTCGAGATGCCGAAGCCACCTTCCAGGCTCTCGCCGATCCCACCCGCCGCGCCGTCCTCGACATGTTGCGCCGCGGCAGCCAGCCCGCCGGAAACATTGCCGGAGCCTTCCCGGTTTCGCGTCCGGCCATCTCTAGGCACCTGCGTCTGCTCCGCCGCGCGTACCTGGTCCGCGAGCCCCGGGAAGGCCGCAATCGCGTCTACCAGTTGAATCCCGAGCCCCTGCGCGCCGTCGACACCTGGCTGGAACACTACCGCAGCTTCTGGAGCGCAAGCCCGGCCAACCTGAAAGCATTTGTAGAAGCCGACCACGCCCGCGAAGCCCACGCCGCCGGCAAGCCCAAGGGAAACAAGGAATAAGGGAACAGGGGGCTGGCGAAACTAAGGAACCGAAAGCAGGGAACGGAATCCCGCCATGATCTCCAGGATCTGTGGAAAACCTTGTCAAGACCCTAAACCTGAGCTGTTTAGGTCAAGTCACTGATTCCATGCCAGATATAAATCCGCAAACCGTGTTACATTTGCCCCTTGAACTTGCTATTCTAGACATAGAGAGTAAATAACAGCGGCGCAGGCCTTCCGGTCTGCGCCGTTCGTGTTTTCAGGCGAAAGTAACCGGCCGAACAGAAGGGAAGTCCACGGGGTGCAGCTTACCAGCTGCGCCTTTTTCATTATGCGCGAAGCAAACGACATTTCGGGAGGCAAGCAGCAACCAAACGATCCGATCGAAATTCAAGCAGTCGCCGGGACCACCACCAAACGGCGCGGCGAATCAGCCGAGGCGGAGTTTATCTCCAGGGCCATCAGCTTGGGCTTCTCAGTGCTCAAGCCCTGGGGAGAAAGCGACCGCTACGACGTCGCCATCGACCACGGGAGCGGCTTCTGGCGGGTGCAGGTGAAGTTCACCGCCTGCCATCACCGCTCGGAATATCTGCTGAAGCTGGCGCACCAACCGAGAATGACTTATACGCCAGCCCAGATCGATTTCGTCGCCGGCTACATTGGGCCGCTGGGCCTCTGGTACATCGTTCCCATCGAGATGTGCGACGGGAAAAGCGCCCTGTACCTCTGTCCTGAAGGCCGAGGCAAGTCGAAGTACGAAAGATACCGCGAAGCCTGGTGCCTGCTGGATTGCCACCCGCCAGGCCCGGGGATGGAAGGATATCCCGGCAGTATGCCGCTGCCCGCAGCTGGCAGTGCGCTGCGCGGTGTGCCCGTTGCGTAGATGATGGCGTGTTATGCCCGACGCGGGTGCCCCGTCCTTGTCTCTCCGTTCTTTGGAGAGACAGGGCGGGGAATTTGATCTTGCGGCACGAGCTGCGACGTAATTCCGAGCAGCTCTCGTTTTCGCGCCGTCCACTGCGATTCAATTTCTACCGAACCCTCGACCCCCGAAATATAGTGACGGAAGCTGCTCCAGGGCCACTGCTCGGGGCTCGTCACCAGTCCTCGCCTCACCGGATTGCGATGGATATAGCGCAGCTTCTCGATGCGCTTGGCTTCGCTCCAGACATTAAAGTCATAGTAGCGAGCCTGCCAGAAAGAGCCGCCCTCGGGCTCGCGCAGCTCGCGGGCAACATTCTGCTTGAGCATTTGCAGCGCCACGGCGAGCTTCGCTCGTTCCGGTTCAGTGACCAGCAGGTGAACATGCTCGGGCATAACCACATATCCAGCGACGTAGAATCCGTACCATCGTCGCGCGCGTTCCAGCGTGTGCCCAAAGATGTCGCGGGCCCGCGGCGCGCTCAGAAGCGGTCCGCGCTGGTAGCAGCTAAACGTGACAAAGTGCAGGCATCGCGCTTCCTGAAATCGCTTGAGTCCCCAAGGCATACGAGGTTCATCGTATTCCTGACTTCGGAGTGCGTCCTCATGATCGCCAAAGATATTTTTCGTTTTTCCGGGAACAGGAAACCAGGATGGGAGATCAAATTCCCCGCCCTGTCTCCGCAAAGAACGCAGAGACAAGGACGGGGCACCCAGCCGATCAGAAGCGACAAAGATGACGGGAGGGTGCCCCACCCTTGTCGCGCCTTATGCGACAGGGTGGGGAAGTTGACCTACCCTGTAGTGCTACACATGCACGAGCAAAGACTAGCTCCGCGTTATACTGGCTTCATCTATGTCTGGGGTTCCACATCGCAATTCGCAGAAGACGTTTTATCTGGAGACGTTTGGGTGCCAGATGAATGTGCATGACTCGGAAAAAGTCATTGGCACGCTGCTGCATGAAGGGTACCGGCAGGTGGAGACCGTCGAAGAGGCAGACCTGATCCTCTACAACACCTGCTCGATTCGCGACAAGGCGGAGCAGAAAGTCTTCCACCGGCTGGCTGATTACAAGAAGCTGCAGGCGCAGGGCAAAAAATTCGGCGTGCTGGGATGCGTGGCGCAACAGGAAGGCGAAAAGATCTTTGAGCGGGCGCCGCATGTTTCGCTGGTGTGCGGGTCGGCGTCGTACCGGAAGCTGCCGGAGATGCTGGTACAGCTGGAAGCTGGACAGCTTGAAGCCGAGCGGCTTGCGGCAGCGCAGCGGGAAGCAGAGATACTAGAAGCAGGGAAGGCTCGCGACTCGGGCCTCGCGGCTCGGGACTCGCTGATTCGCATCACCGGGCTCGACGATCGCCAGACCGACGAGTGTTTCGAGACCGAGCTCACCGCCCGCACCAATCCTTACCGCGGATACATCATCATCATCGACGGCTGCGACAAGTTCTGCTCTTATTGCGTTGTCCCCTACACCCGCGGTAAAGTGCGCAGCCGCACAGCGGAGTCGGTGCTGGCGGAAGCGCGGCAGATGGCCGACCTAGGCTACAGCGAGATTCAACTGCTGGGACAGAACGTGAATTCATACAAAGATCCGACCGGCGATCTCAGAAAAAAGAAGACGTTCGCGGAATTGCTGGCGGCGGTGGGCGAGGTGCCAGGGATTCGGCGAGTACGGTTTACCACGTCGCATCCGCGGGACTTTGGCCGCGATATCGTGGAGGCGATCGATGCCGTGCCCACGCTCTGCGATCACGTGCACTTGCCGGTGCAGAGCGGGTCGACCCGCGTGCTGGACGCCATGCAGCGGCTTTACAACCGCGAGCAGTATCTCGAGCGCATTGCCTGGATCAAGGCGGCGAAGCGGGACATCAGCATTACGACGGATGTGATCGTCGGCTTTCCCGGGGAAACCGAAGCCGACTTCGAAGAGACTTTGCGTCTGCTGGAAGACGTGGGGTACGACGCCGTGTTTGCCTTCAAATATTCGCCGCGACCGAATACGCCGTCGCTGAGTCTGGAGGATGCGATTCCGGATGAGGAGAAGGCGCGGCGTCTGGAAGTGGTGATGGCGCGGCAGCGGGAGATCCAGATTCAGCGCTACAAGAAATATGTAGGGGCGACTGTTGAAGTAATGGTTGAAGGATATAACGCGCCCCGCGAACAGTGGATTGGTCGAACCTCGCAGAACAAGACGCTGAACTTTACGGCTGCGGTTGGAGAGGGTGTGGCGGATGGAAGGTCAAGCACAACTTCAAAAGCGACGGACAAGCCTGCCCTTTCGGCAGGCTCAGGGCAGGCTCTGAGCGAAGTCGAAGGGTGTGTCCGTCTTACACAAGCAGGGTCTGAATGCGGGCCCAAAGTGGGAAGCTACACTTCGGTACGAGTGACGGCCAGTTTTCCGAACTCGCTGGTCGGCGAAATGATGGTATAACGTGGATATTCCGGCGTCCGGCGGAAGTTGTGGGAGGTCAGCATGAGCGAAGTTGAGATGACAATTCGTGGCCTAATGCTGGATCCGGTGACGCAGATGCCGATTGTGATCCTGAAGGGCGTGGGCGGCGAGCAGGTACTGCCCATCTGGGTGGGACATTTTGAGGCGACCGCGATTCAGATGGAGATGGAGAAAGTGAGCACGCCGCGTCCCATGACCCACGACCTGATTAAGAATGTGCTGACCGGGCTGGAAACGCAGGTGCACAAAGTGGTGGTCACGGAGTTGCGCGAGGATACGTTTTACGCGGTGATCTGGCTGGAGCGGGGCGGCGAGGTGGTGAGCGTGGACTCGCGTCCGTCGGACGCGCTGGCGCTGGCGCTGCGCGTGGATTGTCCGATCTTTGTGGATGAACTGGTGCTGAAGAATTCGAAATTGGCGGCCAGCGCCAATGAGCGACTCACCGGCGACGAGCTGCGGAAGTATCTGGAAGGTCTGAACGACGAGGATTTGGGCAAGTACAAAATGTAGGAGCTTGGCTGTCGCTGATCGGCGGCGTTAGCAAAACGTCGGAGGGCCGAGGTTGTTGAGGTGATTCGGTAGCCAGGGGCCTACAACTTTACATAATACCTGTTATCGGACATTACGCAGCTTGGCGGCCCTCGGGGCTGAAGCCCGCTGATTCCTGAACCGTCTTACGCGGCGCTGAAAGCGCCGCTCTTCCACGTCACCCCAGGCATTACCGCAACCCCAACACCATTGCCGCAACCCCAACACCAAGGTCAAAGGCGGCGGGCAAGAGTTGCCCGCTCCACATAGTCGAAATCAATGCTTCCGTTGGCTAGATTCTTTCAAGGTGTACTTTAAGAGGCACCAGAGGGCGCGGACGCCGTCTTTCCAGCCGATTTTCTTTCCTTCCTCGTAGGTGCGTCCCCAATAGCTGATGCCGACTTCGTAGACGCGCAGGCGGCGTTTGGCGATCTTCACGGTGATCTCGGGCTCGAAGCCGAAGCGGTCTTCTTCGATGGGGATCGATTGAATGATCTCGCGGCGGAAGACTTTGTAGCAGGTTTCCATGTCGCTCATGTTCATGTTGGTCAGAACGTTGGAGAGCAAAGTCAGAAGCCAGTTCCCTACCGAATGCCAGTAGTAAAGAACGCGGTGCGGACCGCTGCCTAGAAAGCGGGAGCCGTAGACGACGTCGGCTTTGCCCTGGACGAGCGGGCCGAGCAGCGCGGGATAGTCGGCGGGGTCGTATTCCAGGTCGGCGTCCTGGATGAGGACGAAGTCTCCGGTGGCTTCCTGAATGCCG
>VFSW01016649.1_pt1 | contig 10019 bp, 9 predicted proteins | sample 5358111 | NCBI WGS metagenome assembly VFSW01 (sample SAMN11554181, study PRJNA540505) | mine drainage metagenome | isolation source: sediment from site ElyBrook_90M | place: USA: Ely Copper Mine, Vershire, VT | collected 2017
GGCCCGAGATAGGCCTCCACTTCCACGATCCTGCCGATACGCCGCACCCCGCGTAATTCGTGCACGAGATACTTCCCGAGCAGTTCCCGGGCAACCACTATCGTATCCCTGGCGTAAAATGAGCGACCCAGCTTCCGCATGATAATTTTATATCAGATCTTGGAACTGCTCCATTTTCAGACCGGCAACGGCCCTGGCCGGTCAGGCGGCCATGCGTTCCCTGGGCAAAGCCTCGAGTCCTTGGAGTAGAATACCTTTGCCCTGACTAATCCTGGACGACAGACCGCACAGGGCGGGGCGCGCCCGCAAGAATACCGTTTTCCGACAGGACTGCATTCAAGCAGCGACGTCGGTACATGGCAGTCAGAAACCAGACGACGCGTGACGTGATCGACGACCATGCTGCATGACCCGGCTTCCGATTACAGGTCATGGTACCGGGAATTGCATTCCGCTTGCATACCCGGGCTGGGGCCGGTAGCGCGTCCGATGCGCGCCAAGATTCCGGGAAAACGCAGGCAGCCCCATGGGCCGATTCGATTCAGTAATGGACACCCTCCATCAGTCGCGTGCCGGGACTCAGTAGTGTGTTATGATAAAAAATTGTCAACTGACCTTGGGCCGCACGCATTGTGCAGCGGTAATAGGCTGTGCGGGTACCTGCGGCGCGGATCCGCCATGCAGACAACGGACGGGCTTTCACTAGGCAAACCCGCTTCCGTCAGCAGCGCCACGAGACGCTGCAAGCAAAGTTTACCGAGGGTGTTGGGTTCGGGCAATAAAGGGGCTGACAGGCATGCTGAGCTTGAAGGGCAAGGTGGTGGTCGTTACCGGGGCAGTCGGAAATCTGGGCCGCGCCGTGGCCCGATGTGTTCAGGCGCTGGACAGCCGCATGGTCCTGGTTGACCGATCCGCCGACCGGCTGCGCGAGGTATACGGGGACTTGCCGGACAGCACCGGACATTGGCTTGCCGACGGCGTCGACATGACTGATCCAAAGGCCGTCAATACATTGATGGCGGAAGCGCACCGACGGTTCGGTCGGCTGGACGGACTGGTGAACACTGTCGGTGGTTTCCGGGGCGGCAAGCCGGTCCATCAGACCGATATCGCGGACTGGAACTGTCTGTACGACATCAACGTCCGGACCACGCTCAATGCCTGCCGCGCGGCGGTGCCCTATATGCTGCAAACTCACGGTGGTCGCATCGTAAATATCGCCAGCCGCGGTGCTTTTCAGGGAGATGCCAACTACAGTGCCTACGGAGCCGCAAAAGCAGCCGTGCTGCGGCTTACCGAAAGCATGGCGGCCGAGCTCAAGACACGCGGTATTACCGTCAATTGCATTGCACCGGGGACCCTCGATACCCCCCAGAATCGTGATGCCATGCCGAAGGCGGATTTTTCCTCCTGGGTTCCTCCGGCGGATGTCGCCAACGTGATCGCGTTCCTGCTGTCAGACGAAGCCCGATCTGTCACGGGTGCCGCACTTCCGGTATACGGGCGCAGCTAGGCGCCAAGACGCCCCTTTTTCGGATCCCAAGGGTAACCGCCATCCAGCGGGACCGGATGGTTCCGAAAAAAACCCGTTCATCGCTTGCCCACGAGTCAGTGTCTAGTTCGCCAGAGCAGCGACGACAACCAGCTGCCCCGCCCCAGAGCATCCTGACCATCGCACGATTGCGATCGTCCTGGCGAAAGGATGTGCTGATTGTCGCCACCGTCCGGGTCTGCATGTCTGCCCAGGTCAACGACGCACCTGCCTGCCAACGACACGACACGATCGGCGTTGAGTATGGTCGACAACTGGCAGGCAATCACTATGCACGTCTATCGCTGCGTACTGTCCCGTCTGCGAGATACCTCGGAACACTGGCGGCACGACATAGGTGGCAGAAGATCATGGGATTTGAATCGAACGGGCGAGTCGGCGCGCCGTCGCGATCATGGGTCAACATCGTAACTATAAGCCGGCGGTCGGAACGCACTCGGATCCGGACACAAAAATCGCCGTACAGCGCTACCGCAAATCAAAGTACGCCAGTGCAGTTCGGAAGCATCAACGTCCGCTTTGCCTAGACTCCTTCGGCCGAATCATTGGAAGATTCTCACGTATAGGGGTGCGGGAACAAAAAGCATCCCGGCAGAAACTGCCCGGATACGCTCAGCAATCAAGAATCCATTCCCGGATCTGCGTGGAATCCCTGGAACCGATGCGATGCCGAGACTATGGGTCGTCGGGGGACGTCAGCGGCATCGCTGGAAGACTGAAAGCCGGTCTGAAGGCACGGGATCTTTAAGATTTCAGAGCCGCAGTCACCGCGGAACCGGCGGGTTTTCAATGGGGACGGGTTACCTGGGAAGAGCGCCTGCATTCCAGGGCGGCGGCCTGCGCCGACCGCCGCCTTGCGCTCAGCCCTTCCTGTAGACTTCTGCGCCCTGCTTCACGAATTCCGCAGCTTTCTGTTCCATGCCCTTCCTGAGCGCCTCCTGTTCCGGAAGCCCCTGGGCCCTGGCAAAGTCCCGAACCTCCTGCGTAATCTTCATGGAACAGAAGTGCGGCCCGCACATGCTGCAAAAATGGGCGAGTTTGGCGCCCTCCTGCGGCAGCGTTTCGTCGTGAAACTCATGCGCCTTGTCGGGATCAAGGCCGAGATTGAACTGGTCCAGCCAGCGAAACTCGAAGCGCGCCTTGGAAAGCGCGTTGTCGCGCAACTGTGCGCCCGGATGACCCTTGGCCAGGTCGGCCGCGTGCGCCGCAATCTTGTACGCAATGATGCCGTCGCGCACATCCTGCTTGTCAGGCAGACCCAGATGTTCCTTGGGGGTGACGTAGCACAACATTGCCGTGCCATACCAGCCAATCTGGGCAGCGCCGATGGCCGACGTTACATGGTCGTAACCGGGGGCGATGTCGGTAGTCAGAGGTCCCAGGGTGTAGAACGGCGCCTCGAGACAGTCGGTCAGCTCCTTGTCCATGTTCTCCTTGATCAGCTGCATCGGGACATGGCCGGGGCCCTCTATCATGACCTGAACGTCGTTCTGCCACGCTGTACTGGTAAGCTCTCCCAGCGTCTCGAGTTCGGCGAACTGGGCACGATCGTTGGCATCGGCAATCGATCCTGGACGCAGCCCGTCGCCAAGCGAGAACGACCCGTCGTAGGCCTTCATGATCTCGCAGATTTCCTCGAAATGCGTGTAGAGGAAATTCTCCTGATGATGGGCCAGACACCACTTGGCCATGATCGAACCGCCGCGCGAAACGATGCCGGTAACCCGGTCGGCGGTATAGGGAATGTAGGCAAGACGCACGCCGGCATGGATCGTAAAATAGTCCACTCCCTGTTCGGCCTGCTCTATCAACGTATCGCGGAACAGATCCCAGGTAAGCTCTTCCGCACGGCCACCGACCTTCTCCAGTGCCTGATAGATGGGAACGGTTCCGATCGGCATGGGCGCATTGCGTACGATCCACTCGCGCGTTTCGTGGATGTTCTTTCCGGTGGAAAGGTCCATGAGCGTATCGCCGCCCCAGCGGGCCGACCAAACCATCTTTTCCACTTCTTCCTCGATTCCGGAAATCACCGCGGAATTGCCGATATTGGTGTTGATCTTCACGCGGAAATTGCGGCCGATGACCATCGGCTCGAGCTCAGGATGATTGATATTCGCGGGAATGATGGCTCGCCCGCGGGCGACCTCCGATCGCACGAATTCAGGCGTGATCGTCTGCGGCAGCGCTGCGCCGAAACTCATTCCGGGGTGCTGGCGCAGGAGCTTGGCGTACCGTGGATCCTCGCGCAACTCCCCGAGCCGCATGGACTCGCGGATAGCGACATATTCCATCTCGGGAGTAACCAGGCCCTGACGGGCGTAGTGCATCTGCGTTACGTTCGCGCCGGTCTTTGCACGTCTTGGCTTGCGTATGTGCTCGAACCGCAAACTGCCCAGCGCTGGATCGTGCTGGCGACTGCGACCGTACTCGGAGGAAGGGCCCGGCAGTTCGTCAGTATCACCGCGTCCCTCGATCCAGGAAACACGCAGCGCCGGAAGACCTGCGAGCAGATCAATGCTCGCCGATGGATCGGTATACGGCCCGGATGTGTCGTACACGGGGATCGGGGGGTTCTCCAGATCACCGTCGGCATGGCGAGTCGGCGTCTGCATAACTTCGCGCATGCCGACACGGATATCCGGTCGGCTTCCGACGACATAGATTTTGCGGGAGTCGGGATAAGGACGAATGGCCTCCTGCGAAAGAACGGCCGTCCGATTGATGAATTCCTGCGGTATAGCGCCCATGGGTTATTTCCTGTGACCCGGCAGGCACGGGGAAACAGCGGGGGACTACGCGCTTCCCTACGCCGGCACGATCCGGATCAGGTTCAAAGGGTATCTCTCAGCCCGCCACTCGGGCACCCCCAGCCAAGCAAGCTCTTCACGCTATCGGATTCACGGCTGGATTGCAACTGTGCGTGGAATTGCCATGCTTGCGCCTGGTGAGCAAAGTGCTTAATCTTGTACGCCATTTTTCCCCGCTATTCCCAGGTAATTTTGATGTCACAGATAAACGTCGATTTGGCACGGCAAAACATGATCGAATCCCAGGTTCGTACATGGGAAGTGCTTGATCCACGCGTATTGGAGCTGTTGGCACGCGCGCCACGCGAAGATTTCGTGCCGAAGCAGTTTCGCGGCCTTGCCTACGCCGACATGAACCTGCCTCTCGGGCGTGGCCAAGTGATGATGTCGCCCAAGATGGAGGCGCGCGTTCTGCAGGCGCTGGAAATAAGTCGCGGCGACAGAATCCTTGAAATCGGCACTGGCAGTGGCTACATGGCGTGGTTGCTCGCTTCCCTGGGATGCCATGTCTACAGCGTTGAAATCATCCCTCAGTTCAAGATGGACGCTGCGGCGAAGCTCGCCGCCCAACGCATCACCAACGTCACGCTCGATATCGGCGATGGCGCACACGGATGGGATCGCCACCAGCCGTACGATGCAACCCTGCTGACCGGATCGGTGCCGGTACTGGCGGACAGATTCCGCAAAAATCTGGCGATCGGCGGGCGTCTTGTTGCAATCGTAGGGAAGCCGCCGGTGATGGAAGTGATGCGGATCCGGCGCGTCGGACCGGATAGCTACACCCAGGAATCGCTGTTTGAAACCGTTCTTGCACCGCTATTGAACGCAGATGAGCCCGAGAAATTCGTATTTTAGCACGTGCTGCACTGCCCAGGACGGCGTGTCATGCAGCATTTGAACGTGAGGCAGCTCAAGGCTGGCTTAGATTCGCAGGCGGATCGGCCGCAGCTGCTTGATGTAAGGGAACTGTGGGAGGTACGCCTGTGTACGCTTGCCGGCTCACTTCACATTCCCATGGATCAGGTCCCGCTCCGTCTTGGCGAGCTTGATCCGTTACGCCGGACCGTTGTCATTTGCCATCACGGTATACGTAGTCGCCACGTCGCGCATTTTCTCGAACTCCAGGGTTTCGCCGACGTCTGGAATCTGAGTGGCGGTATCGACACTTGGGCGCGTGAAATCGACCACGGAATGGCGACGTACTGACCACTAGAACATCCGGAGAAAGTCCGGGCGGCCTCTTTCATTTCAGACGGTTTGGCGTTCCGGAAACGACTGGTTCGCCTGTCGGGTTAATTTTAGACCCAGGAGAATACGGATATGCCACTCCCCCAGATCGCACCGGGCTTTGACCAACCGCTTTGGATGCTGCGCGCCTGTCATGCACGCATTCTGCGGCAATGCGACGCCCTGCTTCAGCTAGCGCAGTATCTGGGCGCCAAGGGCGCGACCGGTGAGGCACGCGAAACCGCACGTCAGGTGCATCGATACTTTTCAACTGCGGGAAAACAGCACCACGAAGACGAGGAACAGGACCTGTTTCCGGCGCTGCTTGCCGCACGCACCGATCTTACTGACAGCATCCGCGAGCTCGCACTCGAGCACCGCGAAATGGAACGTCTATGGGCACGCCTCGTACCGGCGCTGACCGACCTCACTTCGGTAGGCGACATTTCGGCTTTCACCCATTCGGCTCTGGAGTTCCGCGCCGTCTATTTTTCCCACATAGAACGCGAAAACCCGGAGGTACTCGCAAAGGCGCAGGAGGTATTGTCGCCTGCCCAGATCAGCGATCTGGGCGCACGGATGGCGCGCCGCCGCGGCGTCAAACTGTGATCAGCGTCTCGAGCAGCGCGAGAGTACGCTGCAATGCTCCCCGATTTTCCTCCCCCATCCTGCGGCCGGATTCTCCAGCATTGCACGGCAGATCCGCGTTAGCGAGATAGCCAGCGACGACCTCCCCCATCTCGCTGCTGTCGCGTACCCGCCTGCCAGCACCGCGCTCGGCAGCCAACCGGGCAATCTCGGAGAAATTGAACATGTGGGGTCCGAACACCACGGCTACGCTGGCCGCCGCTGGCTCGAGCAGATTGTGCCCTCCGGCGGGCACCAGACTGCCGCCGACAAATGCCACGTCTGCAGCAGCATAGAGAAGGGGCAGCTCTCCCATGGTGTCACCGACGAGGATATCCACTTCGGATGACAGCACTGCGGTGCGTTCGCTACGCAGTGAGACGGCAAAGGGGGTGCGACGGCAAAGGCGGGCCACCGGTGCGAACCGCTCGGGATGACGCGGCACAAGGACAAGAAGCAAATCGGGAAACCTGTCTTTCAGCAACCGGAACTGTTCAAGCACAAGTTCGTCCTCGCCCTCGCGGGTACTCGCAGCGATCCACACTGGCCGCTGTGGACCCCATTGACGACGTAGCGCCTGCGCCTGCTCGCGCAGACTCGCCGGCGGATTGATCTCGAACTTCATGCTGCCCGTGACCCGAACACGCTCCGGGTCAGCACCAAGCGTCCGCAGCCGTGCTGCATCTGCTTCAGACTGAGCCGCAAACAATCTTACCTGGGAGAGCGTCGCACGCGTAAACCTGGAAAACCGAAGATAACGGTGCATTGATTTTTCCGACATGCGCACGTTGGCGACGACGACAGGTACCGAGCGGGCGGCGCAGCCGTGAAACAGATTCGGCCACAGTTCTGTTTCCATAACGAGCGCAATCCGCGGCTGGGTCCGTTCAAGAAAACGCGCCACTGCGGAAGGCAGGTCGTAAGGAAGATAGCAATGTGCAACGCGGGCACCGAGAAGTTCGTGCACCTGCATAGATCCAGTGGGCGTCATGGTCGTTACCAGAATGACCTGTCCGGGGCAGCGCTGTTCCAATGCCGCTATAAGTGGCACCGCCGCACGCACTTCTCCCACCGATACTGCGTGCACCCATAACGCCCCTTCTGGGAGACGTGCGACGAATCCGAATCGTTCTTTCCAGCGGTGCCAATAGCCACGGTTGCGCAGACCACGAAGCAAGAGACGGATCAATACCGCAGGCACCAATAGGTAGAGTAACAGCGAGTAAAGTCGTCTTGTCACGTTCGTTTTGGCGCGGCGGCGGAGTATGGCGGTCATTGTACACGTTACCGGTGCGCTCCATGGCGAATCGCCAGTATCGGCGCGAGAAAATTTTGCGCGGACACGGGCCCATCGGCCAAGCGTATATGCTTCGGACATTGCTACGTACACTGCCGGGGATACAAATCAGGGACGCCGGGCAGATGCCTCGGATCCCGAAAGCATGTCGCGCTGTCGCCAAGCCCGGCTACCTGGGTCAGTCCGGAGCGGCCCGACGCAATGTCATTCTGGCCGGACTCGCCCGCCTCCTGAGGCGACAAAGCCGGTACTGCAGGCTCGGCATTGGCGCGGCGCCCAATCGGGCAAGACCCCTATCCGGCGTTGCCGTGTGTAAAGCACTGACGTTCGGCGGTGACAGACCTGTTCCGCCACAAGGTTATCTGGCGGAGCCGGCAATTTTTTAGCCTGTGGTGTCTTAGCTATTCCGACACCCCCAAATCTGCCGAAGGTCCGGCAAAAAATGTCCGACGCTTGTGGCGATACCGGCACTAAGTGGTGTTAGTGGGGTAAACGGCTGTCCCCTTTGATGAATATGCCCCAGCGCCAGAATTGTGACACGCGCCGGTTTATTCGTCCTTCACAACGTACACAGCGCCGCAATACGGGCAGCGTGCCTCACGGCTCTCCTCAAGAGGAAGATATACTCTTGGGTGCGAATTCCACAAGCTCATACCTTCCATCGGGCAATGCAGTGGCAGATCCGCCTGGGTCACTTCATAGCGGTTCTGTGCATTAGCCTGGAGTTCCTTCGGGTTCGGGGCTCGTCGGGAAGCTCCGTGTCCGTGCATGTCTGCCATCGTGATGCCTCTCAGCCACCTACTGCGGTAAGCCACTCGGGATATGCTGCTCGGCGTCCATGCACCTGATCGAAATAAAGTGCCTGCAACCGCTCGGTTACCGGCCCACGGCCACCGGAACCTATACTGCGCCCATCCAGTTCGCGGATCGGGGTTACCTCAGCAGCAGTACCGGTAAAGAAAGCCTCATCTGCGATGTACACTTCATCTCGTGTGATGCGCTTCTCGCGTACTGGAACACCGATTTCCGCAGCAAGCCTGAAGATCGTGTCACGCGTGATGCCGTCCAGGGCGGAGGTCAATTCTGGCGTGAAGAGTGCACCATCACGCACGATGAACACGTTTTCTCCACTGCCCTCAGACACATAACCCTCGGTATCCAGCAGCAGCGCCTCGTCAGCACCGGAAGATATGGCTTCACGCAGGGCGAGCATGGAGTTCATGTAATTGCCATTTGCCTTTGCACGGCACATCGCGATGTTCACATGGTGCCGGTTGTACGAAGAAGTGCGGACACGGATACCCTTCCTTTGGCCCTCATCACCAAGGTACGCGCCCCAGGTCCAGGCGGCAACGATTACATGAACCTTGAGATTATCGGCGCGCAGCCCCATTCCCTCTGATCCGTAGAAGCACATCGGGCGTATGTATGCCGACTCGAGGCGGTTCTCACGCACAGCTGCGCGCACCGCAGAATCCAGCGTCAGCTTGTCGTATGGCATGGGCATGTCCAGAATGTGTGCTGAACGAAACAGGCGATCGATGTGGGCATCGAGGCGAAAAATCGAAGTTCCGCGTTCCGTCTTATAGGCGCGTATTCCCTCGAATATGCCCATCCCGTAGTGCAGAGTATGGGTTAGTACGTGGGTTGTCGCCTCGCGCCAAGGAACAAGTTTTCCGTCATACCAGATGACGCCGTCACGGTCAGCCATAGACATCAGTATCTATCTCCTTCAGTAAATTATTCGCAAAATACACTCAGTTCGATGCTGAACCCGGCTCCATCGCGGCATGCCATATCCGCACGACCTGCTCCGGAAATTCTTCGAGCTCTCCGGCCACAACCAGTGCCTGACGCTCCAGAAGTTTCAGTCGGTGCTCGACCGACAGATAGCGGCGATAGGCGCGGACAAGAACTGCGGCGTCTTGGGCGTTGAGCAGACCGGCGCCGGCCAGAGCCTCCAACGAATGGATGTTATCCCGGAAACCAACGAGCTGGGGGTATTCGTGCGCCCGCCATAGAAGCCAATATTGCACCATAAATTCTATATCAATCATACCGCCCGGGTCTTGTCTTATATCAAACAGGTGTTCCGCATGCTTGGTCATAGCTGAGCGCATGCGGGCACGCATTTCGGCAACTTCCCGTCGCAGGTGATCGGGATCACGTTGAAGACAGAGAACCTCTTTACGCACCGCGTTGAAAACCTCGCCTAGCTCCTTGCTGCCAGCTACCGGACGTGCCCGCACAAGCGCCTGGTGCTCCCAGGTCCAGGCCTCGCCGAGCTGGTAGCTACGATATGCTTCCAGGCTAGTGACCAGAAGGCCACTGCCACCGCTTGGGCGTAGCCGCATGTCGATTGGATATAAAATTCCGGCTGGGGTACGCGTCGTGATTATATGAATCAGCCGCTGTCCGAGCCGCGTGAAGAATACTTCGTTGGACACGGCCTGAACGCCCTCAGTCATGCCTTCGCCCTGACAACTGTCGTACAGGAACACCA
>VFSW01016650.1_pt1 | contig 10018 bp, 8 predicted proteins | sample 5358111 | NCBI WGS metagenome assembly VFSW01 (sample SAMN11554181, study PRJNA540505) | mine drainage metagenome | isolation source: sediment from site ElyBrook_90M | place: USA: Ely Copper Mine, Vershire, VT | collected 2017
CGGAAACCGAATTCTCGTTCCATACCCTGACGGGCGGTCCGCAGTTGTTCCTGCCCAATCAATCGAACTCAGGCGACAAAAAAGAGAATTCATTCACGCCGAAGGCGAGCTTCGAGTATCAATACGACCCGCACGATCTCTACTACTTCACTTACGCCAAGGGATTCCGGCCGGGCGGCGCGAACAACCCGGTTCCCGCCTCCGCGTGCGGGACGGATTTCGCCAATTTCGGCATCAAGAACTCGCCCTCCACCTTCAATTCCGACACGGTCGACAGTTTCGAGGTTGGAGCGAAGAACAATCTCGACAACCGGGTGAAGATTGCGAGCAGCGTCTATTACATCCGCTGGCACAACATCCAGCAGGTCGTGGTGCCGCCCATCTGTCAGATCTCGTTCATTACCAATTTGGGCCAGGCTGTCGCCAAGGGAGCGGACGTGCAAGGCGAATTCGCGCTCACGGACAGCTTCACCGCGGAGCTGTCGGCCGGCTATACGGAGGCGCGCTACACCCAGGACTCCAGGCTGTCGCCCACGGAAACCACGCCCATCGTCGCAAGCGGCGACGCCATCGCGGGGCAGAGCGGACAGCCCGCGCCCCCGGTGACGGTCTCGCTGGGCCTCGAATACCGCTTCGAGCTCGCCGCCCACGATTCGTTTCTGCGTTTCGACGACGAATACGAGAGCCGCCCCAAATGGGCGGGCGCCAACCAGGATCCCAATACGCTTCAATTCGATTCGGCGAACTACGTGCTCCCGTCGACCAACTTCGCCTCCGCACGCGGCGGCATGAAAGTCGCCGGCTGGCAGGTAGAGGCGTTCTGCGACAATCTGTTCGACGCGCACATGGTCACCAACTACGAGTGGTCGATCGACTCCCAAGTGCCCGGCACCAGCCGTTTGCAGCGCGACTTCGCGTTCCGTCCGCGCACTTTCGGCCTCACGTTCATCTTCCGGAGCAAGTAGTGCGTCGGTGCGGCGCAACACTTGGCGCCGCACCTCCCAGGCGCCGCGCCGGCGCCGCGGAGAGCCTCCGGGCGGCGCTTCCGGGGAGGCGCTTGTTACACGGACGTACAACGAATGCGTTACGGCTTGCACCGCTTTTGCGCCGATGGTACTGTCGAGCGCGGTGGAATTATCTGACCATATAACAAACGATGGGGACGTGATGACAGCCACTCACTCGAAGCCGCTTTCCGGACTGTTCGATCGCCGCTTGTTGTTTTTCTCCCTCGCACTGGGCGCCGGCATGATGGCGGCCGGCAGGGCGCCTGCGACCGAGGCCAACGGCGCGGACAGCGCCAACGCGGCGAACGCCGCGGCCGGATCCGGCGCACTCGAGGAAATCGTCGTCACCGCGACGCGGCGCGAGGAGAGCATCAGCAAGGTGCCGATCTCCATCACCGCGATGAGCCAGGACATGCTCGACCAAAAGGGCATCCGCGACATCACCGAACTGGTGCGCTTCACGCCAGGGGTCTCGATCGACACTTCCGGTACCAATCAGATCTCGATCCGCGGCATTTCCTCCTCCGCAGGAGCCGGCACCACCGGCATCTACATCGACGATACGCCGATCCAGATGCGCGAGCTCGGCTTCAATCCGGACGAGACGCTGCCGAAGACCTTCGACCTCGACCGCGTCGAAGTGCTGCGCGGCCCCCAGGGGACGCTGTTCGGCTCCGGATCGGAAGGCGGCACGGTCCGTTACATCATGACGCAGCCGAGCGTGTCGCAGGAATCGACCTACGTGCGCAGCGAGGCCTCCTACACCGAATTTGGTCAGCCGAACGGCGAGGCGGGAATCGCCCACGGCGGACCCATCATCGATGGGGTGCTCGGCTACCGCGCGAGCATCTGGTATCGCTACGACGGCGGCTGGATCAACCGCGTCGACAATGCGGGCAACATCACCGAAAGCAACGCGAACTATTCCAATACGACCGCGGCGCGCTTGGCGCTGCTGTGGGAACCGGCCGATAACATCAAGGTCACGCCGAGCGTCATGTTCCAGAACAGACAGCAGCACGACCTTTCGACCTACTGGCCGGCCTACTCCAATCCGGGCGCGGGACGCTTCAACAACGCAACGCCCGAGCTCATTCCGATCCCCGACGAGTACTACTTGCCCGCGATCAAGCTGCAGGTGGATTTTTCCCACATGAGCTTCATCTCGAACACCTCGTACTATCATCGCAACGAGACCGACTCCTACCAGGGCACGGGCTACGACCTCGCCTATTACCAATCGCTCGGCTGGCCGGGCAACTTGAACCTCGGGTGCGGATCTGCCTCGACGACTCCCACCTCACCCTGCTCCTGGTATCCGCTGCTCAACGGCAACGGCATCCACATGCCGCCCGGGTTCGCGAACTACGCGACCCCGAACACCATGACCAACGAACAGCGCTCCTGGACGCAGGAATTCCGCCTGCAATCGAATGATCCGAGCGCGCGCGTCAAGTGGACCGCAGGCGTGTTCTGGCAGCTCGCGGAGGAACTGTCCGTCGAGAATCTCAACGATCCGAACATCAACAACCTGTTCCAGTCGCTCTACGGAGTCACCGCGGACAGCATTTTCGGCTCGTACTACAACTGCCCTCAGGCGGGTTATACCGCGGCCGTTGCGATACCGAATTGCTCCATTTACAACAACTACAACAAGTCCTATGACCGGCAGATCGCGGGCTTCGGCGAAGCCACCATCGGGCTGGTCGACAATTTGTCGCTGGTGCTGGGTGCCCGCTACTCGAAGCTTGGCTTCTCCTTGAATCACATCTCCAACGGCTACGAAAACTACGGTCCGTATCCGGCGGCGGGAAGCGAATCGAATACGGCCTTCACGCCGCGTGTCGGCCTCGACTGGCAGATGAATCAGAACAATCTGCTCTACTTCACCTATGCGAAGGGATTCAGGCCCGGCGGCTTCAATGCTCCGCTGATACCGGCCTGCGGCCCGGGCCTCGTCGCGGAGGGATTCAGCAACGGGCAGGCACCCTCGACTTACGGTCCCGACAATACGCAGAGCTTCGAGGTCGGATCGAAGAACAACGTCAACAACGTGTTCAAGGTCGCCACCAGCGTCTACTACATCAAGTGGAACAACATCCAGCAGAACGTGTACATCGCTGGCAACTGCGGACTGCAGTTTACCGACAACCTGGGAACCGCCGTCGCGAAGGGTTTCGACTTGCAACTTGATGCCAATCTGGGTGGCGGATTCAGCTTCGAGCTCTCGACGGGCTACACCAGCGCCCGCTTCATCAAGGACACGACGGGTGGACTCGCGCTGAACGGCGATGCCATTGCGGGCAACGCCGCGCTCAACTACGCTCCGGGCACGAGCCCGCCCTGGACGGTCGCCTTCGGCCCGCAGTACAGCTTCAAGCTCTTCGAGCACGACGGGTTCGTGCGGGCCGACTGGGAATACACCAGCCGCAACCCGTGGCTCGCGCCGGTACAGGACCCGCGCAGCAGCCAGTACGATTATGGCTTCTCGTACACGCTTCCGGCCACCAGCTTCACCTCGATGCGCGCCGGCATGAAGTTCGGCGGGTGGGACGTCTCGCTCTTTTGCGACAACCTGTTCAACAAATTCCCGGTGGTCAACTACGCGCAGACGCAGGCCGATTCGTTCAATCCCGCCGGACCGCCGACGCCGCAGGAGAACGACTTCACGTTCCGCCCGCGCACCATCGGCATCACGGCAACCTTCAAGATGTAGCGTTCAGCAAAGATCGCCGGCAGCACCCGCTGCCGGCGATCCTCGTCCCGATGATGTATCCGCGGTGCTGCCGCACAGGGTTGGCGGGCCGGCGCAGCCCGGCCCCCGCCGCTGCCTGCGGGCCGTAAGCGTTAAGCCACCGCCCGCGCCGACTGCATGCCGCAGGCATCCCTCACCGAGGCGCTGAGCAGCGCCAAGCCTTCTTCCAGCACCGCATCGGGAATCGTGAGCGGAGCGAGCAGGCGCACCACATTCGCCTCCGTGCCGCAGGACAGGAGGATCAGGCCGCGCTTCTCCGCGGACGCCAGGATGGCCGCGGTCACGGCGGCATCCGGCTCCTTGGTCTTCGGATCCCGGACCATCTCGAAGGCCACCATCGCGCCCAGGCCGCGCACATCGCCGATCGCCGGGATCTCCCTTGCCAGCGCCTCCAAGTGCGCGCGCATCTTCTGACCGACGCGCGCGGCGCGCGCGCACAGGCCCTCGGTCTCGATGACATCGAGCACCGCGTGGGCTGCGGCAATGCTCAAGGGATTGCCGCCGTAGGTTCCGCCGAGACCGCCGGCATGCGCGCTGTCCATGATGGCCGCACGGCCGGTCACGCCCGACAGCGGCAGACCGCCGCCCAGGCCCTTGGCGACGGTGATGAGATCCGGCGCGACGCCTGAATGCTCGATGGAGAACATCTTGCCGGTACGCGCGATGCCGCCCTGCACTTCGTCCGCGATGAGCACGATGCCGTGCTCGTCGCAGATCCTGCGCAGCGCCTTGAGGAAGTCGTAGGGCGCCACGTTGAAGCCGCCCTCGCCCTGCACCGGCTCGATCACGATGGCCGCGACGGATTTCGGATCCACATCGCCGCGAAACAGCCGATCCAGATCGGCGAGCGCCTGCTCCGTGGTGACGCCGCGATACGGGAGCGGGAACTCGGCGTGATAGATCTCCGCCGGGAACGGCCCGAAGCCCTTCTTGTACGGCATGACCTTGCCGGTGAGCGCCATGGTCATCAGCGTGCGGCCATGGAAGCCGCCCGAAAAGGCGATCACCGCCGAGCGCTTGGTGTGATATCGCGCGATTTTCACCGCGTTCTCGAGCGCCTCGGCGCCCGACGACAGGAAAATCGACTTCTTGGGAAAATCGCCCGGTGCGAGCGCATTCAGGCGCTCCGCCAGACGCACGTAGGACTCGTAGGAGACGACATGGAAGCAGGTGTGCGCGAACGCCTCGGCCTGCGCCGCCACGGCCGCCATGACCTTGGGGTGGCGATGTCCGGTATTCAGCACCGCAATGCCGGCCGCAAAATCGATGAAACGCCGGCCGTCGACGTCCCAGATTTCCGAGTTCTCCGCTTTGACGGCGTAGATTCCCTTGGTCCCCACCCCGTTCGCCACCGCGGCCGCCTTGCGGGCCTTGAGCTCCGATGATTTCGACATATGCGTCCCCCAAAAATGCGCTGCTGAGCCGTGGGACGGTATCATTGGCCGCTATTTTGAGCAAAACTTGACCCATGAGCACCGCGCATCCGCCGCCGCCGTCCACCCTGGATCGCGCCCTCGCCGCTCAGGCCGGGATCACCGCCGGCACCCTGCCGGTGCGGGTGGTGCGCGCCGGCCTCGAGCACCGGGCGGAGGAGGAGGACCGCGTGGCCGTCGAGGCGCCGCTCGAGTTTCAACTGCATCATCCGGCGCTGGGCATGGAGCCCGTTTCCTTCGGGACCACCATGAGGACCCCGGGAGACGACGAATGGCTCGCCGCCGGGCTGCTCTACGGCGAGGGTGTCGTGAACCGGGCCGCCGACATCGAGGCCGTCGAATCGAGCACCCGCAAGCCCAACGTGGTGAACGTGCGGCTGCATCCGAGCGTGCCCCTGGAGTTGCAGGCCGCATCGCGGCGCTTCTCGGCCGGCTCGAGCTGCGGCGTGTGCGGGACCACCGGTCTCGATGCCGCGATCGCGCGGGCCGCCGCGACCCGCATCACGACCGAACAAGGCATCGAGCTGTCGGTACTGTTCGAGCTGCCGCAGCGCATGCGCCGCGATCAGAAGCGATTCGGCGACACGGGCGGCATTCACGCCTCGGCCTTGTTCGATTTGCAGGGAAATCTTTTGACGGTGGCCGAGGACGTGGGCCGGCACAACGCCTTCGACAAGCTGGTGGGCGAGAATTTGATGGCGGGGCGCGTGCCGTTCTCGGGCCATGCGGTGCTGCTGAGCGGCAGGGCGAGCTACGAGTTGGTGCAGAAGGCGCTGCGCGCAGGCGTCGCCGTGCTCGCGGCGATCGGTGCGCCCTCCAGCCTGGCGGTCAATCTCGCAGCCGCCTCGGGACTCACCTTGGTGGGATTCCTGCGCGACGCCCAGTGCAACGTGTACTCGAACCCCCAGCGTCTTATCGGGGGCGGACGCTAGAAGTTCCTGGTTCTGCCGCCGGCGAACGGCCAGTCGCAGGATTTCGCGGCGCCGGCATTGAGCCACGCCCGGGTCGCCCGAACGGCCGTCATGACACTGGGATGCGCGGCGGCGGACTGTGCCGCGCTCAAGAACGTGCGCCACTCCCGGCTGTTCAGGAAATTGCGGGGCTTCTCGATTGCAACGGCCATGGTCCGCTCCTAGGTCCGATCAGGTTTCGTGCGGGCGGCGCCCGGAGCCGCGCTGCGACAAGAGAAAACCGAGCGCCACGCCGAGCATCGCCGTCACGCCGAGCGCCTGCCACGGGTTGCTGCGCACGTAATCGTCCGCGCCGCTCACCAGGTCTCGCGCCTTGTGCACCCAGTCCTCGGAGGCGTCCATCAGCGGGTCGATCACCGAGGCGAGACTGCCGGATGGCGCGGCACCCAATCCTCCCACATGCAGATCTTTCTTCGCGCTGGTGTCGTTCAAACTCGCCAACATGGACTGCTCCCTTGGTGGACTCGATTCGTCAGTGCAGCGAATTATGGCCGCGAGCGCGCCCGGTGCGGAGCGGCCAAGGGCGCGCGCGCGCGTAGGAATTTGCTCACGGCCCCGGTGAGCGCCGCGCATGGCGGCAGTTCAGTTGACCTGGTAACCGCGACCCTGCAGGCAGGCCGCCATGGCGCGATCGTAATAGCTGTGGCTGCGATTCGTGTCGGCCTGCGACACGCCGCCGTCGGGCTGCGTCGGATCAAAGCCGGTTTGCCCCCTGGCCCACGTGTGGCACTCGAATTGATCCGCGGCCTGCTGATCCTTCGACTGGCCATTCGCGGGGTATACGATCAAATCGCTCTGGCCGGTCGGGGCGGCCGGGGCGGCCTCGGACTGGGCGCCATCCGCGCCGTCGGGCGGTGCAGTCCCCGCCCCGTCCGGCGGCGGCACCACGGCGTAGCCGTTCTGCTCGGGCTGCCAGGTGTAGTAGACATTGTCGGCGTAGTAGTAGGGGATGCCGCCGAACCAGATCGTCGAGTAGTACGGCGGCAGAGCGCCGATCACCAGTCCCGCCGGCGGCGCCACCACGACGAATCCCGCGGCCCGCGGCGCGTACCAGACGCCGCCGCTGAAATAGAACGGCGAGCCGCCGTGATAGTACGGATGGTAATCGGGCGGCAATGTGCGCGCCACGCTGCCCACCGGCGCGTAGTAGCGCCCGTGGTTGTAGCGGGCATCCATCACCTGGCCGCGCCCATCGACGAACGGCCGGCCCGGGGCACCGGGCCGCCCGGGGGATCCGCGCGCCGGCGCCGGACGCTGCCCCTCCGCCCGCGGCCGCGGCTGGTCGGCGGCGGACGCGCTCTGCGCGCCCCATGCCATGGCGGCCATCGCTAACAATCCCATCCACACCGTTCGCTTGTTCATGACTGGCATCCCATCAGCTCACCGTGTACCCGCGACCTTCCAAGCATGCGCCCAGCGCGCGCCGATACAAGTCGGCGCGTGCCCGCCCGGCGGCGGCGGCCTGTGCCGCGGACTGGCCGTTGATCTGCGCCTGGGTCTGCTGCGCCTGCGCCTGTGCGTTGGCGTCGGCAGCGGTCCCCACGATGGCGCCCGTGGCGCCGCCCAGCAGCAACCCGGCGCCGGCGTTTCGAGGGCCGCCGATAATGGCGCCGAGGATGGCGCCGCCGATCGCGCCGACCGCAGTGCCCGTGCCCGGCGGATTCGCCGGCTGCACCACCACCCGCTCGTAGGGAGTGGCGTCCGGCCGGCTCGGGTCGACTCCGGTCTGCTGAACGGCCCACTGGTGGCACTCGTAACGGTCGCGCGCTGTCTGCTCGGGCGACTGTCCGTTGTTCGGATAGACGAATACCTTCTCGGGCTGCGGCGGAGGCGGCGGCGGTGGGGCCGGCACCGCAACGGTGCGCGGCGGCGGAGTCACGCAGGCGGCCAGAGCCAGGCCCGCGCCAAGCATGGCAGCGGCGCGCAGCGCCAACGCCGAGCGTCGAGAAAAGTTAAGAAACGTCATGCGCGTATCCCCTCTTGATCCTTGATTCAGCTAACGTGAATCCCGTCAATCAGTTGACCGGCGCCAGGCCCCGGAGTTCGTTCGATGGCCCGCAACGATGACCAAGATGGCCTGAGTTCATGAGCAGCGCAGGCTGCCAGGCGGCGGTGTCCGACGCCGTCAAGGTTTGGCGGGTTTGCGGAATTTCAAGATGAACTGATCGGTTCGGCCACGGATCGCCGGATCGAACACCTTGGCGGTGCGCGGATCCGACGGCTGGCGCAGCAGGTCGCTGCTGCCGACAAATTCGAAGCCCGCCGCCAACACCTCCCGTTTCACTGTGGCAGGGTCGATTCTATGTAAAGTCGCGGTCACGCTGCTGCCCGCTCCCGGCACCGAGGAGTGATCGAGAATCAGATAGATGCCGCCCGGCTTGAGGGTCTCGAACACCATCTGGTTGAAGACGGTGAGGTTCAAACCCGGGAAATTATGCAGATCGTGATAGTTCTGCGAAGTCCACACCAGATCCACCGGTTCAGGCGTCTTCAGTTCCGCGAACGGTTCGACGACGACGCTGAGATTCGGATAGCCGGGGTCGTCGGCAATCGCCTTGACCCGGGAGGCGAAGTCCGGGGCGTCGGCGGGCGCGTCCGGACGCCGCGCAGGCACCAGCGCGTACACATGGCCGGCACCCCCCACCGCCTTGCTGATGATCCGCGTGTAGTAGCCGCCGCCCGGCAGGAGCTCCGCGACCTTCAGTCCGGGTGCGATTCCGGCATAGAGGAGCGTCGCCGCCGGCTTGCGGTTCACGTCATGCTCGACGTCGGCTGCGGGACGAGCCGGATCGGCCACCGCCGCGGCGAGGAATTCGGGAATGCGGGGCGCCGGCGCCTGCGCTGCCGGGGCCTGGGTGCCGGCCAGCATGACGGCGGCCAGCAGCGCCGAGCGGCCGATCGGTTGGCGAATCATGGTTCTCTCCCCGTGGGCGTGATGGGTCGGGATTCTATCACCAGCGCCGCTCCTCGCAGCCGCGTAGAATTCCCTGCCCCTCGGGTTGCAAAGGTTCCTATGAGTCTCAGCGTTTTCGATATTTTCAAGATCGGCATCGGCCCGTCGAGCTCCCACACCATGGGTCCCATGAACGCCGCCAAGAGCTTCGCGGAGCTGCTCGCCGCGCGCGGTTTGCTGGAACGCACCGCACAGGTCTCGGCACAGCTGTACGGATCGCTGGCGCTCACCGGCCGCGGGCATTGCACCGATCGCGCCGTACTGCTGGGGTTGGAGGGCATGAGTCCGGACACCATCGACTCCGTCGCGGTCGAGCCGACCCTGCATCGCATCCGCTCGGGCGGCCGCATCCGGCTGCTGGGGCGTCACGAGATCGCCTTCGACGAGCCGCTGAATCTGTTGTTCCACATCGATCAGGTGCTGCCCGGACACTCCAACGGCATGCGTTTCACCGCGCATGACGCCGCCCTCGAAGTGCTCGCGCGCGAGGAGTACTACAGCATCGGCGGCGGCTTCATCGTGCGGGCCGGCGAGTCCGCGGCCGGCGGCGCGACGCGTGCGCCGCCGCCCTACGAGTTCGAGTCCGGTGCGCGGCTTCTCGAGCTGTGCAGGCAGGAAGGACTGGAGATTCACGAGCTCATGTTGGCCCGCGAACGCGCCTGGTCGGACGATGCGCAGATTCGAGCGCGCCTCATGCGCATCTGGCAGGTCATGCAGGACTGCGTGCGCCGCGGCTTCGAGGCGCAGGGACTGCTGCCCGGCGTGCTCGGCGTGCGGCGCCGGGCACCCAAGCTGTATCGCCAGCTGATGAGCGGCGACCCGTCGAGCCCGATGCACGCGCTCGATTGGGTCAACGTGTATGCATTGGCCGTGAACGAGGAGAACGCCGCGGGCGGCCA
>VFSW01016651.1_pt1 | contig 10017 bp, 6 predicted proteins | sample 5358111 | NCBI WGS metagenome assembly VFSW01 (sample SAMN11554181, study PRJNA540505) | mine drainage metagenome | isolation source: sediment from site ElyBrook_90M | place: USA: Ely Copper Mine, Vershire, VT | collected 2017
GGGGTTGAAAGCCGCCCGCCACCAGCGCCCCAGACTGCCCTGGGTGGCATAGAAAATGAAACTGAGCAGCAACGGTACCGCGATGGCGATGGGGCCTTTGGCGAGAAAACCCAGGGCCATCCACAAAAATACCCGCCAGCGCGCATGGCGGTCATCCGATGCCCACACCCGGTATATGTCAAACCCCGCTGCCGCAATGAGCAGGCTCAACACGCCGTCCATGGCCGCTGCCTCTCCCGACACCACGACGCCCAGCGCGGTGGCGCAGAACAGGCCCGCCAGCCAACCAGTTTCACGATCAAGGTAGCGCTTTCCAAAGCGGATCAACAACGCCACCCAGAACAAGCAGGCCACGGCGGAAGGCAACCGAAACACCCAGGCATGGACGCCAAACACCTGTACCAGGGGTGCCTGGAGCCAGAAGGCCAGAATCGGTTTTTCAAAGAAGGGCTGCCCATTGAGCGTGGGCGTAATGAAGTCGCCGCTATGGGCCATCTCCACAGCGACTTCGGCATACTCACCTTCGTCTTCGTCGAACAGGGGCAGGCGACCCAGATTGAACAGCGTGACCAATAATGCAAAAGCCAGCAACCCGATCAACCATCGGGGTGCTGGCTTGCTGGCGTCGGGGTGCGTGAGGAAGGCCATCAACGGAGCCTACCAAAAACCCCCTGCTTCAACCACCCATGCGTTTGCGCGGTTGAAACGATTTGTCGACTTTGGCCCAAGGCGCTGCGGCATGGGTGCGGGGACGAGCGCCCGCACCTGCGGGGCGCGCCCCACCAGCGCCCTGGGGTTTGCCATGCCGGTTGCCTCCCTTCGGGGCGGGACGACTGGGGCGGAAAGGCCGCTTGGGTTCGAAGCCCTCGATGGTATGGACCTGGATGGGCTTTCCGGTAAAACGCTCGATGCGCTGCAGATGCAGGGCATCGCGCCCACTGGCCAGGGAAATGGCAATGCCCTTGTTGCCCGCGCGACCCGTGCGGCCAATGCGGTGCACATAGTCTTCCGCCATTTTGGGCAGGTCGTAGTTGATGACGTGCGAGATGCCGGGCACGTCAATGCCGCGCGCCGCCACATCGGTGGCCACCAGCACGCGAAAACGACCGCGACGCAAGCCTTCCAGGGTACGGTTGCGCGCGCCCTGATGCATGTCACCGTGCAGGGCTGCTGCCGCATGGCCCATGCCGCTCAAGTCGCTAGCCAGCACGTCGGCATCGCGTTTCGTTGCGGTAAAGATGATGGCCTGGTTGAGGTCCACGTCGGTGAGCAGGTGGGCCAGCAGGCGGTTTTTGTGCGCCATGTCGTCCACATAATGCAGGCGCTGGTCGATGTTCTCGTGCGACTCCTTGATGTTGGTGGCTTCGATGCGCACGGGGTCACGCAGCAGGTCGCGCGACAGGCGCACGATTTCCTTGTCCATGGTGGCCGAGAACAGCAGGGTCTGGCGCGTGGCCGGGGTTGCGGCAGCGATGCGCTCCACATCCTCGATGAAGCCCATGTCAAGCATGCGATCGGCTTCGTCAAGCACCAGCATCTCGAGCTGCGACAAATCGATGCGGCCATGTTCCATCTGGTCGATCAGGCGTCCGGGCGTTGCCACCAGGATGTCGAAGGGCTTGGAGAGCATGCGGTTCTGTACGGGATAGGGCATGCCGCCCAGAATCGATACCGTACGCACCTGTTTGAGATGACGACCATATTTCTTGGTGGCCTCGGTAATCTGGTTGGCCAGTTCACGCGTGGGGCTCAAAACCAGCATGCGCGGGCCGCGGCCGGTGCTGGGCTGGGTAGCGATGCGGTGCAGGGCCGGCAGCATGAAAGCTGCGGTTTTTCCCGAGCCCGTGCGCGACGAGACCATCAGGTCGGCGCCCGAGAGCAAGGCGGGAATGGCCTGAGCCTGGACGGGCGTGGCAGTAACGTAGCCCGCCTCGGTCACGGCGGTGACGATGCGGGGATCCAATTGCAGTTGATCGAAGCGAAGTTCGTTTGTCATGTTCAGTGGTGTTTTCCAGTAAAAATCAATGGGCAAAAGCGCACACACGGCACAGCGTCGACCAGGAAAGGCCATCGACTGGCAGATAATGATTTCAGCGGGATGATAAGCCGCCGGCGCAATGTCACTAACCGGCGAGCAGGATATTCGACGAATCGAATCAAGAAGGTCAGAGACAACTCAAGCAATGCATGTTGCACTGCAATAGCCCGCCACTATACCTGATTTTTGGCAGAGCGCAAGCTTTTTTTGGCAAGCCGCGCCGCAAGGCGTATCCTCTCGGGTGCACCGCAGCCGCCCCGTCGGCACGCGCGTTTTTGTTCAATCCAAGAGGGTCCATTCATGAGCAGCGCCTATCAGGACGCCATTCCCGCAACGCTGATTCCCGGTGACGGAATCGGTCCCGAAATCGTCAAATCCGTGGTTGCCGTGCTGGAGGCCGTAGGCGCCCCGCTGGCCTGGGATGTGCAGAAGGCTGGCATGGCTGCCGTGGCCGAATCCCTCGACCCGCTGCCTGAAGCCACCCTGGCCAGCATCCGGCGAACGGGCCTCGCCCTCAAGGGCCCCCTGACCACGCCCGTGGGCGGCGGGTTTCGCTCCATCAACGTGCGCCTGCGTGAAGAATTCAAACTCTACGCCAACGTCCGCCCGGCCCAGACCCTGATTCCCGGCGGGCGCTATGAGGACGTGGACATCGTGCTGGTGCGTGAAAACCTGGAAGGGCTCTATGTGGGCTTCGATCACTACATTCCCATCGACAACGACCCCCACGGGGCCGCCATTTCCTCAGGGGTGAACACGCGCGCCGGCAGCCGGCGCATTGCCCGCTACGCCTTTGAATATGCCGTGAGGAACGGGCGCAAGAAAGTCACCATCGTGCACAAGGCCAACATTCTCAAGGCACTCACGGGTATCTTTCTGGAAACGGCGCTGGAGATCGGCAAGGAATATGCCGACCGCCTGACCATCGACGAGCGCATCGTGGACGCCTGCGCCATGCAGTTGGTGCTCGACCCCACCCAGTTTGACGTGATTCTGACCACCAATCTTTTCGGCGACATCCTCTCGGATGAAATTGCTGGGCTGGTGGGGGGGTTGGGGCTGGCGCCGGGCGCCAACATCGGTGAAGGTGCGGCCATTTTTGAAGCAGTGCATGGCTCGGCCCCGGACATTGCCGGCCAGGGCATTGCCAACCCGCTGGCCCTGCTCTCTGCCTCGGCCATGATGCTGGATCACATCGGTCGCCCGCAACAGGGCCAGGCCGTCCGCCAGGCCATTCACGACATGCTCATCACCGACGGCATCCGCACCCGGGATCTGGGCGGCAAGGCCACCACCCAGGAAGTCACCCAGGCCCTGCTGCGACGCGTTAGCGCCCGAAAATCGTAATCCCGTTGCTACCCACCGCGGTATAACCGTAGGGCACCGCCCCCATGAAGCCATTGGGGATGGTGCTGCCCTGCGGCTGGGTGATGGCGTAGAGGGTGTTGTTGCCCGCATTGGAGGCCTGGCTGGTCCAGGTGGCGCCATCGATGCTGGTGAAGACCGAGCCCGAATCCCCCACGGCCACAAACTGGGTGCCAAAGTTCAGCGCCTTGATGCCCACCGGAAAATGCGTCACCGGCACGTTGTCGATGGTGAAGTTGCTGGGCGTGGACCAGTTCATGCCGTCGATGCTGGTCTGCAAGGCGCCGCCGTCACCCGCAGCAACCCACAGGGGCAGGAACAACAACGGCGGGTAGCCCGGCACCGTGGAGGGCGCGGAGTTCATGGTACACGCCACTCCATGGAGGTTTTCGGTGGTGGTGGTCTTGATGCCTGCATTGGTCCAGCTGGTGGCCCCGTTGGGATCGGGTGTGGCAATGATGGTACCGTTGGTTCCCACCGCGACCCATGACCAGAAGGGCAAGGCGCAGAAATTGAAGGTGACCCCATACAGGTCGTTGGTAGGGATGCTGCTGCCCACGGTATACGCCCAGTTCTGCCCGTCACCACTCCACAGGATGGTGGCTTTGGAGCCCACCACCACATGGGCGCCCATGAGGGCTGCCCATCCGTTCTGGTTGGTCGTCACCGCATAAAAATTGACGTTGCCGAGGTTGGGCGGCATGGTGGTGGCCGGATACCACTTGGCATCCGCTGGCGTAAAGGTGGGCGGACCCGCGTAGGCCAGACCAACCGCCGTGGGGTTGACGACCGTCAGGCCGCTGAAACACAGGGTACCGTTGTCACCGGCCACCACATAGGTGCCCCAGCCATAGTCCGTGGTGCGCAATGAACCCCCGGATGGCGGCGTGCAGGCGGGTTGCGGGGGCAAGGCCGTCCATTTCATGGAGTCGGTGCTGATGAACATGTTGGGGCCCGTCCCCACTGCCAGGTAGTTGCGCAGGCTGCCATTGTCCGGGCCCAGCAGGCCTGCGTTGTCACCGAAGGACACGCCATACAGCGTGGGAGCACCGGTGGGGCAGGCGCCACTTGTGGCCGTGCAGGGCGCCCAGGTACTGCCCGCAAAACGAGGTGTGGCGGGCAGGCTGTTGGATTGCGGGCCCCCGGCGCTGTTGGGATTACCCAAATGGGTATTGATGGCAAAGCTGTAGGGCAGCCCATTGAGCAGGCTGCTCATCACAAAGGGAGAAGCGGCGTTCACCTGGGCGCCCACGGCATTGCCGGAAGGACCGATGGTGACGCCCAGAGTGGACTGAATCCACCAAACCCAGTAATACAGTCCGCCATTGGGGGGGCTGCTCCAGGTCAGGGTCACCTGGCCATCGCCGGGTACCGCGCTTTGCAACACAGGGGCTGGCGCCGAGCTGCCGCCACTGCCACCGCCACCGCAACCCGAAATCACCAGTGCTGCCAGGGCGGCAGCCACCATTCCACTCCATTGACGCTTCAACATGACTTTCCTTGACTGTGAGTCGCGAGACAAGCGTTGCATTTTGCCTGAACCCGCACTGCTTCGTAAACTTGATGCCTTCAGCGCACCATCTGGTTGATTTCGATGATGGGCAGCAATACGGCCACCACGATGAGCGCCACCATCGCTCCCATCACCAGGATCAGCGCCGGTTCGAGCAGGGTGGTGAGCAGCAGGATGCGCCGCTCCAGGGTGCTGGCCTCGCCGCGTGCCGCCCGCTCCAGCATGTCCGGCAGGCGCCCGGTACTTTCGCCGGAGTGGATGAGCTGCAGCAGGATGGGCGGGAAACGGCGATGCACGCCCAATGCCCGGGCGAGGCTCGATCCTTCACGCACGCGCGTGATGGCGTCCATCACGTCACGGCGCAGCGCCGTATTGGCCAGCGCATCGGCTGCCCCCTGCAGTGCAGGCAGGATGGGTACCCCGCCCCCCACGAGGATGGAGAGCGTACTGGCAAAGCGCTCGGTGTTGTAGCCGCGCACGGACTTGCCGATGACGGGCCAGTGCAACAGGCGCTCGTCCCACGCCAGGCGCACCCGTGGTTGGGCCAGCGCCCGGCGCGCCAGCCAGGCGCCTGCCACAACCAGCAGCGCCAGTGCCCAACCCCAGTGCCGGATCAGGTCGGAGAGCGTGATCATGACGCGGGTCAATAAGGGCAGGGCTTGATGGTTGCTGGTGAATACGGCCACCACCTGCGGTACCACGGTGGTCATGAGAAAGACCACGATGCCCAGCGCCACCAGCGTCACGATGGCGGGATAGGCCATGGCCATCCACACTTTCTGGCGCAGCGCATCGCGCGCTTCCGCGTAATCCGCGAGGCGCTCCAGCACCCAGCCCAGCCGGCCGCTCTGCTCGCCCGCCGCCACCAGGGCCTGATAGATGGGCGGAAAATCCCGGGGATGAAACGACAATGCCGTGGCCAGCGGGCTGCCGCCCAGCACTTCGGAGCGTAATTCCAGCATGCGCTCGCGCACAATGGGGCGTTCTGCTTCCGAGGCTGCCGCAGCCAGGGCTTCGTCCAGGGGAATGCCGGCATTGAGCAGGCTGGCCAACTGCCGGATCACCGTCACCCGATCGCCACTGGACAGCCGGCGCACCATCCAGGCGCCCCCCCGGCGTGCCGCAGATTCCTTGGCAGTGGCGAGAGAGAAGGGAATCAAACCGCGCGCGCGCAACAGGGTGCGCGCCTGGCGCAGCGAATCCGCCTCGACGATGCCCGACTCGGAGCGGCCGCCCTGGTCCAGGGCTTCAAACCGGTAGACCGGCATCGCTAGGCGTCGCCCGTCACGCGCAGCAATTCCTCAAGGGTGGTGACGCCCGTAGCCAACCAGCGTTCACCATCCTGACGCAAGGTGCGCATGCCGTGCTGCAAGGCCCAGTCGCGCAACTGCGCTTCCGAGGCGCGCTGATGGATGAGCGCGCGCAGGCCCTCATCCACTTCCAGCAATTCGTAGACGCCGCTGCGCCCCTGATACCCGGTCTGGCTGCAGGCCGTACACCCCGCCGCCTTCGACGGTCCACCGCAGACGGGGCAGCAGCGGCGCACCAGCCGCTGGCTCAATACCCCCAGCAGGGAGCTGGCCAGGAGAAAAGGTTCGATTCCCATGTCGATGAGGCGATTGACCGCACTCACCGCATCGTTGGTGTGCAGGGTAGCCAGCACCAGGTGCCCCGTAAGGCTGGCCTGCACCGCAATCTGGGCGGTGTCGGCATCGCGGATCTCGCCAATCATGATGACGTCAGGATCCTGGCGCAGGATGGCGCGCAGGGCCTTGGCAAACGTCAGGTCGATGCGCGGGTTGACCTGGGTCTGGCCGATGCCATCCAGGTGATACTCGATGGGGTCTTCCACCGTCATGACGTTGGTGGTTTGCGTATCAAGCCGCGAGAGCGCTGCGTAGAGCGTGGTGGTCTTTCCGCTGCCGGTGGGCCCCGTGACGAGGATGATGCCGTGGGGGCGGCGTGTGAGGCCATCAAAACGCTTGAGGGTGTCGTCGGCCATGCCGAGCCGTGCCAGATCCAGCCTGCCAGCTTCCTTGTCCAAGAGGCGCAGCACGGCCCGCTCGCCATAGCCCGTAGGCAATGTGGACACCCGCACATCCACCGGGCGCCCGGCCACGCGCAGCGCGATGCGGCCATCCTGCGGCATGCGTTTTTCGGCAATGTCGAGTTGCGCCATGATCTTGATGCGGGAAATCAGTGCCGCATGCAGGGCTTTTTTGGGACGCACCACGTCACGCAGCGTGCCGTCCACGCGAAAGCGCACCACCGAGGCCTGCTCGGCGGGCTCGATATGGATGTCGGAGGCGCCTTCGCGCGCGGCCTGGGTGAGCAGCGCATTGATCATGCGAATGATGGGGGCATCATCGCGCGACTCCAGCAGGTCTTCCACGGCGGGCAGATCCTGCATCAGGCGCGACAGGTCGATTTCTTCTTCGGCTTCGCCCACCACCTGCGCCGCGCCACCTTCATACTGCGCATAGGCACGCGCCAGGGCGGCCTGCCATGCTTCCATGTCCTGATGGCGAATGCGCAAGGGGCCGTACACGCGCCCCACTTCGGCCAGCGCCTCGGGGCGGGTGTCGTCGCAGGTCCACACTTCGGTGGCCTGTGCATGCTGCGCCACCACCAGCACCCGCCCGTCACGGGCAAAGGCAAAGGGCAAGAGGCGCGCTGCCATGGTGGAGAGGCCGGATTGCGAGGCGTCCATGCCCAGCCTCAAGGGGTTCTGGGCGGCGGTCCGCCCGGCAGCGGGGAGGCAGTGGGTTCGACGCTGGTGGACCCCGGGGTCACGAAAGGCGCACCGCCCCCCATTGCCGAAGGCAGCGGGGTCAGGGATTCATTGGAGAGCACGCGCACGTTGGGTTGATAGTCGTCACGCATTTCCTTCATCAGGCCATAGCGATCATTGGTAAGGGCGTCACTCTGTTCCGCCGTCCGCACCACATAGGGTCGCAGAAACAGCATCAGGTTAGTCTTGACCCGGGTCTTGGTTTCGTAACGGAACAGGGCGCCGATGAACGGAAGGTCGCCCAGAAACGGCGTTTTTTCCATGCTGTCGGCATAGTTGTCGGACAACAGTCCGCCCAGCGCCACCACCTGCCCATCCTCGACCAGTACGTTGGACTCCAGTGCGCGTTTGGTATAATTGGGGCCGTTGATATTATTGACTGTGGAAGCGTCCACTGCGGAGGATTCCTGATAGATCTGCAATCGCACCAACCCGCCTTCCGAGATCTGCGGCTTGATGCGCAAGGTCAGCCCCACGTCCTGGCGGTTGACAGTCGTGAATGGATTGATGGTTCCAGTCACCCCTGTTTGGGCATACTGACCCGCGACGATTGGGATGTTATCAGCAATCACGATGCTTGCTTCTTCGTTGTCCAGCGTCAGCAAGTTGGGAGTGGACAGCACGTTCACCCCCGAGATGTTGCTGACCGCGCGCGCCAGCGCTGACAGGCCCATGACGCCGTTGAAGCTATGCAGCACGGCGATGTTGGTGCCCGCCGAGGGCACCACGCCGGCCGTGGCGATGTTGGCGGCAGCGCCCAGGTTGAGCAGGCTGCCTGCCTGCGGGCTTAAGGCCACGATGTTGCTGCCCGGTGTGCCGGCATTGAAGTTGGTGCCGGCAAAGGTCTGGGTGGCCCCGCCGCCCAGCAACCCCTGCAATTGAACGCCAAACTCATCGGCCTTGTTGCTGGACACTTCCACGATCATGGATTCCACATAGATCTGGGCACGGCGCGCGTCCAGTCGGTCGATCACGGCGCGCAGGTTGCGATACACCTGCTCGTTGGCCGTGATGATGATGGAGTTGGTGGTGGCATCCGCCTGGATCATGCCCGCCGGGATACTGCCACCCGACCCTCCTGCCGAGTAGGTGCGCGTGTTGCCGCCCGTGCCGCCGCTACTGCCGCCTGCGGAACCGAACGGAGAAGCCGCGCCGGAACTGCCTGAGCCGGCAGAGGAGGCGCTCGAACTGCCCATGCTGCTGCCCATGCTGCTGCCAGAGGTGCCGCTGCTGCCGGACGGCGACGCGCCGCCACCTGAAGCCGAGATATTGAGCGGCTGCGTGTCGCTTGAGGCATTGCTGCTGGTTTCACCTGAAACGATACCGCGCAGGGTCTTGGCCAGCTTGACGGCCTCAGCATTTTTAAGCGGCACCACCCAGATGTTGCCGGCCTGGGTGGTGGGCGTATCCAGTTTGGCAATCAGGCTTTTGATCTGGTCGGCGCGCGTGACGGTGGCGGCCTTGAGCAGGATGCTGTTGGTGCGGGGCTCGGGGATGGCCACGGTGCGGATGAGCGGATCGGCATTGGCGCCTGCACTGTCGCTCATGCGATTGATGATGGCGGCAATGTCGATGGCCAGCCCATGCTTGATGGGAATGACGTCCACGTCGCCCATCACCGGCGCATCGATGGCGGCCACGATGTGGGCAATGCGCCGCAGGTTGCCGGAGTAATCGGTGATGACGAGGGTATTGTTGGCAGGATAGGCCGTGATGGTGTTGTTGGGTGCAATCAGGGGGCGCAACACCGGCACGAGGTTGTTGGCCGATTCATACTTCAACCGGAACACCTGCGTGATGATCTGGTCGCCCACCGGCGCACTTTCGGTGGCACCGCCCGCGCCGCTGGCATCCACGGTCACGCGCCCGCCCTGCAGCTTGGCGTCGGCTTCAGGGACCACGCGGTAAAAGCCCGGCCCTTCCACCAGGGCATAGCCCTGTAACCGCAAGGCCGCAGTCAGGGTGGCCAGGGCTTCCGTGTGGTTAAGGGGTTTGTCGCTGGTGAGGCTGAGGGTGCCCTTGACCCGAGGATCCACCAGAATGTTTTTGCCGATGGCCTCGCCCACGGCCTTGATCACCCCCTCGATGTCTGCATCCACGAAGTTGAGGGAGACCAACCCGGGCCTTGAGGCACCAAGCGGCACAGGCGGCGTCGGCTGGTTCCCCGGAGGAGCCGCCAGCACGGTGTGGGATACAGTCAGCCCTGCCAGCAGCGCAGCGCAAACGATCCGGGAGAACTCATTCATAAGCATTGACCCTAATAGTGCAGGCGCGTGATCGCGCCTTCCCTTTTACCTAAAATACTGAGCA
>VFSW01016652.1_pt1 | contig 10017 bp, 9 predicted proteins | sample 5358111 | NCBI WGS metagenome assembly VFSW01 (sample SAMN11554181, study PRJNA540505) | mine drainage metagenome | isolation source: sediment from site ElyBrook_90M | place: USA: Ely Copper Mine, Vershire, VT | collected 2017
CTTAGCACGACCAGGAACACCTTACATGCGCAGTTCGATTTTGTGCGTGTAGGAACCATCGGCGTTTCGTGTGCTCGTTACTTGGCCGTGAGCAAAGGCATATTTTCCCGTGCCTCCGATAATTGCGCGCACTTCGGGATCACCCGGTACCATGCCGTTGATGTTGTCGAGTGAGAGGCCTTGAACGAGAAACGAATCATTTCCGCTAAAGGAAAACTGCTAGATCGTTCGCACCGGCATCCGTTCCGGTGCGAATGATCTGCTTCACACCGGAAATGTGCCCCACCACTTTGCCGTTTTCGGATAACGTCGCAAACACGGTTAACTCGTCGCCATCATGAGGCTTGTTCGGGTTCACCGTTGTCGAATGCAAAACTGGCTTGGATTGTGTCAGCGTGAACGTCACCAGTTTGCTACTACCCTGCGCCGTCAGACCGACGACCGCCACGAGTCCAAGGAGTAGCGTTCCGATCGATCCGGCCAGGACCGTCCGCACGCCGCGCTTGCGATGCTCATTCATATCGCCCCCCTCTGCGACGCCCGAGGCGGAACTCCCCCGGAGCGGCCTCATCGCATTTCGAACGTCCCTAAAGAGAGGGGCACGACAGGCTCGCCCGGTACGTTAGGAATCTGATGAGAGTGCGTCTTGGTCCCTTTGAGCGTAGGGCAGAGCATGGTAGGCTAGGTGGGATGCGACGTTTCGCCCCCTGGTTGGCTTTGGCACTCCTCTTCGGCTGCGGCGGCTCCGGGTATCTTCCCTATGCGCCCCGCGCCATGACCCCGGCCCAGATCGATAGCCTCGTGGCCTATGGGGCAGCCACGTCGCACGCGCCCGCCGGCTTCATTCGCGCCGTCATCATGGCCGAATCCGCGGGCGATGCCCATGCGATCTCCGCTGCCGGAGCGCAAGGCCTCATGCAACTCATGCCCGCGACTTCGCAGGCCTGTGGCGTCACTAATCCGTTCGATCCCACACAAAACGTGCGCTGCGGCTCGGCCTACCTGGCTTCGATGCTTGCACGGTACCACGGCAATATCGCGTTAGCGGCGGCGGCATACAACGCCGGTCCTGGTGCCGTCGATGCCTACCACGGCATTCCACCGTTCGCGGAAACGCAAGCGTACGTCGCTCGCGTCGTCGACGCTTACCAGAGCTACTAGCCACCTCGGGATGGCCACCTATTCCTCGACGCGTCCGCTTCCACGCTTAAAGCGCCTGTCGCTTCGCATTCCCATCATGGATGCGTACGTCTTCAAAGAGTTGCTCGGGCCATTCTTTTTTGCTTTTGCGGCGTTCTTGCTTTTTTGGGCGCTCAACATTTTTTTCATCGCCGCAGATTACATTATCAATCAACATGCGCCGATATTCTTGGTGCTACGATTCGTGGTATTCCGCATACCGCAAGCAATTCCGATGGCGTTTCCGTTTGCCGCGCTCTTTGCCACGTTGCTTGCCATGAGCCGATTGATGGGCGATTCGGAGGTTACGGCGATGCGCACCGCGGGCGTTTCCATCCGTCGCTTCGCGGTTACGCCGTTGCTCTTCGGCATCATCGCCTTCGTTTTAGCATATTTCATGAACGAATACATCACGCCTCTCGCGGTCGATCAGTCAACGCGCTCGTTCTATCAGATTCTCTATCATACGAGTGCTCTGCCCGTCGAACCGCAGTTTTTCCGCAGAGATCCCGACACCAACAACGTCTTCTACGTGACGCAGATTTTGCCGGATAATAAGACGATGCAAGGCGTGCAGATCTTTCGCCCGGGTCGCACAGGCTGGTGGAATGAAACCGTTCAGGCAAATAAGGGAACGCTGGAAAACGGCCGCTTAGAACTGCGTGACGCGATACAAACGCGATACAACGATAAGGGCTACGTCGTCGCCCAACAGAAAATCAAGAAGATGTATATCGGGCTGCCGCTCGGTGAAACAGCGGCTCAGTTTATATCCTCGCAAAACAGCGATCCGTTTACGATGAATTCCAAGCAGCTCGGTGCGCAGGTGAATTCGCTCAAATCCCAAGGCATCGGCGGCACTGCGCTAGCGAACCTAGAAATCAACCTCGCCGATAAGACAGCCTGGCCGTTCGCCTGCGTCGTCGGTGTCCTGCTCTCGCTTCCGCTAGCGTTGCGCTTCGGCAAGCGTGGTCGCATGGTCGGAATGGCCATGGCAATCGGTGCGTTTTTTGCCTACTATTTGCTGTTCGCGGCATTTGCAGCACTCGGGCGCAACAACGCGTTTCCGCCCGAGCTTGCGGCATGGATTCCCAACATCGCCTTCGGGATGGCTGGGCTCATCTTACTCTGGTTAGAAGAGCACTGACGCGGATGCGTTCACTCTTGGCTTCGCGCCGCAGCCTCATCGCTTGCGCCGTGCTCCTGGCATTCGTCGCGCTCTTTGCCTCGCCGATCGCGGTCCATGCATCCATGCATGCGCCTGCGCATGCTGTGGCCACCAACGACGTCGCCTTAGAAAGCGCCGAGCTTCGCGTCGTGATGGCGATCCGGCAATTTCATGATCCGCTTCGGCTGCCGCCGATCAAATGGAAATCCGCGTTCGTTGCGCTTCTCTGCGCATTTGCCGTTCTGGTACAGACCATGCCAACACCGGCCGCAATCGAACATCGACTCAACGATCACGTGATGACGTTGATGCGCGGGGCGAATTGCGCCGAACGCATTGCAAGCCAAACGCTCGTTGCCCAAGCCACTCCTCAAGCGCTCGTGAGCCCGTCGCCGACGCCGTTTGGCGCAACGCCGTCACCGACGCCAAGTGCAAATCCGTTTGGGCCGTCGCCCACGCCGATGCCGTTCGGCATGCCGACACCAACAAATGTCACGCCGCCGCCGATACCAACGCCAACTCCGGATGCAAACGCCAATCCGAGCCCGATTTTTCTCGTTCGCGGCGGCGAAACACCTCCGCCTATTCCGCCGGCCGGCGGCGTGCAACGGCCCGGGCCGCTCGCCGCGCCATCGGGTTCGCCGACGCTTCCGCCCAACGACATTGCGATACTCTCCGATAAAGTCGACGGCAACACGAGCCCCGGGAAACCCGGCGATGCCATCGGCAACGTCCATATTTTTTACGCGAGCGGAGAAATCGTCGGAGATCGGGCGCATTTCGATGGGCTTCGCACCGTCACCATCACCGGACATCCCTACCTCATCAATCACAATCGCGATTCGATTCTGCAAGGCGATACGATCGTTTTTGATACCATCTCGCAGACAGCGAAACTCACGGGTGGGCACGGCACGAGCGATCAAGGCGTCGATCAAGGGCTCGTGCATTTTAAAGCGACGGATCTCCATACCGATGCCGGCGGCGTCGCGCACGGGAAGAACGCGTTTATCACGACCTGCGAGCGGTGGCGGTCCGGGTACCACATGACCGGAAAAACGATGGATGTGTATCCGGGCCAAAAAATCGTTATTCACAGCGTCATTTTATGGCTCGGTGCCGCAGCCGTCTTCTTTCTCCCCCTTGTTGTCATACCGTTGCGTCAAGTGGTCGACGAGACACGTCGCCCTTCGTATTTTCCGCTTGTCGGCTACGACGAGCCCGAAGGGTTCTGGATCAAAACGCAATTAGGTTTTGGCAAGGACCAATACTATTACGGCTACTATCGCGTCGATTATTTCACGAAAGTCGGCTTGGGTTTGGGCTACGTCGGATTTTACACGAAGAAAAACGGCAAGCGTTCGCTCTCCGTGAATGCCTATGGCATCCGCGATCGTCGCGTACAGACAACGACGTTTAATCTTCAGGCCCAAGAGACGGAGAATTTTTCGCAAACGCTTCGCGGTCAGTTCGGCCTGAATTATCAATCGGCGTACGGACCACTCACGAATTTGCCTCCGTCCACATCGATCAACGGCATAATCTCGCATACGGGTTTACGCTCACAACAAGCGTATGGATTCACGCGTTCCTCAACAGGATCACAATCATCGTCGACGGCACTCTCGTTCTCCGATACGCGCCAACTGCGCACCGGGATGAGCAATCAGCTCAATTATAGTTTTAACACGAGCCAAACGAGCTACGGCGGCATTTCAAGTTCGAATTCTACCGCGCATTTCACGAATACCACAAATATCATCGGGCGCAAAACCAATACGACCGTTACCTTTGATAAGAACTTTTCCGCTCAACCATTCGGGTATTCCAAACTTCCCGAGGTCACGATTCGACCCAATCAATTCTTCCCGCACTTCATCGTTCCGGTTCAAGGAAATTTCACGGTCGGTGAATATAGTGAAGCGATCGATTCCTTCGCCACGAGTCGCGCGGCGCTGGCCTTCACCGTTGGGCCGGCCGTCTATCGCGTGTATAACAGCGATCTTTCGGCGAATCTCAATGTCACGCAATATGCCTACGGAACGGGCGATTTGAAGGCATCGATCCAACAAGCCATTACGCTTCAAACTCCGATCGGCCGACATTTTGCCAATACGCTGTCCTATAACGAAGCCAATTTTAATGGCCCGGCGACCGTCCCGTTCTCGCAACTCGATTTGCTCTCGTCGATCAATTCAAAATCGGCGCAAGACACACTGCGATTTTTTAACGGCGACGTCTATTCGGGCACGCTGAATTTCTCCACACTCTTTAACGGCCAGGCGCAACCTGTCTCCTACAATCTTATTGCCAAGCCATCGCCGCGTTCGCTCATCTTACTTGGCGGCGCGTTTAGCCCAGGTTCCGGGCAAGGCTTCCAACCCACGACCTTTCAAATCGCCTCACCCTTTGGCCGAGGCGGCCAAATCCAATTCGTTGGTACCTTTGATTGGAAGAACAAAGGGCGCATCATCAATAAGACGATTTATTTCAGTCACATCATCGGCGACTGCTACGAACTGCGTCTGCAATATAATCAAGCGCTCAAGATCGTCAACGTCTCCGTCGATATCCTCGCTTTCCCGAACCGCGCCGCGAACTTCGGCGTCGGCCAAAACGGCCCAATCATCCCCAGCGGCTTTAATTTCTAAGCTCCCGGGCTCAGTAAGGGCAAACGAGAGGCGTTGGCGCAGCAGGGCCTCGACGTTGAACGGATCTGGCGACGACGTCGCCGGTGCCATGGTGGGGTCTTCTTTCGCCGGAACAAAGATCGGGGCGGCCGCTGCACGATGGGGCCATCGCAGGACAGACGGCTATTGTGAGTTTAATTCAAGATTACATTAGACGCATAAGACTTGCATAGAGTAGTAAGCTGAGGTAATCTCCCTACAAATGGACCCGATTCACAATCCGTACTCCCCCAACGCCGGAGCTCCCCCGCCTGCCCTCGTTGGGCGCGACAGCCTTCTGGAAGCATTTCGCATATCGCTGGCCCGAATTCGGGTTGGCCGGAGCGCCAAAAGCATGCTGCCAACCGGCCTGCGCGGTGTCGGCAAGACGGTACTGCTCAATAAGGCCGTCGAGATCGCGCGCGACAACGGATATTTCGTCGCGCAGCTCGAGGCATCGGAGGGGGACGACTTTATTCCGCTCCTGGCTTCGCATCTTCGCGCGGTCCTGATCGAAATGAGCGCGCGCGAACGCGTATTGGTCGGTGTCAATCTTGCCCTTCGCGCCCTGAAAAGTTTCGTCGTTAAACTCAACCTCGTCGAACAAACGATCTCCCTCGGCGTCGATCCGCAGCAAGGCATCGCGGATTCCGGCATTCTTAGCAGTGACCTCTCGGATCTCTTTGTGAAGCTTGGTGAAGCTGCTCGCGAACAAAACTCAGCCTTACTCATCGCGATCGATGAACTGCAGTACCTCAAGCAAGACCAACTTGAGGCGATTATCATGGCCATCCATCGCGTGACGCAGTTACAACTTCCGCTAACAGTGATTGGTACAGGCCTGCCGCAACTCCCTCAGCTTGCCGGCAATGCAAAATCATATGCCGAACGACTCTTCGACTTTCCGATCGTCGGAGCACTCTCGCAAACCCAGGCGCTCGAGGCGATTCGCACACCGGCAAACCATGAAGGCGCTGACTTTGACGATGATGCGCTAAGCAAGATATATGACGTCACGCAAGGGTATCCGTATTTCATTCAAGAGTGGGCCTATCACGCGTGGAACCACGCCCACGACTCGCCCATTCGATTGATCGACGTAGAAAAAATACACGAGTCGGTGCTTGCTCGCCTTGACGAGAGTTTCTTCCGCGTCCGATTTGATCGTCTTACACCTCGCGAAAAAGAATATCTGCGAGCGATGTCAGAACTCGGAGCTGGCCCGCAACGATCGGGCGACATTGCAGCCCTGCTAGGACTGAAAGTTGAATCACTAGGTCCGCTGCGAAGCTCCCTTATCAAAAAAGGCATGATTTTTAGCCCACAACATGGCGACAACTCATTTACGGTTCCACTCTTCGGCGACTTCATGAAACGAACGATGCCACTCAAAAACGCGGGTAGGCAAGCTCAACTTTCCGATTAAACCAGAAGCTCGTAGCCCCACTCGCATGGAGACCGTCAGCGACAATCAGACGCAAAGACTCACTATCCTACGGCGTATTCGCGATTTCCCACGCGTAGATTTGGGCTTGCGCTGGATTGACTTGCTGCTGCCCAGTGACGGGTTGCGTAAGATCGAACACCGTCGTCGTATCCAAGGGCTGCGAAAACGACACATCCTGGATGCCGTTGGCACCGATTGCGTCGATCGGATTGTTATTCACGTCGGTCGTGAAGAAATTAAAGTACCACGTTCCCTGTGAAGGCAACGACGATGGCGTAGGGCTGGGCGTCGGGCTGCCCGACGGCGAGGCCGATGGCGTTGCTGTCGGTGTTGGCGTGGCCGTTGGGACGGGCGTGGGCGTGGGCGTTGCCGTCGGGCTCGGTGTGCCGATGCCAAAGGCGAGCGCGCGGCTAAACGTGATCGAAAATTCCGTTCCCAGGCCATTGCTGTTCGGGTTTAATTGCAGTTGTTGCGGCGTATAGAGCAGCGGGAGAACGCGAGGAGCGCCACCGCCTGGTTGCGGGAGATACTGCACGACTGCGACGCAGGTCCCCGTGCAGCCGCTCGGTGTCAGCGATCCGAGATTATTGCCGACGATAAAGCCCAAACTGTAGTTCGAATATCCGCTCGAGAGGAGCGCATACGGAGTCCCCGTACCCGTCGTGTTGAACACGACATCGTAGCGAACGTTATTGAAATCAAAGCCGTTAGCTACAGTATATTTGATCAGCATGAACCCCGAAGGCAAGCCCGAACCCTGGGCGCTGGTCCGATTGGGCGTCACCTGACGTCCGCACGACACAACGATAGTAGCTAACACGAGTACGAGAAAACCGAATTTGCGAACCATTGATTCCTCCGGACGCCTTCGCGACGCACTCATTGCGATGTGCGGCGCCCTTGCCCTCGCAGCGGCATTTCCGAAGATCGACGCTGCGTGGCTCGCGCCTGTTGGCGCGGCGGCGCTGTTCTGGACCACGACGAACGCATCCTACAAACGTGCCATTCTGCTCGGATGGTTCGCCGGAATCGTCTATTTTGCCGTTTCGTTCTCGTGGTTCGCGACGACCGTCGGTGGATATGTCGGCCCGTTCTGGCCTGCGGTCATCCTTTTGCCGGCGATGTTCGAGGGATTGGCCTTCGCTGCCGTCGCCGCAAGTATTCGTTTTGCCGCACCGCGCGTGCCGGCGGCGTTGTTGCCATTTGCGGGTGCGTGCGCGTTCACAGTCTTTGAATGGGGGCGTTCCGTCGGCGTTTTAGGTGCGCCGTTTGCACAGCTCGGCTACTCGCAAGCGAATTCGCCGCTCGTGGTGTTCGCCGCATATATCGGCACGTACGGCATCACGTTCGTCCTCTGCCTGCTCGGCTTTTCTGCCGCCGATGCCCTACGGCGCAAAACGATCGTCCCGGTGCTTACAACCTACGCAACGATCGCGGTCGCACTTGCTCTTGCATGGTTTTTTTGGCCCGCGCGTCACGCGCAATCACCAACGATTGAAGTCGCGGCTATTCAAGGCAACATCACGCAATCGCTCAAATGGCAGCCCGATTCACTGCAAACGGCAATCACGCGGTATACCGCGCTAACGCAAGCGGCGGCAAGTCACCATCCAAAGATGATTCTTTGGCCCGAGACCGTCATTACCACCGAACTGAATCGCGACCCATCGCTTATCGCGCGCTTCGGTGCGCTCGCCCATTCGACGCACGCAACGCTCGTCGTCGGCAGTTTGCTCGCCAACGAAAATGGCAGCTATAATACGCGCTATATCTTCGATGCAAATGGAGCGCTAGCCGCCACGTATGCAAAACGGCAACTCGTACCCTACGCCGAATCGTTTCCGGGGAGTTCGTTTCTTTCGTGGCTCCCGTACGTCGGAAAGCTCAATGGAAATTTCGCGCACGGTCATATCGATGGAGTCTACGATAGCGGTGCGTTGCCATTTGCTCCGCTGATTTGTTGGGAATCGGCGTTCTCCGATCTCGCTCATGCGCAGATTGCCAACGGCGCGCAGATGCTCGCCGTTTCCACCGACGACGCATGGTTTGGAACGTCGGCAGGCCCGTATGCTCACGCACAGATCGCACAACTTCGTGCCGTTGAAAACGGTACGTGGCTGCTGCGCGCGGCCTCGACGGGAATCAGCGGCATCATCGCCCCGACGGGAAACTATACGCAACGAAGCCATCTTGCAACGCGGGCCGTCGTCACCGGACTAATCGGGTTGCCGACCGGATCGCCGTTTGCGCGCTACGGCCCAACCCCGGTGATCGTGTTACTTGCGTTCTTATATGTCATGCTCGTTCTTGCGAATCGCCGACAGAGTGAGAAAACACATGTCTAATTGGCGTCGCTGGCCGTGGAAACTCATTGCATTGAGCACCGGCGTTGCATTCGGCGTCTTTATCATCCTCGGCATCACCTTGGCTGGTAACGATCTGCCGACGCTACCGACGCAGCAAGGCATGGATCTGTATGGCGGCACGATGCATGGAAATAAAATTTCCACCAAATCATGGACCTTCGATTATACCCACGCGCAACTTTCAACCGATGGAACCGCCGGGACGATTCAAGGCATCCACAATGGCGTCGTCTACAAAAATGGCAAGCCCTACATGCATGTTACGGCGCAAGAGATTACGCTCAACACACAATCCTTGGATTTCACCGCCACGGGCAAAGTGGTGATTACGGCAGCCGATCCCAAAGCCGATGAACGCTTTGAAACCGATGAGATGATCTGGACAAATGCCTTGCATCTTATGCGTTTGGATCACCCGAGTTTCTTGCGCACCGGGAATCGCGTGCTCAAAATTAGCGGCGCGCTGATCGACTTCAACAAAAATACCGTCCACCTCAATAGCGTCGACGGCAGCGTCCTCATCAAGCATTAACAGCGTTCGCAGGCATCTCGGTGAGACGGAGGAATCACATTGCTATGGTCGCTCGAGTGTTTGCCGTACTCGGTCTTGCTGTTCTCGTTGCCTGCGGCGCCCGACAGCCGGCTCCGTCACCCACGCCATCGGCAACGCCGATGCTCATTGACGACCGCGGCGTGACCATGCCGCTCACGAAAGTGATGACGCAAACGCGGCTTCACCCCTTCCTCCCGGTAGCCACACATCAGGTTTACGCCGTGATTCCGCCGCTGGGCGGCCGGGACACACGAGCTACGCGCGGCATTGCCATCGAGTACGACGGGTATCATGGTTCGCGCGTGCTTCTTTCGGAGTGGCCGGCACAAACGTTTTCGATCCGCTTCGGGACCCACAACGTCTCCGGCAATCCATGCTCGCTGGTGGAGTACGATCCGGGGAGATTTGCCTTCTCCACCCGTCAGGGGCTCGTCGCAACCGTCCAGGGCGATGGCGGGAGTCGCCGCGCCGACGTCAAGGCATCGGCCGAGGCCGCCATGGCCCGAGTCTGCGGGCCTTCGCGACCTACAGCTCGGTAGTACGCTTGGCAGAACCTCTCTTTCGGCCGTTATTCTCGAAGCGAGTCGGACCATATTTGGTCTTCGTCGCCTGGCCGCCGAGACGTCCAAGCTGTT
>VFSW01016653.1_pt1 | contig 10017 bp, 12 predicted proteins | sample 5358111 | NCBI WGS metagenome assembly VFSW01 (sample SAMN11554181, study PRJNA540505) | mine drainage metagenome | isolation source: sediment from site ElyBrook_90M | place: USA: Ely Copper Mine, Vershire, VT | collected 2017
GACGCTGCTGCGCAGGCTCCTGCGGCTGATGACGCGCGAGACCACGCCCGAGCTCGAGCAGCTGATGGATCGGCTGAGTTACCGAGCGCCGCTGCGTGGCGTGGAGACCAATGTGCCCCAATCGACTTCAGACGGCGTGAATGGGAAACAGGCGGACCCCGCGCACTGGGACGGGTAGTCCAGATGCAGGTACCGGACCTCAGAGATCGAAGCGATGTGTACCAACTGCTCGAACAGCTGGGCGCGGCACCGCGGTTGTGCTTCAAAGCGCTCGCGAAGGTCGTCAAGCTTTTCTTTGCGCAGATCGATCTCGCGCTGCTTGGCTTTTGCGATCAGCTCGAGCAGCGCGCCAAGGATTTTGCCAAAGCCCTGACATGGTTGAGACGAGCAGTGCTGAATGGAAACGCTCTTGGTCCACTGCGTCGCTGAACGACGACGAGGTGACCCATCCCCAAAAGGTTGCTTGCGCCTGTCATGCGACCATCATCCCGAGCTTTCATGATTCGGAGTACTCAGCGCCGCGGGACCGGGTCATGGCGTCTCACTCTGCATCACCTTTCTTCCCGCTGGACCAGCAGCGCTTCAATCGATTTCATACCCTTGCCTTGTTCACGACCGGCATGGGGGTGTTCGCCGATGGCTATGACCTGTCCTCGATTGCCGTCGTGCTTGGCTTTGCTCTGCACAGTTTTGGAGTTTCTCGTCTGACCGGGATTTGGTCATCATTGATGACTGGGTCGGCGCTGGCGGGCGCAGTGGTTGGGGCGTTGATCTTTGGCTGGCTCGCCAATCACGGGCGCAAGCGCTTCTACGGGCTGGACGTCACGATTCTAGCCGTTGCCGCGCTGGCGCAGGCATTTGTTCCTTCGATGGCCTGGTTGTTAGTGGTTCGCTTTGTGCTCGGCTTCGGCACGGGCGCCGACTACGTGCTCTCGCCAATCATCCTGGGCGAACACATCAATGCCAGGGATCGCGGCAAGGCCTTAGCTATCGGGTTTGGCATCCTGTGGGTCTTGGGTGCCGCTGCTTCAGCGGTTGTATACATCGAGCTGCAGGCGCTCGGCACCGCTCCGGGTTTGGTCTGGCGCGTGGTCCTTGCAGCCGGCGCGATTCCTGCGGCTTCGGTCATCTACCTGCGCCGCAAGCTCCCGGAGACTCCGCGGTTCCTCGGCCGGATCCGCGGTGACCAGGCAGCCCTGGAGGCTACGACGGCAAAGGCCGGTGTGCGCTCCGCGGTCCTCGGTGTGGAAGTGGACCGCACGCCGATGCGAAGCTATTTGCAGCGGCACTGGCGGACGTTTGCGGTCGCGTGCCTGCTCTGGTTTCTCTATGACATTGTTGTTTACGCGGGCATCCTGTTTGGTCCGGCGCTGCTCGCGCGCCGTGCGGGTCTCGACCCGGGTACGTTCCAGCTGATCAATGTCCTCGTGTTCACGATCCCCGGCGGAGTGGTGGGCGCATTGCTTTCTGACCGCATGGGGCGCAAGCCGCTGCAAGCGATCGGTTTCGCCGGGATGGCTCTGATGCTGTTCGGTTACGGGCTGTATTCCGGGCCGGGTCTCACACCTGCCTCCGGCGTTGGAGCCTTGACTGGCATCATTTTTTTTGGCTTGTACAACTTTTTCTCGCAGGGAGGACCAGGCTCGGTCAGCGCGACCGGACTGCTTGGCGTGGAACTGGTTCCAACGAAGGTGCGCGGCTTGGTACAGGGACTGACCGTGGCGGCCGGGAGGATCGGCGCGATGCTGACCGCATTTGTGTTTCCCGCCTTGTTCCATGCCTATGGCGCGGGCTTTGCGATGAACTTCCTGGTCATCATTTGCCTCATCGCGGCATTGTTGACGGTCGTCGGTATTCCCGAGACCAAGCGGCAAAGCCTCGAGCAAACCTCGCGGGAGTTTCCCATCCCAGACCTGCAGCCTGACCAGGCATAAGGTCAATGCTCCTGTCGAGGCGTCAACATGAGCAGGCCTTGCGCGACGGAGCTTCCGGTCGTGCAGGAACGCTGTCGAGGCGCATTCATTCATGGCAGGACAGCCAGCGTAACAACGCCTGACCGACGACCTCGATGGCCGTATCGTTGAGGGCGTGGATGTCCACCTCGTGCGGGGACAGCCTCAGTTCGCGGGCGCGATCCAGACGTGTGAGCGCCAGCGCAGGCGTCTCGCGACAACGGCGTGCAAGGCGCTATTGTGCCACGGCGGGTGAGGCCTCCACTTGGGTCGCGATCACGCAGCGTAAGCCTGTGCGCGACTCGGCCAGTTATCCGCGTAATTCCATTAACCAGAACCATGCTGCCTCTCGAAAACGGCAGGAGTTCGGTATGGCGCACGTTATAGGCGAGGCCATGCACCTTTCAGCACCTCGCGAATGCGTTATTGCGCTCGAACGTGTCGAACTGCTTCCGGTGCAGGGCTTCTGCCCCTCTGTTGCATCGCCGCTTAGCCGGATTGATGGCCGCCAGGCCAAGCGCAGGGCAGGCGCTGCATGCAAGTGCTGCATCATCCAGCTCAGCAAGCTGTGCTTGCCGGCCTCGGATGGGCCAAGAACGTAAACGTGTTGGCTTGGCCTCATTGCAGTGCATTCCGCTCCAGTCGCACGAACTGGCTACCCGGGTAGGGTTCGACGAATAGGGAGAGTGCGTCTAACCGCAGCGGCTGGACCAATCGAGAGAATGTCGCCCTTGCATGGCGCTCGATTTGTACGACCTGGGATTCCGTAAGTCCCTCGAGGCTCCCAGTCAGGGTCATGTGGAAGCGGAATCGATCCAGCACATGCGGGTAGCCCCATCGGCGCAGTAGTCGCTGCTGCTGCGCGTCGAGCTGGTCCGCCGCGATGCGCGCCGCCATTGCGGCTTCATCTGGTTGGGCTGCAAACGCATGCAGGTCGGTCACACAGCGTGCGGCGACGGTATTCAGTTCAGCGCTGTGCTCAAGGGGCCGTAGGGCGAGAAAGTCATGCATGCGCTGCACGGCGAGCGGAGGGAGGTCAAAGGAGAGCAGGTTCGCGGCGAGATCCCGCAGGCCAGCGCGCAACCCTGCTTCCGCCCGATCCGGCGCCAGTTCGAAGGGCGCCTTGAACGTGCCATGCCAGCCGTACCGTCGCTGCGCCGACGTCAGGGCGAGGAACGTTTCCGCATCCCATCCGCGTGGCGTGTCCTGAACGACCGCCGCATTGGAATCGCAGCAGTGCCCCAGCCACCGCGAGCCAACTTCCATCCATGGCGAGCCGGGCGGAGGTGCAAAATATATGGCGTAGCGCGGACTGGATGAGGACCCCTGCGGTCGCGCGTGTGCGTCAAGCGTCATGCCGCACCGTCAGCGTCACGCGGTCGCCAGAGAACCATGCAACGGCGTACTCGATTGGTCGTCCCTGCAGGTCCGTGTTCACGCTGTGCACTTGGAGCACCGGGCGCTGCATGGGTTGCATCAATGCCTGCGCCACGACTGCATCAGGCAGCGTGGCGGCGATGCGGCTCTCACGGCGCACATAGTCGGGTACGCCGAGGGCTCCGAAGGCTTGCGTAATCGACCCCGTTTGCTCCACCCAGGCCTCGAGCCCATTGAAGCGCGGAAGGGGGAACCAGCGCTGGCTGACGTGCAGCGGGCGGCTCTTGCCCTCGCCAAGCACGTTGAGCTGCAACACGCGGCTTCGGGCCTGCACGCCGAGCGCGCGCGCAACGTCCGCGTTCGCGCGCACGCGCGCGTGAGCAAGCACCAGCAGCCTGCCGCGTACACCAGCTAGCGCAAGGCTATGGCTGTGGCGGGTGCGCTTGCCGAGCACGAGGTCGAGGGCAAAGTCTTGGACGTAGGTACCGCTGCCGTGGACCATGCGCACCAGTCCCTGTGAAGCCAAGCTTGACAGGGCGCGGCGCACGGTATGTCGGTTAACACCGAACTGCGTGGCCAGCGCATGCTCACTCGGGATGCGGGAGCCCGAAGGCAATTGGCCGCTGACAATGTACCGCGTCAGGCATTCGGCGATAGATGACCAGACGCGATCGCGCCCCGTGGAAGTCATGGCCCGCTCTTCAGTCCGCATGATGGAGTCAGATCGCCTGTCAAAAAATGGACATGCTGCGCGACTACGATTGAACTGATAAAGTTGTATAGACAACATGGAAAGTAAGGTGCACACACTAAAGGCTGATTCTACTCGCGAAGGGTCACCAGACGCGCCGCGCCAGTCCTGGATGTCACTGCTCGCTCGCGCGCCGCTCGATCTGCTCGAGGCCGCGCGGGCGCATCTCGCCGGACCGGCCCAGCAATGGCTGCGCGCGCCGGAAACCGGCGTCTTGATGCGGCAGGGCCGGGCCGGAGGAACCGGGTTGCGCTTCAACCTCGGCGAAGCCACGGTGACCCGCTGCGCGCTGCGCACCGACCCCCACTTGGTCGCCTGCGGCGCTGTCGGTGTTGCCTACGTTCTGGGCCGCTCGCACCGTCATGTCGAGCTTGCCGCCACTGCGGACGCCTTGCTCCAGGATCCCGCGTGTTGCGACCGCTTGCCGCCGGACCTCTTGGCGCAGATCGCCATGTGGCTAGGTGCGCAGCGCGCTGCGCAGCGGGCGCGGGCGCAGGCCACGCGGGTAGAGTTCTTTACCCTCGCGCGCGAAACGGGAGGCGTTGGAGCCGAAGCGGAGCGAGGCGAATGAGCGCCATCGACCGTGCTCTGCTCGACCTCACTCCTGGATTCAGTGACGCTGTGAAGGGCAGCCAAGCGGTTTTCCGCACCGTGCTTCAAGCGATGTCCCGCCCGGGGCGGATCCAGGCTGTGCACTGTGATGCGCAGGTTCCTGCGGAAGCCCACCCGGCCGCCGCAGCCGTGCTGCTGGCCCTGCTCGACCAGGACTGCACGCTGTGGCTCTCGCCTCGCCTCGCCCGCAGTTCGGCCGGTGTGTACCTGCGCTTCCATACCGGTTGCTGTCTCGTCGATACCCCGGCGCAGGCGCAATTTGCCTGGGTGGCTGGTGGCGACGAGTTTCCGGTGCTTGCCACGCTTGCAGCGGGCAGCGAATTCGAGCCGGAGGACTCAGCCACCTGCATCGCGCAGGTCGACAGCCTCGACGACGCCACGGGCTGGGTACTGCGCGGCCCCGGCGTTCAGGGGGTCCAGCACTTGGCGGTACGGGGCCTTCCACAAGACTTCCCGGATCAATGGCTGGCAAACCACACGCGCTTTCCGCTCGGCGTGGACCTGCTGCTCACCGCCGGCGACCGGCTCGCCGGACTGCCACGCAGCACAAGCCTCGAGGCCTGAGCAATGTACGTTGCCGTCAAGGGCGGGGAGACAGCCATCCTCAACACCTACGCGTTGGTCGCCGAGCGACGTCGCGGAAATCCTGCGGTGCCGGAGCTTGGCGTGGCGCAGATTCGCGAGCAACTGCGTCTCGCGGTCGATCGGGTCATGACCGAGGGGTCGGTGTATGACCCGGATCTCGCCGCGCTTGCACTGAAACAGGCCGCAGGCGATGCGGTCGAGGCCATTTTCCTGCTGCGCGCCTATCGCACCACCCTCCCGCGCCTTGGCTACAGCGTGCCGCTGGATACGGCGCGGATGAGAGTGCAGCGGCGCATCTCCGCTGCGTTCAAGGACCTACCCGGTGGCCAGATCCTCGGCCCGACTTATGACTACACGCAGCGCCTGCTCGATTTTTCGCTGTTGGCTGAAGGACACATGCCGGCCGCGGCGCAGACGCCCCAGTCTGACGACCTGTCTACCCCAAACGTGATCGACCTGCTCAACCAAGAGGGACTGGTGGAACCTCATGCCATCCCCGACGACGACCCCGCACCCAACGACCTGACGCTCGAGCCCCTGCGGTTTCCGGCTGACCGCGCGACGCGACTGCAGAACCTCGCGCGGGGCGATGAGGGCTACCTGCTGGCGATGGGCTACTCCACCCAGCGCGGCTATTCGCATACCCATCCATTCGCTGGCGAGATCCGCTTCGGCAGCGTGGAGGTTGAACTGATGCCCGAGGATCTGGGATTCGTCGTATCCATCGGGGACATCGAGATCACCGAATGCCAGATGATCAACCAGTTCGCGGGGAGCAAGGCACAACCGCCGCAATTCACCCGCGGCTACGGGCTAGCCTTTGGCGCGAGCGAACGCAAGGCAATGGCCATGGGCCTTGTCGATCGCGCGCTACGCGCTCCCGAGTTGGGTGAGGCCGTCAAATCGCCGGCACAGATGGAGGAATTTGTGCTCTCGCACAGCGACAATCTTGATGCGTCCGGGTTCGTTCAACACCTAAAGCTCCCCCATTACGTCGACTTCCAGTCTGAACTCGACTTGGTGCGCACGATGCGCGCCGCACAGCGCGATGCACCGGGGGGCGCGCCGTGATCGCAGCTGCCGATTACGCAGTGGAGCGCGATTCGCGAATCAATTTTGCGTATCTCGATGAGCGCACAAAGCGGATGATCCGCCGCGCCATCCTCAAGGCGGTGTGCATCCCCGGGCACCAGGTGGCGTTCGGTTCGCGTGAGATGCCCTTGCCCTATGGGTGGGGGACGGGCGGCATCCAGGTCACGGCCTCGGTGCTTGGTCCGGACGACGTGCTCAAGGTGATCGACCAAGGCTCCGACGACACGGTGAATGCGGTTAACATTCGTCGTTTTTTCCAGCGTACTGCGGGCGTCACCGTTACGACCGATACCGCGCGGGCGACGATCATCCAGACCCGTCACCGGATCCCCGAGATCCCGCTGCGCGCGGGCCAGATCATTGTCTACCAAGTGCCGGTTCCCGAGCCGATGCAGTGCTTGGAGCCGCGCGCAAGCGAGACGCTCAAGCTGCATGGTCTGGCCGAATACGGCTTGATGCATGTGAAACTCTACGAACACATCGCGCGCTACGGCCACATCGCCACCACCTACGACTACCCGGTGCTGGTCAACGGCCGTTACGTGATGTCGCCCTCGCCCATCCCCAAGTTCGACAACCCAAAGATGCACATGAATCCGGCCCTGCAGCTCTTCGGGGCAGGCCGCGAGAAGCGCATCTACGCTGTGCCGCCCTTCACCACGGTTGAGAGCCTCGCTTTTGAGGACCATCCGTTTACCGTGCCGCGATGGGATAGTCCGTGTGCGCTGTGCGGCGCGACCGACAGCTACCTCGACGAGGTGATCACCGATGACCGGGGCACGCGCATGTTCGTCTGCTCCGACTCCCATTACTGCACCGTACGTCAGCAGGCACGCGCGGCACCATCCATCGGGGCAGACCATGGCGAGTCCTGAGAATTCGGGTGTGCCTGAACCACCTCTGCTGTGCGTGCGTTGCCTGCAGCAGCGTTACGGTTCGCACATCGCGGTAGACGACGTCTCGTTCGACCTTTGGCCAGGTGAGGTGCTCGCCATCGTTGGCGAATCCGGCTCGGGCAAGAGCACGCTGCTGCATACCCTCGCTGGCCACCATGTACCCAAGCGTGGCAGCGTGCAGTTCGATGTTCACGGCTTCGGATTGCGCGATATTTATGCTTTGCCCGAGGGCCAGCGGCGCGCGATTGCTCGCACAGACTGGGGTTTCGTCCACCAGCTCGCGGCCGATGGGCTGCGAATGAACGTCTCCGCGGGGGCCAACGTGGCGGAGCGGCTGATGGCGCTTGGCGAACGCCACTACAGCCGCTTGCGTGCCGAGGCCATAGCATGGCTGCAGAAGGTTGAGATCGACCCCGCGCGGATCGACGACACCCCGGACACGTTCTCGGCTGGCATGCGCCAGAGGCTGCAGATCGCACGTAACCTGATCACCTTGCCGCGCCTGATGTTCCTTGATGAGCCGACATCGGGACTCGATGTATCGGTGCAGGCGAGGCTGCTTGACCTGTTGCGCAACCTGACGCGGCAGCTCGGTCTCGCCGCCATCCTGGTCACCCACGACCTAGCCGTAGCGCGGCTGCTTGCGCATCGCATGATGGTGATGCAGCGTGGCCGAGTGGTCGAATCCGGACTAACCGATCAGGTGCTCGACGACCCAGAGCACGCTTACACCCAGATACTGGTGTCTTCGGCGTTGCCGCCATGACACGCCCAATACTGCAGATCGACGGGCTCGCCAAGCGCTTTACGCTACATCATCGGCGCGGCGTCGTGCTGAATGTGCTGGATGACGTACATCTGAGCGTCCATCCCGGTGAGTGTGTCGTGCTGGACGGCCCCTCCGGCATAGGCAAAAGCACCTTACTGAAGCTCATCTACGCGAACTACCGCACACACGAGGGTCACATTGTTCTTTACCCGGGTACGCCACAGGCTTTTGATCTTACCCGCGCCTCGCCGCGCGAACTGCTTGCCGTGCGCCAGCATACGATTGGCTATGTAAGCCAGTTCTTGCGTGTCATTCCGCGCGTGCCCGTCCTCGATGTGGTGGCCGAGGCATTGCTTGAAGGAAACACCGACGTGCAGGAGGCGCAAGCTGCGCGCGAGGAAGCGGGATACTGGCTGGAACGATTGCGCATACCGCGATCTCTTTGGGCTCTCCCTCCAGCGACCTTCTCAGGCGGTGAACAGCAGAGGGTCAACATCGCGCGCAGTCTTATCAAGCCACGACCTTTGCTGCTGCTCGACGAGCCAACAGCCTCGCTCGATGTCACGAATACGCGGACCGTGACGGACATGATCTGCGAAGCGCTAAGCCGTGGCGCCGCCATCCTGGGGGTGTTCCACGATTCGGCGGTGTCGGCGGCGTTCGCTACCCGTCGGGTCCCCATCGGTCAATTCAGGAGGCCTGATTGAACTCGCTGGTGCTTCGCAACGCGCGCCTTGTGCTTGGTGATGAGGTTGTTCAAGGCTGCCTTTTCGCTGACAGAGGTCGAATTGAAGCAGTGGACCTTGGCGGCACGGCATCCTCGGGAGCCATTGACGTCGAAGGCGACTTGGTACTCCCAGGCTTGGTCGAAATCCATACCGATAATCTGGAGCGCCACTTGGCGCCGCGCCCCGGAGTGCAGTGGGGCGAAATGCCCGCGCTGCTGGCCCACGACAACGAAATCGTCGGGGCAGGCATTACCACGGTTCTAGACGCCATGGGCGTCGGCGAGGCTGATCTCGAGAGTCTGCGCGGCAGTACATGGGGGTCCTTTCTACGTTGCCTCGATGAGTGTGCCAACGATGACGTGCTGCGTGCGGATCACCTGCTCCACGTGCGCAGCGAGTTGCCCGCCCCCAACGCCATTGAGTTGTTCGCGCCGTTCAAACAGCACCCCCGGCTGCGCCTCATCTCGCTGATGGATCACACCCCAGGCCAGCGGCAATGGGAAAACATCGAGCACGCGCGCACCTACTACACGGGCAGAAAAGGGTGGAGCGAGGAAAAGTTTCTCGACGCAGTACGAAACGCCACCGACCTGCAAACCCGTTACGCCCAACCGCACCGTACCTATTTCGTCGACTACTGCCACACGCACCACATCATCCTAGCGAGCCACGATGACACCACGGCCGAACACGTGGCTCAGGCCCATCGCGAGGGGGCCAGCATCTCCGAGTTTCCAACTACAGCTGTCGCAGCTAGGAAAGCGCACGCCTGCGGTCTGTCCACTGTGATGGGAGGCCCCAACGTGGTGCGTGGTGGTTCGCATTCCGGGAACGTTGCCGCCGTAGAGCTAGCGAAGCTCGGCGTACTCGACATACTGTCCTCAGATTACGTTCCCGGAAGCCTGCTGATTGCCGCATTTGCTTTGCACCAGCAGCAGCACATCGCGCTACACAACACCATCGCGATGGTTTCGCGTAACCCAGCGGACGCACTCGGGCTCGTCGATCGAGGACGAATCGCACCGGGCTTGCGGGCCGATCTGGTGCAGGTCCGTCTCATCACGCTGTCCGATGCAACGGTGCAACCGGTAGTGCGGGCTGTCTGGCGTCAAGGGCGACGCGTTGTCTGAGCGGCGCGGCTTGCATGGGTATGAGCCGCGCGTCCTTGTGCAGTCAATGGCCCGTGGGCCCTGTGGTCATGTGCCACGAAAGCCGTCCCGCAACCGTCGGACAGCGCTTCGGCGCGCAACTAAAC
>VFSW01016654.1_pt1 | contig 10016 bp, 10 predicted proteins | sample 5358111 | NCBI WGS metagenome assembly VFSW01 (sample SAMN11554181, study PRJNA540505) | mine drainage metagenome | isolation source: sediment from site ElyBrook_90M | place: USA: Ely Copper Mine, Vershire, VT | collected 2017
CAAGGGGGCTATGGTAGAATGGACCCATGAAACGCTGGCAATTTTGGGTGGGGATACTGATCAGTGTGGTATTCCTGTATTTTTCGCTGCGCGGTATGCAGTTGGACAAAGCCTGGCAGGCTCTGCGCACTGCCGACTACTGGTGGCTGATTCCGGGCGTGGCGGTCTATTTTGTCGGGGTGCTGGTTCGCACCTGGCGCTGGCATTACCTGCTGCGCCCGCTCAAAAAGATCCCGACCTTGACCATGTTCCCCATCGTCTGCATTGGTTACATGGGCAATAACATTTACCCGGCCCGCGCCGGCGAGGTGCTGCGCGCCGCCGTGCTCAAACAGCGCGAAGGCGTGCCCATTTCAGCCTCGCTGGCTACCATCATCATCGAGCGCATCTTCGACGGAGTGGTCATGCTGGCCTTCGTGTTCCTTAACCTGGGCCAACTGACCGGCCTGACCGGCAAATCGGGGGTGGTTGAAACGCTCACCATCCGCGATGTGGCCCTGTGGGGATCGGTGATCTTCTTTGGGGCGCTGCTGGTTTTCCTCCTGGCCGCCATGTTCCCCAAGATCACCGAGCGCCTGGTGCATTACGCCATCGACCACTTTATGCCTGCCCGCCTGCGCGAGAAAACCCGCGGGGTATCCCTGCGCTTCCTGAGCGGCCTCGAGGCGCTGCGTTCACCCCAGGAAGCCCTGATGATCTTCTTTACCACGGTGGTGATCTGGCTGTTGGAGACCGGTAAGTACTGGTTTGTGATGCACGCCTTCAAGTTCCAGGTCAGCTTCTTCGCCCTGATGTTGATGAACGGCATCGTCAACCTGGCGACCACCCTGCCCTCCGCGCCCGGTTACGTGGGCACCTTCGACGCCCCCGGGATTGCCCTGCTTTCGGCCTACGGGGTGCTGCCGGAGATTGCCGCCAGTTATACCCTGGTGCTGCACGCCGCCCTGTGGCTTCCGATCACTGCCCTGGGCGCCTATTATTACCTCCGCCAACCGCTGCGTTGGGGGAAAGACGTCGAACAACTGAGAACAGAAGGTAATGTATGAAGATCGCCATCATCGGCGCCGGCATCGGCGGCATGGCTGCCGCCCACGATTTCGTCAATGCAGGTCACCAGGTAACCATCTACGAAGCTGCCAACACCGTCGGTGGGCTGGCGGTCGGTTTCAAAGAACCCAACTGGGATTGGTCGGTCGAGCAGTTTTACCACCACTGGTTCCAGACCGACAGCGATATCCTGGGATTGATCGGTGAGTTGGGCCTGTCGGACCGGGTGATCTTTCCCCACCCCAAAACGGTGGTCTATTACAAGAGCAAATTCTACCCGCTCGATTCTCCCCTGGCCGCCCTGACCTTTCCGGGCTTTACTTTTCCGGACATGGTGCGTTTTGGCCTGGTGACGGCTTACCTGCGCTACATAGCCGACTGGAAACCGCTGGAAAAATATACCGCCGAAGAATGGATGCGCCGCTACTACGGCGAACATCTGTGGAAACTGCAATTTGAACCGCTGCTGGTGGGTAAATTCGGCAAACATTCCCCTGAGATCAACATGGCCTGGTTCTGGGCGCGCTTCAAGGCGCGCACTACCCGCCTGGGCACCTTTCGGGGCGGCTTCCAGGCATTCTCGGACCTGCTGGCCGAAAATCTGCGCCAGCGCGGCGTGCAGATCTTGCTCTCCACCCCGGTGGCGCAAATCTTGCCCAACATCAGCGGCGGCGTGACGATTACTTCGGCGGCCGGCAACCAGGATTATGAGCGTGCCCTGGTGACGATCTCCCCCGGGCTGCTGGCGCGCATGGCCCCCACCCTGCCGGCCGATTACCTGAAGGGCCTGCTGGCGTTGAAGAGCATGGGCGCCGTGGTGATGATTCTGGCGCTCAAGCACCAGCTATCCGAAGAAGGCTACTACTGGTACAACATTCCCAAGTCGGCCGGGTATCCATTCCTAGCCCTGGTCGAACATACCAACTTCGTCAAACCGGAATACTTTGGCGGCGACCACATCGTCTACTGCGGCGATTACCTCGACCCCGAGCACGAATATTTCAAACTGAGCAAGGAAGAACTGCTGCAGCGTTTTCTGCCCGCCCTGCCGCTCTTCAACCCGCACTTCAACCCGGATTGGGTGCGCCAGAGCTGGCTGTTCCGCACCGCCTACGCCCAGCCCGTCCCGCTGGTCAACCATTCAAAGAATATCCCCGCTATTAAAACGCCTATCCCGGGGTTATATTTCGCCAGCATGAGCCAGGTCTACCCGTGGGACCGCGGCACCAACTTTGCCGTGCAGATCGCCCGCAAAGCCGCCCGTATGATCCTGGAGAGTTGAATCCTGCGGAATCGTTTTTGCATTCTTTAACATTTCTAATGTAAACCTTTAAAAAGCTTTTTTTCGCTGCAGATTATCCCCACGAATCGACTTATTTACTGTAAATGACCTTACACTAAGTCTGATTTGCTCTATTTCGGACTCCTCCTGGCCATAAATAACCTACAATCCCCCGATTCCACCCGAATCCTGCCTGACCCTGCGAAACCTCAGAATGAATGTTTCACGGAAAAAATAAGGGGTTTAGAATCCTGCATAACTTTTTGGAATCAACTATCCAGCTATAGATATCGAACACCTGTACGATAATCTTACCCTATATGTGGGGGGTATCTTTCCGCCTTACCCCCAGTACTAGGATACCAGCCCGATTCTTTAAGATTGCGTGTATGTTTTAAACCGCAGGGAATCGTTAAGGTTAGCCTCCTTAAAATTTCTTCAATTTTTAGACTGGCGTAGGGTAATCAGCTTGTTTGCACCTCACCTTTCTGATAGAATGCTGTTACTTGAGTTCGACAGGCAAAGGGTTTCCCCCCCTTAGCGGTACCCCAATCTTAGTGGAGCCTTTTATTTCCCACTGCATAAACAGCAGTGGGTTTGCTTCCCTGCGCTTGAATGCCGGAAAAACGTGTCAGACTCAAGGAAATTTTTCGAGGAGGTAACAACGATGAATGCACAACAAGCCTGGCAGGCCGCCCTCGGTCAACTCCAGATGGAGATGCCTAAAGCCGCGTTTGATACCTGGGTGAGTGATGCAGAGGTTATTTCCTGCGATCAGAATAATTTCACGGTGGGCGTACACAACGCCTATGCACGTGACTGGCTTGCCAGCCGCCTTTCCAGCACTGTTTCACGGATTCTATCCGGCCTATGCGAACAGCCACAGACCATAAATTTCGTCGTTTTCCAACACGAAAACGAGGTGGAAGAAGAAGAACCTTTTGAAGCGGCCGATCAAAATCAAACCAACCCGGCTCCCCGCCCGAACGCCAGCATTAATTCTCGTTATACCTTTGAATCTTTCATCGTCGGCGCCAGCAACCGCATGGCGCACGCTGCCAGTATGGCCGTGGCCGATAACCCGGCGCGCGCCTACAACCCCTTCTTCATTTACGGCGGGGTAGGATTGGGAAAAACCCACCTGCTGCACGCCATTGGCAATGCCACCCACCAGCGCGGCCTGCAAGTAATGTACGTATCTTCTGAAGAATTTACCAACGCCCTGATCAATTCAATCCGTACCCACACCACCCCCGCCTTTCGAGAGACCTACCGGCGCTGTGACGTGCTTTTGATCGACGATATTCAATTCATCTCCGGTAAGGAGTCGACCCAGGAAGAGTTCTTCCACACGTTCAATACGCTGCATGGGCAAGACAAACAGATCGTGATGACCTCCGATCGCCCACCCAAAGCCATGAATACCCTCGAAGAACGCCTGCGCTCGCGTTTCGAATGGGGATTGACGGTCGATATCCAGCCGCCTGACCTGGAAACCCGCATCGCCGTGCTGCGCTCGAAAGCCGAGCGCGCCGGGCACCGCGTGCCCAATGACATCCTTGAACAGATCGCCCACCAGGTGCAGTCCAACATCCGCGAACTGGAAGGCGCCCTGACACGCGTGATCGCCTATGCCAACCTATCCGGGCTGCCGCTCTCGCATGCCCTGGTCAACTCGGCCCTGATTGACTTATTACCCCGGCGCAACACGATCGAGCCGCGCCAGATCGTGGATGCGGTGGCCTGCGCCTACGGGCTGACCTCTGAGACTCTGCTCGGTCGTGACCGCACGCGTGAAGTAGCCCTGCCGCGCCAGATCGCCATGTACCTGATGCGGGAAGAAGCCAATATTTCCCTGCCACAGATCGGTGAAGCCCTGGGCGGGCGGGATCACACCACCGTCATGTACGCCTGCGACAAAGTCGGCGACATGATCGAGCGCGACGACCGCCTGCGCCGCCAGGTGATCCAACTGCGCGAGCAAATCTTTGGGCGCTCCTCGCTGGCCGCCTAATAAAATTTATCCCTTCGCAAGGGACAGTATCGGAAACTTTCCGAAGGGAAGATTCCCACAATCATCCCCCATAAGCGGCCGGATCACCTTTTTCCTCCGCCAATTTATCCAGGTAGGCTTTGTCTTCGATTTTTAACAAATCGGGGTTGAAGAGCTGCGCAGCGCAGAAAATTGCCCCGACCAGCACCATCCCGGCAAACAGCCAACCTACATTGATGCTCGCCCCCACCCAGCCGCACAGGGCCACGCCTAACGGCCAGGAAAATTGAGCAATCAGGCGCCGGACGGCAAACACCCGCCCTTGCAGGTGCAGCGGCGTCTGCGTCTGCCAGATGGCCTGCGAGTGAGCGTTCAACGCCGGGAGCATGCCATCGAACAGGCAGCCGGCGGCAGCCGTCAGGTACAGCCAGGGGGACAGCCCATACACGATCATTGACGCCAGGGCGATCACGATCGGCACAACTACCCCGTAGATGCGGCGCTTCTTCAAACCGCCCCACAGGCTGATCAGCACCCCCCCCCCCCCCCCGCCGCTCCCGCTGACCGTGCCCAGCAGCGCCAACGCCGTTTCGAGTGTAAAGCCGCGCCCGCTCCAATCTGCCGCCAGGTTAAATTTCACAAACAGCGGCTGGAGTACGAACACACCTGAGGCGAAATTGATCATGGTAAAAGTCCCCAACAACCATAACAATGGGCGGCGGTTCCAGATGTACATTAAACCTTCCACGATATCCGCCCAGATACTCTTTTTCGCCTGGTCTGCGGTCGGTTGCAAATCTGCCCGGTGTGGTGAAGGAATAAACAAAAATAGCAGAATACCCGCAGCAACAAAGAAAGTAAGCGCGTCCACTCCAACCGCCAGGGGGATGCCGGATTGCAGGGTGGCCAGGATATGGCCTACTTCTCCATAGAGCTTGCCCTGCCTGGATAAAGCCGGCAGAGCAATCATGCTGGCAGCAATCGCCGGCGCCAGCACATTTGACAGCGAGCTCATCGTCTGCATCATGCCATTGGCGCGCGGCAGGAGCCTTTCGGGCACCAGCATGGCATAAGAGGAATCAAATGCAGAGTAATGCAAAGCCGAGACAATGGACTGGATCACCACCAGGCCGATCAACAGCCACAGGTTAAGCAGGTGGGCCAGGATCAGGAAGGTCAGCGCCAGGCTGATCAGGCCGCTGGCGAAATCCATCAGCAGCATGATCGACCTGCGGTCGTGCCGGTCGGCCAGCGCGCCGGCCAGAGGGGCCGCAAAGATATTCGGCAGGCCATAGGCCAGGCTGACCAGCGACAATGCAATGGCAAGCTGGCCTTTTTGCTCCGGATTGGGGTAAAGCACCTCCGCCAGCCAGATGGTCAAAGCAAAAAAGGTCAGCGCACTGCCTAATACCGAAATGGATTGGGTCACCCATACGACCAGAAATGTTTTGAACCCATTGGCTGGTGGAGTATAGGTATTGGTGGAAGTCATGACTCATGAATTATAACCCGGCTCTCAAAACGTATTTCATTTTTCCCCGTTTTTCCCCATTTTTCCCCTTGACAAAAATGTAAAGCGACCTATAATAAATGCAAATCTGTTTTCAGTACAAACATGTTTTAGTAAAGGAGAACCCATGACCACTTCCATCAAAAATCTCACCCGCCGCACTTACCAGTACTGGTACAACGACGGCCTGACCGAACTGGCGGCCGGATCACTGATCTTGCTGATCGGCCTGATCAACCTGGCCCTGGCCCTGCTCAATTCCAGCATACTCAACCAGGTGTCCTTGATCTTTCAGCCGCTCGTGCTGATTGGCGGTGTCTTCGCCATCAATGGGATCATCAAACCGCTCAAGGAACGCTACGTCTACCCGCGCACCGGCTATGTGGCCTACCACAAGCCTGAGGGCCGGCGCCTGCACCTGCTGCGCGCCATGGCGGCTGTGCTTGGCCTAGTGATTGCCATCGCAGCGGCCTTGCTTTTACGCGTGATTAATGAAGCCTGGATACCAGCCTTCGTCGGGCTGGCCCTGGCGATGTTCATGACCTACCTGGGTGTCAAGTTGGGCTTGATGCGTTTCTTTGTAGTGGCAGGCTTTACCATTTTGCTCGGAATTATCGCCGCCTGGCTCCAGCTCAATGACCTTTATGCAAAATTTTTCATCTATGGCGGCTTTGGGCTGGCGCTGATCGTCTCAGGCGGACTGACCCTCTGGCATTATTTACGCTCGACCCAGCCGCCGGCCGGGGAGGAATAAATATGACCCAAGAATTACGCAATGACCTGTCTACCGTAGACCGCCTGATCCACGAACCGGCGCGTTTGATGATCATGACCATCCTGAATGCCGTCGACGAAGCCGACTTCCTCTACCTGCTCAACGAGACCGGGCTGACGCGTGGCAACCTGTCCACGCACCTGTCCAAACTCGAAGATGCGGGATACATCAAGATCGAAAAGACTTTCCGCGGTAAAATTCCTCGCACGGTGTGCAGTCTGAGCGAAGTTGGCCGGTCTGCCTTTGGCAAATACCGCAAACAGCTGCGCCTGATTGCCGGTCGAATCTAATCGGGAAATTCTTTTTTTATGTGTGCTAAACTACGTTTTGCACACATAAAAAAATCGAACCTCCGATTTTCGGAAAGATACCAGGAGACATGCTATGTCAAGTTTCAGGCTTCGTGACCTGGGAATCAAAATCGGAAATATGCCAACTGGACCGCTGAACGCCATCACTGATGTTGCGGGGGTGCTGGTCGGGCACCTGACCCTCATCGAAGACCGGCCGCACGTGGTTCGCACCGGGATCACCGCCATCCTGCCGCGGGATGGTGATATCGGCAAAGATTATGCCTTCGCCGGCTTCCACCGTTTCAACGGCTGCGGCGAGATGACCGGCATTCACTGGTTGGAAGAGACCGGCCTGCTCAGCTCGGCCATCGCCCTGACCAACACCCTCCAGGTGGGCATGGTGCGAGATGCCCTGAGCGAATACTCCTGGCGCTATTCGCAGCACGGCCCGTACTTCTTGCCGGTGGTAGCCGAAACGTACGACGGCTGGCTCAACGATCTGAGCGCTTCCAGCCTCACCCACCAACACGTCTTTGACGTGATGCAGAACGTCCACGCCGGCCCGGTGGCGGAAGGCAACGTGGGCGGCGGCACTGGCATGATCTGCTACGACTTCAAAGGCGGTATCGGTACTTCATCCCGCCTGGCAGACACTAAAAGCGGAAGCTTTGTGGTGGGCGCCCTGGTGCAGGCCAACCATGGCGACCGCCCCCAACTGACCGTAGCCGGCGTCCCGGTTGGACGCTTGATCGATTACGACAAAGTCCCCAGCGCCTGGGACCAACCGCCCCAATTCAGTTCGATCATCGTCATCCTCGCCACGGATGCCCCGCTGCTGCCGCCGCAGTGCCACCGCCTGGCGCAGCGCGCTGCTACCGGCCTGGCGCGCACCGGCGGCACCGGCCACAACACCAGCGGCGACCTTTTCCTGGCCTTTGCCACCGGCAACCACGTCCCAGCTCGTTCGGAGGGTCTCATTCCCCTGAAAGGCATGCTGCCCAACGACCAGATGGACCCGTTGATCGACGCGGCTGCCGAAGCGGTCGAAGAGGCCATCCTCAACGCCCTGACCGCCGCCGAGACGATGACCGGCCAGCAGGGCCGCACCGCCCACGCTTTGCCCGTAGATGAGCTTAAACGCCTGATGGTAGCCAGGCAGTAGAGTTCAGGGAGGAAACCTTGACAGACAGAAAACGGATCTATATTTATTTATCGTTCGCTTTTGGCATGGCCTGGTTAGCAGGTTTGGCGATCTATCTCACCGGGGGTCTGGCAAAGAGCCCGTACAGCCTGGTGCTGCTCAGCGTAGGATATATGGGCGCCCCGGCTGTTGCCCACCTCCTCACGCGGGTTATCACCAAAGAAGGCTGGCGCGATTTATACCTGCGCCCACGATTTCGCCAAGGTTGGGTTTACTGGTTGATCTGCTGGATTGCTCCGGCTGCCTTCACTTTCACGGGCATGGCCATTTTCTTTGCTCTGTTCCCAGCCTATTATGATCCATCGTTGGCTGCGGTTCAAAAATTGATGCAGGCCAGCCTTGCCGCCGCCGGGCAGCCTTCAGTGACTATTAATCCGTGGTTGATCGTTATTTCGCAGACCGCCACAGCGGTCCTGATCGCACCCATCCTGAACGCCATTCCCATCCTGGGTGAGGAATTTGGCTGGCGCGCCTATCTACAGCCGAAGTTATTGCCGTTGGGAACCCGGAAGGCGATGATTTTGATGGGGGTTATTTGGGGGCTGTGGCATGCGCCAATTATTGCCATGGGACATAACTATGGGGTCAATTACCCGGGCGCACCCTGGCTCGGCATCCTGGCGATGACCTGGTTTACATTCTTATTTGGAACGTTTATTGGTTGGGCAGTGCTGCGCTCTGGCAGCGTATGGCCAGCGGTGATCGGGCACGGCGCGCTCAACGGCATTGCCGGAATCCAGGTGTTTTTCATCCAGGGCAATCCCAACCAGGTTCTTGGCCCGGCCGTCGTCGGAGTTATCGGTTCGCTGACTATTGCCTTGATCACCCTGGTCATCTTTTTGTGGCCAAACGCCCTGAACCTCGAACCACTATCAGCCACGGCCTGATAAGCCGATTATTTACAGCATCGCCAGCCGCGAGAAGGAGGTAAAAATGAACTCAAAACAGGGAAGTATTATCGCAATCGCTGCCGCTTTTTTTGTGCTTTTCAGCGCCATGTGGGATGCGCGCATTTCGGTGGTGGTCGGAATCGTCAGCCTGGCCGGCCTCGGAATCTATGGATTAGTACGCAAGAACCAGCGGCTTTAAATCTTTTTCTTGATTTTGTACGCCTATGCGCAAATCCTATGGGTTTCCAAAACCCATAGGATTTTTCCCATATTCCAGGGAATCGAAGCGGGAAAAAGCTGGTTTACTGTTGATAAAAATAGTCTATAATTCCCACCACCCGGAGTTCTTGGGGAAGGCATTTTGATGCGAAGGAGGAATTTCATGCGGAAGCTGATTGTCAGCAACTTTGTCACAGTGGATGGCTATTACGATGGCAAGGATAGAAATCTCACCGGTATTTTTGACTATTACCACCCCGACTATGCCGGCGACGAGCACTTCGACCACTACATGACCGAACGGATGCGCTCCGCCGATACCCTGCTGCTGGGCGGTCACTCGGCATTTTTGAGCAACAAGCAGTACTGGTCAGGCGTACCGGATGACCCCAATTCCACCGTGATCCGGCGTGAGTTTGCGCAGCTCATAAAATCCATCGATAAAGTGGTGGTTTCGGATCATCTCACCCCCGAGGAGTTGGCCCCCTGGAACAATACCCGCATCATCAAACTGGCCGACGCGCACCGGGAGATTGCCGCCATTAAACAGCAGCCCGGCCGAGACATCCTGATTTTCGAGAGCCGCCTGCTGTGGAACGATCTGCTGGTGCACGACCTGGTGGACGAACTGCACCTGACGACTTTTCCGGTGATCGCCGGGGAGGGCACACCCCTGTTCGTAGGACGCCCGCCGGTGTTGCTCAAGCTGCTCAATTCACAAACCTGGCAGGGTTCGGGCAACGTCCTGGCCGTTTATCGAGTGGATCACAAGAAGCAGTAATGGAAAATGGCCTGTCTTGGATAAC
>VFSW01016655.1_pt1 | contig 10016 bp, 12 predicted proteins | sample 5358111 | NCBI WGS metagenome assembly VFSW01 (sample SAMN11554181, study PRJNA540505) | mine drainage metagenome | isolation source: sediment from site ElyBrook_90M | place: USA: Ely Copper Mine, Vershire, VT | collected 2017
CCTCCCCACCCGCCCCGAAGACAGGCTGGAAGAAAAGGAGGCCGTTCTTTGTGGCGCTGCTGGCTGTCGGCCTGCTGGCTGCCGAGTGGGTAGGATCACGCAACCAGATCGCTGGCCTGCAACAGGAACTGTCCGAACGTCTCAGCACCCTGGACAGCAGCGTCAAGCAAACAGAATCCCTGTCGCGGCAGACGCAGGGCAACACCCAGACTCTGGAAAGCCGGCTGGCAGCCCTGGAAAATCAGGTGGCCCAATCACAAAACCAGCAGATCGAACTGGAAGCCATGTACCAGGAACTGACACGTAACCGGGATGGCTGGATTCTCGGGGAAGTGGAGCATCTGGTCGTCATCGCCAGCCAAGACCTGCAACTTTCAGGAAACGTTCCCTCGGCGCTGACCGCTCTTCAGGCAGCAGATCAGCGATTGCAAAAAGCCAACAACCCGGTTCTCATGTCCATCAGGCAAGTCATCAACCAGGATATGGACCGTTTGAGGGCCTTGCCTTATGTGGATACGGCGGGAATCAGCTCGCGTCTGGATAACCTGGCCGCCCTGGTGGACACCCTGCCTCTGGCTTCTGACGCGCGGCCTAAGCCCCCCACAGGTACGGCTCCCCAGGAAGACCGTGGCTTCTGGGGACGACTGGGACATGAACTGGCTGCGGAACTTGGCAAGGCCGTACAAGTCAGGCGCATGGACGCGCCTGAGCTCCCCTTACTGACACCCGACCAGGCGTTTTTCCTGAGGGAAAACCTCAAACTCCACCTGCTATCAGCGAGACAGGAAGCCCTGTCCCGGGATGAAGCAGGCTACAAGGCAGACCTCCAGTCGAGTACGGCCTGGCTCGCGCGATACTTTGATGAAGAAGCCCGGTCAGTCCAAATGGCGCAGGCAACCCTGCATCAACTCAGCGGCACCTCTGTCAACATGGCTCTGCCAGACCTGAGCGCATCACTGACCGCCATACACAATGCACGCATGGCACAGGAGGGTTCTCGCCGATGAGGTCCCTTTTCTGGTTTATCATCCTTTTTGCAGTGGCTACCGGACTGGCTCTTGCGGTGGGGCTCAATACCGGCTACGTGCTGATAGTGGTGGCCCCGTGGCGTATCGAAATATCTCTGGCCGTTTTTGTCATTGGGCTGGTACTGAGTGTCCTGGTCATCAATGCATCGTGGCGCCTGCTCACCCACACGCTGAACCTGCCCAGCAGGATCAAGGCTTACCGGCAGCGTCGCGCGCGCAACAAGGCTCGCAGCATGCTGTACCAGGGCCTCACCGCATATTTCGAAGGCAATTATCGAAAGGCAGAGCGGCATGCGGAGTCAGCCCTGGAGTCTGGGGAGTCTCCTGCGCTCAGCGCCGTGGTGGCTGCCCGATCCGCCCACGAACAGCGTCGTTTTGAAGTGCGCGACCATCTGCTGGAGCAGCTGGCCGAGCTGGGGCCGGAAACAAGACTGATGCATCTCACCACAAAGGCTGAACTCCTGTTGGGCGAAAGACGTGTTGGCGAGGCTCTGGAAACTCTGCGCGAAGCCCATGGATCGGCGCCCAAAAACACCCGCGTCAACCAGTTGCTACTGCGTGCCCTGATTTCTACCGGAAGCTGGCGCTCTGTCCTGGATACCGTCAACGTACTCGAACAACTGAGCGGCATCGACACCCTCCAGGCTTTGCGCGTAAGACGCAATGCCTGGCAACAGTTGCTCAGGCACACCACCCATCATCGCGAAGACTTTCTGGCCCTCTGGAAAAGCATCCCTCCGGCAGTGAAGGCTGACCAGAATGTGTCCAGAACAGGAGTCACCCACCTGATCGCGTTGGTGTACCACAAAGAAGCCTTGGACTTCATTGAGCGCACTCTGGATAGGGAATGGGATACCCACATGGCGGGGTTATACGGAGATTGTGTGAGTGACTCCCCAGTGGGACAGATGGAAAAAGCCGAAAAATGGCTACGGGATCATCAGGACAGCGCCAGCCTGCTGCTCACCCTGGCCAAGCTATGCATGCGTCAGTCCCTCTGGGGAAAGGCCGAAGCCTATCTGGACGCCAGTCTCTCGCTTGAAGCCACTCCCGAAGGCGAGGCCATCAGGAAACAGCTGATTGAAAAGACATCTGCAAGCCGGATCACGGGGCGCTCACTGCCTGAGCCTGGCCCTGAATTCGGAGCTGTGTGAGAACCCCCTCAGGCAGTTGCCGGAGCAAACAGGTCCGCAAAAAACTCTTCCCTGGGAAGTCCACGTGATTCGGTAAACGCGGCAAAGCCGGCATTCACCATGGGAGGAGGCCCGCAGGCGTACACCTGATGCCCGGAAAGATCCTGAAAATCTTCAAGGATGGCCTGATGCACAAACCCGGTCCGACCTGTCCAATGGTCTTCAGGTTTTGGATTGGACAGAACAGGAATGAATTTCAGCAGGCCCCCACTGGTCTCTTCCCAGCCCTTGGCCAGTTGTGCAAGGTAAAGGTCGTCGGCCGAACGCACGCCCCAGTAGAGGTACATCGGCCGCTTGGCGCCCTTGTGCAGTACCGATTCCACGATACCCTTGATGGGAGCGAAACCCGTGGCCCCCGCCATGAAAATGATGGGTTTTTCAGAATCTTCCCTCAAATAGAAGGTGCCCAGAGGACCTTCGAATCGCAAGATGGTCCGTTCCTTGAGCTCATTGAACACAAATGCGGAGAAACTGCCTCCTGGATATAACCGGATGTGCAATTCCAGACCACTTTTGTCATGAGGGGGGTTGGCCAACGAAAAACTGCGGCGACGTCCATCCTTCAGCAGAAAATCGATGTACTGGCCGGCCATGAATTCGAACTTCTCATTGGCCGGGATCTTGAGCCGGAGAATGGCCACATCGTGATTGGGGTGCTCGACAGCCTCCACCCGACAAGGCAGCTTCTTGATCTGGATGTCCTTGAACCCACTCACTTCCCGGGCCTCAATCACCACATCACCAAGCGGCTTGGCGCAGCAAAACAGCGTCTTGCCCTGAGCCTGCTCCTCAGGCGTCAGTGCGCCAGCCTGAAATTCACCTGGATCCACCTGGCCCTCAAGCACCTTGCCCTTGCAGCTGCCACATGCGCCGCTCCTGCAACCAAAGGGAAGACCAATGCCTTCCCTCAGAGCGGCCTGAAGCAGGGTCTCTCCAGGTTGGGCATCAAACTGTCGCCCACTGGGCTGAATGGTGACGCGTACTGTCATGCTGGATCCTGATACTGTTAAAATCGGGCCATGCAACGCTGGCTAATCGTCGGTTCGGGCCATGTGGCCCGATGCCTGATGTCCCTTCCCCATCCAGCACCCAGGCAGGTCATTGCCCTGTGCCCAACTGCAGAACGGGCATCCGAATGGCGCGCGCTTGGTGCAATTCCATTGCTGGGGGACCTGGACGATGCGTCCACCTTGCGACGTCTGTCAGGCATTGCCGAGGTGGTGTTCCATTTCGCGCCACCCCCGAGTACCGGCACGGGAGATCCGAGAACCCGGCGCCTGATCGCTTCTCTGGCGCGGGGTGCGATTTTACCACGACATCTGGTGTACATCAGCACCACGGGAGTTTATGGAAATCGCCCGGATCATCTTGTGCGGGAAACCACCCCGGTGCAACCTTCCACTGCGCGCGCCAGGCGACGCGTGGCTGCGGAGATTCTGCTACGGGAGTTCGGGGCGCGTTCCGGTTGCCGCATCAGCATCCTTCGGGCTCCGGGCATTTATGATGCTGACCGGCTCCCGATCCGCCAGTTACAGGCAGGGGAACCGGTGCCGGATCAAGATTCGGATCCATGGACCAACCACGTGCACGTACGGGACCTGGCCCGCGCCGCCTGGCGGGCGGTTTTCCGTGGTCGGCCGAACCGGTTGTACAACGCGGTGGATGACAGCCATCTTCGACTCGGAGAGTATTACGAACTCGTGGCTCGACACTTCGGGCTGCCGTTACCGCCCAAACTCCCTGTGGAAGAACTGAAAAAAAAAATCAGCGATGTTCGCTGGAGTTTCATGGCGGAATCAAGAAAGATCGCCAATGATCGAATCAAGCGTGAATTGGGACAACCGTGGTACCATCCCACCGTCCGTGATTTTCTCTCCACTCTGCCAGTCACGACGGACAGACAGGCAAAAAATGAAATGCTTTGATCTTCTTCGAAGTGCTGGACAACTCCCGTCAATGTGGAGGAAAATGCCGGCATGCGAAGCGTTCTGGTTCTCCACGGACCCAACCTCAACCTGCTGGGCACCCGTGAACCTCATCTCTACGGTCACACCACGCTGGACGATATCGATGCCCGGCTGGTGGCTTTGGGCCTGGAACGGCAGTGCGCCGTGCATTGTTTCCAGAGCAACTGGGAAGGCGCACTGATTGACCGCATTCACGCCGCACGCGGTGACGGCACTGAAGCCCTTATCATCAATCCCGGCGGATTGACCCACACCAGCGTGTCGTTGCGGGATGCTCTGGCCGGAGTCGGCCTCCCATTTGTGGAAGTGCATTTGTCCAACATTTATGCCCGCGAGGATTTCAGGCACCAGTCCTATCTGTCCCCCATTGCCTTGGGCGTGATCTCGGGTCTGGGCAACCTGGGCTACGAACTGGCGTTGGCCTATCTGCTGGAAAAGGAATAACTCATGGATTTGCGCAAGCTCAAGAAACTGATCGATCTGGTACAGGAATCCGGCATCGCCGAACTTGAAATCACCGAAGGTGAAGAACGGGTGCGCATTGCCAAGACCTTGCCAGGCGGGGCCCCCATGATGACACCGGCCCAGATGGCTGCACACTACCCCATGCCGGTTCCTTCCCCACAACCGGCCGCGGCTCCCGCCGCCGTAGCCACAGAGACTCCTGCGGACGTGGATGAAGGGCATGTGGTGAAATCACCCATGGTCGGCACCTTCTACCGTTCTCCCTCCCCGGGGGCTCCAGCCTTCGTGGAACTGGGACAAAGCGTGAATGAGGGGCAAACCCTGTGCATCATTGAAGCCATGAAACTGCTCAATGAAATCGAGTCCGACGTTTCCGGGACGGTGAAGCGCATCCTGGTGGAAAACGGCCAGCCCATCGAGTATGGCCAACCCCTCTTCATCATCGCTCCCTGACCCCCCTAAACGCCATGTTCTCAAAAATCCTGATTGCCAACCGTGGCGAAATCGCGCTGCGAGTTCAACGCGCCTGTCGTGAGCTGGGCATCAAGACGGTGGCTGTGCACTCCGTGGCAGATGCCGACGCCAAGTACGTCATGCTGGCGGACGAATCCGTCTGCATTGGACCGGCACAGTCCCAAGGCAGCTACCTCAACATCCCCGCTATCATTTCTGCCGCAGAAGTGACCGGAGCCGAAGCCATCCATCCAGGTTACGGGTTCCTTTCTGAAAACGCAGACTTTGCCGAGCGCGTAGAAAACAGCGGCTTTGTTTTTATCGGCCCCAGGCCGGACACCATTCGTCTGATGGGTGACAAAATAAGTGCCAAAGCCGCCATGAGTGCTGCCGGGGTTCCGGTGGTTCCAGGTTCGGAAGGCCAGTTGCCCGATGACCCCAAAGCCCTGAAGGCCCTGGCGGAATCCATCGGTTATCCCGTGCTGATCAAGGCGGCTGCCGGCGGGGGCGGGCGAGGCATGCGCGTGGTGGAGCGGGAAGAGGACCTGCTGGGGTTCCTTACCCTCACCAGGACCGAGGCCCGAAGCGCTTTTGGCAACGATACCGTTTACATGGAAAAATACCTGGGGCAGCCCAGGCACATTGAAATCCAGGTGCTTTCAGACGAGCATGGCAATGCCGTCTACCTGGGAGAGCGCGACTGTTCCATGCAGCGCCGCCACCAGAAAATCATTGAGGAAGCCCCTGCACCCGGCATCACCGAAAAGATGCGCTCGAAAATCGGGGGCAGTTGTGTGGCAGCCTGCAAACGCATCAAGTATCGTGGCGCGGGCACTTTTGAATTCCTGTACGAAAACGGCGCATTTTATTTCATTGAAATGAATACCCGCGTCCAGGTAGAGCACCCTGTCACGGAACTCATCACCGGCATTGACATTGTCCAGGAACAGATTCGCGTGGCCGCAGGTGAGCCCCTTTCCATCCGCCAAAAGGACGTGGTGGTTCGTGGCCACGCGCTGGAATGCCGCATCAATGCGGAAGACCCCTTCACCTTCGTCCCGTCGCCGGGAAGAATCACCCAATATCATGTGACCGGAGGCCCTGGCGTACGCGTGGATTCCCACGTGTACCAGAATTATTTCGTTCCACCTTACTACGACTCCCTCATTGCCAAGCTGCTGACTCATGGCGCCACCCGCGAGCAGGCTTTGGCACGCATGCGGATTGCCCTGTCGGAAATGGTGGTGGAAGGCATCAAGACCAACATCCTCCTGCACCAGCAACTGCTTCTTGACAAGGCTTTTATGGCCGGGGGAACCAGCATTCACTATCTGGAAGAAAAACTGGCCAGCGAAAAGGCTTCCTGATGACCTGGGTCCGGCTCGTGGCCGAAGTGGCGGACACGGAAGCCGAACCCCTGTCCGAGGCACTGATGGCTTGCGGTGCGCTCTCTTCCGCAATCGAACCGAACCCATCACTGGAAAGAGAAGAACGGTTTGGCGAACCCGGCATGCTTCCCCCTGCGCTCTGGGTCCATTGCCTGGTGGATGCCCTGCTTCCGGGGGATGCCGATGCCCATGCCCTGATGAAAGAGGCTTGCGCCATGGCGGGACTGAAAGAATGCCCGGCTTACCAGACCGATCTGCTGACTGACCAGGACTGGGTTCGCCTCACACAGTCTCAGTTTGACCCGATCCCCGTCACTCCCGGATTGTGGATCGTTCCCACATGGCACACCCCACCCGAACCTGATGCCCTGAATGTCCGCCTGGACCCGGGCCAGGCTTTCGGTACGGGCAGCCACCCCACCACCCGCTTGTGCCTGACATGGCTCATGGAACACCCCCCCGTGAATCTGCGCGTCCTGGATTACGGGTGCGGTTCCGGCATTCTTGCCATCGTTGCGCATCGTCTGGGCGCCACAGACACGATAGGCGTGGATCTGGACCCCGTAGCCGTGGAAACGGCACGACAGAACGCGGCCCTCAATCATGCCGCCCTGTCCGTTTTTTTGCCGGAAGCCCTCCCCCTATCTTCCGACTCTTTCGATGTGGTCGTGGCCAACATCCTGGCTGTCCCCTTGATGCTCCTGGCGCCATTGCTGATACGACATACGAAACCTGGCGGACAAATCGTCCTGTCCGGCATTCTCGAACGCCAGACAGAAGAAGTCATGAAGGTCTACGCTCCCGAAGTGCTGCTGCAGGTTGTCGGCCTTTCGGACGGCTGGGTCTGCCTGTCCGGTCAGAGAAGATAGGCTATACTTTCCCGACGTTCGAGGAGACCCCATGTTGCTGCCTACAGATCGCCATTACAGCGCCACCCACCAATGGGCACTGCCCCTGCCGGATGGTTCCATCAGCGTGGGCATCACCGATTTCGCGCAGGAACAGCTGGGTGATGTGATGTTCGTTCAATTGCCTGAACCCGGCATCGAAGTGAAACCCGAAAACGCCTGCGCCCTCGTGGAGTCCGTTAAATCCGCTTCCGATGTGTACCCGCCAGTGGCTGGCACCATCCTGACCGTCAACAACTCACTCAAGGATGATCCGGGCAGTGTGAACTCCGATCCTTACCGCTCCTGGTTCTTCACCATGATGCCTGCTTCGGTTGCCGCATGTGATGCGCTGCTCAACGCAGCACAATACCAATCCCTAATTGATCAGGAGGTCTGAATGTCCCAAGTCACCCTTGCAGGAAATCCCATCCCCGTTGCGGGGCATTTCCCCCAGAAAGGCGAAACAGCCCCCGATTTCAACCTGACGGGCAAAGACCTGTCAGACTGTTCCTTGGCCACTTGGGCCGGTCACAGAAAAATCCTCAATATCGTTCCAAGCCTGGACACGCCCACCTGCGCCACCTCGACACGCAAGTTCAATGAGCAGGCTGCCCAGCTCAAAAACACGGTGGTGCTTGTCGTCTCGACTGACCTGCCCTTTGCCATGTCGCGTTTTTGTGCCACCGAAGGGCTTGAACGTGTGGTTTCCCTGTCCACTTTCCGTGGGCACGACTTCCACGGGAATTATGGGGTGGACATCACGGGCGGCCCCCTGAAGGGCCTGACCGCTCGTGCAGTGGTGGTACTGGACGAGAATAACCGGGTGTTGCACTCCCAGTTGGTTCCCGAAATCAAGGACGAACCCGATTATGCTGCCGCGCTGAACGCCTTGGCCTGACCGCATGAAAGTCCTGCTTTGCGGATCGCTGGCCTATGACACCATCATGGTGTTTCCGGACAAATTCTCACGGCATATTCTTCCGGAAAACCTGCACATCCTGAGCGTGTCCTTTCTGGTGCCCGAAATGCGCCGGGAATTTGGGGGGACTGCCGGCAATATCGCCTTCAATCTTAAAATGCTGGGCGGCGACCCTTGGATCATGGCCACGGTAGGTCACGATTTTGCGCCTTACCGTCAGCGCCTTGTCCAACTTGGGCTTCCCCAGGACCACGTGCTGGAAATTCCCGAAAGCTTTACCGCACAAGCTTTCATTACCACGGACCTGGCCGACAACCAGATTACAGCCTTCCATCCGGGCGCCATGATGAGTTCACATCACAACCGGATAGGCGGCGCATCGGGGGTTCTTCTAGGCGTGGTCTCCCCCGACGGGCGGGATGGCATGCTGCAACACGCCAGGGATTTCGATGCGTCAGGAATTCCGTTCCTGTTCGACCCAGGTCAGGGCTTGCCCATGTTTTCGGGGGAAGAACTGATGACTTTCCTGGATCAGGCCAGCTATCTTGCCGTCAATGATTATGAAGCCCAATTGCTTTCCGAAAAAACGGGGCTGCCATTTTCTGTTCTGGCTGAACACGTGGAAGCCGCTGTGGTCACGCGAGGGGCGGAGGGGTCCACGATTCATGTGAATGGTGAGGTCATTCTCATTCCGGCCGCAACGCCCGCGCTGGTTGTCGACCCCACCGGTTGCGGTGATGCTTACAGGGCCGGACTCATCTATGGTCTTAGCCAAGGTTGGGACTGGCCGCGCACTGGACGACTGGCCTCGCTCATGGGCGCTCTCAAAATCGCCCACCCAGGAGGCCAGAATCACCACTACACCCGCGAACAGATTTCTGCCCGTTTCGAGCAGGCTTTTGGAATGACTCTGGATTCATAAGTCGTGCCGGGCCGTGTCCTGCGTTTCATGCTGGTTGTCATCCACGTGGTTCAGGGCGTACTGACCACGGCGGTGGTTCTCCCCACCCTGACCCCGGCTCAACGCGACGTTCACATACGTCGCTGGTCTGCCCGTCTGATGCGCCTACTGCGCATCGAAATCTGCGTAACAGGTGACTGGCCGGACCCCGATTCTCATCCTCTGGTACTCACTTCCAACCATATTTCCTGGGTGGACATCTTTGCATTGCACACCGTACATCCTGTGCGCTTCGTGTCCAAGGCAGAAGTGAGGCACTGGCCGGTATTTGGCTGGCTGGCTGCAAAAACCGGCACCTTGTTTCTGGAACGGGGGTCACGACGTCAAACGGCAGCCATTGGGGAAATCATGGCCAACACCCTGAAAGCCGGAGAAAGCCTGGGCCTGTTTCCAGAGTCCACTACCAGCACGGGCGAATCCATTCTCCCCTTCCACAGCTCAATGCTGCAGGCAGCCATAAGCTGTGGTGTTTCTGTGTTGCCGGTATTTCTGACTTACCGGCTTATGGATGGCTCGTTCAACCCTTACGTGCCTTACGTAGGGGAAATGACCTTTGTGGAATCCTTCATGCGCATTCTCAAATCCCCCCCTTCCCGGGTGAACATAAGGGTGGGGCCGTTGGTCCCCAGTCAGGGTTTGCACCGGCGAACTCTCGCCTCACAGTTGGAACAGATCACTTGGCAACTGCTCCAGACCCCGTCTTCGTGACGTAGCGCGCACAGGCCGGGCAGGGCACCTGAAACAGGGCCCGG
>VFSW01016656.1_pt1 | contig 10016 bp, 13 predicted proteins | sample 5358111 | NCBI WGS metagenome assembly VFSW01 (sample SAMN11554181, study PRJNA540505) | mine drainage metagenome | isolation source: sediment from site ElyBrook_90M | place: USA: Ely Copper Mine, Vershire, VT | collected 2017
CTAGCGAAATCGCGAAAGCAGCAGAATATGATTTAATCACAGCGGACGTTAGCAAGAACATGAGCAAGACGCTGCGCATGGACGCGAGCATTTTCTGGGAGAGAGACGCTAAAAATATTTTAAACGATTCAAAGAAAGTTAATGCTAGAAGGAGCGAAGCGGTTTCCTCGCTGCAACATGCAGCAGAAGATTTGCAGATCGCAGAAGCAGATTTGGATCAAGTAAAGAAAAGCGGGTGGGTGCCTGTGCTCTGGAAGAGGGCTTTTGATGAAGCACGAAGATCATATTCTGAGAATCTAGAGTACGGAAATACTGGTAATCTTGCCTCGGCAAAGAGAAAGGTTCTGGAGCTTGCACCAAAAGTGATTCCCCAAGAAGGAGAATCTGATTACAGGATACTGAAGGAAAACCTCTATGAGGAAACAGTCGAAGCTGCAATGAAAATATACAACAGTGGTGAAAGTGCGGCTGTAGAGAGGGCATTGGAAGTTTTCAGGTTCGCCAGAGGGATTGCCAAAGACGACTGAAAGAGCCGGTGCTTGAGAGATTAGAAATGAACAGTATGGCCCAATGCGATCTGGTAACTTCTGACATAATATTTGCCAAAAGTAAGGAATATAGGGGGGATATAAACGGACGGATTGATATCATAAATTCTGCAGCGGAGTACCGGATGGAAGCGGTAAAGCTCCTCGAAAATATTCCCGGACAAGAGGGAGAGGTTAAGAGAATAAGCGAAGAGGCAGCAGCATTTTTCCAGGAGTCTGGAAAGCTAATGGGCAGCACATTGATATACACCCAACGCGCTGCAACCGCATACGATCGTGCCATAGATATCCTTGTCTCGATCGGGGAGGAGGAAAAGGCAAATAAACTGCTAAACAGCGATGAGTTCCGCAGCTGGAGATACGGATTCAAGAAAAGAGGTTAGTTACGGATTCGTTAAGATAGGCATCCGCCGCCCATCACTCTTACTAGATTACGCCCATTTTCTTTTCTAAATAAAGAGGCTCCGATCAAATCAGAATCTACGATAACGCCGCCGTTCCTAAGAACTCGCCCCAACTCCTTTTCGTTTGTGTCGAGCGCATTTACCAGCACCACTGTGTCGAATGCATCATCTCTGAGCGGAAGCATCTCGTTATGGCCCACGATAAAATGCACTTCGCGCTTGTGCCTTGCGAACGGATTCCTGAAAAATTCAGACACATTCTTGTTCCTCTTTATCAAAACCGGATCGAAATCGATACAGACCTGGGTTTTGTCCTTGTTGTATATTTTGTATCGGGGCCAGCCGCCAGAACTGAGCTCGAGGATTGGTGAGTCATCTTTTCCGAGATTCTCTTCTTTAAAGACGTGTTTTATCTGTCTATAGCAAATGATCGATATGAACTGGCAAATGGGACTGAACGCCCAGCTGTAGCGCCATACAAATTCTGGCTTAGACTTACTTGCATCTCGTATTATTTGCGCTTCTTCCATACATCCACTTGCACGATCTACTGATGAGTAGCTTCGTCTTCCGGCTCTGCGCGCCTCCACTGTCTTTTGAAGTGTAGGTCCACGGCGTCGTAAACTAGCTCTTCTTTCTTGTGTGCATTTGTAAACGGAATCTTTGTTGCTATACGGTAAACCCCTTTGATGGCACTTGCATCTATGGTGTAGGTGCTGGATTCAGAGTAGTCTTCTCGAGACTCAGTATGGCGCGTTGTGTGTCCAGGCAGATGAGGAGGAGCTATATGCACAGAGACCAGATCTTTACCGGGGGTAGCGCCGTGAGCAAAATTAAGTGCGAAGCCAGCAATAACTCCTTTTTTGGCTATAAAGGGAGTTGCAGCGATTTCGGTTCCCAAAGCGTGCGCTACATCCTGTCGCACTAGTTCCATGTCTTCTTTTCGAAAGGTTAAAGGGACAAGCTGCATGCGTATACTTTCTTCGGAGTTTTTAGTTTCAGACATAATACCACACATTTGTATTACGGCTTTCCACATATTTAAGCATTGGTAAAATCTTTTGCGCAGATTATAAGGAAATAAAAGTAGGGCTAATCTTCTCCGCGCTTTGCCTCCTGTGGAAATGCGCCCCTCTTTTCCAAGCGCGGCTTCGCATCCTCCACTTCCAGCTCTGGCTGTTTGGGTTCCTCCTCAAGCACCTGGAAGCCAGTGCTTAGCACCTTTTTCCTTACAGTTGGCACCTTTGGCTTAGCGTTCCTGCTGAGCTTTTTGGAATCGAGTACAGGAGTTTCTTCGCTTTCTGAGATTTACCCCACCTAACATTGTGAATGGCGTTTTTGAGATATAAAAACGTTGGGGTTAGACTATTGAGGCGTTACCTTTTTTGGTCTTGGTCGGTATCTGGTTTTCCAAACCATGATTTTAATGCGCTTGTTATCGTAGCTATACTTCCTTTGCCTTCGACCTTGCCCTTAAGAAACTCGAATCCCGCATCACATACCGCGAGCCCTGTAACATATTGTGCATCTTCGTATGCCTGACTTGCATTGTTGAGGTAGCGTAGAAGCCTATCGGCTTCCGCACTTATTGGTTTGCCACTTTTACGTCGCTCTCTCTCGAGCGTATTATAGAGAGTAAGGTAAGCATTTCCTATTTTTATCGAAACTCTCTTCGCCGCATCTTCGGCATTTCTCTGCCTGTATATCTCTTTAACCGTTTTGTATAAACTCAGGGCCTTTATTGGATTTGTTTCTATTTTTTGAACCTGACCAGTGCTACCCCTGATTTCGTGGGGCTTCATGGCCAGATCTGCTTCGGTTTCGAGTTCTTTTACTTTTTTGCTAATGATATCAGCCATAGAATTAGTTGCTTTGGGTGTTTTATAATATATGCTTGAAAATAGGTTGGCTAATCTGTTGTATTTCTTTCGCGAAAGCATCTACAATCAGCGAATTGCGAGATAGTACTTATAAATAAGGGTGGTTAAATCACTCCTTGATAAAATGGTAGCAAGCCAAACTATTACACAGAACAAGGCGAATGAAGAGACGTGCGAGCGGCCTGGAGTTGTCAAAGAAGAGGCATGTATAAATGACGTGTTTCACGGTGATACGGGTTTGGCCAGAAGCGCAGGCGGAAGACCTGGACACCGCATGGAGCAAGCTCCAGAAAAAACTACTCTCATAAGCACCCTTAGGATAAGCATTTCAAAAGCAGCAGACGAGTCCAGAAGCCGCGTCGCGGTCGTGCTAGAAGGCCACAAAGAGGGGAAGGAGGTTGAAAGCGAAGCGCCTGCAACCACTCTTATCCCTCCAAGCTCTCTGCGCAGGATAGATCCCGCGGAAGGCAGATTGATGGAATTCTAGGATAGAGCAATTTTTTCCTTTTCCTTGATGCCGAGGCGTGAAATTGCGCCAGCGTTCAGCTCAAGCACGTACCTTGCGCGAGTTTTTGGAGAGTAGGTTTTCAAAGAGAGTAGCGAGCCGCTCGGTTTGAGTCCTTTAGCGAAATCCACCACTCTGCAGCTGCTGTCAAGCCAGACAACATCTATTGCGAACTTCATGTTCAGCATCATTATAGCGGCGCTGGATACACCTTCGATCTTTAGAGGGAATAGCATGCCCTCGTTTCGACCGATGCCTTTCCTGTACATCAGACCTACCATCTGCTTCGCAAAACTGTCAGCGATTTCTACTCTGATAGCGCGCCCTTTGTACTTTATGATCCGCCTTTCGTAGGGTTTTTAACTTAGAAAATGGTAGGCGATTCTTGTAAGCGTAAAAACATTGCTGGGTTTATTAGTTTTTAGTAAATATTTAATGGTATGGAGGTAAGGGAGGGGAGGGAGGCATACTACAATATAGCGGGAGACATTTTGAAAGAATCTCCACGTATTTTTAGGGTGCTGTCTAAAACTCCGACGTTGATTCTAAAAACCCAAATGACCGAAGATTATCAGAAAGATTATCGCTCGGTATTGGTGCGCGCGATCGAAGTCGGCAGGACATATTTTGCGTACCTGTTTTCTTTGCCACAAACTACAGAAGAATTAACTTAGATGGAGACTTGGGATAAAGCCCAATCTTTCTGCTTGTGGGAATAATACTCTCGTAAGGAAAGTGTAGAATTAAAGTACATACAAAAAGATGCCCCATTCAGTTGCTGCATAGGAGATGAAAGGGCAGTGGAGCTTAGAACGAAGCCGACTAGAGGTGCGAAAATATGGGAGGGCGATGAAAGCAAGGACATGCGTGCGAAATTTGATGAATTGTTTACAACTGCATTCAGATCAGACCAAAAAATAATAAACAAAGTTAGAAATTCGATATCATAATCCGATTAGCTTGCATGCTGCTCTATTTCACGTTTGCAACGCTCTGTTCTCTCATGAACTGCTGCAAATAGTATTTGCTCCCGGTGCCCTTGCCTGTAAGACCGCTTCCTTTCCAACCAACGAAAGTGTGCATTCCAACTATTGCCCCAGTGGTCGCGCTTGTTCTTCTGTTGATGTAAACGACTCCTGCGTTTATGCCGCTAATGAAATCTTTAATTTCTTTTCTGTTCTTGCTGTACAGCCCAGCGGTAAGTCCGAACTCTACATCGTTTGCGTTTTGCAGCGCCTCATCGAACTTCTTGAACGTGCTGATTGCGAGTATAGGCACAAAAAGCTCTTCGTGCATCAACTTGTTCGTGTGGTCCAGCTCTATTAGCGTTGGTTCAACATACGCACCCTTAAGGACCGCATCGACTACCTTGCCTCCGTAGAGCACTTTTCCGGTTCTTTTCGCGTCTTCGATGCTTTCTCTGTACTTCTCAAGTGCTTTCTGGCTAATCAAGGGTCCAATGTAGACCTCTTTCTTTAGCGGATCTCCTATTTTGAAGCTTCTGATTTTGTCTATCAGCTTGCTGATGAACTCTTCCTTTATCGAATACTGGACATAGACACGCGAGCAGGCACTGCACTTCTGGCCGCAGAATCCGAAAGCAGCGCTTGCTATTCCATCAACAGCGTCATTTATCTCAGCATGCTTTGACACTATAGTAGGATTCTTTCCGCCCATTTCTACTACGAAGACCTTCTGTTGGTTAAGGTCGTAGGCCTTCTTTATCATTCCGAGACCCGTGCTCCTCGAGCCGGTAAACGCTATGCCGCTGACCTTTGGATTGACTGCAAGTTCGTCGCCCACTTCAGCCCCTGGACCTGTTACATAGTTGAAAACGCCATCAGGCAATCCTGCTTCTTTGAATATTTCGTATATCTTTAACCCGGTTAGCATCGTCATGTTGTCAGTAGATGATGGCTTGAAGACAACGGTATTGCCGGTGATCAAAGCCCCTGTACTCATCCCCACAGAGATTGAAATCGGGAAGTTGAAAGGCGCTATTACTCCGAAGACACCATAAGGCTTCATCGCTATTGTTATCCTCTCTTCCTTTCCTGGTGCTCCCTGAAAACCTGCCTTCACCTCTTTGCTGCTTCCTGAAAGCCTATTTTTTCTTATGAAGCCCTTGTTCTTCTCTACTTCATTAGCGTAGTAGTTAAGGAAATCTATCGCCTCATCTACCTCGCCAACAGACTCGTATCTTGTCTTGCCGTTCTCTATGCTGAGTATCGCCGATACCGCAAACTTATGCTTTCTGAAAGCTTCGGCGGTCTTCAACGCTATGCTGATGCGTTCCCTGTAATCTGTGCTGCCCCATCTTTCGAATGCATTCGTTGCGGAATCGATAGCCTGCTTTGCGTGCTCCCTCGTGCCTTTCTGAAATCTGCCTATCAGCGTGCCGTCAATTGGAGAGTTCTCGACTAGCTCTGAGTTTGCGAACACTTCCTTGCCGTTGATGTACATCGGAAACTTCTTCCCTAACACGTCTCTCTTTACTCTTTCAACCGCATCATCGAAAAGCTTGTCGAATTCTTCTTCTTTACCCTGCTCGAAATAGGTTTTGTATGTAGACTCGTTTTGAAAAGCGTGCATAAACTCAATGTATATAAAACACGAAGAACGTTTATATTCGAAACGGGTGTGTAGATGGCAAGTCTTAAATCAAATTTCATAGTAAACAGATTCAAAAATGTGTTTGGGGACCCTACAAAGGAGAGTTTAGGCGAATTGCGCGGCGATGAAAGGTTCCAAAACCTGTCGCAAGAATAGAGAAGCTATTTATGCCTATATTCCGACTACTATACGGCGACAGTGATGAAAGGCGCTACAAGCGTAGTTAGCGTTAACCGTTTCGACATAGAGAGCTTTGTCAATGAGGCTACCTGGAAGGATATACTCATGGAGCTTGTCAAGAAGGACGAGCTCAACCCATGGGACATAGACATAATAGACATAGTGGGAAGGTATGTTGAGGTAGTTAGGGGACTTAAGGTACTTGACCTCCGCATTCCAGCAAACATAGTGCTAGCAGCAGCGATACTCCTTAGGCTCAAGAGCGACATGCTCGAGCTAGAGGAGAAAGCAGACGAGGAGCTCATCCAGGAGGAGATGCAGAGGCCGTACGTAGCCGTAGAGGGCCTTGCGACTAGGCTCAGATTGCCACAGAAGAGGAGGGTTTCGCTCAACGAGCTGATTGTAGCGCTGGAAGAGGCTATGAAGCTCAAGGAATACAGGGAGACGCAGGCTGCAACAACAGTGCAGATGATGCCCATGGTCTTCAGCCACTTCGACGTTGAGACCGAAGCAGAGAACATGTTTGCACTGGTCAAGCAGAACCTAGATGCAAGCAAGATGCTCACGTTCTCGCTGCTCTGCGAACTAGCGAACAAGAACAACAAGTTGCTAGAAGTTTTCATACCGCTCCTATTCCTTGCGAGCAAGGACCGCATCATACTTCTCCAGGAGGACTTCTTCGGCGAGATAATCATAGCTTTGAACTAGGTGTTTGCATAGTGGAAGAAGAACAGCTCGACTACAAAAAGCTAGTTGAGGCTGCGCTGTTTATGTCACCGAAAGCGATGAGCATAGAAGACCTCTCGAACCTTACCGGGATAAAATCGGTCGGGCATTTGGAGGGCTTGATAAGCAAGCTTGCCGAGGACTACAGGGCCAGGGATACGCCTTTGGAGATAATAGAAATAGACAAGAAGTACATGCTATCTTTGAGGGAGCCGTACGCAAGCCGTGTGAGCTCTCTTTCTAGCGGACCGGACATTACAAAGGGCTCGCTGAAGATCCTAGCGTATATAAGCAAGAACAACAACGCGATGCAGAGCGAGCTAGTCAGGATATTCGGCAGCTCTACCTACGAGCACATGAAGGAATTGACAGAACAGGGATTCATAGAGAGGAAAAAGCTAGGGAGGAGCATGAAAATAAGTACAACGAACAAGTTCAAAGAGTACTTCAACGTCTGACTAGCTCCTTTTTGTTGGATGAGTCATTTTAGGTACAGTTGTGCTTCGCGCTTCCTGTGCAAAGGCCATCTCTTCAGCCTCAGTAAGCGTTGGGTTCTTATAAAACTCTATCACCAATGCCCTAGCTGTGACTAGACCTACCTCATCGCTGATCCATCTGCCTGCATTTCTATATTCCTCAAGGATGCCGTGCGTCTCTTCTTTCCTATTTCTCGGATCAACTGTGCGAGCATGACCAGTGATAAAGGCACCCTCTTTGTCGTATGTCAGTTTTTCTAGGGAAACTATATTCTTGAACTCTTCCTCGTTTTTGACTATTCCATCGCCTTTCAGAATGCCGAACAATTTCTTATCCTTTGGAACTACGAAGAACTTTAGCCCAAGGCTCTTTTCCTGGCCGGACTCACTGTAGTAGAAAAGCTTATTCTCTACAGCAATGGTCTTTTCATCCGCACTCATCGGATAAAGCCTGTTGAAAGTATACTGATTTTTAGCAAACAGCAGCACATGATTCTTTCCAAGCTTGATTCTCTCGCCTTCGATCTTCTTCTTGCCCTCCAAAAAGTCCATTATTTCCTGGGTGTTTTTTAAGCCGGCAGTCTTTTCTTTGCTAGCGACGGCGCCGGTACTATCCTGGACTGTTTCCTCTATCTTTATTATGAATCCGTGGCTTTTTGTAGCCTCTTGTTGTTGAACGGTTAAACTCATACTATCACTCTATATAGATAATATATGGTTGACCGAGTATTTAAACCTTGGCTAATGGTTAGTAACTTCACAGGCATCCAATCGGTTGCACTTCATGGAGCCCGCATGCTGTTAGGACAGGCACCTGGGATTAAAAGCAAACACTAATACGTCGGGTGGAACTCATTTATTCCTGAGGTGTAATTCAGATATATCGCAGCGACGAACAGATATGAGGAAAGCCTGTTCATGTAGCGTCTCACATTTACGTCTATTTTGTGCTTTTCGGAGGCCGTTACCACGCTCCGCTCTGCCCTTCTTGCTATCGACCTTGCGAGGTGCAGGTGTACTGCTGCCTCACAGCCCCCTGGTAAAACGAACTTCTTCAGCTCGGGTATACGCCTATCCATGTCATCTATTGCCCGTTCGAGCCTGTCTACAGTCCCGTCGCTCAGCTTTGCCTTTTCTATCTTCACATCCTCCAGCGAGGAAACGCTAGCGCCTATTATGAAAAGATCGTTCTGTATCTCCTTGAGCTGCGATCTCACTATGTCATCGTGCGTGTAGTATAGCGAGAGGCCTATCGCGCTGTTCAGCTCGTCAAGCTCGCCGATTGCAGCAAAAATGGGGTCGCTTTTTGAGAACCTACCCTCTCCTAGCAAGCCGCTGGAGCCGTCGTCTCCCTTTCTAGTGTAATAGGGCATGCAACCACGCGATTCTTTATATGTTTAGCAAATTATAAAGATTTGAGGGCTCGTGGTCCAGCGGCAAGACGCCACTTTCACAGAGTGGAGAGCGGAGTCCGACTCTCCGCGGGCCCAGTGGAATTAAAGTAGGGTTCTCCACCCTAGTTATTTATATAGTTTTGCTTCCAACTCTCCAACATGGAAGGCACGAAGGAACAGCTTGAAAAAAGCCTTGCACTACTCCTCAGTACTATAGAGAAAAGAAAGATGCCTAAGGAAAACATGAATGCGATAAGGGCATGGATTGATTTTCTAAGGGCAAATGGTTCCACCCTTCAGACCATACTAAAAAATACCTACTGCTTCAGGGTTTTCATTGAGGATATGCCTGAAAAGGTGGCCTTTTCAACAGCTACAAGGGATGAACTTGCATCTGCAATAGCAAAAGTGGAGGGCTCAGATTACGCACCAAAAACAAAACGCAACATAAAAATCGTTGTAAAGATGTTCTACAAGCACTATCTTGGAGAGGATTATTACTACCCAAAACAAGTCGCATGGATTAAGGCAGCAACAAGTGGTAACAAGAAGATGTTGCCAGAAGACATATTAGATGAAGGAGAGATACTCAAGATGATAGAGGCAGCAGGGAATACAAGGGACAAGGCAATAATTGCAGTATTGTATGATTCAGGCATAAGATTGGGAGAGCTTCTTAGCCTTAGGAAGAAGGATGTTGACCTCAATCCAGAGATTGCCCATATTACAGTAAATGGAAAAACTGGGATGAGACAGATTCCAATACTGTTTAGCGCGCCTTACCTGTCAAATTACCTGGAACTTATGAAGGGTAAAAAGCAGGATAGTTATCTTTGGACGGCCATAGGAACCTGGACTGAGCATGACAAACTTGTTGATGGCTCGGCCATAAGGAAATTGCTGAAACTTATCGGAGTCAAAGCAGGCCTAGAAAAGAGGATATATCCCCATCTGTTCAGGCACAGTAGGGCGACATATTATGCGAATAGGATAACTGAACAGCAGCTCAAAGTCTTCTTCGGATGGACAGGAGATAGCAAGATGGTGAGCACTTATGTTCACATAAGTGGCAGGGACATTGATGATGCGATATTGCAGGCGCACGGTAAGAAACCTACGGAAGTCGAAATGCCTGTACTCACAGAGAAGATATGCCCCAGATGCAGATACGCAAACGGCATTGATTTCCTACATTGCAAGAGATGTGGAGCTCCTTTGGATGCAGGGACATTGATAAGAAGTGAGGAGATAAGCGAAATGCTCAGAGAAGCACTTGAAAAGTCTTTGAAG
>VFSW01016657.1_pt1 | contig 10016 bp, 7 predicted proteins | sample 5358111 | NCBI WGS metagenome assembly VFSW01 (sample SAMN11554181, study PRJNA540505) | mine drainage metagenome | isolation source: sediment from site ElyBrook_90M | place: USA: Ely Copper Mine, Vershire, VT | collected 2017
GGCCTGCATTATCGCCGGGTGCTGCTTTGCACCGGCGACATGGGCTTCTCCGCTGCAAAGACGTACGATCTGGAGGTCTGGCTGCCGGGGCAAGGATTGTTCCGCGAGATTTCCTCCTGCTCGAACTTCGAGAGCTTCCAGGCGCGGCGGGCCAACATCCGCTATAGGCCGGAAGGCAAGAAGGGGACGGAGCTGGTTCACACGCTCAATGGCAGCGGCCTTGCCGTGGGCCGCACCTGGGTGGCCATCGTCGAGAACTATCAGCAAAAGGACGGCAGCGTGGTGATTCCAGAAGTGCTGCGGCCCTACATCGGCGCGGAAAAGATCGAAGCGCGAAAGCTGTAAGGCGATGCGGCAATTGAAATAGACTGGATGTGCGATGAAAAAAGTGTGGGAGACAATCAAGGGCTATGTGTGGTGGACGTATCCGCGAGGATCGTTCCACTACGATGTGATGGTTACGCTGATTCTGCTGTTCATTTTCGTGACTCCGCACTTTATCAACTATAAAGACAAACCGGCCGCGCGGCTGCCGCGTCGCAACAGCGTGCTGGTGATGCCCGACGGGGACAGCGGACTCATCTACCGCGTGGATGCGCGCGATGTGAAGGGCGCGACACAGGACGAGAAGCAGGCCGATCTGATGCGGGTGATCGAGCCGATCAGCGGGTACGTGAAGATCAAGCATTGGGCTCCGGATCAGGATAGCAAGGGCAATGTGGTGGGATACACTGTGTGGGCTCGGCGGTAGGGAGCGGGCTGATCCGGGAGCGAACGTCCGGGAGCGAAGAGAGAGTCGAATGAAAAAGCTGATGCTGGTGGCTTCCGTGGCGGCGCTGTTTGCCGCCTCCGCGTTTGGGCAGAGCAGGCAGGGCAATCTGGAAGAGGTGTTGAACCTGCTGGACAAGACCAGCGCGAGCTTCAAGAGCGTGCAGACGGACTTCGTGTGGGACCAGTATGAAAAAGTGGTCGATGAGCACGATCTACAAAAGGGCGTGATGTACTTCCGCCGCGCAGGCCCCAAGGTTGAGATGGCAGCCGACATTCAGGAGCCGGCCCCTAAGCAGGTGCTGTTTACCGGCAATGAGTTGCAGGTTTATCTGCCCAAGGTAGATCAGGTTACGATCTATGACGCGGGCAAGAACCGCGACGACTTTGAGGCTTACCTGGTGCTTGGTTTTGGCGGACGCGGCCATGACCTGCCGAAAAACTTCGACGTGCGCTACGCAGGCATGGAGGAAGTGGCAGGCAAGGCGACCTACAAGCTCGAACTGGTGCCAAAGTCGCCCAAGGTAAAGAACATGTTCAGCCTGATCACGATCTGGATTGATCCGCAGACGGGAATGAGTGTGCAGCAGAGATTCCAGGAGAGCGGCGGCGACTACCGGCTGGCAAAGTACACGTCAATCCTCCCGAATAGTCCGCTGCCGGCAGACGCCTTCAAACTGAAGACGACAGGGAAGACGAAGAAGGTTTACCCGAACAGCAAAGGGTAATGGAGTTTTGCTCTTTTACCTTAGTTCTGCAACCGGGAGCATCACTCGCGCGTCTCATCAGGCAGAGGGAAACATGGTTAAACCCAAGGTGGTGATTATTCCGGCGATGCCTGACCCGAGTGGACGGGATCGGGTGCGCACGGAAGATCCTCGATACATGGACGGACAGCGCGTGCTGGTGGATGCAATGAGGTATCTTCTGCAGAGTGATCGCGAAGGCAACCGGGAGGCCGCCGAACTGCTCAGCGAACATGTGCGCACGATGTTTCGCATGAGTGATTCGCCATTTCAAAGCGCCCAAGGTCAAAGCATCCAAAGGCAGCAACCGTAGCGCGCTCGAAGGAATTCTCAGAGCCGGGGCCCATGGCTCCGGCATTGTTGTGTCAGCGGTTCGTCAGGTTTGCGTCGTGCTGCGATTCCGCGTGGGTCTGCTGTGGGCGAGTGTTCCACCAGGCCAGAAATCCAGCGGCGAGCACCAACACGAACGGGAAGCACTCCAGAGTGTAGCGATCCTCCGACATGCCAGTGGTGGCAAGAAACAGCGAGCGCACGACCGGGTAGGTGAGCAGCAGGGCAAGATATTTGATTCGCCGTCGCATCAGCCATGCCCCCGCCACGGCGGCAGCCAAATAGGCAAGGTTGAGCACGCCGAGCGCGATGCCACACCAGGCGTCGTGCGGGTCGGCGTGGATATCCCAGAAGTGAGTGTCGAGCGGCAATATCTCAATGCGCGGACGGAACCACATGTCCAAGATTCGGGCGGCGGGCAGCAGCAGATGATAGCGGATGGGATGGATGCGGATGTTCTCCGCCGCCAGCGCCGCAAATTGACGGTCGATCTCCGGCGTCATGTCGTAGTGCGCGTTGTATTGATCGAAAAGCGAGTGGACGAGCGCGCGCTGGGCCTGCGAGGTGTAGGCGCGGTCGGGAATGTCACCGATGTCGATGGGTTGGCCGGGGACCTGGAAGCCGACGTCTTCGACGCTGGCGTAGTCGAAGAGCCAGGTCTGGAGCCAGCTCTCCCAGCCGATCGTCACATACTCGCCGGGATCGTTGGCATGAGTGGTGACCAGCGGCTGAAAAACGTGGAAGACGCGCCAGTTGCGAATCGTCCACGGCACCAGCGGAGACAGCGACACGGCGGCGAGCAGCAGAGTCGCGGTCAGGAGTTCGCGCCGCCGCGCAGGTTGGCGAATCATCAGGAGGAGCATGGGCAGGCCGATGCCGCCCAGGATCAACCCTCCGTCAGGACGAAGCAGGATGGCTCCGGCGCAAGCTGCGCCGCACAGTGTCCACCAGCGCAACAGGCGAGTGTCCAGGGCGGCCACAGAGCAGTCGATAGCGGCTGCGATGAAGAAGATTTCCAGGCACTCGGTGAGCGGGGTGGCAACGTAGCTGATCAGGAACGGGCAGAAGGCGGCCAGAAGGAATGCGGAGCGGGCAGCGCGCTCGGAGAGAAGGCGTCGCGCAATGTCTGCTACCAAATAGCAGGTCAGCACGTCAAAAATAAGCTGAAACAGCATCGCGCCGAAATAGTGGTCCTGGCCAAAGATCAAAAACGTGACGGCGAGAAAGAACGGATAGCCCGGCAGGCGCATCAGGGTCGGCTCCCATCCGGAGGCTCTCGCTGTGCCAAACATATGATTGTTGATTAAGCATTTTGCGATATCGCCGTAGACGAGCGAATCGCCCGAGATGAGGGGCAACTTTAAGACGAAGAACAGACGCAGGAGCACCGCCGCGATTGTTGTGGCAAGGAACCACCAGCGATGCTTGTTTACAAGGGTGAGCACGACCGAATATAGCAGAAGCCGGGCGCGCTGGGGAGTGCGCGCACTGTGCTCAGGCCAGGCGCGGGCGCGGAAGCTTGATTGACGGCGCGGCGTGCGAAACATACGATAGAGTTACGGCAAACAACGAATGTCCAAGCCCATTTTTTTTGATCCCGACCGGCGGCGCTGGAAGCGGATCCGCAAATCAATCGACATAACGGTCGTGGTACTCAGTTTGCTGATCGTGTTTTTCGCCCTCACGGTCGTACGCAAGACAAACATTCCGACCGTTCTGCTGGCCGATCAGAAGAGAAACTATCGCGCGTTGAAGCTGGATGAGCCGAAGAAGCCGCTGCGCAAGGGCACTCATCGCAAGACTTTGATCCCGGCCTCGCAGGTGGTGTTGAACTCCGGCGAAGGGATTCGCGGCGCGTTCTATGTGACCTGGGATGCGGCCAGCTTCAGTTCGCTGCGTGAGTATATTCACCAGATCGATATCGTGTTTCCAGAATGGCTGCACGTTATGGGAGGCGACGGACGTCTACAGGCGGTCAGCGAGAACAACACGCTTTACGACGTGATCAGCAACGGCCACGCGGCGAATATCGATCCCAAGCTGATGCCGATGATCAAGAGCGCGAACGCGCAGGTGGACGTGTTGCCGATGGTGAACAACTTCGATCCCATCGCTAACGAATGGCGCAGCGACGTTGCAAAGATGCTGGACTCCAAGGACGGGCGCGATCGCTTCCGGCAGGAGATAAGCACGTTTCTGGCAAGCGATAACTACAAAGGTTTGACGCTCGATATTGAGGGCTTCGACCAAGAGGCGCAGCCGGGGTATCGTGCGTTGATCGCCGACCTTGCCTCATACCTGCATCAGCGCAATCAAAAGCTCTACCTCAGCGTACCAGCCGCCAATCCTGATTTCGATTACGCATTTCTGTCGAACAAGGCCGATGGGCTGATTCTGATGAACTACGACCAGCACTATCCGGGCGGCGCGCCGGGCGCGATTGCCGGACAGGACTGGTTCACGCAGAATCTAACCAAAGCGCTCAAGGTCATGCCTCGCGAAAAGATCATCTGCGCCATCGGCAACTACGGCTACGACTGGACGACGGCCAAGAAGGGAAAGCCAGGAATGGCCGGCGTTCACAACGTGAGCGTGCAGGAAGCCTGGCTGGAGGCGCGCGATTCAGAGGCCGACATCGACTTCGACTCTGACATGTTGAATCCGCACTTCAACTATCTGGATGGCGACAACAACCGTCATGACGTGTGGTATCTGGACGCGGGTACCGCGCTGAACCAGATGCGTGCGGCGCGCGCGCTGGGCATTTCGACGTTTGCGTTGTGGCGACTGGGTTCGGAGGACCGCGCGCTGTGGAAGGTTTGGGATTCGCCGCGAGAGGCGGATGCGATCGAGAAGCTGAAGGTGGTGGACCCAGGTCAGGATGTTGACATCGAGGGAGAAGGCGACATCCTGCGCATTGAGAGCAGGCCGTCGCCGGGTACGCGCGACCTAACGGTGGATGCCAGCGGCCTGATTACGGACGAAGTGTTCCGCGAACTGCCGAGCCCCTCTCGGGTCGATGCCTACGGAGCGCCCGGCAAGCGGGTTGTAATCAGTTTCGATGACGGCCCCGACCCGCAATGGACGCCGAAGATTCTCGATGTTCTGAAGCGCTACAACGTGAAGGCGACTTTTTTCATTATCGGGCTGGAGGCGGAAAAATTTCCCGGCCTGCTCAAGCGCGTGTATCGCGAAGGCCACGAAATCGGCAATCACACCTTCACCCATCCGGACATCAGCAACATCAACTCGCATTACGCGCGAGTCGAGCTGAACCTGACCGAACGCCTGATGGCAGCCAAACTCGGCATCAAGCCAGTGCTCTTCCGTCCGCCGTATTCCATTGATCAGGAGCCGGATACCGCCGACGAAGTGCGCCCGCTCGAATTGACCCAGAACATGGGCTATATCACCGTGGGCGACAAAATCGATCCCGATGACTGGCGCGACGATCCGCGGCCATCACCGGATCAGATTACCCAGTCGGTCCTCGGTCAACTCGGACACGGCGGCTCCGTCATCCTGCTGCACGATGGCGGCGGCAACCGCGCCAACACCGTGAAGGCGCTGCCCATGATCATCGAGGGGCTGCACGCACGTGGCTACCAGATCGTTTCCGTACACGAGTTGCTGGGCAAGAGCTACGCCGAGGTGATGCCGCCGATATCGAGGAACGAACGACTCTGGGCGACGGTCGATTCCGCCGGGTTTCTCATCTTCGGAGCGGTGAACACTTTTATCGTTTTTGTTTTCTTCGTCGGCGACATTCTGATGAGCGGACGCCTGGTGCTGGTGGGCGCGGCGGCGATTTTTGACCGCCTGCGGCGCCATCGCACGGAGATGGCCACGGGCGAATCCGCCTTCCAACCGGATGTTGCGGTGCTGATCCCGGCCTACAACGAAGAGAAGGTCATCTGCCGCACCATTCGCAGTGTGCTCGATTCCACGTATCCGAACCTGCATGTCGTGGTGATAGATGACGGTTCCGGGGACCGCACGTACGAGGTGGCTCGCGAAGAATTTGCCGAGGCGATTGCGCGCGGCCGCGTGACCGTGCTGCGGCAGGAGAACGGCGGCAAGGCCAAGGCACTGAATTACGGCTTGCAGTTTGTGACCGAGGAGATATTTATCGGCATCGATGCCGATACCCTGATCGCTCACGATGCGATCTCCTACCTGGTGCCTCACTTTCAGGATGCTCGACTGGGCGCGATGGCGGGCAACGCCAAGGTGGGCAATCGAGTGAACCTGTGGACGCGCTGGCAGGCGCTGGAGTACATCACCAGCCAGAACTTTGACCGCCGCGCCTTGAACACCTTCAGCGCGGTGTGCGTGGTGCCGGGCGCCATTGGCGCGTGGCGTACCGAGGCCGTGCTCGCCGCCGGCGGCTACAAAACCGACACCGTGGCAGAAGACGCCGACCTTACGATGGCGCTGCTGCAAAACGGCTACAAGGTAGAGTACGAGGACCGCGCGCTGGCTTACACCGAGGCTCCCACCTCCGCCAATGGCCTGATGCGGCAACGCTTCCGCTGGTCGTTTGGAATTCTTCAGGCGGTTTGGAAGCATCGCTCGGCCTTCGCGCGCAAGGGTGCGCTGGGCTATGTCGCACTCCCGAACATCCTGATCTTCCAGATCCTGCTGCCTCTGGTTTCGCCGTTCATTGACATCATGTTCGTGGTGGGAACGCTCAAGTACCTGATCTGGGACAAGCACTTCCATCCCGAGACGGCCGACCCGGCGAGCTTCGATCAACTGCTACTGTTCTTCCTGATGTTCCTGGTCATCGACTTCATTGCCTCCGTGATTGCCTTCTCGCTGGAGCGCAGGCATGGGCGGGATCGCCGCGACTGGTGGCTGCTGGGACACGTCTGGCTACAACGCTTTGCCTACCGGCAACTGTTCTCCGTCGTGCTGATCAAGACGTTGCGGCGGGCCATCGATGGCAGGCACTTCTCCTGGGACAAGCTGGAGAGAACGGCGACTGTGACGGAGCCGAAGCGGCGGATCGCCGACAGCCCGCGGTAAGCAGCAAAGGCGAGAACTGGAATCGGCGATCGCTGGGTATTCGCGCTCGGCAAGCGCTTGCATTGAGCCCGCCGCGGTGCGAATCTTACAGCTGCGAATCTTGAAAACATGTCGCGGCAAAAGACAAATCCTGAAAAGAGCTCATGCGGAGAAGCGATCTCCGCCTCGGCGGCCAAACTGCGCCTGCTGAAGAGCTTGAAGTGCACCACCAAGTTCGAAAAAGCGGCATGGGAGAGTGGCGCACAACTGGTGGCCGGCGTGGATGAAGTGGGACGCGGCAGCCTGTTTGGCTGCGTGGTGGCCGGAGCCTGCATTCTCGATCCTGCGGATCGCATCCGCGGATTGCGGGACTCCAAGCTGCTGCCCGAAGAGGAGCGCGAAAAGCTGGCAGCGCGCATCCGCCAGCGCGCCATTGCCTGGGCGGTCGCCGAAGTGGACGTGGGCAGGATCGACCAGATCAACATTTACCACGCCAGTCTGCTGGCAATGAAGCTGGCGGTCGAGCGCCTGATTCCGCGTCCGGACTTTCTGCTTGTGGACGCTGTGATCGTGGACTTTGACTGCGCGCAGAAGAAGATTATTCATGGCGACGCTCTGTCGGCTTCCATTGCGGCGGCATCCATCCTGGCAAAGGTGCATCGCGATGCGATTGTGCGCGCCTGGGACCCGGTCTATCCTCAATACGGTCTGGCCAGCAACAAAGGATACTCAACGCCGCAGCACAAGCGTGCTCTGCTCGAATATGGACCCTCCCCCATGCACCGGCAGAGCTACGCCCCGGTGGCCGCCGCTGCCGGAGACTTGCCGCCGGAATTCGAATTTATGGACGAGGACGTGAACGAGGAAAGTGAATGTTAAAGCTGCTCTGTGTGACCGCGCATCCTGACGATGAAGCGTGATGCTTCGGTGGAGTTCTTTCGAAATATTCTGAAGCCGGCGTGGAGTGCTCGGTGATCTGCCTTACCGCCGGAGAGCGGGCCGCCAATCGCGGAACCGCAGCCGATGACGAAGCTCTGAAGGCAATCCGCCGCAAGGAATTTGTTGACTCCTGCCACCACCTCGGCGTCGCTCACTGCGAGGTGCTGAACTACGCCGACGGCGCGCTGGATCGCGAGGACTTTCACGAAGTCACGGGCAGAGTGGTGCATTTCATCCGCACCCTGCGCCCGCATGTGGTTCTCACCTTTGGAGCCGACGGCTATGTCACCGCCCATCCCGACCACGGCATGGCCGGAATGTTCACCTCGGCTGCTTTTCAGTGGGCCGCACGCAACAATCGCTACACCGATCAACTGGATCGCGGGCTGACTCCCTGGCAGTCCAAGAAGCTCTACTACGTGACTGCGGAGTTCTCTTTGCGGGAGCGCCCGGTGGTCTCGCTGCCTCCGGTAACGGCGCGGATCTCCGTTGTGCCGTACCTCAATCGCAAGATCGAGGCCTTCGCCAAGCACAACACGCAGCATCCTCTGCAGCCGGTCTTCGAGCACGCGCAGCGGCGGGCGGGAGATCACGAGCTGTTTCATCTGGTTGCCACCGCCGAAGTGACGCCGATGGCAATGGAGCACGATCTGTTTCAGGGGTTACGGGAGCTGTAGCAGGGCCTGATTGCCCACTCAAGCCAACAGCGGCTTGAATGGGCCACCTGCCTGGGGATACGAGATTTATAGCCGGATCGGACTGCGCATCCAAAAACAAACGCCCTGATAAAGTTCAGGGCGTTTTGCTGAAGCACGAAGCCGCATCTACATCCCCGGCATTTTCATTCCGGCGAGGCGTTTGGCGAAGCTCGGCTTGGACATGGATTTGAACATTTTGCGCATCTGCGCGTACTGCCGCAGCAAGTTGTTCACCTCGGGCACGCTGGTGCCGGAGCCGCGCGCAATGCGCTTGCGGCGCGATCCATTGATGGCCTCGTGATGGTCGCGCTCGTACGGCGTCATCGAGTTGATGATCGCCTCCACGCGGCCCAACTGCTTCTCATCCACCTTGTTGCTGGCCTGGTGCATCTGTGCGAACGGTCCGCTCTTGGGCAGCATTCCAATGATCGACTGGAGCGAGCCCAGCTTCTTGACCTGCCGCAACTGGTCGCGGAAGTCCTCGAGCGAGAAGCCATCGCCGCTCATCGCCTTCTTGGCGAACTCCTCGGACTTCTTCTTGTCGAGCTTGTCCTCGGCGTTTTCGATCAGCGAAAGGATGTCGCCCATGCCCATGATGCGGCCGACGATGCGGTCGGGATGGAAGGGCTCGATGGCGTCGTATTTTTCGCCCACGCCCAGGAACTTGATGGGCTGGCCGGTGACGGCGCGGATGGAGAGTGACGCGCCACCGCGGGCGTCGCCGTCCATCTTGGTCAGCACCACGCCGGTAAGGGTGAGCTTGTCGTGGAATTCCTTGGCCGAGTTCACCGCGTCCTGGCCGGTCATGGCGTCGGCCACGAAGAGCACTTCCTGCGGATTCAGCAGCGACTTGAGCGACTGCATCTCGTCCATCAACTGGTCGTCGATGTGCAGCCGTCCTGCGGTATCGACGATCAGCACGTCGCAGCCGTTGATGACGGCTTCGCGCCGCGCTTCCTTGGCCAGCCGCACGACGCTCTCGGTATTGCTTTCGACGCCTGAGCCTTCATACAAGTGCGCGCCAACGGCCTTGGCCACCACCTTCAACTGCTCGCGAGCAGCCGGGCGATAGACGTCTACGGAAACCAGCATGGGCCGATGTCCGCCCTTTTTGAACCAGCCCGCCAGCTTGCCGGAGGTGGTCGTCTTACCGGAGCCCTGAAGGCCAGCCATCAGAACAACGGTTGGCGGCTGCGAGGCGAATTTGAACTTCGCCGTGTCGCGTCCCAGGGTCTCCACCAGTTCGTCGCGCACCACTTTGATGACCATCTCGGCGGGGGAGAGCGAGGTCAGAACTTCGGTGCCAACCGCTTTGACGCGAATGTGGTCGATCAGATCCTTGACGACCTTGAAGTTCACGTCCGCCTCAAGCAGGGCAAGGCGGATTTCTTTCAAGGCTTCGTCCATGTTCTCCTCGGTCAGGCTGCCCTGGCCGCGAAGGTTCTTAAATGCGCGCTGGAGTTTGTCTGTTAAATTCTCGAACATTGAATAGGTCCGGGGAGCCGCGCAAGGCGGTCCATCTGTGAAG
>VFSW01016658.1_pt1 | contig 10016 bp, 10 predicted proteins | sample 5358111 | NCBI WGS metagenome assembly VFSW01 (sample SAMN11554181, study PRJNA540505) | mine drainage metagenome | isolation source: sediment from site ElyBrook_90M | place: USA: Ely Copper Mine, Vershire, VT | collected 2017
CGGTTTCAACCTTATCCGGCGCGTTGGGCATAGCGGGGGCCGCCGCGGGGGGGGGCGGGGGGGGGGGGGGTGGGGGCGCGACCAAATAACCCATCAACTGCTGCTTGGGAAGTGATTCAGTGTAAATCAGGGGGAGCAACAAAAGAACGCCGACCAAGGCAGTCTGAAGCACGAACGAGAATACAGTGGTCCACGCTCCGCGCCGATGCAGCTTTGAGTTCTTTCCGCCGGATTCCAAAAGGCTGTCTTCAAACATTAGCCAGTTCTCCGTCTTATTGGTGAATAGACACCGGGGGCGATGGATTTGTTCCCGAATCGAGTGCTGGATACGAGTAACACTTTATGCGGTGAGTGTAACAGGAGTGTTACACTCACCGCATTTGGGAAACAAAAGGCGGGCGACCTGTCGGCACGCCCGCCTCGATTTAGATCACGTTGGAACACAAAACTACGCCTTTGCCGGTGCCTTGTAGCGGCGGCCTTCGTTGCTGGACGAAGAGGCTGCTCCGGGGACCGATTTCTTTCCCCGCCACTGCTGATAAGCAACCAGCATAGGGGCGGCAATAAAGATGGAAGAATATGTGCCGATGATGATTCCGATGACGAGCGCCAGGGAGAAGCCGTGCAGCACTTCTCCGCCGAAGAGGAACAGGGCCAAAACGGTGAGGAACGTAAGTCCGGAGGTAAGGACGGTTCGGCTCAGGGTCTGGTTGATGCTCTTGTTCACGATCTCGGTCAGGGAATCCTTGCGCAGCACCTTGATGTTTTCCCGGATACGGTCGAAGACGACGATGGTGTAATTCATCGAGTAGCCGACCAGGGTGAGAATCGCAGCAATGACGGTCAGCGAGATCTCGGTGTTGAGCAGGGAGAATGCGCCGACGGTGATCAGCGTGTCATGGAAGCAGGCGACGACGGCAGCCACACCGTAGATGAGCTCGAATCGGAACCAGAGATAAATCAGCATTCCGAGCAACGAATAAAGAGTGGCCAGCAGCGCCCGCGAACGGAGCTGCGCGCCGACCTGGGGGCCGACGATATCGACGTTGCGCACACCGAAGTTCGAAGTATAGAAATCCTGCTGAAGGGCCTGCACAACCTGGGCCGGAGCGACGGCGCTGGCGTCCGAGATGGAATTGAGGACGCCGCCGCTAGTTTTGTCGCGGAAATCGACGATGGCGCGGGCGATCTGGCCGTAGCGCGCAGGGGCGTCGGTGCCGAGATGGAGCGGATCGGTTTTGAGCAGGTAATCCTGCAGCGTGGTAAAGCCGGTGTTGTTGAGATCGGTCTTGCCGGGCTCGGCGTTGGACTGCAGAGCCCGGACGATGTTTTCCTTGCCCTGGTCGAGCGCCTGCTCACTGGTCTCGCGGATATCGAGCGAGATGAGCAGTTCATTGGAGCCGGGATGAGTGTCGGCCTGGATGCGGGCATTTTTCAGGCCGGCGTGATCCAGTTCGGCGCGGACGGCGTCCACGTTGGGCTTCTGGGTGAACTTGACGTCCACGATGGTACCGCCGCGGAAGTCAACCCCGAGCGGAATGTGATGCCAGAACAGCATGGAAGCGATGCCGGCAAGGGAGAAGATCAGCGAGAAAGCGAGAAAGTACCACTTCTTGCTAAGGAAATCGATATTTGTGCTACCAAAGAGTTCCACTGTAGAAGCCTTCTACCCGAGAAGCGCGGGCTCCTCTAAATTTCTTGTGCGTCGCAGACGCGACGAAACAGTACATCCGAAAACTTGTTGCGGCGGATCTCCGGGAGAGCAGGAAATCCGCCGCCGAACTAGATCGAGAGCGCCTCACCGCGCTGATGGCGGTTGAGGATGCTTTCAAAGATGGTGCGCGAGACGAAGACGGCGGTGAACAGGTTCGCCAGCAGACCAAAGGTCAGGGTGACGGCGAAGCCCTTGACCGGACCGGTTCCGAACAGGAACAGGATGGCCGCCGAAACGATGGTGGTGACGTGAGTATCCACGATCGTCACCCAAGCGTGGCCAAAACCCTGCTCGATGGCCGAGGCCGCGGTCTTTCCGGCGCGCAGCTCTTCGCGAATACGCTCGAAGATCAGCACGTTGGAATCGACGCCCATACCGACGGTGAGAATAAGACCGGCGATGCCAGGCAAGGTAAGCGTGGCGCCGGAGAAGCCGAGGAATCCGAGCAGAATTACCAGATTCAGAATCAGCGCGAGATCGGCGTTGATTCCGGCAAAGCGATAGTAGATCAGCATGAAGGCCAGAACGGCGATCATGCCAACTATGGCGGCGCGCACGCCCTGATGAATCGAATCGGCTCCGAGCGAGGGACCGACGGTGCGCTCTTCGAGATACTTGATCGAAGCTGGCAGAGCACCGGAGCGCAGGATCATAGCGAGATCCTTGGTCTGCTGCTGGCTGAACGAGCCGGAGATTCGTCCGGTGTCGCGGATGGCTTCCTTGATGTTGGCAACTTCCTGCACCTTGCCGTCGAGGACGATGGCAAGAGGCTCGCCGACGTGCTCGGAGGTGAACTGGTAGAAGCGGTCGCCACCAGCACGGGTCAGGGTGAAGCTTACGTCCGGGCGGCCACTTTCTTCGGTTCCAGCTTCGGCCGAGCGCAGATCGCGCCCGCTGACGGCCGAGACGCGGCTGATGAGGTAGTAAACATCAGCACCCTGATTCCCAGCCTGGCTGCCGACGCTTCTGCCTTTGATGATGACCGAGTCGGGGGGAAGAACGCCACCGTGAGCGGCGAGAACCTCCTGCTCGCTACCGTAGGCGCGGCCATTGTCCAGGGCCTGGCGGATTTCCAGCATGGCGGTGGACTGCATGACTTCCTTGACGCGGGCAGGATCATCGACGCCGGGAAGCTGGACGAGGATCTGGTAATCGCCGAGGCCGTGTTCCTGAATCACCGGCTCGGAGACGCCGAGCTGGTCGATACGGTTGCGGATGGTTTCGATGGCCTGCTCGACGGCGCGCGTCTTGAGTGTTTGCAGCACCGTCGGCTTGAGGGAGACGATCCAGGAATTGTCGGGGCGCGAGACCAGGTCGTATTCGCCGAACTGGTCCTGAATGAGGGAGCGAAGATCGCCCGCGGCACCGATGTCAACCCCGCGCAGCGTGATGCTCTGCGGCGTCGCAGCGGGATCGAGCTTGATGATGTCACCGAAGGCGATGTTCTTCTTCTTCAGCGCATCCTTGAGCCGCTCGATGGTCTGATCGGTTTCAGCATTGACGGCGTCGTTGACCTGAACCTGAAGGATCAGGTGGGTTCCGCCGCGCAGGTCAAGGCCGAGATGGATGTTCTGCTGAACGCCGGCGATGAGGCCGTGTTCCTTGATGGCTTGAATGCTTTTCTCAGGATCGGTTCCGAGAAAAATTCCCCAGACGAACACGATCAAGGTAGCGAGGATGAGTACGACTCTCCAGAGCAGGTTCTTCTTCATGGAAACCGCGACCGCCTAAGATTTCTTTGCGCTATCGTCGATGGTGACCGATGCGATAGCGTTGCGAGCAACTTCAATTTTCAGGTTGTCTGGGGCGACACGAAGAATGATTGTGTCTGCACCCTCGCCCTGCCTGAGGGAAAGAATGATGCCGATGATTCCCCCGGTGGTGGTAACGCGGTCGCCGGCCTTGAGGTTGGCGAGCATACTCTGCCATTTCTTCTGCCGCTTCTGCTGCGGCATGATGAGGAGGACATAGAAGATGGCGAAGATACCCACCATCATCAGGAGAGAAGTCATTCCTGCGCCGGACTGCTGAACAACGAGGAATGCAAATTGAGCAATCATTCTTAGGGCTCCCGCCGCTAACCGGTGCCCGCAACTTGGCAGACCGCGGCGTAGAAATTTTATTTAACCTGTACCGAACCGCGAGCCGCTGCACCATGGCACACCCAGGGCAGACGAGAAACCCACCATTCGTGCCAAGTATCTTCTGGTATCCGAGAGTTCAGATTACCGCAAATCCAAGGTTCCAGCACATTGGATTACGGTGACGTTCGCGAAGAGGTACAAACTTGGCGAACGTCAAGGCAAAACCCGGCCTTAAACCGCAGAACGGGTACTTGCAAACTTCCCAGAGATTATAGTCTCTCGGACACGCCGCATGATGTCAAGGTAATGCGCGAGATTATGCACCGTGTTGAGTACCTGGGCAACGATCTCTTGTGAGGAATACAGATGCCGGAGATAGGCACGTGAATAGCGGGCGCAGACCTTGCATCGGCAGTTTGGATCGATGGGATTTTCGTCGCGGGCATAGCGCGCATTTTTAATATTCAATTTACCTTCGCTGGTGAAGAGCAGGCCGTGGCGGGCGGCGCGCGTGGGCATGACGCAATCCATCATGTCCACGCCGAGGCGCACGTACTCGACGATCTCCTCCGGGGTTCCTACTCCCATCACATAGCGCGGCTTGTCGGCGGGGAGCAGGGGGATCGTCTCGTGTACCATCTCCCAGGTCTTCTCGCGGGGCTCGCCAACCGAGAGGCCGCCGATGGCGTGGCCAGGAAAGCCGATCTCCACGGTGCGCGCGGCGGATTCGCGGCGCAGCTCGGGATACATGCCGCCCTGCACGATTCCGAAGAGCGCCTGGCTCTGCTCGGTGCCGAAGCGGCGGGTCTTTTCCTCGAACCAGGGAACCTCGTGCTTGTGCGCCTCAAAATAATCCTTGCTGCGGCGGGCCCAGCGCGCGGTCATCTCCATGGACTTGCGAGAGTGCTCGTAGGTGGCGGGAAACTCGGTACATTCATCAAAGGCCATGACAATGTCGGCGCCGAGGCCAATTTCGGCAGCAAGCGAGGTTTCAGGCGAGAAGAAGTGCAGCGAGCCGTCGATGTGGGAGCGGAACTGCACGCCGTCCTCGGTGAGCTTTCGCAGATCGCTGAGGCTGAAGACCTGGAAGCCGCCGGAGTCGGTGAGGATGGGCTTGTGCCACGCCATGAACTTCTGCACGCCGCCGAGCTGGCGAACGGTCTCCACTCCGGGGCGGAGATAGAGATGGTAGGTGTTGTTGAGCAGAATCTGAACGTCGAGCTCTTCGAGCACGTCCTGCGGCACGCCCTTGACCGAGGCGACGGTGCCGACGGGCATGAAGACGGGGGTTCGGACCTCGCCGTGCGGAGTGATGAAGCGGCCCGCCCGCGCCGCGCCGCAAGTAGCTTCAACCTGGAAGGAAAAAGACATGGAGAATTGATTGTACGGCAGGGCTACTTATGCCTTCTGCGAATCCGGTCCGGCGTGCAGGGCGTGCCAGGTTTCACGTTCAAGAAAACTGCCTTCGGAGTGCTTTTCCATTTCCAGGAAGACAGGCCACGGCGCGGTAAACGACAAAGCATTTTTGCCGAGAGAGGCGCGCGTATTCTTGCGAGCTGAAATATCGGTCAGCCCTACCAAGGCGCGTGGATGATCCTGATCGAGTTCCCGGTAGGCACAGATGCCCATGACCTGGCACGCCGCCGCCCATGGCATGGCGACGTTCTCTCGCTCCGGGTGCGCATAGTTGGCCAATATGACCAGCGCCGAAAGGGCGTCAGGCTCAACGAAAAACGTCACGCTCTTCACGTTGTCCCGCTCAGGGTTGGTGTTCTCCAGTGGTTTCACAACCACGTACTTGGCCGGAATGTCGCGCATGGGCAAGGACTGAACAAATGCTCGCGTACACTCGGGATCTTTCACATACCGCTCGCCGAAGAGGAAGTCGTCGGCAAGCCTCGCGGCTCCTGCTTGCACTAGTCCCTGACCGATTTGACGGCCCGTTTCCGTCTTCTCGTTTCCGTCGGAGAGGAAGCGGTAGAAGCCTTCGAGTCCGCCCGGAAAAGTTTCGTACTGGTTGCCGAATCCGAGACCTACCCCGCCGCCCCAGCATCCAAAGGTCTGCCGATCGATGACACCAGTTCGTCCTTTGGCGGCGACCGTCGCAATTAGGCTGATGACGCAACCCCAGCGTCCCGGCTTGAATTGGAGTGCTCCTTCCGGTGCATCATCGGCCCATACGATTGCAACCGGATGGGTCTTCAGGCCTATCGCACCGGCAATTTTGCTCTCCATAATCCACTCCTCCGGCCCGAATTTTAGTCCAAATGTCACGGCGTCTCCAGTGTTTTTGTAAAGCCTCTTCGTGGCGCGGGGCTATCTTTGGCGTTTGCGCTGGCAATTCGCAGTACTGACGGCCATTACGCCGTCGGTGTAGGATTTTGGCATGCCTACATTGAAAGCCGTTGCCTTTGATTATGGAAAAGTCCTTTCGTTGCCTCCAACCCAGGAGCAGTGGCAGACGTTGAGCGCACGCTTCGGCAAGCCTCTGCAGGAGTTTCAGCCGATCTACTGGGGAAAGAACCGCGAGGAGCTGGACCGGGGGACACTGGACAACGTCGCCTACTGGCGAAAGGTGGGCAAAGATTGCGGAATCGAGATCAGCGAGGCCGATGCGCTGGAGCTGATCGAGCACGACAACACGCAATGGACCAATGAGAATGCGGAGATGATCAACCTCTCGCGCGATCTGCGGCGGGCCGGATACAGGACGGCGATTCTGAGCAACATGGAGCGCCGGATGCTGGCAGCGATGCGGCAGAAGCTGGCCTGGCTGGATGAGTTCGAGGTGCAGATTTACTCCTGCGAGATCGGCACGGTAAAACCGGAGGCGGAGATCTACCTGGAGTGCTGCCAGAGGCTGGGCTGTCTGCCAGAGGAGGCACTCTTTCTGGACGACAAGAAGGTGAACACGGAGGGTGCAAGAAGAGTCGGGATGCAGAGCTTCGTCTTCCACTCCGCCGTGGACCCGGTGATGCAAACCGGAGAATCAGAGATCACGGTGCCGGAGCTGCGAGCCATGCTGCTGTGTGCGAGCCAAGAGAGCTAATCGGGAATTGCGCCAGAAAAAAGAATTCCCGGAGCGCCATGCACGGGCGATCCGGGAATCGAAACGCTTCAGTCAGCACTTGAGGCGTACACCATTTAAGATGAAGCGCCCGTATCCTGAGACTCAGAATCTTGCTGGCTGCAAAGCCTAGGGCTTCGGGATGTCGTGCTTTTTCAGGTAGTCATCCACCCGGACAATGGTGCGCGTGATGGTTCCCGCGCCGATTTCGCGCTTTCCCTCATAGGCAGCGACATGAATCCGGTAGAAGCGGCCCTCGACGGCTTCTACCTCGGCGGTGGCGCGCACCACGGCATTGATTCCGACCGGAATGCGATGCTCGACATTGATGGCTGTCCCGACCGAGATTTCGCCGGGGTCGCAGAAGGGCTGCAAGGCATAGGAGCCGGCCGCCTCCATGAGGCGAATCATGTCCGGCGTGGAATAGACGGGCGGAAGTGAATGGTGATGCGCGGTCAGGGTGTGCTCATACTGCACACGCTCCTCTGCCGAACCCTTGGCACCGACGGGAACCTGTTTGACCATATGGCCGAAACTCTATCGGAGTGCGGGCCGAACAGCAAGCAAAAGAATTGCCGGAAATTCGAAGAGCTCTAAAACTGACCTTTCCGCAGATTGCCGGAGACACGTCAGGCCGAAAAAAGGGCCGGTTCACACAGGCGATTCGCCGCACTGCCGTCGAGCGCCTGCCAGAGCCAGAATGCGGCACGCCCGGCGGAGTTCAAGGCGGGCTCGGCCAGCCTGTGGTTGCCCGAGACAAGACGCAACAGTTGGTCCAGCCAGATCTCCGAATGGCGGACGTCGGAATAGGTGTGGAGAGCGAAGTATCCGCAGGTGTAGGCATCGGCACCGTAGTGACGCAGCAATGCGCGCGCTCTTTCCCCGCTGATGCGCGGCACCTGGGACTCATAGGCGTAGAGGGCGGCAAGAACCTCTACCGGGGAATCCTGGCTGGCGGTGCGGTGAAAGCGCTGGATGAGACGGCCGATCGACTTACTGGGCTGGCTGTACTGCACCTCTTCACGGGATAGCCCGACGCCTTCGGCGAAGTCCAGCCACATGTCGCTGTGAGCGCGTCCTTCGACCTCTTCTTCGGCGAGGTTGCGCAAAACGGCGCGGCGCAGGGCACCGTCTCCGAGCCGGGAGTGCAGGGCACTGAGAAAGGTTGGGAACGCGGCGACGTGATGAAAGTATTCGTTGGCGTAGGCTTGCAGATGCTCACGCGAAAGCTTTCCGGCACTCCAAGCCAGATAGAACGGATGAGTCAGGAGGTCATAGCCGGCAATACGCTCATCGAGTGCGGTTTGAAACTCACGATTCATGGGCTCACCACAAGTAGGAGCATTGACTGAGGGGGAATCATTCGAGGAGCCTACCTTGTGATCTACTCACAAGCAAGTTTTTCAGGGAAAAGTGATCAGAGTTCAGGGCCAAGTTGGGAAGCTGGCGTAATTTCCGGCGTGCGTGGAGGCGAAATGAGAAAAGTAAGTGGAATCACAGGGGTGTTGCTTCTGCTGGTGGCCACCATGCTGCCGGCGCCGGCAAGGGCAGCGGCGGGGGCCAAAGACGGCGAGACGGGAGGCGCGGAAGCGGCGATCCGAGGGGAGCTGGACGAACAGGTGGGAGCCTGGAATCATGGCGACCTGAAGGGATATATGAATGGATACTGGCACTCGCCGGAGTTGACGTTCTTTGCCGGGAGCCGGGAGTTGGCGGGCTGGGAGGCAGCCTACCAGCGTTATCGCGCGGCTTATCTCGGCAAGGACAAGGCGATGGGGCGGCTGGAGTTCAGCAACGTTCGGGTGGAGGTGCTGTGCCCGGACGCGGCGCTGGTGCGCGGCGGCTGGCAACTCACCATGAAAGACCGAAGCCAGCGCCGGGGGCTGTTTACGGTAGTGCTGAAGAGATTCAGCGAGGGCTGGCGGATTATCCACGATCACTCCTCGTAGGAAGCGACTGAGGGAGAGTTCGCGTGCTCACGACAGGTTCTTTACAGCAGCTTCAACAGCTCGCGCTTGCGCTCCTCGGGAAGCCATGAGGCGCGGAAGGAGTTGGCGGCGAGCTGGCGCAGCTCATCGTTGGTGAAAGCAAAGGCATCCTGCGCCAACCGATACTCGCGCCCGAGGGTCGTCTGGAACATGGCGGGATCGTCGGTGTTGAGGGTGACCAGCGCTCCGGCGTCGAAGTAGCGGCGCAAGGGGTGGGCTGAGAGGTCGGTGCAGCAACTGGTGCGCAGGTTCGAGGTGATGCAGAGCTCGAGCGGCACCTGCTGGCGGACGAGGCGCGAGAGCAGCGCGGCGTCTTCGCCCGCGCGGAGGGCGTGGCCGAGGCGTTCGGCCTTGAGGCCGTCGAGCGCACCGTAGATGGAGAGCGGGCCGACGGTTTCTCCTGCGTGAACGCTGAGGCGCAGGCCGGCGCGCGCAGCCTTTGCGTAGACCTGCTCGAAGAGGCCGGGAGCGGCAAGGCGCTCGTCGCCGCCGATGCCGATGCCAATGACGTTACTGGCTTGATGCTCAATGGCCTTGGCGAGAACCTTCGCGGCCTCCTCGGCACCGAAGTGGCGCACGGCGTCGAAGATCCAATAGAGGCTGACGCCGAAATCTCTTTCCGCGCGCTTACGGCCGCGCTCCATCCCTTCAAAGAGCGGATCGAACGGCTGGCCGCGCCAGAAGATGACTCCGACGCTGACGAAGACCTCGGCGTGGAGGCAGCCTTCGGCGGCGAGCTTTTCGATCAGACGGTAGGTGATGAGTTCGAAATCCTCGGGATCGCGTAGACGCTCGGTGACCGCTTTGAAGGCTATGAGGAAGCCGGTGAAATCCGTGTAGTCGTAGAGCGCGGCGGCCTCAGAAACGGTGAGCGGGCGGTGCGAGTTGGGCAAGGGTTTGTAGCGATTGCTGGCCCACGGAAACGGCGTGTGATGCTTCTCGCTGAGCTGGCTGAGGGTCAGGGGATCGACGGAGCCTTCGAGATGAAGGTGCAGCTCGGCCTTGGGAAGGCAGGTGATGAAGTCGGAGGTCACGAGATCATTCTATGCAAAATCTCTTGTCCGCGATGGTCTGCTGACTTCCGCCGGGTGCAAGAGACTCACACTTCGCGGGTGGTGAGCAGCCGGCCAGCGTTATTGCGAGATGTGGGACTAGCAATAACG
>VFSW01016659.1_pt1 | contig 10015 bp, 8 predicted proteins | sample 5358111 | NCBI WGS metagenome assembly VFSW01 (sample SAMN11554181, study PRJNA540505) | mine drainage metagenome | isolation source: sediment from site ElyBrook_90M | place: USA: Ely Copper Mine, Vershire, VT | collected 2017
GACCCCCCATTGGGTCCTCGGTGTGGAGGCGGCGGCGGCGGAGCTGGTGAGGGCGGCGGTGGAGGCGGGCCAACCTGGCGAGCGGGCGCGATTTTTTTCCAGCGCCGGGGAAGCCGCAGGATTTGTGGCGGGAATCGTGGAGGCGGGCGATCTGGTGGTGGTGAAGGGTTCGCGCGGCGTGCGGCTGGAAGAAGTGGTGGAAGAACTGGTGCGGCGCGGCACGGGGCGCGCGGGCGCCGGCGGCGGCGCGATGCCGGGGGAAAGCTGAGATGCTCTACTATCTCCTGGTCCATGTGCTTCGCCCGCATTTCAGCCCACTAAATGTCTTTCGCTACATCACCGTGCGGACGGCGGCGGCAAACCTGACGGCACTTTTTCTTTCGATGGCTCTGGGGCAGTGGATGATCCGGCGGCTGCGGGAACTCCAGATCGGCCAGTACATACGCACCGAAGGCCCCGAACAGCACCAAGCGAAGGCTGGAACGCCGACGATGGGAGGGCTGCTGATCGTACTGGCGATAGTGGCGCCGACGCTGCTTTGGGCGGACCTGCGAAATCCCTACGTGCTGCTGGCGGTGGGAGCGACGTTGAGTTTCGGCGCCATCGGTTTTGCCGACGATTACAGCAAAGTGGTGCGGAAGCGCAATCTGGGGCTGAAAGCGCGAGACAAGCTGCTGTGGCAGGTGCTGGTCTGCGTGGGTGTGGGCACCACGCTGCTTTTTTTGCAATCGCGTGGAGCGTATTCCACCGAGCTGATTGTGCCCTTTTTCAAGCGGCTGCACCCGGACCTGGTGCTTACCAGCTTGTGGAATCCGCCCTATCTACGCGTGGTGAGCGTGCTGCCGTTCATGCTGTTTCTGGTTCTGGTGATCGTAGGGAGCTCGAACGCGGTGAATCTGACCGATGGCCTGGATGGGCTGGCGATTGGATGCGTGCTGGTGGCGGCGGGCGCGCTGACGATGCTGACCTATATTTCGAGTCACGCGAAATTTGCGGAGTATCTGGAGATCCAGAAGCTGCCGGAGGTAGCCGAGCTGACCATATTCTGCGGGTCGCTGGCCGGGGCATCGCTGGGATTTTTATGGTACAACGCGCATCCCGCGGAAATGTTTATGGGGGACGTGGGTTCGCTGGCGCTGGGAGGTGCGATCGGTGTGGTGGCGGTGATCATCAAGCAGGAGATTCTGCTGATTTCGGTGGGGGGCGTATTCGTGCTGGAGGCGCTTTCGGTGATGATCCAGGTGGCGGGTTACCGCCTGACAGGGAAGCGAATCTTCCGGATGGCGCCGCTGCACCATCACTTTGAGCTGCTGGGCTGGAGCGAATCGAAGATCATCGTGCGGTTTTGGATCATGGCGCTGGTGTTTGCGCTCTTTTCGCTGACCACGCTGAAGCTGAGGTGAGGGGATGAAGCCGGCGACGGAGCTTGAAGGGAAACGCGTGCTGGTGGTGGGCCTGGCGCGCACGGGCGTGGCCACGGCCCTTTTCTGCGCCGCGCGGGGAGCGCAGGTGACGCTGGCGGAACAGCGGGCTGGCGGGGAATCCGAGGCGAGCGCCGCGGAGCTGCGCGCCGCGGGCGTGCGCCTGGAATGGGGACCGCACCGCGCGGCGCTATTTCTTGAGCAGGATTTAATTGTGCCCAGCCCGGGCGTGGCGGCCACGCTGCCGGCGCTGGAGGCTTCGGTGGCCGGCGGCGTTCCGGTGTGGAGCGAGATTGAGCTGGCGTGGCGGTTTCTGCGCGGGAGGCTGGTGGCGATCACCGGATCGAATGGGAAGACGACCACGACGGCGCTGCTGGGGCACATCCTGCGGACGGCCGGATTACCCGCGCTGGTGGGTGGAAACATCGGCACGCCGCTGATTTCGCTGGCCGCGGAATCGCACGATGGCAGTGTGACGGTGGCCGAGGTGAGCAGTTTTCAGCTCGAGTGGATCGTGGCATTTCGGCCGGACATTGCGGTGCTGCTGAATGTGACCCCTGACCACCTGGATCGCCACGGCAGCATGGAGAATTATGCGCGGACGAAGGCGCGCGTGTTTGCCAACCAGCGGGCGGAAGATGCGGCGGTGCTGAATGGAGATGATGCCAGGGTGATGGAAATGGTTCCGGAGCTTCCGGGGATTTTCTGGTTCAGCCGGCGGAGGAGGGTGGCTTGCGGAGCATTCACGGTGAATGGCGACCTGATCTTCCGCCGGGACGGGGAAGACGAAATCCTGCTGGCGCGCGAGGACATCCCGTTGCGTGGGGAACACACCGGGGAAAACGGGCTGGCGGCGTGCATTGCGGCGCGGCTGGCGGGAGCAGGCGGGGAAGCGGTGGCGCGAGGGGTGAAGAGCTTCGGTGGGGTGGAGCACCGGCTGGAATTCGTGGCGGAAATAGCGGGGGTGAAATACTACAACGATTCGAAAGCGACGAACGTGGATGCGACGCTGAAGGCGCTGGAGGCCTTCGCTGGGCCGCTGATCGTGATTCTGGGCGGGCGTGGGAAAAAGGCGGATTACGGGCCGCTGCGCGGGGCGCTGAGCCGGCCGGGCCGGCGGGCGCTGCTGATCGGAGAAGAATCCTCACGGTTGGCCGCGGAGATGGGAACGGAAGTGGCGTGGGAGGAAGCCGGTACGCTGGAACGCGCGCTGGAGCGCGCGGCGGCGATGGCGCGAGCGGGGGAGATCGTGCTGCTGGCGCCGGCCTGCGCAAGCTTCGATCAATTTCGCAATTTTGAGCACCGGGGAGAATGCTTCAAGGCGCGAGTGGCTGAGCTGGCGCGCCGCGAGGCCATAGCGCCACGGAGCAAAGGATAAGGGAGGGAAGATGCCGCGAAGCCTGCAGTACGATTGGAAACTTTTTGGCGTGACGGTGGCTTTGTGCCTGAGCGGCGCGGTGCTGGTCTTCAGCGCCTCGGCGATGACCGCGCGGGAGCAATATGGCAATCCCTACATGTTCCTGCTGCGGCAGCTTGTGTGGCTGGCGATCGGCTGCGGGGGAATGCTGTGGATGATGAATCTTGATTACCGCAAGCTGCGGGAGCCGCGCATGATTTTCGGGGCGCTCGCCGGAAGCATCCTGATGTTGCTGCTGGTGCTGCTGCTGGATCGTTCGCACGCCACCCACCGATGGGTAAAGATGGGTCCCGTGAGCCTGCAGCCCTCTGAATTCGCGAAGCTGAGCGTGATCCTGTTCCTTGCCTGGTTTCTGGAGGAGCGCAAGCTTTCGGGACGCTACGAGGTGAATGACCTGGCGCACACGGTGGTGCCGGCCATGGCTCCCGTGCTGTTGGTGGGCGGGCTGATTCTGATGGGCAAGGACCTGGGGACGGCGGCGATGATCGTATCGGTGGCGGCGGTGATGCTATTCATAGCCGGGGTGAGCTGGAAATACCTGCACTATGGAGCTGTGGAGGCCGCACAGCTCTATTATTTTTTCGTCGAGCGGGTGCCCTACCGCTATGCCCGGGTGATGGGTTTTCTGCATCCCGAGGCGGACCCGCGAGGGCAGGGTTTCCAACTGATGCAATCGTTGATCGCGGTGGGCTCTGGCGGGCTGACGGGCGTGGGCCTGATGGAGAGCAAGCAGAAGCTCTTCTATCTGCCCGAAGCGCACACCGATTTCATCTTTGCGGTGCTGAGCGAGGAGCTGGGCTTCCTCGGAGCGGTGGCTCTGCTGGCGCTATTTGGATGGCTGGCGTGGCGGGGCCTTCGCGCGGCGATGAAAGCGCCGGATGAATTTGGCAGGTTGCTGGCGCTGGGAATTACCACGCTCATTGCCGGGCAGGCATTCATCAACCTGAGTGTGGTGCTGGGCCTGATGCCCACCAAGGGGATTCCGCTTCCCTTCATCAGCTATGGGGGTTCGAGCCTGCTGGTAATGATGATGGGCGCCGGAATGCTGTTGAACATCAGCCAGTACGCCGACTGATGGGCGGAGAGCCTGAGGCGGGAAGTGGCGGGACCAGGAAACTGCTGATTGCGGGCGGCGGGACTGGCGGGCATGTGTTCCCTGCGATGGAAATCGCACGGGAATGGATTCGCCGAGAGGCAGGAAGGGAAGTGCTGTTGGTGGGGACGGCGCGTGGCATGGAGAGCCGGTTGGTGCCCGCCGCGGGATTGCCGCTCGAGGTGATTCGAGCCGCAGGGTTAAAAGGGATGGAAGCAGGGAGGCTGGCGAAAAATCTGGGAATGCTTGTTCCCGCGCTGTGGGATTCGATAGGGATTGTGCGCCGCCATCGCTTCCAGGCCGGAGTGGCCGTGGGAGGCTATGCGGCAGGACCGGTGGCGCTGGTGGCGGCGCTGGCGGGCGTGCCTTTGCTGGTGTTTGAACCGAACCTCGAGCCTGGATTCACCAACCGGATGCTGATGCGCGTGGCACGGCGGATGGCGGTGGGATTTGAGGAGACAGGGAAGCGCTGGCCGGGGAAGTGCGAGTGGACGGGCTGCCCCGTGCGGGAGGAGTTTTTTGCCGTTCGGGAGAGAGAGCCGGGAGCCTTCCGCGTGCTGATCACGGGAGGAAGCCAGGGTGCGGAGGCGATCAACCGGGCGGTAGTGGAATCGCTGGGCCTGTGGAAAACGCGAAAAAATCAGCTTTTCATCGTGCATCAGACGGGCGAACGCGATTATAATTCCATTCGAGTGGCGTATGCGCGCAGCGAAATCAACGCGGAGGTATTACCCTTCATCGGAACCATGGCGGAGCAGTTTGCCCTCGCCGACGTGATTGTCTGCCGTTCCGGCGCCATCACGGTGGCCGAAATCGCCGCCGCCGGACGTGCCGCCATCCTCATCCCCTTCGGAGCAGCCACCGATAGCCACCAAATGCGCAACGCGGAAGCCATGGAGCGGCGTGGCGCCGCCGTGGTGATTGCACAGCAGCAGCTCTCGCCGCAGAAGCTTACCGAACAGCTTTTCTCCCTGATGGATGATCCGGCGCGAAAGCGGGCGATCGAGGAGCGTGCGCGGGAGCGGGGCCGGCCGAACGCGACGCGGGATATTGTAAATCTGGCGGAAGGGATGGTGAGGCGGGCATGATGGTGACCTTCCGCAATTTTCAGCGCATTCATCTGGTGGGGATAGGCGGCAGCGGAATGAGCGGCATTGCGGAGGTGCTGCTGTCGCTGGGCTATGCGGTCTCGGGATCGGATCTGAAAGCGACGTCAGTGACCGAGCGGCTGAGGAACCTGGGCGCTACGATCCACGAAAAGCATGAAGCCAAGAACGTGGAAGGCGCGCATGTGGTGGTCACCTCCTCGGCGGTGCAGGCCGAAAACGAGGAAGTGGCGGCGGCAAACCGGCTGAAGATTCCAGTGATCCCGCGGGCGGAAATGCTGGCGGAACTGATGCGGCTGAAATATGGCATTGCGGTGGCGGGAGCGCACGGGAAGACGACGACCACGTCGCTGGTGACATCGGTGCTGGCGGCAGCCGGGCTGGATCCGACGTTTGTGGTGGGAGGCCGCGTGAATCACGCGGGAACGGGGGCCCGGCTGGGCCAGGGCGAGCACATGGTGGTGGAAGCGGATGAGAGCGATGGATCGTTTCTGCTGCTGGCTCCGGTGGTGGCTGTGGTGACCACGATCGACCGGGAGCACATGGATCACTATTCATCGCTCGAAGAAATTCAGCGCACCTTTTTGCAGTTTGTGAACCGCGTGCCGTTCTATGGTGCGGTGATCCTGTGCATGGACGAGCCGAATGTGCAGGCGATCCTGCCGGCAGTGAAGAGGCCTGTGATCACCTACGGGACATCGAGCCAGGCCGATCTGGTGATTAGCGACGTGAGGCATCGCGGGCTGGCGAGCCTTTTCCGGCTGGCTTACCGCGGGGAAGACCTGGGAGAATTCCGGCTGCCGACGCCGCCGGGAATCCACAATGTGCGAAACGCGGCGGCGGCGGTGGCCGTGGCGCTCTACCTGAATCTTCCGGTGGAACTGATCCGGACGGGAATTGCGGATTTTGCGGGGGTGGGGCGGCGATTTGAAGTGAAGGGGCATCAGGCGGGCGTGACATTGATTGATGATTACGGCCATCACCCGGCAGAGATACGTGCGACATTGGAAGCGGCGCGCGAATGCGGATTCAATCGTTTGCTGGTGATGTTTCAGCCGCATCGCTACTCGAGGACGATGCATCTGTGGGACGAATTTACGCGCGCCTTCAATCTGGCCGATGTGCTGGTGGTGACGGAGATATACGCGGCTGGAGAAAAGCCGATGGAGGGCATCAGCGGAGCGCGGCTGGCGGAGGCCATACGGGCGGCGGGGCACCGGCGGGTGGTGTTTGCGGAGACGGTGCAGGCGGCCGTGGATTTCGTGCTGAAGGAAGCGCGGCCGGCCGATGCGGTGCTGGCCATCGGAGCGGGAAGCATAGGAAGGGCGCTGGATGAATTGCTGCTGCTGCTGAGCGCACAAGTGACCAATGAGAGTTAAGCAGCGCATCGGCGGGGAGAAGCTCGCACGACTTGGCGTGGAACTGCGGGAGCAGGAATCGCTGGCGGAGCTTACCTCGCTGGGCATCGGCGGCTGGACGGACCGGCTGATTCTGCGGGAAGGAGAGAAGCTGCCCGAACTGATGGCGCTGCTCCAGGAAGAGGGGATTGCCCACCGCTTTCTTGGCGGGGGCACGAACCTGCTGGTAGAAGATGGCGAGCTGGATTTTGTGGTGCTGCAACTGCGGCCGTCACGGCCAGGAGTGAGTCTGGAAGGCGGGGAATTGTGGGTGGACGCGGCGGCGGATCTGGGCGGAGCGGTAACCTGGTGTGCGCGGCATGGTCTGGGCGGGATGGAAGGGCTGATTGGTGTGCCGGGAAGCGTGGGCGGCGCGCTGCGAATGAATGCGGGAGCGTATGGGACCGAGATTGGAGCTTACGTGAGGGAGGTGCGAGTCTACCGGCAGGCATCGGGCCAGATCCATTCACTGCGGGGCGAGGAGATACGCTTTGATTACCGTCACACATCCTTTGCGCCCGGCGATGTGATGCTTCGCGCGCGGCTCGAGCTGCCACGGAAACCGTATGAGGAAATCATCGCAGGCATCCGGGTGTGCAACGAGAAGCGCCGCGCCAGCCAGCCGCTGGGGGAGAAAAGCGCCGGCTGCATTTTCCGGAATCCTCCCGGAGGCTCGGCCGGGCGAATGATTGATGAACTGAAGCTGAAGAATTTTGCGGTGGGAGACGCGGCGGTGAGCGGCCGCCATGCCAATTTTTTTGTGAACCGGGGACGGGCCACCTGCGCGGAGATGATGGCACTGGTGGGCGAGGTTCGCGAGCGCGTGTTTCGGGCGTTTGGATCAGAGCTGGAAAATGAGGTGATTTTCTGGAGAAATTGAAGTCCATGGATGCCGAAGGGCCGATGCAGGATTTCCTGGTGGAGGAAGAACCGCGCTATCTTCGCCGGCAGAAACCCGTGGAGATCAAGCGGCGGAAATTCGGCAAAGGAGCGGTGAAGGGATACCTGCGGACCGGCGGGCTGGTGCTTTCGGTATCCGCGGGGCTGGCAGCGGCGGCTGGAGCGGGGCATTTCCTGCTTCGCTCGCCGCGCATGGCCCTGCTGCACCCGAGCCAGATTTCGGTTTCCGGAAATCAATACGTGACGCCGGAAAGCATTTACAGTGTATTTGCGCAGGATCGCGGGCGAAGCGTGCTGCTGATTCCGATCGAGAAGCGGCGCAGCGAAATCGAAGCCATGCCATGGGTGGCCACGGCCACGGTACGCCGCGTGCTGCCCAATCATCTTGCGGTGGAGATTACGGAGCGCACTCCTGTGGCGTGGTTGCGGGAGGGTACCGAACTGCTGCTGATGGATGCTCATGGAGTGATTTTGGATCGGCCGCCGGCGGGGAAGTTTCATTTTCCGGTGGTCACCGGCCTGAAGCCAGAGATTCCCGAGGAAGAGCGCGGCCGGCGGATGAATCTCTACACGGAATTCACGGAGCAGATTGAGCAGGTGGAAGCGGGCGCCAGCGAAGGTGTGAGCGAGGTGGATCTATCGCAGGCCAATGATGTGCGGGTGAGCTTCGACCGGCTGGTGGGCGAAGCGCCGGCACAGGCAGCGGCGCCGGGGAACGCTCCGCCCTCGACCGCGTCCACTACTTCCGATGCTCCCGGCAACACTGCGACGGCGGAAACCGCCGCTGGAGGCGGCGCGGCGGCAGCGGATGCTCCGCCGGAGGCGACGAATTTGGTGGTGGATTTTGGGGATCGCGATTTTGCGGGGAAATACAGTGCGCTGGTGGAGAACATCGCGCAATGGCGCGCGGCGGCCGGGCATGTGTATGCGGTGGACCTGCGGTTTGGAAAGCAGGCGGTGGTAAACCCCGCGGGACCGCCGGCGGCAACAGCCGGCACGGCGGCAGGAGGCGCGGCGCCACCCGCGGCGACAGAGGCGGGGCAGCCCGGCGAGGCAGTGGCGGCGAAGGCGGCAGAGGCGCGGCAATGAACCAGGGAGATCAGGGAGCACAAGAGATTGGCGCGTAAGGATCGCTACGTGATTGGGATTGACATTGGCACGACGAAGACAGTGGCGCTGGTTGCCGAGCCGCTGGAAAACGCCTTGCGCTTTGTGGCTCTGGGAGCCGCGGAATCGAAGGGCTGGCGGCGCGGGCAGATCGTGAATCTGGATTTGGCGGTGAGCTCGATTCGGCGCGCGGTGGAGGAGGCGGAGACGGCGACCGGCGCTCCGGTGGAAACAGCGCTGATCGGAGTGGCGGGGAGCCATGCGAAGGGGATCAACAGCCGCGGGGGAATCACGGCGGGGGCACGACCGCGTGACATCACCAGCGAGGACGTGCGGCGCGCTGTGGACGTGGCGCGCGACGTGACGCTTCCGGAGGATCGCGAAGTGCTCCACGTGCTGCCGCAGGAATTTATATTGGATGCGCAGGACAACATTCGAGATCCCGTGGGGATGGTGGGCCAGCGGCTGGAAGCCAATGTGCATATCGTCACCGCTTCTGCCACGGCGGCGCAAAACGTGGTGACGGCGGTGAACCGGGCGGGAATCGTGGTGAGCGATACGGTGCTGGAGCCGCTGGCGAGCGCCGAAGCATGCCTGACGCAGGACGAACGCGACCTGGGCTGCTGCCTGCTGGATATTGGCGGCGGCACCACGGAACTGATTGTCTGCACCTCCGGCTTCGTCCGGCAGACCGCTGCCTTTCCCGTCGGCGGGGATCATTTCACCAACGATCTGGCGGTGGGTCTGCGGACGCCCATCCCGGAGGCGGAAAAAGTGAAGCGCGAATACGGCTGCGCCTCGAGCACTGCTCTGGGAGAGGATGCGAGCCTGGAAATCGCGAGTGTGGGCGACCGTCCGCCGCGCACCGTCTTTACGCGGGCGATCTGCGAGATCCTCGAGCCACGCGCACAGGAGCTCTTCCTGCTGATTCGCGAAGAGCTTCGCCGTGCGGGCCTGGACCGGCTGATCCCCGCGGGGCTAATTCTGACGGGCGGAGCCTCCCAATTGCGCGGGCTGGCTGAGCTGGCGGAAAAGGTATTTTCGCTTCCGGTGCGTGTGGCCCGGCCCCGCGGGCTGGAAGGCATGGGGGAAGATGCGGCCCTGCCGGAATATTCCACGGCGGTGGGTCTGGTGCTCTATGGAGCCCGCGCGCGGCGATCACTGCCGGGTGCGGGAATGAGGGGATGGTTTCGAGGATTATTCGGCGTTTAGCCGAAGAGTTTAGTGCGGGAGGAAAATTCATGGGAGGCGAAATGACTCCGAAAGAAGCAGGCATGCGCGTGTCGTTCGGGGAAGCGGCGCAGAACGATGCGAAGATCAAAGTGATTGGTGTGGGAGGCGGAGGATCGAACGCCGTCAACCGCATGATCAAGGCGAAGGTGGAGGGGGTGGAATTCATCGCGGCCAACACGGACCTGCAGGCGCTGCGGCTTTCGCAGGCGCCCGTAAAAATCCAGTTGGGAGGGAAGCTGACCAAGGGGCTGGGCGCGGGGGCGAACCCGGAGATTGGGCGGAAGGCCGCGCTGGAAGATACGGAAAACGTGCTGGAAGCGCTGGATGGAGCGGACATGGTG
>VFSW01016660.1_pt1 | contig 10015 bp, 11 predicted proteins | sample 5358111 | NCBI WGS metagenome assembly VFSW01 (sample SAMN11554181, study PRJNA540505) | mine drainage metagenome | isolation source: sediment from site ElyBrook_90M | place: USA: Ely Copper Mine, Vershire, VT | collected 2017
GTGCAGAGGTGGATTTCAAAACGGTTTTGTGGGCGGAGCCCGTTTTTTGGGTGTCCTCCCCGGTGGGCAGGGGCGGCTTTCTTTGGTTCCTTTCTTTGGCCGTTTAAAGAAAGGGACTAGCTCGCCGGGCTACCCCCGGCACCCAAACCGCCGCGTAGCGCAACAAAAAGCACCTCGCCCGTAAGCCAGTAACACGGCCACCTCCAGCCAATGCACTCGAATATCGCCGATTGACGCGGCTTACAGAGCATTGATCAGTTTCAAATCAAAAGCATAAAGCAAGCTCGGATGGAATGAAATGGAATCCGGGGCATTCCGCCAACTATGCGCCCTGGCGGGCGCTCCCGGATTGCGCTGCGCTGCATCTGGGCTTGACTCGGGTGTCGTTAACGATCCTCGCGCGTGTGCCACAGCCGCAGCACGTAGAGGGTGGATTTCTGAATCTCGTAACGCATCTCGTAATGCCCAACGAGAATTCGGCGCACTTCTCGCGGCTCGAACTCTTCGAGCTTTTCGCCGATGCGCGGGTTCGCCAGCAGGTTGGTTGGTGCGGCAGCAAGCGATTGCACAGTGAGCGCCGCAGCTCCCATGTTCACCGGCGACAGCTATTCATATAGCCTCGCCAGATCGGATAGCGCCTTGCTCGTCCACTTCGGTTTCATCGGCGCGGTACTGGCAACGGGGTGTCGGTGCTCAGGCTATCGGCCCACGCCTGTATGGCCTGATGGTCAATGACGCGACCGGCATCCACATCGGCCAACGCTTCACGAGTCAGGCGACTGCGTTCCTCTTCCTGGTCGATCCAGGCCGATAGCGCCTGCTTCATGATCCAACCGCGTGACCGCTCAAGACGAGCGGCCATTTGATCGACTTTCTCGGCCAGTGGCAGTGGTACGTGTGCGGTGAGCGCCTTGGTATCTGTATGCGCCATATTTTTCTTTGTGACAGAGGGGGATAAACATCAATCATATTGATTCCGGCGTATTGGATCGGGCTACAAGCCCGGATGGAAGGGGCATTCCTACCCCTGCCATCTCTGCGCCCTGGCAGGCGCTCTCGGATTGCGCTGCGCTGCATCCGGGTTACATTTACTATCACGTCTTGTTCGGGCAGTCCGTCTTGATGCAGTCGGCGAACAGATACAGCGAGTGCTCTCGGACGATGAAGCCGCGCTCCTTGGCGACCTTGTCCTGGCGTTTCTCGATATCCGGGTCGTAAAATTCCTCCACCTTGCCGCATTGCAGGCAGACCAGGTGGTCGTGATGTTTGCCCTGGTTGAGTTCGAACACCGCCTTGTCGCCCTCGAAGCTGTGGCGGATCAGCAGCCCCGCCTGCTCGAACTGGGTCAGCACCCGGTATACCGTGGCCAGGCCCACGTCCTCGTTGTCCGCCAGCAGGCTTTTGTACACGTCCTCGGCGGTGAGGTGGCGCACGTCGCTGGTCTCGAACAGGTTGAGGATTTTCAGGCGCGGAGTGGTGGCCTTGAGCCCGGCGTTTTTCAGGTCCTGCGAGTCACCCATGAGTCGATCCTAAATGATTTTTCGTTTGATCTTAAAACATCCGGGTTAAATCATATAATGTTTACCCTGTGCTTTCCAGCGCTTCCTGGGGTGTTATAATGCCGCCACTTTCTTGTTTTTTGCCGGGATTTTTATGAAATCCGTTCTACGGGCACTTGCTGCCATCTCCATTTTGCTCCTTTCCGCCTGTTCCGTGGCCGAAAAGCTTACGCCTTACAAAATCGACATCCAGCAGGGCAATGTCGTCACCCAGGAAATGGTGGCGAAGCTCAAGCCGGGCATGACCCAGGCCCAGGTGCGCTTTGTTATGGGCACTCCGCTCATCATGGACGCATTCCATGCCAACCGGTGGGATTATGTTTACCGCTACCAGAAAGCCGGCAAGCTGATGGAAGAGCGGAAGCTGGCGCTGTTCTTCGACAAGGATTTGCTGCAACGCGTCGAAGGCGACGTGGTGGCGGCTGCGCCGGATGCCGGCAAGAGTGCTGCTTCCGGGGCGCCGGAGCAGCCCGCGCAGAATGCCGAGCCGGCGAAAAAGGAGGAAAAAGGTTTCTTTGGAAGAATGCTGGATAAGATCGGCTTGTAACATGACCCTATTGAATATCGCGATTGCCGGCAGTTTCGGGCGCATGGGCCGCGCCCTGCTCGAAGCCGTGGCGCAGGCGCCGGACATGCGGCTCGGCGCTGCGCTGGAACGAGCCGGCAGCCCGTTCGCCGGCAAGGATGCGGGCGAGTTGTTCGGCGCGCCGTGCGGTGTTTCCATCAGCGCAGATACGGCAACGCTCAAGGGTTGTCATGCGCTGATCGACTTCACCCGCCCCGAGGCGACGCTGGATCACCTGAAAATCTGCCGCGAGCTGGGCGTCAATATCGTCATCGGAACGACGGGCTTTTCCGCCGAGCAGAAAGACCTGATCGCCGAAGCCGGCCATGACATCGGCGTGGTGTTCGCCCCCAACATGAGCGTCGGCGTCAATCTCAGCCTCAAGCTGCTCGACATCGCGGCGCGGGTGTTGAATGAGGGCTACGACATCGAGATCGTCGAGGCGCACCATCGCCACAAGGTGGACGCGCCCTCCGGCACTGCGCTGCGCATGGGCGAGGTAGTGGCCAACGCGCTGGGCAGGAATCTGGAGGAATGCGCGGTGTATGGCCGCGAAGGCGTAACCGGCGAGCGCTCCCCCTCGACGATCGGCTTCGCCACGGTGCGCGGCGGCGACATCGTCGGCGACCACACCGTGCTGTTCGCCGGCATCGGCGAGCGTATCGAGATCACCCACAAGGCCAGCAGCCGCGCCACCTTCGCGCTGGGTGCGCTGCGCGCCGCGCGCTTCCTCGCGCAACGCGGCAAGGGCTTGTTCGACATGCAGGACGTGCTCGGTCTGCGTTGATTGCGCCGCCGGAATCTAGTATAATTTCAAAAGTTTGAAGAGCGGGGAGGGCGCAAGCCAACCCCGCTTTGCATATCCGCTTTAATCTCAAGGAGCCTCTGTGCCGCACCACCAGACCGCCATTCTCGCGCTTGCTGATGGGACAATATTTCGCGGCATTTCCATCGGCGCTACCGGCCATGCCATCGGCGAGGTGGTGTTCAATACCGCGATGACCGGGTATCAGGAAATTCTGACCGATCCCTCCTATTGCCGCCAGATCGTCACCCTGACTTGCCCGCATGTCGGCAATGTCGGCACCAATCCAGAGGATGCCGAATCGTCCCGGATTCAGGCCGCCGGCCTGGTGATCCGCGATTTGCCGATCCAGTCCAGCAGCTGGCGCAGCAGCGAGGATTTGGGCGCTTATCTCAAGCGTCATAATGTGGTCGCCATCGCCGATATCGATACCCGCAAGCTGACGCGATTGCTGCGCGAAAAGGGCGCGCAGAACGGCTGCCTGATGGCCGGCGATATCGACGAGGCCAGGGCAATCGAACTGGCGCGCGGCTTCCCCGGCTTGGCCGGCATGGACTTGGCCAAGGTGGTGAGCTGCGACAAGAGCCATGTGTGGCAGCAAGGCGAATGGAAGCTTGGACAGGGGTTCAAGACCGATGCCGATCACAAGTTCCACGTTGTCGCCTATGATTACGGCGTCAAGCGCAACATTCTGCGCATGCTCGCCGAGCGCGGCTGCAAGGTGACCGTCCTTCCCGCCCAGACGCCGGTCGAGGAAGTGTTCAAGCTCAAGCCTGACGGTGTGTTTTTGTCCAACGGGCCGGGTGACCCCGAGCCTTGCGATTACGCGATTAATGCGATCAGGGAAGTGCTTGGCAAGGGCATTCCCACCTTCGGCATCTGTCTCGGCCACCAGTTGCTGGCGCTGGCCTCCGGCGCGAAGACGCGCAAGATGAAATTCGGCCACCACGGCGCCAATCATCCGGTGCAGGATATCGAATCCGGACGCGTCATGATTACCAGCCAGAACCATGGTTTTGCGATTGACGAGGCGACGTTGCCGGCCAACCTGCGCGTGACGCACAAGTCGCTGTTCGACGGCAGTAACCAGGGCATCTCCCGTACCGACGTGCCGGCGTTCAGCTTCCAGGGACACCCCGAGGCGAGCCCTGGGCCGCATGACGTGGATTACTTGTTTGACCGCTTCATCGGTCTGATGCAGCAACACAAAGGGAATTAACCGCCGATAAACGCCGATGAACGCCGATGCTGGCCGTTTTTATCCGCGTTTATCGGCGTTCATCTGCGTTCATCTGCGGTTAAAATTTATGCCAAAACGTACCGACATTAAATCCATCCTGATCATCGGCGCCGGCCCCATCGTCATCGGCCAGGCGTGCGAGTTCGATTACTCCGGCGCGCAGGCGTGCAAAGCGCTGCGCGAGGAAGGCTACAAGGTCATCCTGGTCAATTCCAATCCGGCCACCATCATGACCGACCCGGAGATGGCGGATGTCACCTACATCGAGCCGATTACCTGGCAGGTGGTGGAGAAAATCATCGCCGTCGAGCGTCCCGATGCGCTGCTGCCCACCATGGGCGGGCAGACCGCGCTGAACTGCGCGCTCGACCTGGCCAAGCATGGCGTGCTGGAAAAATACGGCGTGGAGATGATCGGCGCCACCAAGGAAGCGATCGACAAGGCCGAAGACCGCGAAAAATTCAAGAAGGCGATGGAGAAGATTGGCCTGGACTGCCCGCGCGCGGCGATTGCCCACAGCCTGGAAGAAGCGCTGCAGGTGCAGGCGATGGTCGGCTATCCCACCATCATCCGGCCCTCCTTTACCATGGGCGGCAGCGGCGGCGGTATTGCCTACAACAAGGTTGAGTTTCTCGAAATCTGCGAACGCGGCCTGGACGCTTCGCCGACCAAGGAACTGCTGGTCGAGGAATCCGTCATCGGCTGGAAAGAGTTCGAGATGGAGGTGGTGCGCGACAAGAAGGACAACTGCATCATCATCTGCTCGATCGAGAATTTCGACGCGATGGGCGTGCACACTGGCGACTCGATTACCGTGGCGCCGGCGCAGACCCTGACCGACCGCGAATACCAGATCATGCGCAATGCCTCCATTGCGGTGCTGCGCGAGATCGGCGTAGAAACCGGCGGCTCCAACGTGCAGTTCGGCATCAATCCGGACGACGGGCGCATGGTGGTGATCGAGATGAACCCGCGCGTGTCGCGCTCCTCCGCCCTGGCTTCCAAGGCGACCGGCTTTCCGATCGCCAAGGTGGCGGCCAAGCTGGCCATCGGCTACACCCTGGACGAGTTGCAGAACGACATCACCGGCGGCAGGACGCCGGCCTCGTTCGAGCCGTCGATCGATTACGTCGTCACCAAGATTCCGCGCTTCGCCTTCGAGAAATTCCCCCGCGCCAACAGCCGCCTCACCACCCAGATGAAATCGGTGGGCGAGGTGATGGCGATCGGGCGCACCTTCCAGGAATCGCTGCAGAAGGCGCTCCGGGGGCTCGAAACCGGCAACGACGGGCTGGACGAGAAGACCACCGACCGCGAGATCATCGAAACCGAGCTGGGCGATCCCGGCCCCGACCGCATCTGGTACATCGCAGACGCCATGCGCGTCGGCATGAGCCAGGCCGAGATCTTCAGCCTGACCCATATCGACCCGTGGTTCCTGGCGCAAATGCAGGACCTGGTGGCGCGCGAGCAGGCGCTGAAAGGACGCGGCCTGGATTCCATCAGTGTCGCCGAACTGCGCGAGTTGAAGCGCCGCGGATTTTCCGACCTGCGCTTGGCCAGCCTGCTCGCCACCGACCAGCATGCGGTGCGCGCCCTGCGTCACGCACTGGGCGTGCGTCCGGTCTACAAGCGCGTGGACACCTGCGCTGCCGAATTCGCCACCGACACCGCCTACATGTATTCCACCTACGAGGAGGAATGCGAGGCGGAGCCGACCAAGAAGAAAAAGATCATGGTGCTGGGCGGCGGGCCGAATCGCATCGGCCAGGGCATCGAATTCGATTATTGCTGCGTGCATGCCGCGCTGGCGATGCGCGAGGACGGTTACGAGACCATCATGGTCAACTGCAACCCGGAAACCGTCTCGACCGATTACGATACTTCCGACCGCCTGTATTTCGAGCCGCTGACTCTGGAGGACGTGCTCGAAGTCGTCGCGGTGGAGAAGCCGGTCGGCGTGATCGTCCAGTACGGCGGCCAGACTCCGCTGAAGCTGGCGCGCGACCTTGAAGCCAACGGCGTGCCGATCATCGGCACCAGCCCGGACATGATCGACGCCGCCGAGGACCGCGAGCGGTTCCAGAAGTTGCTGCACGAGTTGGGTCTGAAACAGCCGCCCAACCGCACCGCTCGCGCGCCGGAAGAAGCGATCCGGCTGGCCGTGGAAATCGGCTACCCGCTGGTGGTGCGGCCCTCCTACGTGCTGGGCGGGCGGGCGATGGAGATCGTCCACCAGCAAGCCGACCTGGAACGCTACATGCGCGAGGCGGTGAAGGTTTCCAACGATTCGCCGGTGCTGCTCGACCGCTTCCTCAACGATGCCACCGAAGTGGACGTGGACGCGATCTGCGACGGCACGGACGTGCTGATCGGCGGGGTGATGGAACATATCGAGGAAGCCGGCGTGCACTCCGGCGATTCCGCCTGCTCGCTGCCGCCCTACAGCTTGTCGCCGGAAATCCAGGACGAAATGCGCCGCCAGACCGTGCTGATGGCCAAGGCGCTCAAGGTGGTCGGGCTGATGAACGTGCAGTTCGCCATCCAGGGCGAGACGGTGTTCGTGCTCGAAGTCAACCCGCGCGCCTCGCGCACCGTACCGTTCGTGTCCAAGGCCGCCGGCTTGCAGCTGGCGAAGATCGCGGCGCGTTGCATGGCCGGGCGCAGCCTCAAGGAGCAGGGCGTCACCCGCGAAGTGGTGCCGCCTTACTATTCCGTCAAGGAAGCGGTGTTCCCGTTCATCAAGTTCCCGGGCGTGGACACCATTCTCGGTCCGGAGATGAAGTCCACCGGTGAGGTGATGGGGGTGGGCGCGACCTTTGCCGAGGCCTTCGTCAAGTCGCAGCTCGCCACCGGGGTGAAACTGCCCTCCAGCGGTCGCGCCTTCATCAGCGTGCGCGGCAGCGACAAGGACAAAGTCATGGATATTGCCAGGATCCTGGCGGAGCAGGGCTTCAACCTGGTCGCCACGCGCGGCACGGCGGCAGCGCTTTCCGCAGCGGGCCTGGCGGTGACGCCGGTGAACAAGGTGCATGAAGGCCGTCCCCACATCGTGGACATGATCAAGAACGGCGACATCAACCTGATCGTCAACACCGTGGAGGACAAGCGGGGCGTGCATGATTCCTACGCCATGCGCAACGCCGCCTTGCAGAACAAGATCACCTACTACACCACGCTGGCAGGTGCCCGCGCCGCCTGTGCCGGCATTCGGCACATGAAGGAACTGCAGGTGTATGACCTGCAGGGCCTGCACGCCAGGCTGCCCAAGGCGTAATCAAGCCGCTGCCTGGCTTCAATCTGGTAATCCAAGAAATTCGAGGGAAAAATGAGCAAGATTCCACTGACAACCAACGGCGCCGAATTGCTGCGCGTCGAACTGCATAATCTGAAGACCGTCGAGCGTCCGACTGTGATCGCGGCCATCGCCGAGGCTCGATCTCACGGCGACTTGTCCGAGAACGCCGAGTACGATGCGGCCAAGGAACGCCAGAGCTTCGTCGAAGGGCGCATTGCCGAGGTCGAGTTCAAGCTGTCCAATGCCCAGATCATCGATCCCAGGGAGCTTGATGCCGAAGGCCGTTGCGTGTTCGGCGCCACCGTCGAACTGGAGGATCTGGAAAGCGGTGAAGCCGTGACCTATCAGATCGTCGGCGACGATGAGGCCGACATCAAGCAGGGCAAGATTTCCATCGGCTCGCCGATTGCCCGTGCGCTGATCGGCAAATTCGCCGGCGATGTCGCCGAGGTGCAGGCGCCGGGTGGAATCCGCGAATATGAAGTGCTGGATGTGAAATATATATGAGGCGAGAGGCGAGGGGCTAGAGGAAAAGCCGCGTAGCGACCGTGACCTATAGCCTATCGCCTCTAGCCCCTCGCCTGGTTTATCTATGAAGAGACTTACCGACAACCTTGCGCTAATCGCCATCACCCTGTGGGTGGGCGGCCTGTGGGCTATCGGCTACCTGGCCGCCCCGGTGCTGTTTGCCTCGCTGGACGACAAAATGCTGGCCGGCATGCTGGCGGGCAAGATGTTTACCTGGATCGCTTATATCGGCGTGGGATGCGGTGTTTATTTGTTGATCCACCGCCTGGCGGTGTTTGGCGGCAGTGCGCTGAAGCAGGGATTTTTCTGGGTTGTGGGGGGGATGCTGCTGCTCACCGTGGGCATTCACTTCGGCATCCAGCCGATCATGGAGGGCCTGAAAGAGCAGGCTTTGCCGAAGGCCGTGATGGAAAGTCTGTTTCGCGATCGCTTCGCCCGCTGGCACGGGATATCCAGCATCGGTTACCTGATTGAAAGCTTGCTCGGTCTGGTTCTGGTGTTGACGCCGCGCCGGGGTTAATCTTTAGGCAGTACCAGCTTGGGTTTTTCGGCTGGCTTGTAAACGATCAGAATCTTGCCGATATGCTGTACCGATGCGGCGTTCAAGGTTTCACAGATTTCCGTGATCTGGCTGTCGCGCGCCGCCTTGTCGCGGCTGTGCGACTTGACCTTGACCAGCTCATGGCTGGCGATGCTGCGCTCGATTTCCTTCATGACCGCCTCGGTGAGGCCGGCGTCGCCGATCATCACCACGGGATTCAGGTTGTGAGCCTGGGCACGCAGAAAGCGCCTTTGCGCCGGAGTGAGTGAAAGTGTCATACTTTGATCCTTGGAAAGGTTCGCAGTTTACCCGATGAAGCGCACTAAAACCAGCAAGGCCTGGATGATGGAGCACGTTACCGACCCCTACGTTCAGCGTGCCAAACACGAAGGCTACCGTTCGCGCGCCTCGTATAAACTGTTGGAAATCATCGAGCGCGACCACCTGCTCAAACCCGGCATGAGGGTGGTCGATCTGGGTGCGACGCCGGGGGGGTGGTCGCAGGTGGTGGCGCAGAAGCTGGCGGGCCAAGGGAAAGTGATCGCGCTCGATCTGCTGGAAATGGCGCCCTTGGCCGGTGTTGCCTTCATCCAGGGCGATTTCCGCGAAGATGCCGTGCTGGCCGAGCTGGTCACGGCGCTGGATGGCCGTCCGGTGGACCTTGTTATTTCCGATATGGCCCCCAATATCAGTGGGGTCGGGCTCGTTGACCAAGCACGGGCGATGCACCTTGCCGAGCTGGCGCTGGAGTTTGCCTTGCAGCATTTGAAACCGGGCGGCAGCTTCCTGGTCAAAGTGTTTCAGGGCGATGGCTTCGATGAGTTTATCCGGGTAATGCGCGGAAATTTCAGCAAGGTGGCGACCCGCAAGCCGAAGGCCTCGCGCGGTCGAACCAATGAAACCTTTCTGCTTGGAATCGGGTTGAGCCGGCAATCCGCCTAGCGGATGCTCGTAAAAGATCTGACACGAGCCGAATAAAGAGTTTAGAATTTACCTGCACAATGCAGGCTTGAGGAGCGGTTTTGAATAATCTGATGAAAAATATAGCCGTCTGGCTGGTGATCGCGTTGGTGCTGATGATGGTGTTCAATCATTTCGGTCAGCGCCAGACTATCCAGGCGCCACTGGAATACTCCCAGTTTCTCGACGAAGTGAAGCAGGGCCAGATCGCCAAGGTATCGATCGAGGGCCACGTGCTGAAGGGCGTGACGACCGACGGCAAGCGCATCTCCACTTATGCGCCATCCGACCCCTGGATGGTGAGCGACCTGTTGAAGAACGGCGTGGTGGTGGCGGCCAAACCGGAAGAAGAACCCTCTTTCCTGATGAATTTGTTCGTATCCTGGTTCCCGATGCTGCTCCTGATCGGCGTGTGGGTGTTCTTCATGCGCCAGATGCAGGGCGGCGGCAAGGGCGGCGCGTTCTCGTTCGGCAAATCGCGCGCGCGCATGCTGGATGAAAGCAAGGAACGGATCACGT
>VFSW01016661.1_pt1 | contig 10015 bp, 6 predicted proteins | sample 5358111 | NCBI WGS metagenome assembly VFSW01 (sample SAMN11554181, study PRJNA540505) | mine drainage metagenome | isolation source: sediment from site ElyBrook_90M | place: USA: Ely Copper Mine, Vershire, VT | collected 2017
CGTCGCCCCCGCGGGCGAGGTCTGTGGTTGCGGCGGCGCGCGCGGCCCGCCAACGGCGGGGGGGGCGCTGGAGGGCGGCGCGCGCCCACCACAACAGATGATAGTCGTGCAATTCGCCCTGCGCCTCGATCGCATCGATCAGTTGCAGCCCGCGCTCGGGGCCGTCCGCCATCGCGATCGCGACCGCGCGATTCAGCTCGACCACCGGCGACGGTTGGAGGCGCGCGAGTAATCCGTAGAGCGCGGCAATCGCGCGCCAATCGGTGTCGCCCGCGCTCATCGATCGGCTGTGCACCGCGACGATCGCGGCCTGGATCGCGTACGGGCCGCTTTCCGCCGCGCTCATCGAGGCCGCCGTAAGCGCGAGGCCCTCGCGTATCTGCCCCGGATGCCACCGTGCGCGATCCTGTTCTTCGAGCAGAACCAGGTCGCCCTCGCGCGTGAGCCGCGCATCGCGCCGCGCGTCGTGCAGCAGCATCAGGGCGAGCAGTCCACGCGCTTCGAAATTTCCCGGAATCAATTCGTTCAGAATCCGCCCGAGCAGGATCGCTTCGGCGCAGAGATCGGCGCGGACCAGCGCGGTCCCCGAGGTCGCCGAATAGCCCTCGTTGAAAATCAGGTAGATAACCGCCATCACCGCTTCGAGCCGTTCGGGCAGAAGGTCTTCGGGCGGGACTTCGTACGGGATGCGCGCGGCGTGAATCTTCCGTTTGGCGCGGACCAGCCGCTGCGCCATCGTCGGCGCCGGCACGATAAAGGCGCGGGCAATCTCCTCGGTCGTCATGCCGCACAGCGTGCGCAACGAAAGTGCGACCTGGGCTTCGAGCGCGAGCGCCGGATGGCAACAGGTGAAAATCAGCCGCAGGCGATCGTCGGGCACCGCATCGCCGGCTGGCCCAACGCCGGCATTGCCGGCCTCGTCGCCGTCGGCGTCCCTCGCGATCTCTTCGAGCAGCGCCAGCTCGCGCACCTTATCGTCGAAGTTGCTGCGCCGGCGGATACGATCGGTCGCCTTATGCCGCGCGGTGCCGATAATCCACGCGCGCGGATTCACCGGGACGCCCTCGCGCGCCCACTGTTCGAGCGCGGCCGCGAAAGCGTCATGAATCGACTCCTCGGCGAGATCGAAATCGCCGACCAGCCGAATCACCGCCGCCACGATACGGCCGTAATCCTCGCGATAAAGTTGTTCGAGAGCCGCGTTCGCCATCGCCAGCCGTCCGGTGTGAGGCTACTCCACCGGACGGCTGCGATTCCATTGGGGCCGTTGTTACATCTTCATCACGGGACGCACTTCGATCGAGCCGTAGCGCGCGCTCGGGATACGCCCCGCGATCGCCACCGCCTGGTCCAGATTCTCGGCCTCGATCAGGTAGTAACCGCCCAACTGTTCCTTGGTTTCGGCGAACGGTCCGTCAACCGTCAGCGTCTTGCCGTTGCGCACGCGAACCGTGGTCGCCGTGCTGGTCGGCTGCAGCGGCGCGCCCGCCTGGAAGTCGCCCGACTTGATAATGCCCTGGGTGAACGCACCGTATTCCTCGAACATCTTGTTGCGTTCGTCCTGCGGTAGCTGGTTCTTCTCGTTATCGTAAATCAGAAGCATGTACTGCATGGGAGCCTCCATCGGATGGCAAATTTACATACCTTAGTCGAACGACCCCCCGCCGGATCGACACTGCCTTCGCCAAATCGACACCCCCATTCGATTTTTTTCTCAAATTCTGCAGCTACCGTTCTTGAAACTGTCAGGACCGCGAAAGCCCCGCGCATTGCGTGTTCCCTGTTCTATGTCCTCGAACTTTCGCAATTCGACGAATGTCAGCTTCGGCGTGCGCAGTGGGAAGTTCATTTCGCTCAGAGTCGAAAATCCGAAGGAGGCCGAGAACCAGGCCCGACTTCCGGAGTCTTGCCGGCAATCTTCAACTCGAATAACTTGATCGCGTGCGGCGCATACTTTCAGTCATGTTTCTAATTTTGGTGTTTGCCGGCTCGCTTCCGGCGATCGCCGCGAGCGCCGCCTGCTCTCCCGTTCAGGCCGTATCCGGGAATTGTTGCTCGAGGACCTGTCCGTGGAATACCACAACTCGCACGGTGAGTTGCTGCAATTTTTCGACTGACACATCGAGCGCACGTCTCTGGTCATCGAGGCCGACGTCTGCGGTGGCACCGCCGATAGTTACATTGGTTCAGCTGACATCCGCAGAGTCAACCTCTTCGCCACTTCAATCCGTTCAGCATCTGGACTTGTGCCTCGATTTCGACCCTCTTGCTCTGCTCTGTTCTCGGCAAATTTGACCGCCCTCGCGAACGCGGACTGTCCCTGAGGCTCGCGTAGCGGCCATCGCTGGTCATCAGCGAGGATTTGCGGCGTCTGCCTTGAGTTTCAAGTAGGACCGCCTCCTCGGCCTCGAGCGCCGATGGTCCGGCGGCCCAACGCGATCCTGGTGGTTCTATGGATAGACTTGCTCGGCTTGTCGCAAAGCGGCACGTCGCGATCCTGATTCTGGTTGCGATCGCCGTTGCTTGGGTCGCGCCGGCGCGCGCAAAAACGACTCTAGGTCTAAGCTCTGATGCGGCGTCGAACCTCGACGCTCTGGTGCGGGAGGCGGTGGCTGACAATCCCGGCGTGATCGCCGCGCGAGAGCACTGGCAGGCGCTTACTCACGTGCCGATCCAGGCGGCGACGCTGCCCGACCCACAGGCGTCGATCCAACACTTTACGGTCGGCAGCCCGCAACCGTTCTCGGGCTATGAGAGCAGCGATTTTTACTACACCGGCTTCGGCGTCTCACAGGATATTCCCGGTCCGGGCAAGCTCCGCTTGCAGACATCCGAAGCGGAAAAGGATGCCGAGTACGCGAAGCATCGCTATGAAGGCGCCGAGCGTGAGGTCGAAGAAAAGGTCAAGGAGATCTACTTCGAGCTGTTCTATCACTCGAAGACTCTGGCGATTCTCGATCGAAATCAAGAGGATCTGAGTCAGATCAAGCAGATCGTGGCAACCAGGTATCGGCTAGGCCAGGGTCTGCAGCAGGATCTGATCAAAGCGCAGCTTCAGACCACCGAAATCCTGAAGGAGCATGCGATGCACCATCAGGAAGAGGACCAGGAACAGCTCGAGCTCAAGCAGATACTCGGGCGTGATCCCGACTCGCCAAATATCGAGATCGGCGAGATCGAAGCCACGCACCTGCAGCTCGACTCATCGAAGCTCGCACTGCTGGCCGCCAGCGGTTCTCCCGACCTGGCGGCAGATCGGGCAATGGAAGCGCGCAGCGCGGAGGCGCTGAAGCTCGCGCATCAGGGTTACTGGCCGGATTTCACGGTCGGTTATACGTATCAAAAAACCGGCCCCGGATTTCGCGATTACTACATGCTGAATCTAGGCGCGAAGCTCCCGCTCTATTTCTGGCGCAAGCAAACGCCCGCGATCGAGCAGGCGGCGCTCGAGGCCGAATCTGCGCGCAACCAGACCCGGGCAACTCAACTGCAGGTTTCCGCCGCGGCGGAAAGCAGCCTGGTCGCGATGCGCACCGCGGAGCGCGTCATGGCGATCTATCGCGACGGCCTGATCCCGCAAGCTGAAACGTCGCAGGCCTCTGCGATGTCCGCGTACCGCGTCGGCAAAGTCGATTTCCAGACGCTGCTCTCGTCGGTTCTCGATTTGCAGAACCTCCAGCAGGAGTACTACCGAAGCCTCGCCGACCACGAAATCGCGATCGCCAAAATCCAGCAAGTAATCGGTGACCCAAGATGAATTACAAATCACCACGGCGACTCGAGGCCGTCCGCATAGTGCTGGGATTTCTTCTCTTCGTCGCGCCGCCACCTACATATGGAGCGGATTCCGCGCTGGCGCCAATCCGGATTACACCCGAGCGGCGGCAATTGATCGGACTCAAGTTCGCGACCGTTGTGCGCAAGGACGTAAGCGACCGGCTGGAGACCACCGGCAACATCGAGGCTGACGAGCGGTTGCAAGGCTATGTGCAGACGCGTTTCGCTGGATGGATTGAGCAAGTGTTCGCGAACTCGACCTATCAACACGTCCACCGAGGCCAGCCGTTGTTTACGATTTACAGCCCGGACCTGGTGAGCACCGAGAATGAATATCTGCTCGCAATCGACGCCCGCCAACGCGTCAGCAACAGCTCCGTCGCCGACGTCGTCACTGACGCGTCATCGCTGGTCGATTCCGCTGCGGAGCGTCTCAAGCTCTGGGGAGTGTCGCCGCGCGAGATCGCGCGCCTGGAACGTGAGCGCACGCTCCGCCGCGCCGTCGAGATCGACTCGCCTATGAGCGGATACATCGTTGAGCGCAATGCGCTGCCCAACATGTACGCGCAACCGGACACGCGCCTGTTCACGATCACCGATCTGTCGAAGGTGTGGATCTATGCGGCGGTGTTTCAGGACGAGCTCGGCAAGGTCCGGCCCGGCGATCCGGCAACTGTTACGGTGGACGCCTATCCGGGCGTGCACTTCAACGGGCGGGTCGACTTCATTTGGCCGCAGATCGATCTCACGACTCGCACCGCCAAGGTCCGATGCGAGTTCAATAACCCCACAGGCAAGCTTTTTCCCGGGATGTTCGCGCAGGTTGTGCTCGATCTGCCGATGGGCAATCAGATTGTCATTCCGGACACCGCGGTGCTTCGCACGGGCACGCACAATGTCGCCTTTATCGACCGTGGTGATGGTTATCTCACTCCAGCAGAGATCGAGTTGGGAACGCACGTCGGCGACGAATTCATCGTGCTCAGGGGACTCTCGCCGGGTCAGCGGATCGTCGGCTCGGCCAATTTCCTGATCGACTCGGAAAGCCAGCTCCAAGCCGCGGCCGGCGCGTTCGTTCCGCCTCCGCCGGGTGTGGGCGCGAATGAGACTGGAGAAGCTGCCGAGGGGGTCCGCCAGGCCAGCGTCGCATTCACGAGTGACCCGAAGCCGCTGGTGCGAGGCCACAACAGGGCGATCGTGACGCTGAGGGATGCCCGGGGCGCGCCGATCTCGGGCGCGCAAGTAACGGTGACCTTCTACATGACGGCGATGCCGTCGATGGGCATGACGGCGATGCGCGCGCAGGGCACCGCCGACGATCAAGGCAATGGCATTTACGCCGCCAACATCGAACTGCCGAGCGGTGGTACCTGGAGTCTGACGATCGTCGCGTCAAAGGACGGCCATCCGATCGCGACCAAACAGATGGAAGTGTCGGCCAGCGGCTCGATGGCGATGTGAGGAAAATTCGATGATCGAAAGAACTGTTGACTGGTGTAACGCGAACCGCTTCCTGCTGTTCTTCGGTGTGCTGGCCCTGCTGCTCGCGGGGATTTGGTCGCTTTATCGAATCCCGCTGGACGCCCTGCCGGACATCTCCGATGTTCAGGTGATCATCCACACGCAATGGATGGGGCAGCCGCCCAATCTGATCGAGGACCAGGTGACCTATCCGATTGTCACCGCGATGCTCGCCGCGCCGCACGTTAAGGCCGTTCGCGCGCAGACGATGCCCAACGACTCGTACGTGTTCGTCGTGTTCGAGGACGGCACCGACATCTATTGGGCGCGGAGCCGAGTGTTGGAATATCTCCAACAGATAACCGGCAAGCTGCCTGCCGGCGTGAATCCCGTGATCGGGCCGGACGCGACCGGCGCCGGCTGGGTGTATGAATACGCGCTGGTCGATAAGAGTCACCTTCATAGTCTCGCCGACCTCCGCAGCTTGCAGGACTGGAACGTGCGCTACGCACTCGAAACGGTTCCAGGGGTTTCTGAGATCGCCACCATCGGCGGCTTCGTCAAGCAGTATCAGGTCAAGCTCGATCCGAATCGGTTGCTCGCGCTGAAAGTCCCGTTGGAGACCGTCATCGACAAAATCCGCGACAGCAATGGTGAAGTCGGCGGGCGCGTGCTTGAGATGTCAGGAGCGGATTACATGATCCGCGGCCTCGGCTACGTCCATTCGGTAGCAGACCTTGAAGAAATTTCCGTCGCGACCAACAACGGCACACCGGTGCTGATCAGAGACCTGGGCGTGGTCAGTCTGGGACCCGATCTTCGCGAGGGAGCGGCTGAGTGGAACGGCGACGGAGAGACGGTCGGCGGCATCGTCGTGATGCGCTACGGGCAGAACGCTCTCACCGTCATCGACGGCGTCAAGCAAAAGCTCGCTCAAATTCAAGAGACTCTGCCGCCGGGAGTTGAAATCGTCGCCGGCTACGACCGTTCGGGACTCATTCAGGCATCCATCAATACCCTGAAACGCGACCTGCTCGAAGAAGCCATCATTGTCAGTCTCGTGATCATCATTTTCCTCTTTCATCTGCGATCGGCGCTGATCCCGATTCTCGCGTTGCCAATCGCGGTCATCGCGACGTTTATCCCGATGTACTATCTGCAGATCAGCTCGAACATCATGTCGCTGGGCGGGTTGGCGCTGGCCATAGGCGTACTGGTGGACGCTTCGATCGTGATGGTCGAGAACGGCTACCGGCATCTGTCAGAGGCACAGCACCAGGCGTCGCTTAAAGGCGAATCGGTATCCGAAGCCCAACGCCAGCAAATCCTGCTAGCGGCCGCGAAACAGGTCGGCAGGCCGATCTTCTTCTCGTTGATTATTATCGTCGTCTCGTTCCTGCCGGTGTTCCTGCTGGAATCGCAAGAGGGACGGATGTTCCGCCCGCTGGCCTATACCAAGTCGTTCGCGATCGCCTTCTCGTCGGTTCTCGCGATCACGGTCGTTCCAGTGCTGATGGTTCTCTTTATCCGCGGCAAACGCCTGCGTCCCGAGGAGAACAACCCCATCTCGCAGTTCTTTCAGAACATTTACCTGCCAGTGATCAGATGGTGCCTGCGTCATCGCGCGTTGACGATTGCGGCCAACGTGATTTTCCTGCTGCTCACGATTCCGCTGCTGTTCAAGATCGGCAGTCAGTTCATGCCGCCGCTATATGAAGGGTCAATCCTCTACATGCCCACCGCTCTTCCGGGAATTTCGATCAGCTCGGCGGTCAATCTGCTGCAGAAACAGGATCAGATCATCCGCACGTTCCCCGAGGTCGAGAGTGTATTCGGCTCCGTTGGACGTTCAGATAGCGCGACCGACAACGCACCGCTGGACATGTACGACACGACGATCATGCTCAAACCGCGCGACCAGTGGCGAAAAGGCATGAGCTACGATCAGATCATCGCTGAGATGGACGACCGCCTGCATTTTCCTGGTCTGTCCAATTCGTGGACGATGCCAGTCGAGAACCGGCTCGACATGGAGCTGACCGGAATCAAGACTCCGGTCGGACTTAAAATTCAGGGTCCCGACGTCGATCGGATTCAGCAGATTGGTTCTCAAATTGAAGAAATACTCGGGTCCGTTCCAGGCACGCGAGGAATTTTTGCCGAACGGGTCTCTCAAGGGTTCTACATTAACGTTGAAGTCGACCGCGCCACCGCTGCTAGATATGGCCTGACGGTCGGCGACGTTCAGCGGGCGGTCAGCTCCGGCATGGGCGGCGAGAATATCGCGACTACCGTCGAAGGGCGCGCGCGCTACTCGATCAACGTTCGTTATCTCGCGGACTACCGGAACGACCTGAATGCGCTTCGTCGAGTTTTGATCATGACGCCCACCGGAGCGCAGATTCCACTAGGCGAGGTCGCGCGTATCGGCTTGAGCCCGGGGCCCTCGATGATACGTGACGAAGACGGGATGTTGACCGGCTACGTTTATGTCGATCTCGACACCTCAGATTACGGCACCTACGTCAGCAAGGCGCAGAAGGTGCTCGATCGGCAGTTGCGTCTGCCCGCCGGATACAACCTGAAATGGTCGGGAGAGTACGAGCTTCAGTTGCGTGCGCGCAAGCGCCTGACAGTCATCCTGCCGATCGTCTTCGGTCTGATATTTGTCTTGCTCTACATGCTCTTCCGGTCCGCGACTGAAGCGATTGTACTGATTCTTCCGACCCTATACGCGATGACGGGTGGGCTGCTGCTACAGTACATGATGGGCTTCAACTTCAGCGTCGCCGTGTGGGTCGGGTACATCGCGTTGTTTGGAATCGCCGTGGAAACCGGCGTCGTCATGATCATCTATCTTCACGAAGCCGTGAATCGTCACATCGCGGCCGGCGAGCTGACTAAAAGTGAGATCGAGTTAGCCGTGATCGAGGGTGCAGTGCAGCGGCTTCGACCCAAGCTGATGACCGTGGCAGTTGTGATGCTGAGTCTCGTTCCGATCCTGTGGGAGTCGGGAATCGGCTCAGACGTGATGAAACCAATCGCGGCGCCAATCGTCGGCGGCATGATCACCTCGACGATTCACGTCCAGATACTGGTGCCGGTGTTCTTCGCGATCATGAAGGAACGGAGCCTTTGAGAACCCCGGGCCGCACGCGCAATCACGGTGACACGGAAATGAAACCCGAACTCGATGACAAAGCCGCGCTCAAGGACACGGGTCTCCTCGTCTATAACGCGCGACTCCTCGGAATGCTTCTTGTACTAGGATCTGTGAACATCCTGCTGATTGTGGCCGCCGCGCGAATGGCTTATTTCCCGACGGATCTGCAATCGCTCGCGGATTGCAATCCTTGGCACCGCTCTCGTTGAGCTGGGCCAGTTCGATCACGGCGACCGCGGAAAAGCCGTGGTGCTTCATCCTGCTCGCCCTGACAGTGATGGTTGCGTGGCTTCTCCGCGGGTGGAGCGCGGCCTTGGTCGCCCTTCCAGTGTTTTTCGGACTCTGGCTCTTCGGCATCTGGTTGAGTCCCCTGATTGCGCAACCCCGGCCGTCCCCCGAACTGATTCGGGTTGTTGGTCATCCGAAGGGGTACGCTTTTCCATCGATATTCGGCCTGGTTTATGCGGCGACGTTCGGATATCTCGGGCTGTTGGCTGGAACACAATGTCGCGGCACTGTGCGACTTCTCATCCCGCTGGTGGCGGTATCGGCCCTTCTGATTGGAGCGTGTGCGCGCATCGTTCTGGGTGCTCACTGGCCAAGCGATTTGTGGGTCGCGTATCTCCTCGGCCTATTCTGGATCGTCGCGCTTCTCTCATTCGCTTCGCGGAAATCTGAACCGCTATGACCGATGCGGCGTCGCTTCCCGGCTGCCAGCACTAACCTGGTTCACCCAGCCAAAAGTCGTGGCGATCTTCATCGCCGTTGACCAGCGCGATTGGGTTTGTTAGTGGTCGTTCACTCACAGAATGGAAATATTGCAACAGAAACCGGATACCAAGCGGCCGGTAATCGTCCGAGCCGCAACCTCGCTATTTGCCGAGAGAGGTGTCGATGGGACCAGCATGCGCGACATAGCCGAGGCCGCTGGAGTGCGGGAGGCGGCGATATACCGTCACTTTGCAGGCAAGGAGGATCTGGCCCGTGATATATTTCTGAGCTGGTACGGCTGGTATTGCCGTGAGCTTCGGCGGATCGCGAGCGGTTCTGGCGGGACGTTGGACAAACTACGTGAGATTGTTGGACACGAGTTCTCGGCCGTAACGGACCATAGTGAGGCGTTCGTCTATTTCTGCGAGAACGAAGCGCGGTTCGCGCGGAGCCTTCCGCCGGAGATCGTGAGCGCCCGGCGCGTCTTTACCACGTTTATCAAAGCTGGGCAGGCCGACGGAGAGGTTCGGCCGGTAAGCCCCGGCCTGCTTGCGGATATGCTGAGCGGCGCGCTGTGCGCGGTCGCGCTGACGTGGCTTCGTACGGGGCGGCGGAAAAACCTGAACACGCAGATCGAGGAAGTAGTGCAATGCTGCTGGCACATGATTGCGGCTTAAATTGGCAGGTTAATTGGACAAGGAGGCAAGGAAAATGACGCCCGAGGAACAACTGATTCAACGCTACTTTGACGCGTTTAACCGCCACGACATCGAAGGCGTGATGGCCTGCTATCACGAAGAGCCGGTCATCGTCGGTCCGACGGGCAAGCGATGCGTGGGTCGAGCAGAGGTCCGGCGCTCGTACGAAACCGAGTTCGCCGTGTTTCCGGACGGGCATTGCGAT
>VFSW01016662.1_pt1 | contig 10014 bp, 9 predicted proteins | sample 5358111 | NCBI WGS metagenome assembly VFSW01 (sample SAMN11554181, study PRJNA540505) | mine drainage metagenome | isolation source: sediment from site ElyBrook_90M | place: USA: Ely Copper Mine, Vershire, VT | collected 2017
CCGGCGGCGTGGCATCACCGGGGCGAACGCTATCTCTGGCGGTGGACGACCCCGCGCTCCGCAGCATCGCCGACCGCATCGTCCTGAACGCGCGCGATGCCGGCCTCAATCTTTCCGTGGCTCCCGCCGGTGCCGCCGCGGACGTGAAACTGGCCGAGGCGCGCATCGCCACGGCGGACCCGGCGCGTGCTCTGGCCGCCGTGGCTGCATCGCTGGGACTGCCGGAACCGCCGCACAGTGAGACGCCCGAATCTCTTTATTTCGCCGAACGGAGCCTGCTGGAGGGCTTCCGCGTGATCCCGCTCTTCCACGTGCCCGACGTTTACCTGGTAGGCCCCCGGGTGAAAGGTGCGCCGGGCATCACTCCGCTGGGCGAATGGCACTTCGGAAATCTGTGGCTGGAGAGCGCCCGGCCATGACTTTCCGCAACCGCCTGCTGCTGATCTTCACGGTGGCGATCATCGCCTCGGTCGGCATGGTGGAGTGGCTGATTGCCGGCATCACGCGGGAGTCTTTCGAGCGAACCGAAACGCAGCGCGTGGACGCCCTGGTGGCACAATTTCAAAAGGAGTTCACACGCCGGAAAGAAGAGATCGTATATGCCGTGAACGCCATCGCCAATTCCGATGCCCTGGCGAACGTCACCAGCGCCACGGATTACTCTCCGTTCGTTAATGAAGCGGCTCCCCTGGCGGCCAGCTATCGGCTCGACCTGCTGGAACTGGTGGCGGCCGAGGGTTCTATCATCTCCTCCGCGGAATGGCCGGCGCGTTTCGGCTACCCGGAGACCTGGCTCACCGGAGGCGGGAACTGGAAGACGCGCGGAGCGTTTCTCAAGCGGGAAGAAGTTCCCCATGGCGTGGTGCTGTCCCTGGTATCCGTGAGTATCTCCACCGTGGGCGATCAGAAAGTGTACGTGGTGGGCGGGCAGATTCTGGACAGCGATTTCCTTTCCACGCTGGTTTTGCCGGCGGGTATGCGGGTGTTGCTCTATCGCAATCTGGATCCCCAGTTTTCCGCGGAGCAACTGATCGATGCGCATGGCACCGCAGGCAATGCCGCTCCGCTGCGGCCCCTGATCCAGCAGGTGATCCGTCAGCGCCGCGACACCGTTGAGACCATTGGCAGCGGGGTGGAGGCGGAGACCTTCCACGCTTCGGCGCTGCCGGGCTACGAGAACAATCTGTTGGGCGTGCTGCTTATCGGCAGTTCGCGGCGCGCCCTGGTGGAACTGGAAGGCTCGGTACGACGGACCGGCATTTTCGTAGCGGCTGGCGGGATTCTGCTGGGCATGCTGCTTACCTGGTGGGCCACCGCGCAGATCACACGGCCGGTGCGGCGGCTGGCGGAAAGCGCCGGCAAAGTGGCGGCCGGCAATTGGGACACGACTGTCGAGATTGTCTCGACCGACGAGATCGGAAAGCTGGCTCGGGCGTTCAATCGCATGACGCACGAACTGGTGGAACAGCGCCAGCGCCTGTTACAGGCGGAACGCGTGGCGGCTTGGCGGGAACTGGCGCGCCGCCTGGCGCACGAGTTGAAAAACCCGCTCTTCCCGCTGCAGATCACGGTTGAAAATATGCAGCGGGCGCGCGAACGGTACCCCGACCAGTTCGACGAGGTGTTTCGCGAGGGCACCGCCACGCTTCTGGCCGAACTGGCAAATTTGAAGCAGATTATCGGCCGCTTCAGCGATTTCGCCAGGATGCCCGCGCCCGAAATGCAGCCACTGGACTTCAACGCCATGACCGCCGAAACCATGCGGCTGTTCGATGCCCAACTGGTCAACGCGCGCGTGACTGCCAATCTGCAACTCGATCCGCGCCTGCGTCCGATCCCCGCCGACCACGAACAGATGACGCGCGTGCTGCGCAACCTGGTGCTCAATGCCGTCGATGCCATGCCGCAGGGCGGCACTTTAACGGTACGCACCGCCGCGCTGTCCGACGGCGGAGTGCGGCTGGAAATCAGCGATACCGGACAGGGGCTCACGCCCGAAGAGTGTGAACGCCTTTTTACCCCGTACTACACCACCAAGACTCACGGCACGGGCCTGGGTCTGGCGATCGTGCAATCCGTAATCAGCGACCACCACGGGAGCATTTCGGTGGAGAGCCAGCCCGGTAAGGGAGCCACCTTCCGCATCGAGCTCAATGCATCGCAAACTGGGCGCCGGGAGTGATCGAACCCTGCCGAACAATCATATTTGCATTTGGAACTGGCCGCCGATCTGGCGCACGGCAACGCGGTCCGGATGGTTGCCCGCGGCAGCTTGCACGCGCTCAATCGGCTCCAGATAGGGTTCGCGGCTGAGGGCGAAGGTCTGGTGATGAATGGGCAGGATGAACTCGCTGCCCGCGTCTCCTGCCATCTGCCAGGCCTGTTCCGGAGTGCAGTGAGCTCGAATCCACGGATTGTAGGCGCCTATGGGCATGAGTGCGAGATCGAATGGCCGAGAACTCCGCAGGCTGCGGAACCCGGAAGTGGCGGCGGTATCGCCGGCGAAGAGGATACGGTAGCGGCCCACATCCACGGCATAGCCGTTGTAACCGCGCCAGGTGTCGCGGAGAATCCGCGCGCCCCAGTGGTTCACCTGGAAGGCCTTCACGTGTACCGGTCCCACCCTGGTTCCTGCGCCCCAGCCCAATTCGGTGACGCCGGCGTAGCGCTTCCGGCGAAGCAGGTCGGCGGTACGCGCGGCGGTGACGACGTGGGTTCCGCGGTTCTCCAGCCGGCGCAAGGTTCGGATATCGAAATGGTCGAAATGCGCGTGAGAGAGCAGGATCAGATCGATCTTCGGCAGATCGCGGAGGGCCAGCGCCGGGGCCACCAGGCGCTTCATTCCCACCGTCGCAAGGCCGACGCGGATGCCGATTCGCCGGCTGAACACCGGATCGGTAATGATAGTAATGCCGTCAATCTTCAAGAGAACGGTGGAGTGGCCTACCCAAGCGGCGTGCAGTCCCTGGTCCCCCCATTCCCTCGGATTTGGGTTCATCTGTATCTTCAGATGCGGCGCAGGGCCTCGACGTTTCGTGCCTCTCCCGGCACGGCTGCGTTACACTCACTGATACTGACTGCAGATGCCGACTAAACGTCCATTGCGAATCGCCGGGGAAGTGCTGGGGTATGCGGTGGTGTACATTATGTGCGCCGTCTTGTTTGGCACCGTCCTGTCGTGGATAGGTGGATACCTGGTGGGGATCACGGGTGCGGATTTATTCGGCGCTCTGATGGTGAACTGGCTGGCGCTTCAGGTGTGTACCCAAGGCCTGCGGCTGGCCGATTTGGGGCTGCTGTGGAACCGCTGGTCGGCAGACAATCTGGCGTTCGGCCTGTTCGGAGGCATGGGCGCGGCTTGCCTGGTGCTGATGCCGCCGCTGCTGTTCCGCGCGGCGCGCATCAGTGCGACGCCGGGAGATCAGCCTGGGTTGAGCGCCATCGTCGCAGTGGCCCTGATGCTGGCCGCCGGTTCCGCGGGAGAAGAGATTTGTTTCCGAGGGTATGCCTTTCAGACCCTGCTGGCGAACTATGGGGCCTTCGCCACGATCATCCCGGTGGGAGTGATCTTCGCCCTGCTGCACGCGGGTAACCCGAATGCCACGACTTTTGGTATCGTCAACACGGCCGGTTTCGGGATTCTTTTCGGATTTGCGTATTGGCGCAGCCGGGATCTCTGGCTCCCTATCGGGCTGCACTTCGGGTGGAACTTTACACTGCCCCTGTTCGGGGCGAACGTAAGCGGGCTTAGAATGAAGATAACGGGCTACGAGATGTCGTGGTCTGCCGGAACGCTGTGGAGCGGAGGAGCTTATGGCCCGGAGGCTAGTGTACTGACTTCCGTGGGGCTGTTGGCGCTTCTCGCGTATTTGTGGAAGGCCCCGATTCGACGGCAGCTCTCGCGCATCACGGATCCCCCGACGGAAAGCCCTCTGCAGGGCGGCATGGCGCCTTCGGCGCAGCGGCCTGCTTAAGGGACAGGCAACGCGTCCACAACGGGTTGCCCGGAGGTTGAGTATGCGAGCCATTGCCGCCATCGCGATTGTGAGCGCGCTGCCATCGCTGAGCTTCGCTTCGAAGCTGAGCTTTGAAGACCGGGTAGAGTTGACCCGCGGCCTGATGGCGGAGTACGCCACGGTGAAGGTTCTGCTGCCGCGCTCCAAGAAACCGCTGGAATTCGAATCCGCCGGCACGTATGACAAGCAGACCTGGACGATTATTGCCAGGGAAAGCGGCCCCGCCGCGCGCCAGGGCGATCTGGTGCAGATCACCAAAATCGATATTGAATCCGACCGGCTGGTGCTCCAGATCAACGGCGGATTTAAGGGCGGCCGCCACTGGTACGACGGTGTCCAGGTGGGCGGCGGCATGGGCTACCCGGACACGGTGCCGATCAGCACGGGCGACTCCAACGCGCCGGGCGGGACCTCTATCGCCATTCTGTTCCACAAGCCACTGGAGACAATCAAATCGGCGGAGATTAAGAAGATGCTCGCCCCGATCATGGACTTCGACAAGCACACGGTAACCGAGGTCTACTCCGAGACGCTGCCTCCCGAAACCCAGAAGGCCATCAAAGAAAAGCGTGCGATGGTGGGGATGACTCACGAGCAGGTGATCATGGCTCTGGGCCGCCCGAAGTACAAGTCGCGCGAGCCGGACAAGGAAGGCAACGAAACCGAAGATTGGGTGTACGGCACGCCTCCCGGGAAGATCACCTTCGTGACCTTCATCGGCGACAAGGTGACCAAAGTCAAGGATTCGTATGCCGGCCTGGGGACTGAGGTACAGAACAAGCCGCCGGTGATCCGGTAGCCTTGCCCATGCGATTTGCTCTTGCGGTCCTGTTGGCGGCCGGCAGTTTGCAGCTAGCTTGTTCCGGTTCGCCAAAACCGGCGTCCCAGCCCGCGGTTTCGCAGCAAGCGCAGCAGTCCGATCCGCCGCGGATCACCCAGTTTTACGCCACCGCGCCGCGTCTGGCCGCCGGTGAAAAGGAACTGCTGTGCTATGGAGTTGCCAACGCCAAAAGCGTGTGGCTCTCTCCGCCACGGCAGGAACTCTCAGCGGCACTCTCGCGGTGCGTGGAAGTGACCCCCAAAGAGACCACTACCTATACCCTGACCGCGGAAGGCGAGAGCGGTCCCCCGGCCACCAGCGCACTCACGGTGACACTGGGGCCGCCCAAAGTCAAAATCATCAACGTGACGGTAAGTTCGCTTTCGGTGAAGGCGGGCGATGCGGTGAGCCTGTGCTACGACGTCCACTTCGCGCAAAGTGTGACGATCTCACCGATCGGCTTTCACGGCGGCGCCGGCAATCACGCATGCGCCATGGTACAGCCCCGGAAGACAACTACCTACGTGGTATCCGCTGTCGGGCCCGCGGGCGATAAGGCCGCGCAGCCGGTAACTGTCACGGTGCAGTAGCCGGCCGGGCTGCCGGGCGAGTCCTCCCCGACCTCCGAATCCAGCGTCTAAACCGCACTGGAGGGTCGCAAATTTATTTCCCCGGAACACCTGACCCCCAAAAACCGTAAGCTTAAATCATGGACCCGGTAATTGAGCTGGACGGCCTGGAGGTGCGCCTGGCCGGGCGCGTCATCCTCAAGAAGCTGAAAGCCGCGCTTACCGGCCGCTCCATCGGCCTTCTCGGTCCGAACGGCGCGGGCAAGTCGACCCTCATGAACACGCTGCTCGGGTTCTACCAGCCTTCGGCCGGAACTGCCCGCGTGCTGGGGCGCGATATCCGCACTCACGCGCGCGAGGTGCGCGGCCTGATCGGGTACATGCCCGAGAACGACGCCTACATAGCCAAAATGACCGGAGTCCACCTGGTTCGCATGATGGCGGAACTCTCCGGCCTGCCACCCGAGGACGCCCTGGAACGCGCGCACGAAGCCTTTTTTTACGTGGGCTTGGGCGAGGTCCGCTATCGCACGCTGGGCACCTACTCGCTGGGTATGAAACAGGCCGCGAAACTGGCCCAAGCGATCGCCCACGGACCCAAGCTGCTGTTTCTGGACGAGCCCACTAACGGGCTCGATCCGCCCGCGCGCCTGCGCATGATTCAGCTTATTCAGGAAATCCGCGATCGCGGCGACCTGCACCTGATCCTCTCCTCGCATCTGCTGCGCGACGTGGAGGAATGCTGCGACCAGGTGCTCATCCTGAAGGACGGCAACGTGGCTGCCTTCTGCAACCTGGAAGAAGAGCGCCGGGCCAACCGCCGCTTCCTGGAACTGGAAACGCGCGGCGCCAACAACGGCAGTTTCGTCGAAGCCATGGAGAAGATGGGCTGCGAAACCGCCGTGGGGGCGCACGGACGCCTCAAGCTGATTCTTCCCGACGGCCTGGAAGTACGGCGTCTCTACGAGGTGGCCGCGGCGCAGAGCGTGCAGATCCGGCGCCTCAACCGCAAGCGCGATTCCCTGGAAGACATCTTCCTGAAAGCCATGGAGGCCGCCGATGGCAGTATATAAGAAAACCTACCGGCCCTACGACGGGGAAACCACTTCCACCGCATCGCGCCTCCTGGTGATTCCCCGCTATGCCCTGGAAGACCTGCATCGCTCCAAATTTCTCACCATTTTTTTCATCTGCACGTTCATCTACCCGCTGATCTGCGCGCTGATCATTTACGTGCAGCACAATGCCAGCGCGCTGAAACTGCTGAATGCGGAGAGCGCCCAACGGCTGATCTCCATTAACGTCACCTTTTTCCAGTCGCTGCTGGGCTGGCAGAGCATCCTGGCGCTGTTTCTGGCCGCCTTTATCGGCCCAGGCCTGGTATCGCCGGACCTGGCCAATAATGCCCTCTCGCTTTACCTGGCGCGGCCCTTCTCGCGGGTGGAGTACGTGCTTGGCAAGATGAGCGTGCTGGTAATTCTGATGTCGCTGATGACGTGGGTGCCGGGCCTGCTGCTTTTCGCGCTCCAGGGTTATCTGGAAAGCTGGCAGTGGATGGTGGATAACCAGCGCCTGGCCTGGGGTATGTTCTTCGGCGCGTGGATCTGGATTCTCATCCTGGCGCTCCTGGCCCTGGCGCTATCGGCGTGGGTGAAGTGGAAACCCGCGGCCGGCGGCCTGATGTTCGGGGTGTTCTTTGTAGCGGCCGGATTCGGCGCTACCATCAACGCCGTACAGCGCACCAAGTGGGGCCACCTGCTGCAGATCAGCAATCTGGTAGGGCAGGTGTGGGTATGGCTCTTTGAAGGCGCCAACCCCACCACCAGCGGCGCTGTGTTCTTCCGTGTGACTCAGGGGGAAGAGTTGCCTCTGTGGTGCTGTTGCGGGGCGCTGGCCGCGCTGGCGGGCATCTGCCTGTACATGCTGGCGCGCAAGATTCGCGGCGCGGAGGTAGTGCGGTGAGCGATACCCTGATCACCTTTTCCAATGTCTCGCGCTTCTACGGAGAGGTGCTGGGCATCAACAAAGTGAACCTGACCATTCCACCGGGCATCACCAGCCTGGTGGGTCCCAACGGCTCCGGCAAGACGACACTAATGAATCTGATGACCGGCCTGATCCGCGCTACTCAGGGCGAAATCCGCGTGCTTGGTATCCGGCCCGACCATCCGGAGCAGCTTTGCCGTTCGGTGGGCTACTGTGCGCAATTCGACAATTATCCCAAGGGCCTCACCGGCTTCCAGTTCATCTATTCATTTCTGCGGCTGCACGGATACAGTCACGGCGAATGCGAAGACCGCACCACCGCGGCGCTGCAGAAGGTGAACATGTTCGGCGCGGCTTACCGTACGGTGGCGGCGTACAGCAAGGGCATGCGGCAGCGCGTCAAACTGGCGCAGGCCATCGCGCATGACCCGCAGGTGCTGGTGCTGGACGAGCCTCTCAACGGTCTCGACCCCATGGCGCGCGCCGAGACCATCGCCCTCTTCCGCGAGTGGGGCGCTACAGGCCGCCACGTCATCGTGTCCAGCCACATTCTGCATGAAGTGGACAAGATCTCCGACCAGGTCATTCTGCTCAGCCACGGCTACGTGGTGGCCGAAGGAGAGATCCAGGGTGTGCGCAGCGAAGTGAAAGAACAGCCCATGCAGATTCTGGTGCAGTGCGACCGGCCGGCCCTGCTGGCCTCGCAGCTTTTTCACCAGGACCACGTGGTGGAAGCCAAGATTCTGAGCGCCACCAACGGCCTGCTGGTGCGCACCAGGGACGCCGACGGTTTCTACCTGCTGCTCAACCGGATCATCCTGGAACATGGCCTGGAAGTGGAATCGGTGGCCCCGGCCGATGACGACGTCAACAGCGTCTATCAATACCTGATCGGCGGCGAAGGAGGCACGGTATGACGGCGCTCTGGGCAAAGCAATTGGGCGGTGTGTTCCGCCTGGAATGGAAGAAAACGTTTCTGTCCAGGCGCGGGTGGTGGATTTACTGTCTCGCGCTGGCGCCGATGGGCCTCACGCTGCTGCACTGGATGTTCGAATCCCGGGCCTTACGCGGGAACCGGCACGGGATTGGGGACGATGTGGTGGCCTTTGCCGCCATGTTCCAGTTTTTCTATCTGCGCGGCGCGATTTTCTTTGGTTGCGTGGGCGTGTTCTGCAATCTCTTCCGCGCGGAGATGCTGGAAAAGACGCTGCACTATTACTACCTGACCCCGGTACGGCGCGAGTTACTGGTGGCGGGTAAGTACCTGGCGGGCCTCGCGGTGGCTCTGGTGCTGTTTGTGGGCAGCGTCTCGGCGTCGTTCCTGATGATCGGGCGACATGCCGGACAGGCCTGGTCGAACTATATCTGGCACGGTCCGGGACTTAGCCAGTTGGAATGGTACGCCGTGGTGACCGCCCTGGCCTGCGTGGGTTACGGAGCGGTGTTCCTAACTGCCGGCATTCTCTTCCGCAATCCGATGATCCCGGCGGCGGTAGTGTTCGTTTGGGAAAACCTGAACCCGTTTCTGCCTTCGGTGCTGAAGAAAATCAGTGTGATTTTCTACCTGCGCAATCTGTGCCCCGTCGAGGTGCCGGTGCCCCCGCCATTCAACGTGATGGTGATCGATGCCGACCCCACGCCCGCGTGGCTCGCCATCTTCGGCCTGTTGCTGCTGTCACTCACTGTGCTGGCTTACTCGGCTATTTCGGCGCGGCAAACCGAGATCAGCTACGGTGAGTAGCGGCGGGCGGTGGCTCCATGCCGACCCTCAGTTTTCCCCAATCGATGCAAAAATAAGCAATTCGGACCCCAATAGCTTGTATTTTGAGTGGATGGCCGCCAAACTGGAAAGACAATGGGCATCAATATCGGTCTGGATATAGGGGCCATCAGTCTCAAGCTGGCCGCTCTGGGAAATCCTGGGGATCGGCCCATCCTCGAGTCGTTGTGCTCCGCCCATCCGGAATTCCGCATGCGCGCCCTGGGTATCCGGCCGCTGGTTCTCTCCGGCTACCGGCGCATCTCCGGCAGCCCCATCCAATCCACCTACGACCTGCTGCGCGAGTTTTTCGATACGGTGCCGGACGTGGCGGTGGAAGGCATGCGGGTTACCGGCTCCGGCAGCCGCACGATTGCGAAGGTACTGGGCCTGTTCTTTGAAAACGAATTCAAGGCGATCGCCCGCATGATCGGGGCGTTCTATCCGCAGGTGCGCACGGTTTTCGAGATTGGCGGCGAAAGCTCCAAGTACATCCGGCTGGAAGGCGCCAACATCGTGGATTACGACCGTTCCGGCGAATGCGCCGCCGGCACGGGCTCCTTTCTGGACCAGCAGGCGCTCCGCATGCAGTACTCGGTGGAAGACGTGGGCGAAGTGGTGTGTACCGCGAGTTGCGCTGCCCGGATCGCCGGGCGCTGCTCGGTATTCGCCAAAAGCGACATGATTCACGCCCAGCAGAAGGGCTATTCGCCCGCCGAAATCCTGCGCGGCCTCTGCGACGCGGTGGCGCGCAATTACAAGAGTTCCATCGTGAAAGGGCGCCCCGTCCAGGCTCCGGTGGCCCTGATCGGCGCCGTTTCCCAGAACGCCGGCGTCACCGGCGCACTGCGAGAGGCTTTTTCG
>VFSW01016663.1_pt1 | contig 10012 bp, 22 predicted proteins | sample 5358111 | NCBI WGS metagenome assembly VFSW01 (sample SAMN11554181, study PRJNA540505) | mine drainage metagenome | isolation source: sediment from site ElyBrook_90M | place: USA: Ely Copper Mine, Vershire, VT | collected 2017
AAGGACTAGCGACAGACTAGCGTCATCCTCGCTCTCACCAGCGGCGTCGATGAGAAGAAGCCGTACTCGGAGTTGCCCGTGCGTGGCAGGGCGTACACCTCGTGAGGGAGCTTGTCCGTGTCTTTGAGCACAGACATGGACATTAGCAGATCGGTGGCGGCCTTGACGGCCTCGGGGCTGGGCTTCTGCTGGGGCACCATTCGGTTCGGCTTTTCCGGGAGGACCGTCACTGCGGCGCATATCTCATTATTTAGGACATGAGGACACGGCTTCGAGCATGCAACGCCCCCCATGCACTGCTCACGTTTCTTGGCATCCGCAATCTGGAACGAGTCGCCGAGCTGCAGCACTCGGTTCTCCTTGTGGACGTGTTCCTCCCAGACCTTGTTCCTAGACACCTCGTCCAGCTTGGAGCTAATCATCGAAGACATTCTGAGGCTGCCTGCGATGAAGATATGCGGTTCAAGAGAGATAGGTCGATGCACATCGAGCGCCGCTCTCTTGCCCTTCGCCCCACCTTGCCTGACTAAACTAGATAAATGCGGTGCGCGCGCCTCGGTCCTTCGAGCGAGTGAGTTTTGTGAGCTGTGAGTGATCAGAGGATTGAAAACCGTGCCGAGATGCGCTCGTCGCGATGTTTTGTTCACGGCACACAGACACACTTCTCGTTCTCGTGTGAATCTCGTCGTAGAGCGATCGCCGATCGGGCATTCTGGCCTCCTTCCTGCGGATTTTGACCTGCAATCGTCACTTGTTCTCGTTCTTGGGCACGCTGTCGCCGCCGGCTGCAAAACTTTCTCCATCAACTGCTGCATGGCCCCGGTCCGTTAAGGCATCACCTCTCTGGGATCTGAGCTACGGGCGCATCTCAACGAGGGCCATGATGACAAGCTCGGCAGCCGCCATGTCAGATCACGTCGACATCACGAGGGACAACTTCGAAGCCATGCTGCCGACGGTCGAAAAATGCCTCTCAGAGTGCGCGTTTTTTGCCATGGACTGCGAGATGACGGGGCTATTCGTCGACGGCAGCAAGGAAGAGTTTCTGGATGACATGAACGACAGGTGTTTTGCAAAAGGTGTTCTGCTGGAACGCAGGGCATGTTAAAGCCTCCCTCTCCTGCCCACTCAGATATGCCAAGCTCCGAGATTCCTCGCACTCCTACGTGATCAACCAGTTCGGTCTCAGCTGCTTCAAGGCAGAGGGAGCGGCAGCCTACACCGCCAGCACCTTCAATTTCTACATCTTCCCCGAGCCGTTGAAAGACGCGCAGCAGTCGCAATCCAGAAAATTCTTGTCGGATTCCGGATCACTTTCGTTCTTGGCATCTCAGAATTTCGACTTCAACAAGTGGATCTACAAAGGGATCCCCTTCCTGCCAGCGAGAGAGAGGCAGAGGAGGATACAGGACGCGGTGAGGGCAGGGCAGGGCGACCTCGTCATCTCTCGTATCATCACATTCATCAGCAAATAGGACGTTACTCATCCTCCTCACCTTTCAAACCCAGGCAAACTACTACAAACAAGGAGATTCCCGCACCGCGGTGGCGCCCACGAAGCAGGAGGACATTGAGTTTGTGGGTAGCCTCGTGGCTGACGTGCAGAGGTGGATGAGTGAGAGCGAGGAGCCCTCGTTGATGCTCAGCGAGATGAACAGCTACAGGCGCTTGCTGGCCTTTCAGGTGACGAGGGTGGAAGTTGGAATCTTGGGCTGAAAGAAACCAAAAGCCTCATGTCGTCAGGAGCTGGAGAAGCCTCAGTTTGGCCGCGATGACTATGCTGGCTTCTTCGTCAAAAAAGTGGACACGAGCAATGGTTATGCCCATCTTCAGCTTCTGCGTGGCTCCAAGGAAGAGGTCATCGCCATGCAAGAGGAGGACGTCAGGACTCGCGTGGAGGTCAGTGCAAGCGGGTGTTGGAGAGGGGTTGAGAAGGGCTGGCACGGTCGTTGAGGATGCACGTGCCTTTCTCTTTATCCTCTCCATTCGGTGCCATAAACAGGCGATCAATGCAGCTGCGGGATTCACGCGAGTGGTGGAAGCCATCCGGGCATGCGGCCGCCCGGCAGTCGGCCACAACTGTATGTTCGATGTGTCCTATGTCTTGGCGGCATGCGTGGAGCCGCGGCTGCCCGCGACGTGGCCTCAGTACAAGAAGCTCGTCGGGGAGGTGAGGTGGTCTAGAAAAATCTCTTTTGAACTAATTACACAAGTAATGAATGAATCAGCGATGCGAAAATTAGATCCTCGTCGTCCCTGCCCCTCCCACAAACACACGCAGTGGTTCCGCGGCGGCGTCTACGACACAAAGTACCTCAGTCGCAGGCTGCCCGAGGTGTTCGAGGGCTGGACCAGCCTCGGCGACGTCTACAAGGCGGTCACGATCGAGGGCGGCGAAAGGAGGGCCAAGGCGCTCGCCGTGCTGGCCGTGGCGGCGCCTTCAGCGGGACGTCCTTTGTCGCTGCCGACAGTCAAGCATGCGGCGGGGTTTGAGAAGTACTTGGAGGTGGGGACTACCCGGGGCAGGACGGGGTGAAGGGATGAGGATGGGGAGGGGAGGATCTCCCTCGACCACCTCCAACCACCACTGACCAGGTTGAGGCGGGCGGCGCGGCCCACGAGGCGGGGTACGATGCCTTCATGACGGGCGTCGCCTTTGCGCACCTCGTGCCGTTGACGATCGCCAAGGACCATCTGGCGTCAGCTGCCGCGGGGGAGATGGCCACTGTCGGCTCTGTGTCCTCCCCCTTGGCCTCTCTGGCCCTCAACAAGCAGCCTGCGGCCGCAGCGGCGGCTGTGGAGCCCTCGGCCGCGATGAGCGAGGAGGGCGATGCCGTCGAGGAGGAGGACCTGCTGCGGACGGTCGCCGTGCACTGCAACAGGCTGAACGTGATGCGGACCGACATGCCGTACGCCGCCCTCTCGGGCGCCGACCCGCCGCTGACGCGCGACAACGTGTTCCACGTCTCTGGCCTGCCCGGCGGCGGCAGGGTCGACGAGATCCAGAGGCTGTTCCAGAGCCAGGACCTGGGCAAGCCCCGGGTCACCTACGTCGGAGGAAGTTACGGAGCGGGGCTCGGGGCGTTGGTCGAGGTGAGCGAGGACAGGGCAAGTCTTGATTGCAGCTGTCGTAGGGGCCGTGTGGTGTTTAGCCCCCTCCACATGGTCGTCATCATCATGCTCGCAGGTCGACGCTGCGGCCGCCGGCGAGGTGATGCTGAGGCTGATGGGTGTGCCGAAGCCCGCACAGGCCGGAGGGGACTGGGGGGACGCCGCGGCGGCTGCGGCGGACGCGCAGCAGACGCAGCAGTCGGACAGCAACGGTTCCGGGAGGGGCTCTCTTAAGGTGGTGCCGTGGGCGGTGTGGGCGGCCGACAGGGAGAGGACCTTGGCCCTGGCGCAGGACGAGAGGCAGCAGCAACAGGGGGACAGGCCCGCCAAGAGGCCGAGGGTCGCAGCCGGCGCGGCGAGCGACGCTGCAGCCGCGGCCGAGGGGATGAAGATGATGGAAGGGGTGCAGACGTCGGCGAAAGAGAAGCAACGCAAGGGCTGCAGCGTCATGTGAGACGGCCTGGAAATTAAGAGGCTACACCAAAACCGAACGCATATTTAGACACGTGGCCAAGCGTGGAAAAGGGGGGGAAACAACCAACTATTGCTTCGCGTAGCTGATGGCCATGGCGTTCTGCGGCGTGACCTTGAACGCCTGCAAGCCCTGCATGGCCACCCCCGACTGGACCTCGTTCTCGTACTCGATGAAGGCGATGCCGGGCCGCGACTCCACCATGCGGACCTGGTTGAGAGTGATGCGAACTCGTGAGCCGTGATAGCGCGGCGCATGCAAGACGATGTAATAGAGGCGACGGCGCACCTCTTTGAAGCCCGGGAACTGCTGGAAGAGGAGGGAGAGCATGGCCTCCGTGCTGGCCTCGGGCAGGTTCTGGACGAAGAGGATCTTGTTGGGCGCCGCGAGGCCATCGGGCCCGGTCGTGGTGCTGCGGCTCTGCGAGACGGAGGGCACGGGCGAGGGGTTGGCGTGAGGCCGGTGCATGCTAGCTTTAGACGGAGGGCATGGGCGAGGGGTCGGCGTGAGGCTGGTGCATGCTTGCTTTAGACGGAGGGCTTGGGCGAGGGGTCGGCGTGAGGCCGGTGCATGCTTGCTTTAGAAGGAGGGTTTTGCATGCTCACCGGCAAACCAGACGATGCACGTTCCTTGTTGCGCTTCAGCAGCTGATCTGCAAAACAGGCGAATCCCCGACATCAGACGGGTCACGAAAGGTGCGATGCCCCCGCAATGCATGCACGCATGGCCGACCTCGTGCGGCGGCGTTCTTCTTCGACCGCTCCGTCTTCGAGGGCTTGTACGAGCCGTCCAGCTTGGAGATGGCGTCTGACTTTGTCCGGGCAAACTGGATCCTCTGTGGCGGCCGGGGGAGGGGAATGGATGAGGGCTGGCTCCCTGGGCAACGGCATGGCCTCCTCACAATCGGCTTGTCGAAGAAGGGAAATCCCTGCATCGTTCGCAGCGCGTTGGTCGCCGCAGACACGTCGCTGAAGACGATCCACGCCTGCCCTCTCAACCGGAGCGTCTTGAGCGCGACGACGTCCAGAATCTTGCCGAATTGCGAGAACATCGCGTACATGCACTTTTTCAGCTCTGCGATCGGGACGGCGCATGAGACCATTGATCGTGCCCCCTTGTGATCCATCGCCGCCGCTCACCCTCTTTGGGGAGCTTCTCAAACAGGTTGCCGACGTAGATGGTCTGATTCGGCGGCACGTCCATGGCTGCGGCTGCGTGGAAGAGGGAGCGCAAACACAGAGTCTATCGATCGAAGGGCATATGGATGAGGTCCACACCGAGGCTTCACTCAGCGTTCGCTCTGATGCTCCAGGATATAGAGCAAGTACCCCACGTGGAACCTGCTCAGCGCATCCGCAAGAAGCCCGCCTCCATGTCCCAAAAAGGCAGCCAGCTCTGTCACTACCGCGGCTTCAGCGGCCGCCTTCTGCCTCAGTCGAAAGTGCCGCTCCACTGCGGTCTCCGAGGCAGCGGCGGGAGACGAGGACGGAGGCAGGTCCGCGACGATGTGCTTCTTCTTCCGCACGCCCAGCAGCGACGACGCGGCCGTCGTCGCCGCCTCGTCGGGAGGGACCAGAGCGGCAGCGGCGGGCGAGGGCTGCCCCGCCGATGATCCGTCAACGATCCCCTCTTCATCTACGCCCTCCGCCACAGGGCCGCTGGCAACTCCGGACTGCTGCTGCGGCTGCGCCGCCGCCGCTGCAACGCAACCGCGCACCGCTTCCCTGAGGCAAGCGTCGAGGCTGGTCAACAGCGTCTCCAGCGATGGACCGAGCGCCGACGCAGACCCCTTGCTCCCGGCATCGTCGGAGCCTGCCTTGCGACCGTCTGCATCAGCGGATTTTTCATCGCTCGCTCCCTCCGGCTGATACTTGCCATCCACTTTGAAGTAAACCGGCATGTGAGGCAGCCTCAACCTCCAAGGGCGGCTGGCGTACGCGACGCGGATGTCGCGCCTCTGAGCACCCAGCACCCTGGCTGCTTGCACCAGCTGCGCGCGCAGCGCAGTCTTCATGTCCTCGGCCTCTTTCGTGGGCGCCTTGTCCCCTCGCCGCTGCAGGCTGCCGGTCTCCTCGACAATGCCTCGAACCAGCTGCGGCAGAGTGGATCAAACGAGATGTGTTTTCAGTGCAATCCCTACCAACAAGCATGTAAATCACAGAAGCCTTCACACCTTGACCGAGTTGCCAACGGCCGTGACCCTCTTCAGCAGCAGCTGCAGCAGTTTCTCTCCCTCCGTCTGCTGCGCGATGTACGAGGCCAAGGGGTAGGCGCGGAGCGAGGCCAGCTGCAGGGTGTTGGGGTGGTTGAGCTTGGTGGAGGTAGTTGGGAGGAGCGGTGGACCACCTGCAGCGCCATGGCCTTGTGCGAGGCCTCGGCGAGCAGCAGCTTGGCCTCAAGCCCGGCCCACAGGCCCTGCTCGTTCCACTCTCCCGCCCCGAGGGCCAAGAGCACGTCCTCCGCCTCGGCCAGGGCTGCGGAGCCGCAGGCTGCGGCTGCAGATACGCCAGAGACGGGCAGAATTACGATGGAGACTACGATGGCGACTACACATCCCATGATCTGCGATGCAGCAACAGAGTTGAGAGTTGATTCAGCCTGATTTTAACTGGAAAAGAGATGCCGCCACCTCATCACCTGAGACACGAGGCGCGTGAGCATGGTCTCCCGAACGCCATAAACGCCCGAGTATCCCATGGTCATCGAATACGCGAACGAAAAGCTGATGCAAAAGTACCTGCAGTCATCCCATGGTGGAGAAAAGATGGGGAAATAAATGTCAGTTGATTGTCGGACCACATACAGTTTCACTGCTATTTGATCAACCACACTGGCAGAGTGAATCTCACAGCAGGTCGCCCATGAAGCGCAGACTGACGCAGGATCTGCTGTCTGGCAGCAGCCAGAAGGGAAAGGCAATCACGAGGCAAGAGATGGGGATGAGCCACCTATCGGAAAATTCAGTTTTGAGGAAACCATTTCAAAACCTTCACATTCCTCTCGCTGCTCACCTGGGGTCCAGACTGACAGACGTGAGGCCGTACGCGATCATGACCCCGCAGATGTTGGCGATGATTCGCATGATCCCTTTCTGGATGGTGGCCTCGCTCGTAGGCTGCGGCAAAAAAATACGTCTAGGTAAAGAATTGTGAGTGATTGCACTACTTCCTGACCTGCAGGACAAGGAGGAAGGCCATGAGGGGCCAGGTGGCGCCGTGGCCGCCTGCGCCCTGCCAATTTCGATAGTTGGTCCAAAACGTCGAGGCTGCGAGGATCGTCCAGACCCCAGCCACAAACTGTGAAAGTGAAGCAGTGAAAAGAGCCAGTTTCAGGTGACTCGCTTGAGGAAAGAAGAGAAGAGCCCTCAAGGAGGCTGTCTGCTGCGCCACTTCATTTATCATACTGCCCTCATCGTCACCTGAATCACAATGTAAACATTGACAGGCTGGGTCCAGACGGCATTGCCACCGATGAACTTCCAAGGCCTAGAGGATTTGGTTTGTTTTAGTGTAGTAACAATATTATCCTCACACCAACCACATTACCTGAGTATCGTGAACATCCCCATGACCCAAGACTTGATGATCATGGCCAGTTGGAGCGGGCCAAAACTGATGAGCATCTGCTTTATCACGTTGGCTGCAGACACAGTCCGCAGCTGAGATCGAATGTCTTCAGCGGCGCAAATCAAGCCGCAAAGGCCATGGGGCTGTGTGGGAAAGACTGACTGCGGCTCCTTGGGCTGGACCTCAACTTCCTCCTGCTGCTGCGTTGCCGCCGATGCGGAGCCTTTATTGCTGGGCTCTCCTTTCCCATTCCTGAACATGCCCGCGAGAGCTACCAGGATGGCGGCGGTGAACATTCCAGACGATCGGTCTTGTCCTGAGTGAATGCATCAAGTGAATGCATCAAATAAAATGTCCCTATAACAATGTCACATTTCCATCCAGGAGGGGAGAGAGTCAAGAGGCCCCAAGGGAATGGGCCCTACCGTCTTGAACCAGCAGCAAGGACCCAAGCTTCTTGACGGCGTCGGAGCCTCGCTTCCTCGCAGCCCGCAGCCGATCGTCTGCATCCTGCCTCGTCTCTTTCGCAGACCCCGCCTCGAGGCCCCCCGGACCCACACAGCCCAACACCCCGGGAAGGGGGAAGTCAACCACAAGCGGGGCCTCGCGACTGCCCCTCCGCTCGACCCTCAGCGCGTCCGCCAGCGCCTGGGCCACCGCCGCCGCCGCCGCCCATCCTTCGGCGATGGCCTCCTCAACGCCCTTTGCCAGCGGCCCCTCGTGCTCATGGGACAGGCGCAGCGCGAATGCGATCGCCCGCGCCTGCGCCCACGAGCCGTCAAACATGGCGACGAAGGCCTTCCAGGTGTCGGGCAACGCGCCCAACGTGCCGGGGTGGATCAGGCTGGGCTCGAGCATTGCATACTGAGAGAGCTCCTCTATGCTGTCCTGCAGGGTTGGATAATGAGATCGCGTTTAGAACTCATGAATGATGGAGAATCAGATAAAGAGCATCTCGCCTTGGAGGGAGAGATGCCGGCGAATAGCCATTCGGGGTTGATGGGCGCTTCACCAGGCCCATCCTTCTCCTCTGTTGCAGACCCAAAGGCCGATGCCAGCCTGGCGGAGAGGGCGTCGAGGACCGCACCGGCGCGGTCGTGCAGCATCACCCTCGCCGGCCTCCAGGGCGGCAGCAGCATGGCCCCTAGGGGTGCGAAAGGGATGACACAAATCATGTGAAAAATGAGAGAACCTGCAACCCAGATATTGCCCTAATCCACAAAAAAAACCACTGCCTCAATCCTGACCTCCGGATATGCCGACATAAAAGGCAAGGTTGACAAGGATGTTGGAGATGCCGTAGTTCCAAAGGTTGTCAATGGTCAAGAGGAACGCGAATGGTCCGCGGGCAGGCTCGATCATAGGCGTGTACAGGAACTCTGACGCATCGTGATGAGATCAGAAACGTTATACAAATTTTGGAGCTCGTGCCATCCCTCACCGACAATTATCGCCATGGCAAAAGCGTACACGTGCAGCACCGCCGGCTCCACCCCTCCGAACAAGGGCCCCACCATGACAGTGAACATTGCGCACACGACGAGGTAGCCTGCACGCGTGGGGTTGTGCGATCAGCCCTTGCTATGCCTGTATTTGAACAGAAAAGAATGTGAAAATCACCTGCCCAGGTGTTTGAGACCAGAGCCGGCACCACGGGTGTGAGCACTATTCCGCTGAGGGTGACGACGATCAAGAACGCCTGCCATGCCAGGGCAAAGAACCCGACCGAATATTGCGTTCCCACCTGCTCAGCAAATCAAGGCGTCAGTCCGGCTCTGCATGCATGATGGTGCCAACTCACCGCCACGCTGGCCAAAATGAGCAGGATGGCGAAGTAGTCCTTGCTGTCCACCGTCTCAGTGATGCCCAGCGGGGTTTGGATGGTTCTCTGGTAGTAGAAGTAGACGGACAAGCAGGATGCGTAGATGGCCACAAATTTGATGGCGCGCTCCGATCTGATGTCGAGCAACAATCGCAGCATCGTGATCCGGTCCCGCATGGCGATCGGGTTCGGTGCTGCGATCAAATTTTAATTCGGGCCATCGCTCTGATCGCTTAGAGATCAGAGACACAATGCCGCCAAAGAACAGCAGGAAGAAGGCTCAGGAGGCAGCAGCAGAGAGGCAAAAGATCGACCTCTACGCCATCCTGCAGCTCCCTCGCGGCGCGACGCAGGAGGAGATCAAGCGGGCCTACAAGCAGCTGGCCCTGAAGCACCACCCAGTGAGAGGCGAACACGATCGTTGCCGCCCGATGCGCTCATGCAATCCCCATGCGTCCTCACAGGACAAGAACACGAACAACCCCGAGGCGGTACATGAGTTCCAGCAGATCGGCCTGGCGTACCGTGTCCTCAGCGACCCGGAGAAGAAGAGGTGATGAGGCGCATCATGTTCATGTGCATGCAGGTTTTGATCCCAGCTCATTGACAATGAGTTGTCAAGCGCAGGAATTACGACAAGTACGGGTGGACGGAGGAGGCGGACGAGGATGTCAGCCCCGATGACCTGGCCTCGATGTTCCAGGAGGTCATCTTTGAGATGATGGGGGGCCCGATGATGCTGGTGAGGCGGTGCCTGAATGTGCTGATCATGACGTGTAAGCCAACATCCAATGCCGTCACGTAGAGCATGTTTGCCGGGATGTCGGCCCGTGAGCTGAGGGCGATGCCGCCTTTTCCGTTCCCCAAGGAGCTCTTTCCACCAGGTGGATTTAGAGGGACAGCCTCTGACATGGATAGGCCTCAGGTCGCATCCTCATCTTTCCTCTGGTCCGCAGGCACCTTTCCTCCGGGCATGCGATTCGCCAAGTCCGGCCTCAGGGGCATGCCGCCATCCCTGGTGGATCTGCTTGGAAAGGGGGC